>Ga0233342_1000150_pt1 | contig 21320 bp, 9 predicted proteins | sample GEONDECOMP273_FD_180706 | JGI IMG/M metagenome (GOLD analysis project Ga0233342, IMG submission 180706) | Leaf litter microbial communities from Shasta-Trinity National Forest, California, United States - GEON-DECOMP-273 | ecosystem: Environmental > Terrestrial > Plant litter > Unclassified...
GGAGCTGGATGGGTATCCTCTGTAGGAAGCATAACCCGCATTACATGGTGTCAACGCTGGCGTGCAAATTAATAAAACCGCGAGTTAGCAACCCCGATGGCATATTTTGGACCCCCTCAACATGAGGACCCGGAGGGACCCAAAGGGAAAGGTGTTGACTTATAACACCACTTACTTATGTGTCTAGGAAGGTTTTTGGGTCGACCCGGACCAACCCCACTAACTTGGTGCCAGCCCCACCTGGTGCCTTTTCAGATGAGAATCCTCTGAGACTCAAGCTTATATAGGGCCTTTATTAAATTGTAGGAACTGCCCTCTTTTATTGATTCAATACTCCCGGACTAGATATTACTGGCTTGGGTATGCACTTAGACCGACCAGTTGTATTTCCTATACTTGCCTTAAATTAAGGTAAACCTACTATCCTACCAACCACCTGTTCTATTTACCACCATCCCTAGCCCCTCACTACCACCTCACTATGCCCCAACCTATTCTTCAACCAGGAATATTTTGTAAGGTAGGCATGCTTATTAATTCTTGACCCTACCCTTTTTCACATTTTGGTCGTCGGGATCCCCCTATTTCTAATTTTTTGGGCAATACAAATAAAGCAAGGCAGCAGGGATTTATTATTGCTAAACGGACGAACATTTCGTCGAGAGTAGACCAGCCCTTCTTCTTCCTACCTGGATAAAGTTCTCTATTTACCCTCTCTTATTACTATGCCCTTATCTTTACTTATGTGTTACCATGCCTACCTATAACCCACCTTTCACAGACTTCAGCGCTAGGCATGTTAGTCTTTTTCCACCTTAGGAATTCATTGCCTTAGTGCGGAGGGTTGGTTTACCTTTCATAACAGGATCCCCTTTACTTTTAACTTGATTACTGCCTATCTAGTAGAGGGAGAAGTGTTGCCCAACCCATTAACCTTGATCTTATAAGAAGCACCCCGGATGGATGGTCATTAGCCAATAAAACAAGGTGGAGGCGGGTGGTTTACCTTTAGCAGATATTGTTGAACTGGTTTAACTGTGCCAGATTACTTGGATTATGGTACATCAGAAAACCTCGTTGAATGGACGACAGGCTTCAGACTGCTAGGAGACGAGATTGAGTGCTTTCCAACCTATGACCTGATATTATAAGCACCGGATGGGAGGGAGTCGAATAGCCCAAGACTTTTACTAGCTAAACATGCATGCTTTCCCGATTGCGGGATAGTCCATTAGCCGAGAGGGATGGTTTACTCAGATATCGTTTAACTGCTGGATGACTTGAATTATGATCCATCAGAGCAGCCTCGTTATATGATGTGATGGGGACGAGCTTCATACATTGATAGGATATGATGGATGTCCAGATAGCCAGGATATGCTTTTTTCACACTTGCAGGAATCTTATGAGATGGTACAGCATCTATTAATCCCTTATTTACAAGCATGCTTTCTGTTATTTACTTTATTTACTGCCGAAATAATAGGATAGGGAGTGCTGCCCAATTTCTTTTTTAAAGGAATAGTATGGTAAACATAACGTGCTATCGGGCACCCTTTACTTACTGCCTTGCCCTATTAATTCTTACGGGTACCACGTATCTATAACCTCTTGGTCCGGCCAAGCCAATACAATATGATAATTCAATTAGAACCAACTCTATTGCTAGGTATATGGATACCTGTCTTTCAGTTTATGCCTGCTACCTACTCACCTGAACAACTTTTAACTAACACTTACGTGCCTCTTAGTTATTGGATTGGACAGGCCAGACAGAGAGAGCATTCACGAGCGGGACGGGCGTTCAACTACTATTGCTTCAATATTCGTACTACTTGGGTAATACTATTGATTGCTATTGATACCTTATGCATACTTCCCTTTATTTAACAACTGTCATCTCAAACCCACCACCGGCTTAAACAACCAGACTACCTCATCCAACCTACTAATTATGACCCAATTTTGTGTCTTCAGCCAGGAATGCTTTGAGGTATGGCACTTATTTATTAACCCCAACTTTAGATTTATAAACTACTTACTCCACTTAGTAATACCCCACACTTATTGCATTGAATGAATGGGAGGGTTTCACATAGCGTAGAGCTGCACGGGACGGGCTTCGATACAACAGCAGCATAGAATTACCAGCGTTCCATAAAACTTACTGAATGAATCTGCTGGGTGGTACCACAATGACCCACTATACCCGGCCGAGCCTTATCAATTACTTACTTTATCTTAAGAGCAGCATCAAATGGATAGATATGGATGGATAGATTAGGGATAACCTAAAACTCACTGGAATACTACCACTACTACACATAAAGCCTTCTCCTGTAGGAACGGGATTTACCTAACCCTTGACTACTTGATTTACTGCTTCATCCTAGGAGAGGGGGTCATGCCCAAACCATCCATTACTTTATCTTACAAGCAGCACTCGATGGATGGACTCACCCTTGACGTTACTTTTTATTACTGCCAAAGCCCTAGAAACGTCACTCACTGTACCATATTTCTTCCCTTCAGGGCTTTTACCCTCTTTAAACAGAATTAAAAGAGCATACAGTATATACTCTAGATTACATTGATACCTCAGGTGCCAGGAGCACAGGCTATAAAACCTCGCTTATCGACTCTTCCTTAAATGATCCTGCCTTATGTAACCTGCCTTATTGTGACCCTCGCTTATCGAACCTCGCTTATCGCAGCACCTTCCTTCACTATGGATCCTCGCATCTTTGTAGCCACCCTTTAGCCTAGTGGTTTATGCGGTACCTCCTTTTTCTTGTTCTTATTCCCGTTGGGTCCCAGAGAATCGTTCGTAGCGCCGGTGCGTTGTTTCGTTCTGCCGGGGTGTCTGTGTCGTGTTGAGGGCAAGGATAGAAGCAATTATAATAAAATGAAAGTAGGGTTATCGCAAGGGTAACTATTTATCTGTAGCGGGCAGTATCAGAAGCAGGGAGCGGGTTGGGTCGGTAGCAGGATCATTATTCAACCGGTGCTTATTCCTTCCTAATACAGGGGGGGCGTGAAGCGAGGCGGGCAGTAGCGGGCGGTATCGGAATGATATAATATGTATGTTGTAAGAGGAAGCAAGATATGATATAAGAGTGTGAGGATCAAAGCCTTATGGAGAATGGAGGTATAGAGATTTCAGGCTCAATCAAAGACTCAAACTAGGAGCATTGCATTATTCCTGGCCTGGTCCCGTCGAATGTCTAGAGTAAAGAAAGCTGTGTAATCGTGAGCGTAATCATAAAAAGAATCTATTTTCCGGCTTCAAGGTCATTGATAATAGGGCAAAGCTTACTGATTTCCTTTGATTCTAGTGCGCATGATCCGCCTTTTCTTTTATGCCACTAAAGGGTTCGTGGGGCCCTATTGTTGTTCGTGGGAGGCTCGTAAAAGAGTACTTGAATTCAATATCGGTTACTGGGCCAACCACGGCTTAACATAGGGTTAATGGCTCAGCTTCTCGCACCAACGAATGTGATCCGCTCTCTTCTATTCTGATCTGTTTATGCCAGGGAATGCAAGGCGAATAATTAATCGAGCAATATTCCTCCAACAATCAAGAACCTAATGGGAGCAAGCGACAGTGATTAAACACATACCACCTAGGGGGGCAAGATCCGTCAAGCAGCCCACCTTTGCATACACCAGCTCTGTGGAGTGATCCCGGCAACAAAAATACTAACCTACCTCTATTGGTCTACCGTTGCATACAAAACCTTTGGCGCATGATCCTGGCCAGCAGCGTAAGAACCTCGGCAAGCATATAAAACCCTTTCTCTGTCGGTCCACCTTTCTTTGCAAGGCGTCCCGTGTTTTGTTTCCTAGTTTTGATCATCCCTTCCTCCCCCACCCCGCTCTGTATCTATATCTATTGGCCATAAATAAAATGAAATAAACAAAGCACCTCTTTGTTTGTAGCACCTCTTCTCTCCTTTCTAAAAAGGCTTAAGCTTTCGGTCTCCTACCAGCAGCATCGAACCTGGCTGGATGTAGTGGCGAAGAATACTGGCATCGGCAACAACGTAAATATGTGAGTTTAGACCTGCAAAATAGCATTGGTTTTTGTTCGCTCTGCTTTTATCTCTTGGGGAATAAGTAGCCTTTGTTCGGTGGGAGCTTCTCTTATTCTAGAGGAGAGCCGCCTCCAAAGTACCAGGTCAAATAGGCAGCACCCCGCAGCAAGTCGAATTTATCATATTTCATATTACATCAGCACTTCTCATTTCATTCTCCGCCGCTCAGGTTCGCTCAGCTTCTATCACCACACTTCCGTTTTTGTGTTTCTATTGCTTCCGCTCTTTTTAGGTTCTAAATTCCCCACCCAGTCGATTGCAGCGAAGCCGCTCCCCCGACCAAAGAAGGGGGAGGAGCCCTCAAATAGAGGACGGATATAGTTTTGTCATTTAACTACTGAAGGGGCGGCCTATGAAGGGCAAGACCTATCGGCGGACCAGTTATCAATTCTACGGTTGGAGGGGTTTGCTTTGAGCTGCTAATGGATCGAGGTCACTCTGGGTCATGAATGACTCGAGGAACCATCCCACCCATCAGTAGTTGACCTTCGGCCCTCCCCGAATGGTGGTTCAGTATATGGGACATCTTCGTGAATTTTGTCCGGCCCCTTACCTTGAGTCATTCCTTAGGCAGGCTTATTCCTCTATATCTGGATTGACTGAACGAAAACAAAAGAAAGGGTTATAGTGATTGATTACTCCATGTAATAAGGAAGGTTGGTTTTTACCGGGGGTGGGGAATAGAGAGGGAGGAGGGAGTTGGTCAACCTGCGAATTAAAGGAACCCCGGGTCTCATGGAGAGCTCGTTCGTGATATACGTAATATGATTTTATTTCCCAAAGGACCCCCCCAATCTCGATCACTCACTATCTGTATGTATGGGGTCGATATGCGAACGAATATTGTGCCTTGAAGGAATATAGGAAAGAAATAATTATGATCTTTTCCACTTTACAACATGCTTGTAAGTAATATGCAAAAGTGATAAGGCAGGCGTACGTAGCCGCTATTAATTATTTATGTATGTAATTACGCTATTTCATATTTAATAAAATATGGGTAATTCAAAAGTTTGAATTTAATTTGACTTATATCTTCTGACGTCTATCGCGAACTTGGCATCCGTCCACTTTTAAACCTAACCGGCCTACGTATAACCTTAATACGGCCGTCTCTACGAACCCTAAGATGGCATCCATTACCGCCAGGGATCTATCTTTTTTAACCTCGTCCCCGTTAGGAAGGGAATTCCATCTTTTGGCTTTCAATCAATCGCCAAAGCATATCCTTAAGCCATTCACCTTTCAACAGAAGCCATAAACCTTTAGCCAGTCGATATAACAAAACATGTTACTTACGTTGATTCAGCATTTGAGGAGAAGGCTCACCTGACCCAAGGAGGGTGAGGAGCTTAGTGCAACTTTATTTATGGTGCTACTTGGTTTAGTTAGTCCATCTTAAGGAGGAGCCAAGCCAAGTCCCACAGAAGGAAGTCTGTAACCTGTAACCTCGAACTCGACGGTAACCAGATCCCTCCCTCTACCCTATAAATTGATCCTCCTCCTCTATCTAGACCCTAGAACTCGACCTCTATCGCTACAGAACCATGGAAATGTTCTTACCCGGGATAGATGGAATAAATGACGGTTACATGCGTTAATTCACAAAAGGTTTATACAACTGTCACATTGTCAGCCGGTCATAGCTGGGAAGGAAGGTGCGGCCAAAGGGGACGACTTATTAGTCTTACGATGATAACAGTGCCCACGGACACAAATGAGGAATAGACAGGTTACCTAAGCAGCCAGACCTTGAAATATACCTAGATCCCAACCCTCTAAGCTATACCGAAAGACATTTTTGATTGATCAATTTCATTTAATACCTTGGTTCGAGACTTACAATCTAATTTGAAATACCGTGCTATCGTTTGTACACATCCACCTTGAGTCCATGGGGTTTATTATTAAGTAAGTTGGGTTACGCATGAGTGCCCTCCGGGGGCAAACACAGAAAGAGCATAGCAGTAATGGCCCATAGCGCAGAAGAGAAGAGAAAGCCATGGTTTGCTGATGATCGCTAACGCCTTGCCCCCATGTTTAAGTGCTACCGCAAGATTCCCCATGATTTAGATGGAGCGCTAACGCGGGTTTATAAATAATTTTTTAATAATGAGTTAAATCACTTGCATGAGGTTGGAGTGCTACCGCCCGACACCCAGGAGCTTTGAACCTGCCGCATAGACGATACACTAGTTCAGTCAACCAACAAGCTGAATACCTTAACGACAGGCCTAGACTAACGATATAGGTCTTAACACAATACACTGGTTCCAATACGATATGCCACATTGAGGTGAGTTAGGACGTTGGTGAGTGAGTGATTTCTACTGCCTTCCGCTGGTATATTTGACTGCCTTCCGCTCTATCCGCGATGTGAGTTTGTTAGTTAGTGAGATGAGGTTCCACAGTGCATGTCTACTTCGATGTTGTGACGGGGATAGGCGTTGGCAAGAGCAAGCGGCAAAAGCAGCGATGGCGATGAACAATTCACGATAGCAATGGCGTTGCAGATACTCCCTTTCTGTTAACTTGCCCTGTTAGCTTTACGTTATAGACTGCCTTCTGTTCTTTATTTTAAACTGCCCCACGTACTATTCAAATAACTCAGTACAACAGGACATACTATACAACCAACGCAGGGGAGACAGAAGAAGATTACAAAAAACCTACTAATAATATGGGTGGGTGCCTTCCCTTCCGACTTCTGTGTAGCTCCAGAGCAACCTTGACTCCCAAAATGGGATTCATTAAAGGGATTGGTTTCTATTCTCCCCTCCGCTTCGCTTACCGGTTATGGATCTTATAGAAGAGCGCCTTAGCGAATTTACCCTTTTTTGGTAAAGCCCGATTCGTCAAAGGCCGGGCCAGCCTACGTTAGTAGCTCTATTCGGAACGGTATGAGCAGACCGCTAAAGCAGATACCACACTTACTCCTCCCCATTCGGGAACCTTATTCTTGTTTCATTCCGAACTAGGCTTCGAACAACAAGATTCAAATTGAAAATAGCCCCAAGGGGCCGGGCCATCAACCAAACCTTTTGAATCTTAAAGTGAATATTTTTATCTATTTTTTTTCAGTTAATTCATATGTGAATTAATTTACTACCCTCACTCAGTAGTCGGAAGAAGCTGTAACTGAAGTCCACGCACAACGATATAGCCGGGCCTACTTAATAGTTAGCACACCATCGAAAGGCATTAATTAAGATAAGATAGGGATGGTTAATTTAATCGATGGTTACTTTAGCATAAAAGGAGGCGCTTTGGCAAGGGCGGTGGGAAGGGTAGATCATACTTTTCCAAATCCAAAGAATGAAGTCAAGTATAGCCCCACAGCTAGACTAGAGAGCTTGAAGCTAGCTTTGCATGAAAGAAAGGAACTTCGTGAATACGCGAAGTGAAGTGAGATCTTGGAACTATAAAGCATAGTTAGCAAAAAAAAGAGTAGGACCTCAGCGCTGGAGCTTGAAGCGCGCTCCGAATCAAATGAGCTAGCAGCATAGATAGCGAGATCAAAAGCAAGCGAGCACGCAAAGCTAGAACTGGCCAACAGGCATGAAGAAAGCGGTGCTAGAAGGAACGAATTCTTTTTTCATAATGACGCTGGAACAATACGACAGAGCAAGAGTGCACCTAAGCGCGCACTGCAGGAGACTGCCCTGCTTTGTTTGGAGGGTGCAATAGCCATACCAATTTTCTGATTGGAACATTTGTTGCCATAGCTATTAGATGTTATACGACTCAGCTCTATTTTATTAACTAAGGCTTTTCCTTCACTATTTTCCCTCCCGCATTCGTTGTTTTCCAGAAAGATGAGGGTGTGTACCCCCCTTCCACCACTGGTTTCACCCGTGGAGCTCTGCTCGATCGCCGAAAGGACGAATCCCGCCCGGTCGTTCACACGTAAAAAAAAAATGCCTTCTTGCAAGAAGCATATTCAAATCGATCCGCAACTATAGAAGGATCTTTAATTGGCTGTACCCCCACCAGAAAGTGGGTGGTGCCTTAGATGCCTTTGCTTCTGCTCCATATGCCTTTGTCTACGTTACTACTGCAGGTGATGCTAGTGAATCTACTGGTGCTAGTAGGTATGCTTAACTGGGGTATGCTCATAGGTATGCTTACTCTGCTGCTGGGTCTACTGTTTTTGGTGCTGATAGCTATGGATCTCTATACGTATCTCGATCCATAACATCTGGTTGGTTCTTCATCTCTATCACGAACAGGATATCCCTATATATGTAAATACCGATCTGGCGCTAGCGATGGTTATGATGCCGAATCAACTGCGGAAGACTTCACTGCGCGATCCTGGCACTCTACCGGTAAAATCCCCAGAATGAAGCGGGGTCAAATATAGAAAGCAGGAACGATAGTTCATTAGAAGTTTTGATTAGTACAGAATGGCCATTGAGCGTGTTCTACGGCATGAGCTTGATCCAGTCGCTTACCATGCGAGCTTTTGTTCCCATAACCTAATTGTTTACGAGCATAGGTGGATGTGCCCGTTTGGTTCATCCGAGAATCTCGTTACACTAAGCACATGATTACCCAAATGGATACCTAAGCTAATCCCAGAGTCGATCCCATTGTGCGCTAACCTCAGCCAATAATTAATGAATTGGGGTGTAAAGCCAATATAGCTCCTGTAAAAAAAGCTTTCTAAACCCGTGGTAATCATAATCCTGATCACTAGCACGAAATAATCAGAAGCGATACCATCGCTACGTAATTGCTCAATATTTAATTCACTTGGTCAATTAACCATAGAGCTTGGATAACCCTGGCTAACCCTTATCAAGCATAATCCCAACCCCGTGGCATCCCGTAGCAATCCCGTAATCACTCAATTCAGCGCATCAGTTGTTATATACGCGAATCCTACGTAATTACCACCTAAGCACATCACATTAGTACGGAACAGCAAAGGAGCATCCTATATAAACGATCATCTGATTCGCTCTCTGGATGATGAGCCACTCGATCAAATAACCAATTCGTCCAGGGTCAAATCCTCTCTGTGATCCTAGGTCACATAGACTTGGCCTTGATGCTTTTAGTCAAATCAAAAAAGAGCTGCATGCAGGCAAAATGCATTAGCTAGCTTGATGCAGGTTGTTCTTCCCAGCAGTCAATATTAAAAGGGTAATTAGGTATCAAAGGGTATCCAACCGTAAGTTTTGAAATGGCAAAGATAGCATTTCCTGAAGCCCTACTCTATGATTGAAACCTGGTATTTCCACTTGACATGGATTATTGGATCTAGTGTATCAAAACCTGTATTGCTTATTGTATCTAGTACCTAAGAAAGTGAAAACCCACCTGTAATAATAGCATCGCGGCCTACCAGGATAGAGTGCATAAGCTCTCGGCATGGGAGTACTGGCATCAAGTGTTGTATCAGCTCTTGGCGTAATTGAGTACTGGCCTCTAGTGAATAAAAACGAGGCAATCCTATCCTAGGGAAATGCTCCGAAGGGGTCTAATTTGAAATAGAAAAGAACTTAAATAGGTCTGAATTGTTAGGCCCGCCCAAAGTAGCGATATAATTATCAAAGAATGGCGAATGAGGTCGTTTTCTGAAACCGGGAGCCCATCCAAGTAACAAAGTGTCCAAGCGCAACGGGTATCCCAGCCCGAGTATCCTCGCCCATCCAAAGAATCCATCCTGCCTAACTGTAACTATTTAAAGCCTAAAAGCTCCACCCTACCTATCTATACTGGCTTTAAGGAGGAGTGTATGGCTCCCAGCGGCTTCCATCCAGGTCCTTCCTAGAGTTCTAGGCTAATAAGCTTCTTGCACAAACAAAAGTCGCTCTGTTCTATTCTCTCTGAATAACCCGACACTTAATCAATCCTCGCTGTCTTTCCGATGCCTTTGTGGCTCTGTGGGTGCTGCTGTGGGCTCTGCTGTTTCCACTGACTGATGGGTTTCATGTAACTGTGTCCGTAAAGTCCTGGGAGCAGGGTGTTTATCTATCCTTCCACGACAACAAGCGATAGCGATAACCCCCACCCACCACCTAATCCAGGCAAGCGAGAGCGATCCTTCTTCAAGTAGCAGCGATGATCTGGGGCTTCAACCACCATATTCGGTTCGAAGCTTCTGTCCTTTGGAAGTATGTTGATTGCAAGGGTAACTATTTGAGCACTTACTTGACTTGACCCTCCTGACCTTACCCTCAGTTTACCACTCCATATTTCCTCATAGCTGCTATCGATGCTTAGCTTTCTTTCATCTTGAATTTATATTACCTCCCAATACAAAAGGTATAATCTATCGTACCCATCATCGTACCCTTCGATAAGGTCTAGTCCATCATCCCGATTCAAGGTCAAATATAATGCCCCCACGTTATCTACCTCGATCCTCGATCTCTACCCTCCTGATCCTCCACCCTTTTTATACCCTCTCTATACCTTTAACCTGCGGAACACAGGGAGGGTTGCTGCCTGGCCTGGGCTACTGGGCTTTGATACTTTAATAGAGACAGCCAGAAGACATGTTTGTCACTTACAACCATTTTGATTAAAACCAATTGGATTTGATTTTTAACTTATTAATATGATGATTAGGCTAGCCGGGAAGGTGCGGCCAAACACAAATGATTAGGCTTCTGGATAGAGGCATACAAATTAAAGGATGGCGGCGGCCAACAGACATACCATGTTGACGCGAAGGCATTCATTCGTTGATTGCCCACATCTTCCGAGAGAGGTTTTCACGTAAGAACCTAAATAATAAAAAGAAGGACTTACTACAGAGGATATATGGAATTGCATAATATCATATCTAATATAATGCAACCAAGTTACCGCACCTAAAAGGGAATGTGGATACGCCTTATGTCATCTTAAGCACCCACGTTGGGGGGCAGGCAATAAGTTGTGTAACAGATCCTTTAAACTACTCTCATTAGCCATTTTCATTTTTATAAAACTTGTTTTTATTGGGTCCGAGGATCCACTCATCGCTGGTACTCCAATTAATTCTTTATAAAGAAAATTTACCTTTCGTTTCTCTCTATGTTAGCCGGGATGCATTCATTGGCTGGGCGGAGCTAAATGGTTATAGAATAGGCTTCTTATAGGCCGGGCTTATAGACTGCTCAGCTTGGATACTGGGAAATAAAGGTTGGGATGGGAACAGTCCTTTATAGTGCTCGCCAATAGCAGCCAAGTTATAGATAGCCAGTCTCATTGGCAGGATAGCAGGTCGCCGATAAATAAGTACCAATAGACAATATCCCAGGGGGTTTCATCACTAGACGGTCCGAGAATACGGAAGCACGCGGAAGCGGAAGTTAAAAACAACGGCAGAAAGCATAGCAAACAACCAATGCTATAGCAGGTTTAAAGCACATGGATAAGTCCTGGCCCTTCTTAGGTCGGGCCAGCGGCTTAACGCTCCTGGCCGAAAATTTTGTCATCTATGCCCTAACCTTTCACCACCTTTATGAATAAGCCGGTCCCACAGGAATAGGAAGGATAATGTGCCTCAGAAGCTCTCCATGGGATGCCTTTGAAACAATTTTTGGATGTGTCCTGCTGCTCTGAAGAATAATAAGGTTGTGCCAGTATAGAAACTATGCTCTCTATGGAGTATGTAAACTATGCTGCTATTGGTGGGTGTCTACCTCTCTGCTGCTAGAGCCTCTGAGTAAAGCCCATGTGCTATCTTAATATCCATTAATCTGAGAGGCATAAACTAAAAGTTAATAATAACATGAAAAATAATAGTGGAAACAAGCATGCAAACCTTTTATTTCCCAATAGAATACAAATGTACATTCAACACCTTGTTGTGTATGTAGGCCCAACAAGGGAAGCTCACACTCTCCCAAGGGATGAGTTATTGAACTCTCTCTTTACTCATTTTAAGGATAAAATTTATTTTGAGTTCATTAATGGTGGATGAACCAAAATAGGGAAATTACAAACTAATGGAGGGGAGATGAAGCTACAACCCTCTTAATTCCTTGAGCATAACCTTGCTCTAAATTTATATTTATTTCCTCTCTTTTGAATGTAAACTACCCAGGGGCCGGGCCTCCTTATATGGCCCCCCATGAAGATTCTTTTTTAACTGGTTCAAATGTGAATTAAGTTGTTTACCCAATGGCTTCAATTAAGAGGATGGTGACCCTTGGGGGCTCAAGTACTCCTTAATTAAAGCTTGGGGGTTTCATTTTTGTTCTGTACCATGAAGAAAGAGGAGCCATTACTGCCCAGGAGGCTCGACATGCCTTGAAAGTCTCTTTCAAACGCCATTTTGACAGAAGCGCAGATATTTCACTTTATGCCGCGAGGCGCTTGTGTGTGTTAGTTCTGACAGTCACGCCTGTTAAAAGCGCTGCTATTAAGTCATAAATGTGTGCCTTGAATAGATATGGAACAGGATTTCCTTAAAGCACACTTACCTATCAATACGGAACAATAGGTTACTACCTAATGCATATAGTGCGATAGACTACAGCCATACATAGCAGCCTCTGTCAGAGACAGATAGAATATGCCAGAGGCAAATATACAGATTAGCATAGATAATACAATATTTTAACAAAAACAATACAGTTACTTAAGTACACGCGCATGGCGTGCTGGAGGGGTAGCTGGGAAGCTAGATGAATAGGGAGCTTGCTTCTCCACCGCGAGCTCACAATATAGCTAGCCAGGCAGCAAATCTGTGTCAACTTAATTTGTCTCCAGTTAGTTTGCAAGAATCAAGAAACGGGTCTCAATAAATATCTGAGCAGGTATAAAATCTAGGATCTCAGGGAGATAGAGAAAGAGACAGGCAGCAAGTTCAATCGAAGGCAGAGAGTTTTCTCTAAATTGGCTATGACTAGCTGTATGACTATGGATGGCGTATTATCTTCAACGTGTGCATCATATATAATGAGCTGTAGTTTCGCTCTTGATGCGAAGGTATGTCACGAGCCCTGTTCCTTGTGCATATCCGTTTGTCATTCACTGCATGCACATAGTTGAACACTGTAAATAGCCATTTGTATTATATCCCCTTCCCTTGCTTCACGTGCTAGGCAACTTTCTATAGCAGCAACACGTCTAGCTATTTATTGTATGGCTCGTGGTTCAGGCCCTTCCCTTTCCTTTATTCCTAGAAGACTAAAGCCCCTCCCTACTGGCTCTATCCCGTTGTTCCCTCCCCGAGGTTTAGTTCTTGGCTTCCGGGGAAGGTTGTAACACTGTCTGTTGCATCCTCTGCGATCATCCTATGGGTGCGATTTTCACCCTAAATTTGTGAATCAACGTAAGTAACAATGGAACCAATCACATTCTCTCTAGCTAACTTAACTAGGCTTTCACCACCTTACTAAGGCTAATCACTTACCCTACTGGCTTATATTACGCTTGAACTCTAAGTCCGGATGTAGACACCCACCGTAAGGCGGGGCACTCAAAGTCTAAAATTGCTAGTGTCCATGCCAATTCTTGCCGATAGTCAATAGTCCATGATGCCAGGAGTCTTAGTTGATCCAGGAGTATTTGCTAGTCATTTACAGTAGTCAGTGTAAGAGCTAGAAGGTGCAGCAAATAGCTATAGTCCGTGCGATAAAACCCCGCGTCAGTGCAACTAGAACCTATGTCAATGCATGAAGAAGCTCTGGTCGATGCATTCATGCATGAATGAAGGAAGTCAGCTCTTGTCAGTTCAGCTTGTCATTTCTAGTCTCATTGATTTAAGCTCTAGTCAGTGCCGCCAAGTAATCAGTGTAACCAGTCATAGCCAACCGGTCATTCCCCGTAGCAGCAGCCCTCGAACTAGACCGATACGACCTTGGGGACATTTACCTGGGCTAGATCGAAGGAATGAAAATATTACATACATTAATTTGCAAGAGGTAGGCTCGCCAGTCATACATAGCCAATGACATTCTGTCATTACCAGGAGACCTAACCAGGGGACCATACCCCTCGAACCTCGAACCTCAACCCAATACTTCGATCTACTAATACTATATATCTGGACCTTTACTTGATACACTCTCTACCTATATCCTCTTTTCATTTCCTATTATTAGTGCAACCGGGACTCACCACCCATAAGTAGTGCATTGGGCTACGGACGCCTCTGCTTAAAATGCTGTACTCTAAGTCTCAAGTGCTAGTGGTGTTGCCCATAGAACTTATCCGTAGTTATAATTAGCTGTAATAATTATAATAATAAGTTTTACCCTCATTCATTCCCGGTCTATGCAAGTAAGCCGTAATGGTCCCCAGTTGGGAGCAATTAAATAAAAACGCTAGTTGATGCTTTCATCTACTAAAGTCAGGTGCCAATGCCGAATCTGGGCAATGCTAATCCATTTGATTGAATCAGAGAAATATACGTCGCCATACATAGAGAATATAATTTCATTTGCCTGCCTGCAGAAGAGCTAGAACCCTCTTATTCTCATCAGCCAGCAATACAAGTGAGAGCCATAGCAGAGTTGCTCAATTCAATGGGACACACATTCGCCGTCCCCTCCACCCATGAAGGAACGCAAAAAGACAGACAGGCCAGAGAGGGAGGAAGGATAACAAACCAGATGGAGCAACAAGAGCAGAGGTTTTTACTTAACCCGTTGCCTAAGCTTCTACTGCCACCTGCCTTATTATATGGGGAAATTATCTGAAATGCATTAAATAAGCTATTTGCAAAAAAGAAAAAGAAAGTTCTGGAACCCGGATGAAACCCGCTCTGTGACCACCTAAAGAAACACCCGCGTACTTAGGGGATAGATAGAAACAGTCTTTTGATAGGGGTGGTCCCACATCACATGATACCCATTAAATCCATACCCCCCGGTCAATACATACCCGAGATAAGGTCCCCAGCGTTTCCACCTGAAGAGAAGAGATTTAGCCATGGTTCCAACAGACAATATTGATTTAGGTCAACGGATTGGATTTCAAACTGAAGCTTCTTCTGTGCTAGCCATATCGGAGCGGCCAGAGGGGACGGATGATGTAGCCCGTGCACCCATTCCAAGTTTACAACAAAAAATAGATAAGTTCTTCAATAGCCGAGAGGAGAGGAGAATAAGTTCCTCATCAAAGAAATAGAAAAAAGAGAGTGTCTCTATTAATTCTATTATTAATTTTTCAATCGTCACTTCAGTTCCCGGGTCATTATCCACATTCCCGACAGCATTATGACCACCAGCACAAGGAGGCCCAAGACAAGCAGCAGAACGACCAGCAGTCATTTGAAACGGTATTCTAAGCCAAAGATTATTCCCAGCTTCCTAAGTTTTCAGAGCAGCAGTTAAAGGGGCATAATTCCCATCATAAGTTCCAAGAGCATTTGCATCATCAGTTGAAGGAGCAGCATTACCGGCAGCATAAAGAGCAGAATCAGCATTCCCAGTTGAACAAGCAGATTCACATATTATATCATTCCTGGCAGCACAAGGAGTCCCAACACCAGCATTTGAATAAAAAGTTCCCGGATAAGTCCCAACAGTTGAACCAACATCAATAATTGAATAAAGAGCCGACCAAGTAGCAGCAGCCTCACGACCAGGATCAGTTCCAAAAGCATTTCCATAAGCTGTTGAAGAACCAATATCCCCTCATTTCCAAGAGCATTTCCATAAACAGAAGGAACAGCATAACAAGTATTCCCAGTTGAACCAGCTTCATTAGTTTAAGGAACAGCATTACCAGGGTCATCTTAAATGGAATTATTTAAACCAGTTTCCCCAGTCCCAGAAGCAGATGCAACTAAGCCAAGCCCAACGAGGAGTAATCAGTTAATTTGATTGATGGATGGTCTCTTCTTCATATAGGGGTGATGGTCCTACGGTACGGAGGGCTAACTTAGATAGAACCCCGCCGGATGGAGGGAGAGCGTGGGAGAGGGTGCTTTGCTTATTGTGTTGTTTATATATGCACGTATATTATGTAATAAAGAGGAATATAGTGTTGGTCGGGGAGTTACTTATACTTAGTAAGGTTATGCATTCAGTCGGAAAGATATTTAAGCACCGCTACGGCAAATAATCTATCTCTGCCTATATATTTACGATCAGCTTACTGAATACGAGTGCTTACGTTTCATAGATCCGTCGTAGAACCAGAGACTTGGGGAATATAACTTAGGTTAGGTGTTTTCTCTTTATTAACTTTCTAGTTACCGACATGATACATTTATTCCCCTCAAAGAGATAGCTCAAGTAAGGTTATCCTTTTATTTCTTCCCGAAATCAAGGCGTAATTACATATATTATATAGAATGACTGGAATATATAGCATAATGACAATAAAGAATGACCACCAGAGGTCGAAGGATAATTAAGTGTCTTGGTTAGCGAAAACACCGCCAAAAGTTACTTCTACGCAAGGAGAGGAATCATTTATAGGAGATAAATAAGTTTAATTTGATAGGACTTTTACCACGTATGTATACGGGCAGGAATCAACAAATGTAGCGGAACCTGTTAGGAGAGTTCACTACAGCTAATTATAAGCAGAGAGACTCTACAGACTACAGCTTTTAGTGGAAGCTCTTAGTACTTACTGCGCAGATAGGTAACTTGAGGTGTTGTCACTGTTTCGACACGATGGGGCTCCTCTTTTAGGTCTGTTGAACGGGACTTTCTATGTGGGGTGCTTCTGTAAGCTATGTCAGGTGACTCTGTAGGTTGTTGGCTATGTGGGATGCCATATGAAGCAGTGAATCATCAGATGTAATGCATCGTCATTCATTCATTCCATACTGTCAAGGTAGGAACTTCCGTAGTGGTAAGTGCGTGATGATGGCTGGGGCACGTGTAATAAAAGTGAGCATAGAGGCAATTACAAGCATCCTCAGTTCGCAAACAGGAAAGAATATAACAACCTGGAATATACTCTTGGGATCGAGTACCAGCGTTGAGTACCAGCGAATCCTGGATCAACTAGCTCCTGTCTATGGCGACCTCCTTTCAATGATACTGTCTATAAGCACTACCCTAAAGGCGGCACTGCCCTAAAGGCCCGGACTATTGGGCTCAGACTATGAGTACGTACAACTGGTGGACACAGACAACACTACTACTTGTAAACTTGGCGAATATGGGGCACGTAGAACTGGTCACCTTTGCACAACACCTCCTGGGCACGGGGGATATAAACTGATGATAACTTCTATAAAACCTACTGTCTATGGCGGTAGTGATGTTGGTAAGGGTAGGTCCTGCTGTCTCTGTTCGTTAATAAGTAAAATGAGGGGAGGGGCTATTTACAATGACCTCCTAGCTATTATTCTTCTAGTATGTGACATCTGAGATCCAGCTATGCGTGGGAGCATAAAGGCTATAGGCGCTCTCTATGCGGAGTAGCTGTGGGACGCGTATACGTAAGTGATGACCGTGTGGTTTTGTAGCAGTAAGTTCTAGGGTTTCATAAAGGTTCAAGGAGGAATATTTATGGCAGCTAGTAAGTTAAAACCTCCTTATGTCTGTTGGTACCCCGGTCAATTGTGATTATGTGTAGGCATTTGTTCTCGCCCCTATCTTTATTCCGGTGGGGAACATGGGAAATTTCATCTCTTTCATTTGGTGGGTGGTTTGTCAAGCCAGCCTAACGTCTAGTCAAATGTTGTATGTAGCAAACCCCTATATAGCCACAGCTACCTCAACGTTCTCACCTAACTGTTACCTATCACCCTCGTGCCAGGCTTATTTCTTCGTCGTAGGTCTTCTTTCTGGCGGCAAGGTATTGATGAGGTCGAAGGCAGCAAGATAGCTCTATATAAAAATTCAGATTCGTCGTAGGTCGGGTTATTATTCAAGCGAAGCGTTCTGTCTTTTGGCGGCAGGTATATATCCATCCGTTTTGAATCAACCCCGCCGCGTCATCATAGATTCGTTCTATGAAAGCAGTTCGTTCGTAAGGGTGGCAAGGTAGGTCTTTGTGGGTAGAGGGGTAGCACTATTTATCTTCTTGGGCCCGGGTGAAAGCCCGGAGGGATACTCTTTCTAATTATGACAGCAAAGCAGCACACAGAACCACCCGATAGCGAGCGCTAGCGCTTCTTAGAGATTGCTTCGTGGGCTGACTTCTGCTCCGCTCCTTGGATTGGATCCTCTTTAGGAAGATACAATTTTATCCATGATTTAGTCTCTATATCCTTCCTCTTTAGATAAATGACAGGCACAGAGTTGAGTTCACTAATATATATATATATTCTAAAGTTTCCTTTGTTGCTTCGAGGTTGAGCAAGATGGATCTGCTGCTCTCACCTCTGCCTCTTTTGCTGGATATAAATAGATAACACAAGGCCAAACTCTCTATTACTTAAATATCGCTCAGGGCTGCCCTTTTTTCATTTATTTATAGGGGGGGCTGCTTTATATATTAAGTAAAAACGAGCAAGCAATTCTGAATAAGGTTTAAGGTTACCGACCTAACAATAAGGCCCTTCATAGGCAGGTGCAACTATAAAAATGATTGATCGGTTAGACTGACGGCGCATATAGATAGTGTGAGTGAGGTGGGTACAACAACCAAAGACATGCATTGGTGCAACTAACAAATGGAAAGCTTAAAAGAAATGGGTGATAGGAGGTATACCCATTATGTTAAAGCCTGTCAACCTCTTTCTCTACTCTAAACCCTACAGTCTTTGTAATATACTTGGTTACCTCATACCTAGAACCTTGAGCCTATGCCCTTGAGACCTCCTTCCTATCCTTTTACTACCCTTGGCTTATGAACGAACCTTGCCTACTCTCCGAACGAACCTCTCCAGACTCATACCTCATTGTGAACATCCTGACACTCAGCCTTCCTCAGCGAAGGTAGCTAGAATGGTAATGGTATCATAATAGCGAGAAAAAAAACCAGTAGCATCTACTGAGCAAGCATACCCTTCAAATCGAGATCCATATCCCCGGGTGTGGGAGCAAATCAATAGTGATAAATATGAGATGTATACTAGTCTCCATGTAGGTGTAAGCCGTAATAAGCCTAGGTATTACCTGATCACACTTATTGTATCTATGAGGTTATTGGAATTACAGATAACATGATGTTAATTACTGATAACCTAGTTGATGCCGAAGCTCTAAGCTTTATTACTAGTTACTGTGAGCTTAAGCTAAAGGGTAGATCTCTTATTCAGTATGATTACCATTTAATCTAAACACTACACAATTTGCTTTACTTGGAACATGTAGAATGAACTCCATTGGTTCTACTTATTAGAGGTTCTCTGGATTATTCTATGAGTTGAATGAGCCATTTGTTGAGTGCTCATAGAATAATCCAGAGTAATATAAGGGATATCATAATGGTGTTGATTAGAGTTCACCTCATTGTTTAACTAACTACAACGCATCTCTATTGTTTACAACTGGCATACTTGGACTGAGACATATTTATTTATGAATAAGCTTGGCTTATTTCAAGACGAAGGAAATAATGTAACAATCCCATATCTGTCATAGCAAATCTGTTATGCAAAGTGGACTTCACTGCAGCAATGGAAGAGGCTGAGCTCCCTGTAATGAGTAAGTAATCAACGTATAGTACTATCAGCAAGAGAGTCTCAGTATTATAAACATATACACATTAGGATCTGATTTACATCTGATAAAACCTTGGGAGAGAAGGTAGGAGTCCATTTTTTCATACCATGCACAAGGTGCCTGCTTAAGTCCATACAATTATTTATTCAATCTAAAAACTAATGATGGATCTTCTACATACCCCTATGGCTACTCCATATAGATCTCTTCATATATATCTCCATGTCAAAAAGCATTCTTTACATCCATGTGGTTTACTTCCCAATTTATAGCTGCTGCAATGGCTAGAGCTAACCGAATGGAATCCATCTTGGCGACCGGTGCAAAAGAAAAGTATCCTCATAGTAAATGCCCTGTACCTGTGATAAGCCCTTAGCTACTAACCGAGCCTTGTACTTAGTAATGAATCCATCTGCAGCCCTCTTTGTCTTGAAAATCCACTTACATATCAAAAGTTTATGTTGGGAGGTCCTTGCCCTATGAAGGACAAGCGGCTTCGCTCCTTAGGAAGGAGGTCTCGACTAAAAGGAGAGGAGATGTGGGTAATTCACAGATGCATTCGCTGTGTCTTGGCTCTAGGTGAGTTCTAAGTTCTTTATATATGTAATTACGCGTAATTAAACATGGGTTTATGCTTTCAGTATATGCTACGCAGGAGAAAGGCTAGGCAGGATACGTTTCTTTATTATACGCTATTACGTTTTCGGTTCTCAGTAGAGGCTAGGCAGTCTCGATCTTAGCTCTAGCGCTCCTCCTTTTTGACTCAGTTAAGTCAGAATAGTTAGGTCATTCAGGTCAGATCAGTCAGGTAAGCTACCTCCATTTTATATATGTAATAACGCTTGTCAGAGGGAAAGAAACAGCCAGATAAACAGTAGGGAAGCACCCGAAGCTATAGGATCAGCTACTTCGTTAGGTACGCTATTTTTATATGTAATTACGCAGTGACAGGTCAGCCAAGTAAGCTACCTCCACTTTATATATGTTATAACGCACACACTCCCTTTGCCCTAATAAAACCTATGCCCTATGCCCACCCGAAAAACTTAGCTACTACACATCCACTCCACAGCTCCTCCTTTGTATTCGGTAAGACCGCTTAGTTAGGTTACACTTTATAGGCATAATAACCACTTGACCGCTGGGAACATTTCACACAACTACTGGATCTGGTCACGCTTCTATAACCACCTAATTAAACCACCCAATTAGGCCCTTATAACGCTCCTTTCATAAAGCAAGGGAAGTCATACAACCTTACTAACCATCATCAGATCTCATTAAGGCTATCTTCTACTCCACTGGATAAACCCATTCTATTTCAACATTGAGCTCCTTGCTATTGGGCTTCTTACTCACTTGATAACCCATTCTATTTAACATTAAACTTCCTACTTCAAACACCAAGGGACTTCTGACTTCAGGCACACGAACAAAGCATTAGCCTGAATCTGAACAGCCATCAAACCTTGCTCAACAAACACGCCTCAAATACAGCGAAAGGAGCGTACAGTCATCAAACCTTAACCAAATGTCTCAAATGCATTCGCACAAACAGCATAATCTCCCACCTTACCAGACAGTCATTCAGTCGTAAAGCAGGACCAGGTCCCCCATAATACTTTATCATTCTCACGGAATGTACAGGTCGCTTCGTTGACAACAGCTGTTCTCCGGGAGGCAGGGACGTCGATTCGGCTGG
>Ga0233342_1000151_pt1 | contig 21303 bp, 11 predicted proteins | sample GEONDECOMP273_FD_180706 | JGI IMG/M metagenome (GOLD analysis project Ga0233342, IMG submission 180706) | Leaf litter microbial communities from Shasta-Trinity National Forest, California, United States - GEON-DECOMP-273 | ecosystem: Environmental > Terrestrial > Plant litter > Unclassified...
TTCTCTCACGGCGCTCCTCCTACAGTGTTAAGTCCAGCCTTAGCCATACTACCGCCAGCTCCCTTGGACACTGGTTTGCCGATAGCACCCCCACAGGTGGGCCTCCCCCTTAGTTGATAGATCCCTTCTATCCTTTATACAACGTAGTACCCCCCAGCCAAAAACCCTCCCCACCTGCACTAACCCTAATATTGCCTAGTCCTAATATTTCATAGTATTTTATGTGTTTGAATACGTCCGGCTTGTTGTTCCTTTCGCATAAATAAGTAAATTGGATGTAGTGGCCGTACAATGTATATTCCAACCAACTAACAAGAACGAAGGACAAGTCTATTTCTATTCGCACTAAGGCAGACCAACAGGCAAAGCATCATCCCCACGGGTCTAATCCCAGCCGGATCCAAGTTCTTCGGGGTAAAACGGCACAAAGCAAATAAATTCCTGGGCTTCTAAAATGTCCCCAGTTTGAGCCATCCATTGATGATAGGCAAAAGAACGAAGCAAACCGGCATAAAAACGGAGGGGGGGGGAAAGCACTGGCATCTGTCAGCACTGGTGGTTTATTTATCTAATTCAATACAAGAATTGAGGGGAATAAAGATCGAGGGTACAAAAAGATTTGATGATGGAGCCCGATCTAAAAGGCAAGTAATAAGTCAAGTAGGAAAGTAAAAAAAGCAAGTAATCAAAAATAAATAAGGCATAGAGACAAGGATAAAAGCATAGATACAAAGTAAAACCAACAAGTAAAAGGTAAAGTAAAGGATAAAAGCGAGGGTTTATAAGACCGTTGGCAAGTAATAATAGGAATAAAGGCAAGTAATAAGGCAAGTAACCTCTTGATTATGCATACATCTATTGGCCAGAGAATAAAAATGGGTTTAAAAGAAGGGATATAGAATAGGAGCTGCTACTGTAGGAGGGTATAGCCAAAGAGATGGGACCAACCTAGCCTACCAGGCAAACGCTTGGGCTCGTGCTCCGGAGTAAACATAAGTAAGATGTGAAATCGGTTTTTTCTGGCAGGGCATATATATAAATAACAAGTCCTAGAAAGCAGTTCTTCCATGTCCATATCCTAAAGTGGCATAAAAAGGTTAAAGCATAAGCAATTGACCCAACACGTTTGGCATAGGTTGGCGACTAAGAAAGGCAAAGGCGTGGGTTCCAGTTCCAGGTCAATAAAAAAGTCCAGGTGGTGGAGCTATAGAGTAAAAAGAAGGAGTAGCAGATCTCGTCGAGTAAAAAAAATAGGGCATGGTTGTGTAAATAAAAAATAAAATTAGAAAGCCCGATGAAACCCCATCTGGGGTGCTTAAGGTGCGATAAAACACTCTCTAAGTGGGTTTCTGATGATTCTATAGTTGGAATAAAAGCCGTTGTCAGCCAGCAGCCAATCAGACCATCCCTGACTTGCGGCTTGGCAGGTCTAAAGTCCAGTAGCACCCTGTATTGGCTATCGCTTTGGATGCTCGTAATAAATCCAACTTCGCATTTATCTTTCGTGAACCTTCGTATTCGTGATCGCTTTGGATAAATCGTTCATAAGCCGGATCTACTGTTCAGCGTTCGTTCAAGTGTTTGATCTGAAGGAGGCCGGAAGTCCCCTGCATTGGAATAAATAGAATACTTGCTTATCGACTAAAGGGTTAGAGATAGGAAGGAATTAGACAGAAGCTAGTAAGTTGGAAAAGATAGTGTATTGCCCCCACCCTTTAATTAATAGATTTATTAGAAAAGGAATGGAACATCTCCTAACTATCTAGCAATAATAAATTACTAGGATCTCCAGCCCCCGTTGAAGTAAATAATATTTGTTAAGGTTTCAAAGCTCCCCCGCCCCTAAGATTGTTTGGATCAACTTCGGAGTGGTACTAATAATTTATGAGCCAGAGTAGCCGCCCGAATAACCTGAATAGTCACCCATATATACCTGAGCCAGACGCCCCATAATGGGGAAAATATTATCATAGGGGAAGATAACGTCAATGGAAATACAAATTCATCTGAATCTTATCAAGGCTACACCTTTTTTGGATACTACCTTGCTTTAAACAATAGTGAGCGGTGTGGTTATGCGCGTATATAATAAATCGATATGATGCAGGCAGGGTAGAACAAGCGACTTAGGGACATAAGCGAGCTACGAAGGAGTGAAGCAGGTAAGAGAGCGTAGATAAAATGAGGCGGGGATCAAAGGTACTTGGCACAGGTGATTCGCCAAAAGCATTTCTTAAAGGAATAATACCCTTTTTGCTGAAGCTCTTTGCTCTAAAATGAAAATAGTGTAAAGTCGGTGCAAAAACAATGAGTTAATACCCCAAAGCTTAGGCTATATAGTTCAGCAAGGGAGAGAGCTGAGAGGGAGAGGGAGAGGGACGATTGCCTTTTATTTGACAGCGATAAATTGAATGAGGCGAGGAAGAGTTAGGTCTAAATCCCTATGATGTCTAATTTGACGTCATCGTTCAGGCTCTTAGGCATTGGAGGGATTACCTCATTATGAGGGAGTTTATTTTCTTTTTTTGATCACAAGGGTAATTTATTACAATTCTTTCATGCCAAGAAATGAATCATAGGCATGCAAAGTGGGTGTCGTTTTTGCAGGAATACATCCTCATACTTAAGCATAAGTCCGGAACACAGAATCGGGTGGGCCCTCACAGTCGGAGGGTGATCCTTTTAGGAACTATGTCTGCAGAAGTGGTCGGGTTTATGGCTATTAAGGAGATGTACAAGACCGACCCGTACTTCAGCACAATTGTGGACCAGTGCGAGTCGCCAGTACATGGCCCCAGCTTTTAGTTTCTTTTATTTATTGCAGGATGGATATCTGTTTAAGGGCCGAAAACTATGCATCCCTGAAGGTTCCATCCGGGAAAACATACCAGCGGAGCTGCATGGTGGAGGATTGGGAGTTTGGCAGGAATAAGATGATTGCGTTGGTTTGGTTGAAGATAATTCTGGCCGAAGCTCAGAAGAGATGTTAGAAGATATGTGTCCAGATGCAGGGTATGCTAACTATCAAAGGGGCAGACACATAATACCGGACTGTACACCCCTTTACCTGTTCCAGTAGCGCCTTGGACTGAGATCAGCATGGATTTGGTGAAGGGCTTGCCCAGGACACAGCGAGGTAACGATTCGAGTAGTAGATCGGTTTTCTAAAATGGCTCACTTTATTCCTTGTAGGAAGACTGCCGATGCTACTCACATTGAAGCTACTCACATTGAAGACCTTTTCTTTAAGGAGGTTGTCAGTTTGCATGGGGTACGCTAGTCTGACCGGGAGACCCAGTTTTTGGCTCACTCCTTGATAACTTGATGGAATAAGTTAGGTAGAGTTCAGCAGTGCATACCACCCACAAACAGATGGTCAAAGGGAAGACGAAAATACAACTCAGTGGGATCTGGCGATACCCCAAGCTTAATTCACATATAACAGTTCGAGATCTACTAGGTTTTTCCATTTCAGGTCGTGTATGGCAGGTCACCTAACAGTGTGTTATATTTGGTGCCTTTACCGGTTACTGGCAGAGTCAGTGACGACGCTGAGGCGTTTGCAGAACACTTGAAAAGGTTCCACGAACAAGTCAGGACTGCTCTGGAACGGAGCACCCAGAAATATAAGAAAGCAGCAGATGCACATCGGAGGGAAAAGATGTTTTAAGAAGGGGATTGGGTGATGGTGCATCTAATAAAGGAGATATTTCCTAAGGGGACTTACAACAAGTTTAAGTAAAAAAATGTTGGGCCTTGCATAAAAATCAGGAAGATTTATGATAATGCCTACCTGGTGGAACTCCCTTATAATTTATATATATAACCAATCTTTCATGTTTCAGATTTGCACGTGTATAAGGGAGACGAAACTGAGGACGCGACGGAACACCAACAAGGGTGGAACAGTTGCCTAAGAAGAAGCGAGAGGAGGTGTTAATTAAAGCTCTTGGATAAGAAGATTATGGACACCAGGACGGGTTCCCACGCAAAGTATCTGGTATAATGGAAAGGACTGCTGCCAGAAAATCGCACATGGATTTCGGAGTCATAGGTACACTTGGTGGAGACTTGTTGCAGCGGTTCACAGAGTCAAACTCGCAGGAGCCAGCCGAGTTTTCATTTAAACCGGGGGAGAATGATGCCGCGCGAATGCCCTGCCTTTACTAGGTATTGCAAATCCGGCGTCCGTTTTTCTTAATGGTCTTTTGGAACCAACAAGCCAGAAGGAGGGATACTTATTATTTGTTTGGACAAGGATAAGCGGTTCCGAAGGAGAATTATTTGGCTTCACAGCCGGTCCCCCAAAGGGTTTATATATCTCAAGGCTATGAACTATGAAGGAGGTTCGAAGAGGATTATGAGAGATTTCCTCCGGCTACGAGCTATTTGTAACGGTTGAATGAAGAGGCCTCATCCGATCCGCCCTATTACATTGGAAAGGGTAGTCCCCTCTCCTTCGGCCGCCCCTCTTGAATAATTCGTAAACAGATAGAACTACCTTCAGAGCCCGCACGCAGCGGTGAATGAATAACTCCTTACGCGGGTAGGCATTTTCAGATTATGATGGTTATTCAAGATCTGTATCAAATGTTGGTAACTCAACAAAAGTTGGAACGGATTGAAAACGGATCGGTGGGATGGGTGGAAAGACAGACGCAAACTGGCTAACCCCACTATTCCCTTGCCCAACTTGGAATTATTCGATGGAGGAAAGCTTTTCTTTCGGCTCGTTAGGCTTTCCCGATTACTTGTTATTCGCACCGACCAGTCAGGACCACCTTATATAAAAAGTGAATCAGGAAAGGGTATCCTAATACGCAACCCGAGGCTCTCTCTTATTGGACCGATTCCATACGTTGGAAGAAGGAACCGAACCGGCAGTCATCGGTCAACCTAGCTCCGGTCGGGACGATAACTTTTTTCAGTGGGCCATCCACTGAAGGCAATGAAGGGGGGGGGGAATTAGAAAAAGGCACCTGGCAGCATTGCATATATGTGTTGATGCACTCTAAATCGGTATTTCTCGATGAACCGGTAGAGCGACATGGAGAAAGTAAATTCAAAAGGAATCAAATATTTCGGTCAACATCCAAGTGGTCAATTAGCAATAATTTTTCTGTGGATATCTTGTAATTTTTTCTACGTCGCTTGGCAAGGCAATTTCGTAAACCCTGGACATATAAGACTATTTATTGCTCATGCAATTTGGGATGGGATCCTCATTTCGGTCAACCCCAGCTGTAGAAGCTTTGACCCAGCCCCAGGTCCAGTAAAGACTGCTGCCTATTTCAGTGTTTATCAGTGGTGGTATAGTATACGGTTTACGCACGAACAAAGATCTTTAGACTTTAGCTCTTTTTGTACCCCTGCCATCTCCTTCATAACAGGTCGGCTCGCTCCATCTACAACCCCAATGGAAACCAAGTGTTTCATGCTTTCTTCATGCTGAATCTCGTATCATCATTTCTCGGGACTCTTTGGAAGGACTCTTTGGCTCGGACGGAACATTCATGCTATTCCCGAGCCGAGGGGGGAGCACATATCCTCTCCCTCCCGTAAGAGGAGAAGAACAAGAATGTATTACCATATCCCCAACCCCAGCCCAAGGTTTAGAGCCTCTTTCATAGGTCAGTGGAATCCGTATGCTATTAAGCCCGATTCAAGTAGTCACTTCACTTATTTGGTACCTCACAAGGGGCAGGAACTGCTATAAACACTCTTCACAGATGGGTATTTATAACACAATTAATCACTCTCTATCAGGGCTCCACAAAATAAGGATAATGTATTTGCATGGCAAGAATGTTAGGAAGCGAATATCTCTCATCTGAGTGAGTTGGGCTTGTTTTTTCCTAGGCCCTCCCACTTTCGGACTTTATTTTCATAATGATCTTATGCTCGCATCTGGTATGGTACTCTATAAAAAAAATCTTGATTTAACCTACTACCTATCTAGATTTGCTCTTTGGATACAATCTGTTCACGCTAAGACCTTATATTCTATGGTTTTTTACTCTTATGCCATGCGAATGATCCTGCATTCAGTCCGGGTAAAAACATATGGTTAGCGGCTTTTTATCTCAACCGGCAGACCCCTCAGAATCCAATCGGTCGGATAAAGGACGGAGGGATAGTTGCCAATTCTGCAAAATAGTGCCACAGGGGAATGAAATGAAAGAGAGTTTTCCCTCTTTCCTATGCTCCACAACTCGAGAGCAAGCACCTTCATTCAGCAGCTTAGAGGTAAGGGGGATAATTGCTAATAGCAAAGCAACCCGCTTCCAGGGACTAGAATAGGCTGGCTTAGATTGCGGCACTTTGGTATATTAATAGGTAGTTGACTTCTCCCTCTCTATCGCGTATATAGGAGGAGGGAAGGAAGGAGTCTACGTGTTAGGTAGGGGAGAGAAAATGGTTGGGTCTAGACAACACCCGATAAGTGACCGTTTCTATCCCAATAAAAGCCAAGGTTGGGTAGAGATATATTCTAGTTTCTAACTCCTTAGATTAAGAATCAGCTCAATCTGGCCCGGTTACCGGCTATATCTTTTCTATTTCATTCTTATTCCTTTATCCTCTCTCTAGATACTAGCTAGCAGCTAGCAGAATCACTAAGGAAAAAATGAATTAGGAAATGGAACTTAAATATGAATTTTATTAATCCGCATCTCAATGATATAGAGAAATAACATATATTAAGATCCGAACGATATAAACCGGTGAGGTGCGGAGCAAGAAGATTCAACCAAATCTGAAACAGATGCAAGGAACGAAGTCGCTTGTCCGCATCGGGCAAGGGGGCTGACACAAAACCAAGTGGGGTAGTTCCGGCTGGTCAATATAAAAAGCTTCTGAGACGCGGTTTTAGCTATAAGAGACCCGTCATTGGCATGGCTCGATTCATATTCTACCGGGTTCTCTGTCGTGCAGTTCTCTTAAGGGAAGTGGCTTACTGAGAGCATTTAAGGTAATTTCATTCCCACATCATCTGATCCGATCCCTAAAGCCTGCCCTGCCTGTAAAAACAATGTTATGGTGAGCTCTGTATTCAAGCACCCAGTTGGGTTGTGCGTTCCGGTCGATCCGAGTAAACCTTCTTAAATGCTATTTTCAATATATCTAACCCATAGTTGGAATGGGTCGAAACATATCTATCTAAACCAAGTGTCTAAATGTCGAATCTAATTAGGCAAGTATATTCCTTCGATCCCTCCCTTCAGGTTATGACTTCCAACAAGGTCGGTATACAAACACCTAGGTGGGGTTGTTCCGTTGAATCCGAAAAACGTATGCAGATGTGATTTGAGAGCTCTAAAGAGCGTGGTTGGCATGGTTCGAGTCATCATCCACCATAGTCTCTGTCGTACATTTTTGTGTAGGGAAGTGGCTTCCTTCGAGCCTTTTCAGGTAATTCCAAATTGTTCCATCCCATCCGCCCCTCGCTCATCTGATCAAGCAATCTTTACTAGCCAAGCCATGCAGGTTGGGTTGTTAGTGAATTACTAAAAGGCGCGTCAAATGTGGTTGTAGAGCTCTAAACCGGGTGGTTGGCCTGGTTGGATAAGATTCCCCCCTTACTGGGGTATCTGTCGTGAATGTGTCTTTAGACAAGTTGATTGCTGATAGCATTTCAGGTTGATTCCTTCCTTCCATCTGATCTTGGCATTTATCCTGGTCTTATAACATTCCCTCCTTCCTAACTAGGTGATTCCAGGTCGTCTATGGCTCCAGCCAGATCTAGTTCTGTCAAGTAAATAATTCGTGGGTGAAAGGGTGGTAAGCCGTCCGAATGAATAAAAGGCGCCTGAAAAGCGATTGAAGAGCTATAAAACCCTTCATGGGCCTGATTCAAGGTATCTGACCGGGTTTTTAAAACAAGCAATTGTCTGTAGGTAAGTTGATGGCTTCGAGCATTTAAGGTGATTCTATGTAAATAAGGCATGTCTAAAAAGTTCCCGGCAGTGGAGAATCCAATCTATCTGGGGCAGTGAAACGAGATCTATCTGCTAAATGACCCCTCCATGCAGCCGACTGAACTTTGTCCCTCAAGCAAGAAGATATAAAAGCCATGATTCGTCTGTCCGGTCAATTCCGAAAACGTTCTGAAAAGCGATTTAAGCTATATTAAACCCGTCGTTGTGGGGGTTCATATAATATGTGTTCACCGGGTTCTAGAAGTACCATGTTTGCTTTAGTAAACTGGCTCTTTGAAGAACTCTGCCTGCCTGCCTCCAACGTTGTGGCTTCAGATGGTATCCATAAGCGTATCCACTTGAGCCCCTTAAGGTATAGGTGCGGCAGGCCTAATGGTAACTGACAATGGCGAATTCCTATGTTGAACGAACAGAAAGTGTATAGCTAAGCGGCTGTCATAGGGAAAGGGTATAAAGGCAAGGCATGAAAGGGTAGGCTGGCAAGGTGTAGTGTTGGGTCATAGGTATGAGGTAGAGGCATAGGTTGCAAAGTCTGGTCCAAGGCATAGTTTCAGGTCCCACCAAGGCTGAGATTCCAAGGTCTATATCAAAAGGTCTGAATTCCCAAGGCATCCTAGGTTTCAAATCCCGCCCAAGGGTGAATTTAAGGCAGTTCAAAAGGCTGATAGGCTGAGTGTAAGTGTCCACGGAGTAATTGGCTTAGTTTACCAAGGAGTGCTTTCATTATATATGAGATAATCCAAAGTGGTCCACCATATCTCCTCTGATGTTAATTTTCTCTTTTCTTATCTCGGTAAGGCGAGGTACGTGTTGTGACTCAACCAACGGGAGAGGAACGAAGCGATCCCTCATAGGGTGAGGGCCTTGAAGTAAGGACCTTCATTTTGGTGAAGAGCCTCTTTATTTATGAGCATCTTTCATTTGGTTACCTCGCTAACTAAAGCTATCAATAAATTGCCTCGTATCATTTCAGTCACTAGAGACGGGGTCTCGCTCCCGAACGATCGGATCCCACATGACGAATTAACCATCCCGAATAAAGGGAATCACACCTATAATAAAAAACTGACCTCACCACTACGAAAAAACACGCACACTGGGATATGTGATCCTACAAATACCCTGGCCTAACCAAGGGGTAGAGCGGTCTTACCAATGACGAATATGCTTTTACAATTTTATTATTACACTTTCAATCACAAAAGATATCTGTCCCTGCCTGTTTCGTGTGCGGTAGCTCGAACTACTTCATTCAAGCGGTAGCAATAACTTATACTAAACAGGACCAGGACAAAAGCAAGACGAGCAATCCTAGTTCAGCCGGCCATTCAAAATGAAATCCCGCAATCCCAGCCAGGTAAATACAATGCTGGGTTTCTAAGGTTAATAAATTCTAGGTGGGCTAGGCTTCGCTGTTCAAGTGGGTCCCCTATCTATCCTTCCTTGTTTCTTCATCTCACTTCATTCCGGGCCGCCTCCTAGGCAGCTCTCCGTCCTGATTTCCTTGGGCCCTGCTTGTCTCTACTACCTTCCTTGCATGGCTTCTAGGGGCGCTCTTTCTCTTTATTCTATTTCCGGTGTTTCCTTTGTTTGGTGGCTTGCCCGGCGGCTTCGATGGCTGCTATGGTTTGCCTGGGTTCTCCGGCTTGCCTGGGTTATGCCCCACTGGCGGATTTCATTGTTGTATACTTTCATGCTGTTACTTTGCTATCCTTTCACTTTACGATATCTACTACTAGGGTTACACAATTAGGTGAGTTAGTCCGGTAGTGAGTTAGTTATTCCGTGATGCCGTGGAACATGAAGATGTGGAGCAGTATGTGGGCGAAACACATGCAGCATGAGTCCTGGGATATCCGTTTGTACACACACATCCAGCTGCAATTGCTAAAGGAATAATTGTGTAAGTAATCCAATTCCGCCCGCTGGTTTCATTTTATTCTCTTTTCTGGCCTGCCGGGGTGGCTTCTCCCAGCAGCCGTCTGTGTTCTTCAAGCCTGCAAAGCCCGCCCGCTAGTAAGATAATCCAGCAATGCTGGGAAGGTTATTCTCACGCTGGGCAATACATATCCCCCGCTCTTTGCGTCCTGGCATGTCTCCATCCACATGGGCATCAACACGAGGTAAGGCAAGTAAGAAGGGGTAAGTAAAGAAGTACGGTAGCGATCATTTCAACTAAGCAGGACCCCACAAAAGCAATCGAGGAAAAAGCGTAATTACATATATAATTATATCTCTCTTATTATTAAATAATGTTTTCAAAGGAGTTATGCCTTTATTTATCGAAAAGAAACAACGAACGGAAATGAGATATATCAAAATGAGATATATCTTTGTATACAATATTATTATTATCCGGTTCCTTATACAGTTCCTTATGATCGATATCCAGATGCATCCCCCCTTCCTTACAGGTCGAGAGAAATAGACAGCGATTCCGTTCATCCCAGTAATCCTAATCCCAGCAATCGCAGCAAGACTAGCCCACCCCAGCTAGCCTTATTCTGCCCACCCACCAGCCAGCAAGACCAGCAGCTGTACCAGAGCTGCTGAATGAAACCGCACGAGCCATCGAATAATCGCAGCCTAAAAAACTAACCCAACCGGCATGAATCCCAGCCATCCCAACCATCTAAGTAATTCCAGCCTGCGCATCTCCCCCAATAACCCCAGCAATGGGAAAAAGCTAGCAAGCATCCATCGTTCCTGCAAAAGTGAAAAACATTGTTCAATGCTTTTGTGTCTGTAGCGTCACTTTGTGGGTTCCAATTATTAGTAATATCTATATCATCGTGTGCTACTGCCATGCCATTATTGAAGTTTTGTGAATAAAGATGGGTTGTTTTGTCTTAGTTCCTAATAGCCTAGCGCTCGGCAGGTTCATTTTGGTCGGTCGCCGGGTCCGAACGCTGGGCAACCACATATCCCCGAATTGTCTTCATTCAATCTTAATCAAGGCATCCCCGGTAACTAACTTGCTTCAGGGAGTCCCTTTATCACAATTGGTAGGGGTGGCTGCGATAGCGATAACTTCTTTCTTTCAAGCGGGTGGTTTTTGAGCAGCGGTAGCCTTCAAGAATATAGAAAGTGGTGTCTTCTTTGCTTTGTCAGGCAAAAAAAGGTAAATGCATCTGGTAGCACGCGCGGTGTAATCGTTCTGAAAGAGAAGAAATATTAAACTCTCTTTGGGTTGTAAGTGTAGGCCTGTCTCAAGCCTTGTATCAATGCTTCAAACTACTGGCTTGTAGAGACTTGCTTTGAAATTCAAACTTTTCAATATTGCAGACTTATTTTGGTCATGGGTAAAATAGCTAATAGCTTTAATTTTCTTTCGGCCTGTGTACTCTTTTCGTATTCTCTTTCATTCTTTACTTCACCAGTGAAGGCTCAATCAATTGCATTCTGACTGGCATGATTCCAGAGAATCTGGCTGGCCCTGGGAATGGTTGTTCCCCCTACCGATGATAAGCATGCCCCTACTAGGGCGAGATAATCATGAAAACCCTGAACCCAATAAGCTATCCGCTGAGAACTAACTGTATAGGGCTTGATGGAGGAGTATAGGGCTGGTTTTATGAGCTGATCTGCAGTCATCGTTTAAATTACCCCGTTGGTGCGGAAATAAAAAAGGTTATGCAGAAGATGACCAGTATCAGCATGGGTAAGTGTTCTGGTAGGATAACAAGGGCTAATGATGGTTGCCACAGCCAGATATACTTGTACTACTACAACTACTGAGTAGGGTTGGAAGGGGTAAGGTTAACGCGGGGAAACACCCGTGCGTGCCTGGTTAATGTGCAGGACTGGAGCAGGTGTATTCCCAGAAATGGTATTTTCCCCTCACAAGAAGCATCACAGTTGAGCCGTTCAAACCAGTACAACAACTAAGTTTGCCAAGGCAGCCATGTAATTCTTCCATCGAAGGATCCCATTTACGGAGCAATTCTCTTCCTATTTTCCTCCGAAGAATCAGTTTACGGAGAAGTTTCCCTCTAAGTTTGCTCCGAAGAACCAATTTACGGAGAAGTTTCCCTCCTAATTTGCTCCGAAAGACCAGTTTACGGAGAAGTTTCCCTCCTAATTTGCTCCGAGAAGTTGCTCCGACGGAGATGACGGAGATCCAAAAGGGCTCGTAGAATCGATCGACAAGTAACCCTTTCATTTGATGTAAACAGACAGATCATGTGGGATCAATAGATAAGGTAGGCACCACTCCAACCATCCACCCCTCTCCTTTGGTCGAGCGGCTCCTTTGTCGCCCCACGAAAACAAAAGCAAGCAAGATCGCCAGACCAAGCAACCAAGCAAGAGAGAGAGTGAGCGAGTGATTTAAGTTACTAAGTTTACAACAGATGAGGTTGAGCCACTTTGCCAGCAGACAATAGAGATGTTCCCATCATAGCTATAGGATATGTTCCCCTTCCATGGTCGAGAAGAAAATAATTTATGCATATCCCCGGGACGGGGCGAGGTTGACGACGGTATGAACCCGGTACGGTACGGAATGGCACACGGTACGGGAACGAATGATCCACACTGTTAGTGATTCACCACTAGCGATACCTTCTCGCCAAGAGCGAGTTACTACTGCGCATTATATATGATTCACCTGGTGGGGATCATACGCCATACACATAGAAACTTCAGGTAAGGGAGCACCTTATATGATGCTTGCCCGGAGATATTTTGATTGATGATGGCCCACATCTACAAGGCAATGACTAGCGGCTATCATCAATTACAACAAGCTAGTACTCCTGGCTATCATCTATGACCTTAAGGCAATTACAACTGGCTATGATCGCGGCTATGTCAGGTGCTGCTTATTTTGCTATGGCTAGTATGCCAGGTATGTGCAGCTATGTGCAGCTATGTGCAGCTATGTGTCTGGCGTATGATCTTCAAATGTTGAATCAACGTATGTAAGCATCGTCATAGCATCCATTCGATGTAGGAACTAATGTTCCATAGCGGTAAGTGCTGTAGGAACCAGTATTCCATATTGTTAAGTGTCTTTCGCGCAGGGGTGCCTCTCAGTTGGGTATGGATTGAAAGGGGAGGGACTTATCCTCTCTCGTCTATCAGTAAGGACTTCCTTCTCTTCTCTGCGGTAAGGACTTATCTCATCATCTGTTGACAACTTGGCTCAATCTCTTCAGGTGGGACCGATGGGGACAATGAGAAATAAAGTTCATTATCTCCAGAGATAGCAAGATCAAGCAAGAGACTTCCCTTCGGCAAGCATCAAGTTCTATCGATTGGCAGATAGTTTTTACTGTGTCCTTTAAGTGTTGTAACTGTTTCACAATGGGTCCTTTTTTATCGTATAGGTTCCTTCTCTCTCTCTCATTCAGTGGATCGATGGGGAACTCAATCTATTTAATCTAGTGTCAACTTGGCTCAATCAATATACTCTTCTGGTAACAACTTGAACTCCCTCTTGTTCGTCGTCTGGGGTTAAGTACTTCCCTCTCTAGGGTAGTAACGATGGGGTGGTTCTTTCTTCGCGACTGTGTTACTCAAAGAGCTAGCTATAAGAGGGGCTTCGCTCATAAAATCCCATCTCCTAAGCAGAGCTCACTCAGGACCAGGACCCTACCTATATTTATTCGCCTCAAAGCAAGCAAGAGATGCAAGAGATGAGCTCAATACCTTTTCCTTCCTTCTAAAGAAAGAAGGGCAGGACCTTATTTTCTTTTAAGTTACCTTAACCTGAGCAGCAGAGCTCTGCTTGTAAGTGATAACCTTCCCTGAGCTAGCTAGATTCCTTCCCTGAGCTAGCTAGATTTAGGGAAAAAAAAGTATCCTGTACCTTCCTATCACTCAGGTACCCTAAGTTACTTATTTGGTGGGGGCCTAAGTAAGGCAGGGGAGCTCTATTTCCTTGCCCTCCCTTTGGTCTTCGCGTTCCTCTACCTCCTGCTAAGAGAGAGCTACTGAGGATAGAAATTAGCCGCAGCCAATAAGGAGAAACAGCGCAGAAGGAAAGGAATGGGATAAGTAATACTATGAGAGCACATTGATAGCAATACGAAGAAGAAATATCCTCTTATACCACAACCGGGCAGCACATAGCAATAGCAATAGGGCAAGAACATGGATAAAAACTAGCACAGACAATAGACAAAGATACAGAGAAAGCAAAGGTATCACCCATGGTTTCAGTAGCAGTTCCATAAGTGACAGAGCAAGCAAATCGAAAGCAGCCAGGGCCAGCATACTACCATAGCAAGCAGAGTCAAGGGCAGTTTACCTCGTTGATCTAGTACCGGAAGCAAGGGTAGAACTAGCGAAGGCAGGAGCACTTGATTCAGAACCAGTTATTATTTGTCCAGTTGATTCGGTTCCATATAATCCAACAGCATTAGTAGCGGTTTCAGTTTAAGCACCACTAGTAGAGGTCGGTCCAGCACCAGTAACACTACTTGCAATAGAGACAGAAGCAAAGGTGGCAGGCTTACACCCTGGTTTTGGGGGTTGGTCCGATCAATTCCGAAAACCTTAGCCTTGAACCTTGAGCCTTTTGCCTCTTAAGCCTTTCACTTAGAAGCTTTTAACTTAAACCATTACAGCACACATAGTCGCCGTTCACAGCATGCACCCAGCCCCCCGTGTCATTCACTGCACGAAGCCATTCAACGTTACTGCATATAGTCCTTTACTTTTAAGTGTTACCTATAGCTAGCTAACCTTTCTCTTTACCAACTCTACCTATCCCTACTTAGTGGATGGAGTCCCTGCCCTCATTAGGAGGGCGTTTTTGTGCTTGGGTCAGCACTATGACCAGTCGTATTCCCTCAGCCTACCAGGAGATTACTTTATTTGTTACAGCAACTAACTAACAACCCGTCTATTTACTATTAGATGGGGGTAACTTCTATTCTCCTTCCTATTGGCTAATGCTTGGGTTCAGTGAGTCCTTCTTTAGAAAGACATTGCCCCAATTGTAATTTAAGAGCGAATTACCTTGGATCATAATCACCACCTCACATTCCAGGGCACGGGGGATTTAGAAAAGGTCACGTAGAAGAACACCATCCTGGTCACGGGCGGGAATGCCCCTCTCCCTTCCTTTGTAAGGTAGGGCTCTTGTACGAAGGTGTTCCTGGCTTCAAAGTTGGGCAGCACTCCATATCCTAGGGTGAAGGAAGTATTTAGTAAAGTATCTAACAGGTGGTTGGTGACATGCACGTAAAGAAAGGTTAATAGATGTATATCCTCCCTCGTACTCTCCCATAATACTCTTCAGTTTATAGGATCCATTCCTCAATAACCTCGCCTCCCCACCCTAGTAAACTCATCAGTAGCTTTCGAGGCCTCCCCCATAAGACGGATTAGCCCCCTAGGTCCACTCCTTTCAGGCCAGCATCTGTGTAATTATCCAATAAGTATCCATGCACCTACCTCACTCACACTTTCGGGATGGGTTTGGTGTTGTACCACCCTTTTTGTATATGGCCCCTTTCTTTGTACTCCGGTGGACCCCATTGTGGTAGATGTTTTCCAAGGATTGCTAGCGCTATTGCCGTAGCTGTTAGCCGTTGTACCGCCCACTCCGCTCTGTAGACGAGATGCTGGCAATCAATCTAATCAAATCACTCACTCGTAATCAGTGCACCTAACACAAACACACTTGGTATGGGGTATAGCTGAATGCGAACTTCCCATGTAAACTGAAAGCTAACTGACTTCCTATGTCGAACTGAAAGCGGAAGGCAAGGGTAGGGAAAGTTGTATAAAGCGAGGGTAGGTCGGAGGTTCTGTGGTTCTGTAGTTTCCCAAGGATGTATGAGGCATAGGTTTCAAAGGCTATGCCCACCCAAGACTGTAATAAGAGTATGAGGTTCCCAAGACAGAATGTCAGGTTCCAAAGTAAGAACCAAAGTAAGAACCAAAGTAAGAAGGTCCTGGAAGGCAGAGTTTCAGGATGTTTTCAAAAGGAGGAGGTTAGGCATAGTTTTCAAGGGCTATATCCGCCCCGCCCAAGACGTAGTAGGTCTGATGCATAGGTTGTTACCAAGGATAGTTCCAAGGAGGGTAGAGGCAGTAGGGTCCTAGGGATGATTGTACAAAGAATGTTAGCAAAGGGTGAGGTTAGAGGATGGAGGTATGAGAGTAGAGCTATAGGTTGACAGGCTTTAACAGAACGTGTCTGCTTTAACTCGTGCCTATCCTGCCATCGGTTCAAATATTTCATTTGTTTGTTGCACCTACCAGGCATGGAGTGGTTTGTTGCACTAGGTAATGCATGGCTTGGTAAGGGGGTTCTTCATAATATTGCTATGGGATCGAATTAATCAACGCTTTGTTTTGCGTATCACGCATATATAAATCTATTTATGCTGTGTTTATATAATAGTATATATCCATCTCTACTTGTGTGCGGATCCAGCTAAACTCTGTAGGTAACATACATACTCAAGCATATTGATTGTACCTCATTGCTCATATTGTGTAACCCATCGCTTATTGTATAATTGAAGAACCTCTATGTGTAACCTTTACGTGTTTCCACATTAAGTTTCCCTTTCCATACCCACCTGCGGATCAACCTCCTTCTCTATTGGACCCTCCTGCTACTTATATCGGGAAGCAAGATCATATACCAGCCAGCAGCATATATTCTATTTCTCTCTCTATTGATCCACCTCAAACGGCAACATCATCCGTCCGTTGTACCACCCCTCTCCTCTTATCTGCCGATGTGGGACTGCCAATGTGAGAAATGAATCAATAACTAACCAGTTCCACTTGCCATTGCTGACCAGACTTTGTTCACACATGGCACGAACACCTACCTCCTTCCTGGGCACGGGGAATTTAGAACTGTTAACACACCGGGCTTTGTGCTATTGGGAAAGATCCTAACTCACTGCCTCCTCCACCTGCCTCGCCTGACTGACTACCTCCTTCCTGGGCATGGGGGATGAGAAAAGGTAACACAAATAGAATCCACCTCCTGTTCACGTGGGAAAATGAAACAAGCACTAACAACTACTCTTTTTCTGGTAACGTACTGAACTGTTCCACGACACCACCTTTTGTGTTTTAAGCATCCAGTATATTGTGCTTACTTCCTCAGGTTTAACTAGGGTTGCCCACGAGCACCAACAATCCAGGTACTTTTGGTACTCCGCATAAGCTCAGGGAGACCTGGTTCTGCTAGGTTTTTCCCTAGTCTAATAAAGAATTCCTCTCTGCCCGGGGTACCTCTCCATAGAAGTAGGAGCATCAGCACGCACATCTTATTCAAGAACTGATTGTGTAAGAAAAGAGGGTGTTCCCAGTTGCTCCCTCCTCGTAGTTCTGTCTGGATCGATAGACCGAGTTCGCTCTTCCTGGGTGTGAATTTCTTCCTTTAGTAAGGACACCGACCTTGTTATCCTTATCCCGATCGGGCATTCCAGGGTCTTCTGTGCATTTCGTCTAGTATCAGACGATTCCGCCGATTCTATTTATTTATTCTACGTTAATAATATCCTATCTAGGGATGGAGGAAAGAAAGCAAGTGGTGCATCTATTCTCCTAAATGGAGTCTAAGTCCCCGTTAAGCCATTCAACGAGGTAATCCCGGCATTAGATTGAGGCAAGGGCGTCCCTCCCTTTCTGTCTTTCCTGGTTCAGTATGAAAAGATTCAATCTTACTGGCAGGATTGTTCCCAGGTCATTGCTCTGAGACTAGCATCACATTGAGTGCACCAACCGAACCGAGGAAGGATCGAAAGGCAAAGGTGAAAGCCCCTCTGAGAAAGATTCTTTCTCTCTTTGGCTTGGTATTGCTTGTAGGCATATATTTCCTTTACCTTTCTTAGTGAGTCTGAATGCTTAATGAGGGATATAAGACTTCTTAGCTTAATATTAGTATTTCCCACTACTACCTTTAGGAAGAACCGAGCTTAAGTAGGTAGGTTCATATTTCTGGGATCCTTTCTTAATGAGTAGGTGTATGAGTTCAACCTAGCCTTATGTGGTAGTCTTTCCCTGAAACCCAGATTCTTCGGGAGACCGGAAACACTTGAGTTAGACCAGAATACTAGTAGGTTGGTGCTATGGGAGATAAGAGCACGCAGCATTCATTCATTACAGCCTTTGGTTCGAAGTGATAGGTGGAAGGAAGGCGTAGCCATACATCCATCTGATCCTGTGAGGGGTTGCTATTCTGATCCTACCAGTGAGGAGACTGACTACAGAGCTTACTACTGATTGAAAGGGTAGGGCGTTTTCACTGAATCTCACTTACTCTGGCTGGTAGGGCGCTTAAGAGGGCAACAAGCGTTTGAAGGGCGAGAGAAGACTGGTAGGGTAGTCCTTACCAGAGGGTGTACGAAGAAGGCAAGGTTACGAACATGTAGGCAAGTCAGAAGGGAAGTCTGGTAGAGAGGGTCGTGTCCATGGTTTATAGATTAACCCTTCAGTGCATATGAAAGGTTATAACTTTCCCTATTCCTTCCTAGGTTATTTCTTTCCTGAACTGTACGATAGGTGGGAAGGTCTTGTCATTCGTTAGGCAAGAGCCAGGAGTGAGGCAAGAGAGAAAGACAACCGGCCTTCCCCCTGCCAAAGAGAATAGGGAAGCGAAAGTGATTATTGCGGGTTCAAGTGACTCTGGTAGGGTAGTAAGACAAGTCATAAGGCAAGTCATATCTTATCCACATTGCGGAAGTGATCATATTCTTATCCTTTCTTATCGGCATCTAACGAAATAATACTCTATCTAGAGACATACTCTAGAAAACCCCGAGGAAGCATGTCTCGTGAGGGTCACCTAAGCGCAACGCTGTACTACGCGGCTCTCCTATAAAGACTCGCCCACCTATGGATAGATTAATATTTGGACCAGATATAATAAGAGCTGAAAGGCAGGGAGCATATTCATTATCTTCTATAGAAGAGTCTAACCTTTGTCCCTGCTTTCCAAAGTCTGTCTTGTCTCGCTGAAGAGAGAAAGGCTTGTCCCAGGTTGCGCTTTCCTTTGATGGCACTATCGGACTATTTCCTTGTTCAATCCCCTGACCTTATAGCTAGGATTAGGATTATAGTGACCTTATAGCTACGATTGTGGACCTTTTTGTCGCTGTTGCTGGTCCAGGAGTGATTCTTTGGGAGAGAAGCTTTCTCTTTACTGGTAGTTCCTAAGGTTTATAGCACGCTAGGCAGAATGGATTATATCTCTTGTTAGTAGCTCCTCTTTCTAGGGTTCTAATGGTCGTAGATCACCTTCTTGTGAGTATGTTTAAGAATTCCTTCACCCCCTTTCTCTAGGGTAAGGTCCTCTTGAATGGATTACTAGTTCCTTCCTTCCCAATCAATGCTAACTCTATCCTCCTATCTTAGGAGATTGCCTCAGCTATTTCATTCCAGAAAGAACCTTACATACAGCTCTCCAAAGAGAAAGAGCTATCTTATCCTTCCTTACTCTCCCTTATGAACCCTTGGAAGAAAGAAAGAAAGAAAGAACTCACTTGGGAAACCTTACTAGCGCCTCCATTCAACTACCAGACAAGCAAGGACACTCGGAGAGATAACTTCAACAAGATAGACCGCCTTCCTCTTGCCGTCTCCGTGCAACCAGGATTGATGCAAAAGACTAAATAAGAAAATGAAAAGATTGCAGTCTAAGCGTGCTTGCTTTGCGCTCTTGGATTAACCACATCAAAGAAGTTCGGAATGCGATTCATCGTCTCCATTGAGTGTTCCTGTGCTAAGCGCTGGAAGCGAGTGAGCAGCATCTGAACAACCAGAATCGGAGGCCCGCCCAGCTATGCATCTAAATCTCTTTGGTCAAGGTCTCCCTTCTTCCACTAGGATCTATTAGACCTATTGCGGGTTACTACAGGCATGGTGTAGGTCAGATGGTTGATCAAGACCCTGATGCGCAACGTCAAAACCTGGGATTTTTCATTAAAAGACAGATTCCCTAGTCTCCTAATGAATGAAGGAGAATGAGGGATGTAATAAATAGGCTATAGAATGAAGGAGAACGTTAGCAGCTGTAGACCGACCATACGCAGATGACTATAGCTAATGAAGGAGATATACCGAACCGAGTAAGTATACAGTTTTCAAAATTCCTATCTAAAGGCTGGCTAACGTAACAATTAGATGACTATAGCTTCTGTTTGCGATTTAAATTGAGAAAAGAAAAAAAAAATCCATCTATCATTTCTGTTAACAACCCTCTCGGTCTTAGCTCATAAAATGAAGGTTTTGAAAGGATCTGATCTCTCATGCATGCCCGGTCATAGCCTCATGAATAGAAAGATTCGATCTCTCATGCCTAGCTAAGAAGGACATGACCATGAGATCCCCCCTTCGTCGGGCCATGAGATCCCCTTCGGGCTGTTAGTCTACTTATGGGAGACTTATGGGAGAATAGAGTTACCCGCCTGCCTTCCATCATTAGTTTCCATCCTTAGTTCCTTCATTCATTAGCTGTTTAAGTTGGTTCAACAGCTAGAAGCTAGACTTGGATTAATTTATCGGATACCCATTAAAAGAATAAGCCATAGCACGATTCGTTCTTTCACCATCGATCGTGCAAAAAAAGGTTGACTGACTTATGGATCAATCGTTTCTGTTCACCATTAAAGCTCCCGGTATAGCTCAAAATTGAGGATACCTTTTATGTGCCTGCGGAATTCATATTATGCATTAAGCCCCTCATTTTTTGCTCCCCCGCGCTTTTTGAAGCTTATAAGCTCCCGGCTTCGTCTTATCTTAATGGGGGTTTGTTTCCCCTACTTGGGTCTTCTTTTACTATGCAATACTGCAGGCGGGTCCAGCCACTACGTCCATCTAGCTGGAGTTGCTCCTCCTCCAGATTTGGAAAGGCACGTTGAATTTTATAAACTTCAGTGGCTAAGAAAAATGGTCTAAATAGCCCAAAGGGAGAGGTACAGTGTCCTATTTTTCAGTGGGTTGAGGAGCTCTCCTTTTAGGATCTATCATATCATTACTGAGCTTCTGGAGGACTCTCCGCAGGTCAGCCAACTCGGTAGTGAAAATAGAAGCTTGAGATTGAACAGGTGGAGTTGGCACAGGATTATAGACTGTAGTAGGGTGTAGGAATGGTAGAGCTACTTGGGTGTTAACCGGTAGCACAGTAGGTTTATGAGTTTGGCTATTAAGAAATGTGGGCATGGTCCACTGGCCATTAGAGGTAAGTGCCATCTGGTTGAGGGGTGTGGGGGTAAATGGAATTGGAACAGCAACACGGACTACGGCACATTAACCAGATCTGCAATGGGCTTCCCTTCACCCAGTTTCAAAGGGGGATCCTGTAGCTTAAGAACCAGTGAATGCGCCCATTGAATAAGCTGACCGTATACATGCAATTAGGGTGTCAGATGCGGGGGACATCATGCAA
>Ga0233342_1000152_pt1 | contig 21262 bp, 12 predicted proteins | sample GEONDECOMP273_FD_180706 | JGI IMG/M metagenome (GOLD analysis project Ga0233342, IMG submission 180706) | Leaf litter microbial communities from Shasta-Trinity National Forest, California, United States - GEON-DECOMP-273 | ecosystem: Environmental > Terrestrial > Plant litter > Unclassified...
AAGGAGTAACAGCCAATCATTGCAAGCTCTAGTCAGTTCATCGCAAGCTCTCTCTAGTCAGTGCTGTCACAGTCATTGCTAGAAGGAGGGTAAAAGCCATACAGTCAGAGCCTTACAAGTCAGGGAGGGCAAGTTGATTGAGCCTTCAGCAAGAGGGGATAGATTTAATGCAGGTCGTTCAGTCACGCTAGTCAGGTAGTCCCAGTCAGGTAAGGGAAGGAGGTGGGTAATGCTTGCCCGCATAGTTATTTATTTATTTAGGGCCTACCGGATATGGCGCAGGTACTAAGTTTGCTTGGAAAATATTGATAAAATACTATCCCTAACGGTCGAGTCCCTCCGGGTCCTCTTATTCGCCATTTTATGATAAACCTCGGTTTGATTGGGTCTGAGGATCCACTCATCGGCAGTACTCAACGTGATCTTTTATTATCTCAAAATGTAATTTCGTGACGTTTCTTTATAATTGGAGAGATTGAATCATTTGCTTTCAGGAGCAACTTGATGCTGCTATCACGTTTGGCGAGAAGAGGATAATCGCCCCCTCACCCTCCTTTCGATGAATCCCTTTATGGGAGATTATTGTGAAAAAACTATACCTTTCATCTCTTTATCTCTGATAATTAATGTTGCTTTATTTCTACGAACTATACTAAACTCTAGAACTTTACTAAATAGAACTAAATAGAGAGCTCCGGTTTTTTTGGCCCAGGGAATGTGGGAACAACAGCTCCACCAAAACCTCCAAAAGAAATGATAACTTCTAATAAGTGCAACTCCTCATATTGATAGATATGTCCCTCCTAGATGTGCTTAGCTCTTTGCGCGTGGGGCAGGGGAAATGGGGCTTATTGCTTTTCGTCGTACTTGCATCCCAGAAAGAAGTAGTGGCAGCCCGGCGAGTTGGCCGAGAGGAGGAAACGGAGACACTGTCCTTTCTCTAGATCTCTACATCAATACATTTATCTACAATATGGCCATTGATATGTTTACTTTACAGAAAAACATCTATATACAAGCTCGCATGGAGACGTTTGAACGTAGGATACTCGCATGGAGATGTCCTTGCCATTGTTGTAAGAATTTGTAATCTATGCAATCCTCACACAATTCCCTCCCCTTTGGAGCTGGAGCATGTCTTCCTTTATTAGCCGTCGGGGATAAAGCGCTCTCCCCATCTTAGCTTAGCGATCAGGATCAGGTTCAAGCAAGGAATCCTAGACATCCCTCAGGCTCGTTTCAATATATTATGGGAGTAGTCGTATTGTAGAGTATTACATTCTGATGTAAAGCATTCGGTAGTCGTCAATCCATCCTTTTCTTTTATTTCACATGGGTGATAGCTGCTTTCAGATGCATTAAAACCCATTATTTGTAGCCTTTCAAAACCAAAATATATAAATGAAGTAGGAGTACACAAGAGAGGAGCCCATTGAGGGGAGGTGCACAAATTACTTCTTTTCTTTTTTACAATTAAGAAGTACGAATACGGAATAGTAAAAACAACATACTAATTAGAGGGTGAAGTAGTAGCTAATAACTAAGAAAAGAATAGGAAGGAGGAAATAACGGGAACTAATCATAATGGTAAACCAGAGTCACCGGTTGGCGGGAGTTCCAACTTCCAAAAGAGGAAGGTACGATCCATAAAATTGATTCCTGAGAGGGAGGTGGAATATTTCCTGTAGTAGTTGGAGTTGGAGGTGTGGCACACCAGCTGGGTCTTTCTGTATAAATGTATTTGCCGGTTGGCTGGTCATCTATTTATTGGAGAACACAATAGAGTTTCAAAAATGGTATTGTAAGTAATACATTATGTGAAAAAAAACCCATGTTACAGTTCCCGGATGAGTTACAAAAACATAGGCAAGTATGCAACGATGAATCATATGAAATGGTTGGAACCAACCTAATGAATGCAATTTTAGGGCTAACCAAATGTTAGATAGTAAATGGGGTGTGAGCATAGTAACACCATATTAAGAGCTTTCACATTCAAGCATGGTGGGTGAGAGTTAGCTAGTGGTTTTAAGGAATTGAAAGATATAAACTAGTATAGGGTGAGGAAGATGCATAAATGCAAGAAAGGGAAAGGATAATATTTGGATTCTATTTAAGGTCCTACGGTGCTTGCGCTTCTGAGGGCAAGGATTGAAAGACCCAAGCATTAACGCTTGGTGAGTGACAAATTCATCTCCTAAGAGTGAATATGAGTGAGTGATCTTATGTATGGTAGGGGATGGAGAATGTGAGGGGAGAGGCATTACAAAAGATAGAACTAGTAGAAGATAAAACCAGGCGACACCTTTCAAGAATGAATATAAAAGGGGACTAACGAGTTGGCCACAAGCTTAGTCAAATCATTGTGGATCCCTTTTTTACTTAGCTATCAATAAAATAAAAAACCAAAAGCAAAATCTTTTTACAGCTAAATCACTAAACATCCCTTCCAACTACTGCCAAGAGATTCCAAGACCACAACTAGAAGTAATGCCTTTAGGTTATAAAGAAATAGCAAATAAATGAAAGAATAAAGTACGAAGATAGCACTAACTAGGTTAGAAATAAGCATGGTATTTCAAAAATAATGCATACATAATTAGCCAAGGTAGAATAAGGTTTTAGGATTGAACTTATAAGTGCTTCACATGTGATAGAGTTATAGTTTGAAAGATACCCTCTTGGGAGATAATGAGAAAAAACTTGTGTCTTTAGTTTTGAATAGAGGAATACACCCTGGTGATGCCGCATAGAGGTGGTGTAGATGAGACCTAGGGAGAGGGAGTGTAGAGGGAGCTAGTTCCCCATAGAGTATGTCATTAGGATGAATATGGTACTTCTTTTTATAGTGCTCTAAGGAAGTAGGCATGGTACAGGGACCAGGTGATGGTGAGGGTAGTGGTTAGGGTTCGGAGGTTTATAAACCAATATAATAAGAGGATCAACTTCTAGAGGAGGCGGTGCAGCCACAGCATGAGTAGTTATAAGAGGTGGTAGAGGAGGGAGGACCACCTCCATTCTCATTGGTAATAGATAGGCTAGGCAGAGAGGTATAGAATAGTTCCCCTTGTGATTACACCCGCTTTAACTGGACACAAGCATATAACCTTGACCCTTAATTTTTGGACGGGTCATAGAAGATCAGTCTTACCTTTTAACCTCACTCCCCTGACCATTCAATTTATATAAGAGGAATGGGGTGGTATGAAATACGACCAATCCGGACCAACCCGACTTCGAGGGCCATCCTAAAAACCAAGGGGAAAGGTTAAAAAACACAAGGTACTATAGGTGGGATTGTGGTGGCCCATAGTCTTTAAGGATGCTAAAGAGTATGCCAAGGCTTGTAATGTGTGTCAGACCAAACAATAGCAAGGCTTATTTTTTTTTCATATAATATCTTGGTTCAGGTGCCCCAAGAGCCTTACTACAAACCAAGGGAAGCATTTAATGAGTGAACCCATCAGGGCATTGACACATCAATTTATGATACAACATCATACTTTAAGCCTCTATCATCTGCAAGTTAATGGGATAGTGGAGGGATTTCAAGAAAATTCTGGAGCAGGGCTTTACCAAGGTATGCTCAGCCAATCATGATGACTGGGATGAACATGTACCAATTGTGTTATGGGATTATAGAAAAATGATGAATAAGTTTACTAAGCATACACCTTTTAGCTTGGTCTATGGGAAAGAGGTTATAGTACCTGCAGAATTTCTATTACCCAGTATGTACATTGCAAACTCAATTAAGATGTAATAACGAGCATATATTTAGGAATGCATCAAATAATTAATGGAGTTGTAGGAATAACTATTATTAGCACAATATAACCAGACAATTGAGAAGTCGAGATAGAAGGCGTGGCATTATCACCATATTAAGAGAAAGGATTGAAGTAAAGGAGATGGGGTACTGCTATATGAAATCAAGTTATTAAACCACTCAGGGAAGTTGAGGATACATTGGGTGGGGCCCTTCGGGGTTACAGAAATAAGAGACTCATGATCTGTTCAACTCGCATACTTGGATGGAACGCTCTAGGAGGGGTGGGTGAATGGCACCCGCCTCAAACCTTTCACTCCTCCTACTATGTAAGTGAAAAACTACTTACCAGGAGACATGTATGTTATTTGTTTTTTTTGTTTTTGCTATCATCCAGCCGGGAGAAAAACGCTGCTAAGGTTCCAAGCAACTGGAGCATTGTTCATCTTCATAAAATAGACTTACAGGATTGGCAATCACTGGGGGTATCACACAACGTTGGGATCTAGTTCTTTTTATCTCTTTATTCAAAGCTTTGCCGGAGTCAGAAAAGACTCCATCTTTGTGTCTTCTTGAGCTTGCATTCTCTCTTTTATTTACCAGAACACCATCAAACAAAGAATTCTTGTGTTACTTCTTGTTTGATTCTATTTTCTTTTTTTGTTTCAAATAGATTTAAGATCATGAGAGCCGGAGGAATAAGATTGCATGTAGACTTGTTGCTTGAATGTTCGATTGGATGATTGCTAGAAGGATAATCTTTTTGTTATTTGAGTGCTTGTATATTCGATTGCATAGCCGGATAAAATAAGATTGCATGTTCAAGTTTACTTGGACAATGAAAAGAACTTCTTCTGAATGCTTGCTTTAATCTTGAGTGCTTGGGCATTTAGTTTTTTGCCTTGAATGCTTGCCTGAGTCAAAGTATATTGAAGGATTATATATAATAGGTAAGTTGAAAGTGTTTGAATGATTGAATAAATGTGAAGATTGGATCCAGATTACTTGTTCAAGGACATGGTGTTATTGCTATGAACCGCCTATAAACCAACTTCTTATTCTCTCTACAACATGTACAATGACATTGTATCGCCACAAACTAGCACTGGTAGACAGATAAACCAAGGAGAAAACCGCAGAGACTCAAATGTAAAGATCTACCAGCATAATGGCAGTGGCCAAGGAGGAGTTGTTTCCATGCAGAGACATAAGAAAATCTCTGATTGAGAATGCTAATGTAGACAGCCGAACCTTTAAGTCGCAGAGCAGGAAAAAAATCGATTCATTGCCACCACTCTTCAGACAATCTATAAGTTACCACCTCGCACAATGTCAGCGATCCCCAAATGGTTACAATAATAGAAAAGGTGCATAATTGACATGACATCATTAAGGGTTGAACCATTCCAGACTACCTCGAGTAAGGTGTACTTGGTCCAAAATATGCAAGTAGAATTCAGAGACCTGGCGGTGCTAATAAACCACTTGTATGGGAGACCGGGCACCAAGCACATATGATTAAGTTAGATTCTGATCATTAATGAAGTGCAGAAGAATGGGACAGTGTTCAATTGCTGGGCAGACCCCATATCAAATAACCTTGTACGATGTATCTAGGAGGCTAAATCACCCACGCACTGTGGTGCCCCCTTCTATATGGCATCATATCTAATGGACTACATATGTGCATAATCCTATTTCTCCTATTTTGAACATAGCCCTCCTCTGTCGGACGAGCCATCCTTCACACTCGTGCATGCTTACTTTCAAGATCTATGGGTCACCCAAGACGCACGAGAGTATTCTAAGATTCGTATTAGCTCCATTATACGAAATATGCGAAGGCTAAATGGTGGGAAGTGCCCATGCTTTTCTCCAGAGTCTATTAAAGTGCTAAAGGAAATAGGTTACTGGTACTTAATGGAGGTAAGTCTCTATAGATATATATGGAGATCCACTACTCAACAAACATTGCCCAAGCACGTGCTAGTACATTTGCTCATCTGGGAGATAGCCTTCCAAACCATATTGCATGGAGCATCAACAACTCTAAAAAATAGTAAGAGATAAATATGGTCGAAGTTGCCACTACAAATAAAAGGCTATCAGATGGCCAACTTGGTGCATGGATAGAAGCTATCCCTGGAATTTGAGACTTGCAACTTCTGCTCAGAGCCCACTAAAGTCCACGATTCCCTTCAAGTGGTTTCAAATTGATTTTAATCTCAAAGCTTAGTGTGGAGATTGTGTGACAAAAATAATGAGCAATAGGAGTTGTACATAAGAGCATTATATTACGCAGAGGTCAAGGCAGGAAAGACTAAGCATGCTGAAATGCTCCCATCTCTGCTACTAGTAGATCCAGGGCATTGGTAAAGCCTCCCGTCACATTCGAGTATTTTTCACAATTACTAATCAGCCAAATATGGGCTCCCAGATTGTGGAAGAAGTCCCAGTGGTTGGTCTTCCAGCAGAAGTGCTGGGAAGTGGCAACATAGGGGAAGTATCTCATTTTATATCCAAATTCTTAAGGAGTCTAGATACTTTAGTCCCAACGATAGTGCAGAGGATGGGCAGAGTGTAGTAGGGGATAGTGCCGGTGAGTAGGATGAGGGCACCATGGTAGTGGCAACAAAGAATGTAGTGGAGTTAGCATAATGGTTTGTTGAAGAATTGATGAATCCTAGGCTGAGTACAGAAGACGAATGCCAAGTGGACACCTTTTAGTATGATTTAATGCACCAAGACTTTGAAAGGGTGTCTTTAAAAAGAAAGTGGAGTAACAAGCAGGAAACTTAAGTCTAGATAATAAAAGAGTTTATTACAAATGTGGACAATGCACATTTGCTTGCCGGGCACCAGGGGTTGCCTTTGCACAGATTTATGAGGTGAATTTGAAGAAGATGCATATTTACCTCCTGGCCATGAGCAGATAAAATGCAGAGCTCAAAGAACAACTAAAGAAGAAAAGGTGCGTAGCTCTTTCCCGACAAAGGAGGGGAAGGGCTAAAATTTCCAGCAGTATCATGCTTATAAGAAAGCTATAACGTTGTAGTATAGTCTTTTTTATTTGGTTATAAAATACTTTTGTATATGCACCTTACGTTATATCTTTTATTAGCTAGATATTTCACTTTTAGCTATTAGCTATTAGCTAGGCACATAGTGCTTTTTATTTCTATTTTTTGCTTTCAACATTGAATATTTATCTATTAGTTGCTTTCTATATCAATTTGTAGAACGGGGAAATTAATGCAAATCCCTAGTAAATTGAACCTACTCTTTATATATGTTACATGCCTTATTGAATAGAATATACCTTCCCTTATAGTCTGTTACTAGAGGAGATATCCAGAAACAAAACTGAAAAGCATGTTACTCCATCTGCCCGACATTTATTCAATCTTCTTCGACATTAGGGATATATATAAATGAGTGAGAGCAAATAAACTTATTATTTAGGCTTCTGTGATTGATATGGCCGACACAATGAGAGTTTCGAGAATCTGTCACGTCCAGTTCATGGGAGAAACATTCGGAAGAAACCACAGAAATCCACTTCGATCTTTGGTTGGGTTTTCTCAAAAGAATAAATGCCACCCAAGCAACTGTAAAAAGCAAAAAGCAATACTTATGCGTAGCATACGAATTCAAACGCTACCTACGGGATCTAAGCCTGATATGTTCCGCATGCTCCCGGCTATATATATGTTATTCGGATCAAATTTTATTTACTTAACCTAGCACCTCTGCGGATTGAATGGCAATAGCCCGCCCTTCTATGGATGACTACTAATGGAACCTTTGAGTGGAGTTTTAGCTACTGGCTAGATAAATTAACTTCAATAGTGATTGGTGGCTGTCTAAAGCATTGAATAGATAAGCACTGGAGAGTAAATACACAGTAAGCACTGGGAAGTTACCCAAACGTGTAGTTATTTAATTGAATAGGCACACTGACTGAAGCTACCTAAGTGGCTACGCGGAATGGCTCGAAAGAACACCCACCTGCCTGGTTGAGTGCACTAATGTCTGTCCCCATGTTGATCCACCAACTACCCTGCTCGGTGCATGCAAAGGGTGATTAATAGAGATGGTCCAGCTCTCCCGGGTGGGAATAATAGAAGCACGCCAATCCTATCGGATCGGTATCAAGATTCTTTTCCGTCCGAAGCAGGTGAGATATATATTTTAGGGTTTTTTTCCGGTCGGTTGTCGATGGGGAAGTCGTCTGGATCGGAATATCCAGGTCGGGAACAGAGCTAATGCCGGAAAAAGAAGGATTGGTTCGTGGGGAAAAGCTTATATTCAAATGAGTTGGAGGGGCATCGTTCCGGTGTGGTTTTTTCTCTTCCGAAAGATGCCTTTTGAAACAAGAGGGAAAGGAGCTTCAACAAGGTTTCACTTATAATGCTAGTCCCAAAACTATTGGGAGTGGGAGTTGTTCCCATTCACAACCTATGGATGGCGGAACGAATTCATTCGCCGCTACAGAATTCATTCATCCGCTGCTTTCTATTTTATTAAATTGCCTCTCGTTTTGTAAACATTCACTTATCTATTAAAATAACTAAAGCAAAAGCAAGCTGGAGAACAAGCAGCTAGCTAGCTAGCCAGAGAAGAAGGCAGCTAGCAGGGAAAGATATGTATGCACTGGACCAAGTAGCAAGCTAGCCATGGGTAGAGGAAAACGTTGCATTTTAACCAGACGGGGGGGATATCAGCATTCATTTTTGATTGGAGGATACAAGTCAAAGTGTATGCCATTCCCATATGATATTCTACATTTCATATGATATTATATATATAGCAAGCATGAGTACACGTTGATAGGTCTGGTGGGCACAAGATATTGATAGATTTGTTGGGCACAGGTGAGTTCAATAGGCCTTTCCTTTCTCTATCACAGGCAGAGAGAAGCAGATCTCCATATGGTGCGAAAAGACCCAAATCGATATGAATGAAGGTGCGTAGCGCTTGTCCTTCCGAGGGCAAGGAACGAAATCAATAGGGATGAAACTTGTCCATAGATGGCGTGAACGATGGTGGAACGGAGTAACGGAACCTTCCTTAGCAGTAGGGAGAAGAACGCAAAGACCTATAGTATATACGTGTAGCCTAGCTTTTCATATACCTACCCTTTTCATTTTCACTCGATATCCTAACCAGGATACAGCACCCTACCTACTATATGCCAGGCCCAGGCTAGGCACTACTGCATGCCTCTAAAAAAAGAGATTACTTACGAGCATGTTCTATCCCATGATAAAGATCAGCCCAGGAGCATTGTGATAAGAGGGACTCACAGAAGCAAGTTAGTGAGTGACCAGGGATGCTTTGACGATTGAAAGTGCCAACAGATAGATACCTGGCGGGGACGAGGTCCGAAACAGATAGCATAGTTCGATCATGGGTGGGGATACGGGTTGCGAAACAGATAGAGCCAGCTTTTTACCCAGACATTCATGTTCCATACTTGCTTCCACAACTCTCTCCCTTATGCTGGTGTGATCCGAAAAAACTAAAGCTTTCCCCAGTTATCTTTACACTTTTCCCTTTCCCGCACACTACCCCAGTCTACCAGTAGTCGCATACCCTTTAACGCTCGCATACCCACATGGCAACCTAGACCCTGTACGCGTAAGGATGGAAGGAACAGGATACCACCCAGGACACATATTCCTAGTTTGTTAGGTGGTCACCGATATTGATGAGATGATGTTACTCCATGTTTGGTAATTAGAGATACCGCTTGCCTCCATGTTTAAGGGCTACCGTAAGATCCCCTATGATGAGGAAGAAGGATTGCTACCGCTTGCCAACATATAGTTTCTGGCTTCGCTTATTCGAAAGCTTTCCCCATAGTTTATGGCTTTCGCCTATTTGCACTCCCACCTCGGCGGAGATTGGATGTGGGTGGGTTGTTAGTGAACCTGAGCGAACCTTACAACAGCCCTGGAATGCCTGGGGCCTTTAACCTACAAATAACTTGAATGCACGTGTATGCGTTGCCCACGAAAAAAGAAACGTGGGGACATTAACATCGAAATGACTGGAAATGACTGGAATTAACGTTGCAAAATATCCCACGAACAGAATAGATTTCTACAACAGCGGAAGGCCTAAGAAAGAAACCACACAGCTCGCGTCCACATATAGGAGGGAGAAATAAGCTCACCAGAATACCCTTAAAACACACCCTTCATACTAACTTATCACGGCCCAGGAAATGAAGAGCATTAAGTTAAATCCCCAGGACGCTTTAAGTAAGATAGATGCTTTCTGTTGTCTTTATGCCTGTTATCAAGAGCAGGCAGTAAGTAAGTGAACAGAGGGCGCTTTATTTATGATGCTTTTACATCCGCATGAACCCTTAGGTAGGCATTATGTTACTTTCATTATAACCCTAGAGCCCGAACAACTGGACGTTCAATCCCCATTCACTTCAATCCGTACGCATTCAGTTCCATACCCACGCTTTCATTACTTATCTTTCTCTCTTATTTATGCTTTATGCTTTATGTCGGCTTGATGTAGGAGGCTTTATGTATATGCTTTTTGTTCAATCCGCAATATAAAAGGTGCTACGCTCTTTCCCGACAAAGGAGGGGAAGGATATAAGAACGGACGCTAAACCCCAGCACAGCAGTCGAACGCTACACAGGAAAGAATAAGATATGCAGGAATGAGATCCAATATTTAAGATATAATAAGGTGCTACGCTCTTTCCCGACAAAGGAGGGGAAGGTAATTAATTCGTCCCAAGCCTATTTAGTACGTCTGTGCCCTGCTCGAATCAGGAGGACAAAGCAGGGAGAAGGCAGCTAACCGAGCTTTTCGCCTTTCTATTTGACTTTGCTCTCACCCTTGTGACCTACCTATGCCTCTGCATCACTCCTTGGAACGATAGGCTATGCCTTAAACTACACTTGGAACGCTATAAAATGCCGGAACAAAGCAGGAACTACAGGAGATGAAACAACATCTTATCCGGGAACAGGAGCTTATGTTGGAACACGCGCAGATGTTGGAGCACAACTCCTGGGAACAGCAGGAAAGGACAGAACAACACTTCTAGGAACGCTGCTCTTGTCGGAACAAATGGTTATGCACATTTGGGAAAAGGTGCAAATGCTAGAACAATCTAATGGGAAAAAGAGCTTATGTGGTAACATCACTTCTAGGAACACTTCCAAATCCGACTGGTGTTGGTTCTATATCAAAAAAGTAACACGCTGGACTTACCCCATCCAATTATTATCTATACTTCGCTACTCGATCAACTGGGTATGGATCTCGATCTGCTAGTGTTGTAGGTGCTGCTGGAGGTGGAGCGTCTGGAACATCCGGAACAGAATCAATAGCTTAATCACTTACTTAAACGACTGAAACACCTGCCTTTGTTACTGTCTCTACTACTGTCTCTGCTGCATCTTTAACTGCTTAACCAACTGCATCTCCTGCTGCTAGCTATGGGTATGGATACCTGGATCTCGAAAAGCATAAGCTCGCTAACAAAGGTCTTCATCTGGATCACAAAGATCATAATCAGGCTCTTAAAGAAACAAAAGTGAAACCCAGGTGGTGCAAAGAAAGCCAGATGCTGGTGCAAGATAAGCTACAGGTGGTACTGGTTCTGTATAAACAACTGCTTCATCGAAAGCAACTACTGAGTCAACTGCTTCATCAATGGCTTAACCAACTGCTACGGGTGTGAATGCTGGATGCGCTACCGAGGACTCCGCCTTTGCTTCTGGGTCTATATCTGAATCTAGTTTTGGGTATGCAAGCTATCGATCTGGATCTTAAACTGATGATGGTAAATACTATATTTCTATTGCTACTGTTACTTCTACCACTGCTATTGGTGGTACTGTTAGTTAGGGTGCTACTGGTGGTTCTTTTACTCTATCTCTATCATCCGGAACTGGATCACGATCTAAAAAAGAAGAATCAGGATCACGATCATCAGAACCAACTACTTCACCGACTGCTTTATCTACTTATGGTGGTGTATCTGCTATTGGTGCTGTTGCTTCTCAGTCAATTGGATATGCTTAAACTAACTCGGATGCTTACTTAGATGTAAACTGCTGCTAGCTCTAGATCCGCTGAATTATCTAGATATATTGAAGAAATAATTAGAGTATATAAGCGCTAGACTGTAGTAAGGGAGGGAGCACAAAGCGAGAACCAAAGTCAGATACAAATTGAAATGGTTTATATCCAATCCATACATTGCACGTTCTGATCCATGCGGCCCCTTACACGCATGCTATGATCGATGAATAAGGCTTCTCTTTTTAAACCCGTTAAACTGAACATTTATAACTGTGGATAGATATACTAGGTATTTTATGGTCTATCAGGGCTTTGACTCTTATACAGTTAGGGATGTTACCGGTATTATACAGTGAGGTCTGGTCAACGGCCCCGTGAGGTGATTCAGGACGAGGCAATTAGGAACTGCTCTTTTCACCCTTCCCCATGATTGAAAGCCCGACCCTTAGCCCATCTACCTTTATACAAATAACTTACTCCTTTAGCTGGTTGGATAGCCACCCCATGAGAAAATTACCTTGAACCTTAGTGCTATATATCCCTTGAGCCTGAGACCGCATTAAAGAAATGTTACCCTGGTGATCACCCTTCCCTTACATTTGACAAAAGCTTCGAAAAAGATAGCGACAAGTTCGGCGACAAGATAGAAGCCATCTGATGGGAGCAATAATGTAATATAGGTAGGCAAGCAAAAGCAAATTTGAAATCTGACTGCGTAGAGTTGTGAAGCTTCAGCAAAAAGAGAAGCCTGCTCTAACTCAGCAAGGATAATGAGGAATGCCATGACAGTGATGGATCCCGTCATTAGGAATCAATCTAAGAAGGAAAACAAAGCATGCCGAGGAAGGAAAAGCCTATTTGACGGGGGAAGGAGAGTTAAGTTTCTTATAAATGAAATGCATTTTGAGGGGGGAGCCTTACGGTGTGGCATAATGTACGTAATATGGTTTCTAGGCAGCTAACTAAGAGTTAAAAAAACATCCCGCCTAAGGTGCGTAGCTCTTTCCCGACAGGGGAAGGCAGTTTCCCACTTAGTAGACCTGTCTTAACTCGCCTTATTCTTAAAGCGTTAGGATCAGGGACGGAGTCGTCGACTAAAGGTAATGGTTTAACAACATCTCACCCAGTATATCTGTTTTATAAAAGTAATCTTATAAGGTTGCACGACATCTCACTACGGGCAGGTTATGTTTAGCAAGGCCACGGTGTTTTCATCCCGCCCACGATAGGCTTTGGACCCGATCTGAGAGCTAGCTATGTCCCCAGAGGGCATGTTTGGGTTCCACAGGAGATTTTTCATATGGCTGATAGTAGACGGGGCAGCACTTTATAAGAAGGACATAAAGGCCCAGAGAGTGACCCTAGATGCAGTGAAGGATCACCTGATTCCTCATGTGGCAGAGAATACATCGACCAAATAAATGTTCAAGGCTCTAGTGGATCTGTTCCAGAGCAATAAAATGAGCAGTAAAATGGTCTTTAATAAAAAGCTCCGAGATTGCCGGCCGGATGACCAGATCCGACAATGTTACCAGCTATCTCATACGGATCACACAGATTCGAGATCAGCAGAAGATCCCCTTTATGAATGGTTCCCATGGCTTGGTTAACCCTTTAAATGCAACGTTCATGAGCTCCGCGTCTACAACTTTCTATCAAATGGCTCAGACCCAGTCCCGGACCCGTATTGTGATCCAGGTTGAGATCGAGATCCTGCATAAGTAGGATAAAGCAACAGTAGCATCATCATAGGTAGAAGCATAGCCCACACTTACGTATAAATTTGAACAATAATAGGTGTTTTTTTTTTATAAGAATAGCAAAAAGATGGTTGCTACGGGTGTAGAAGAGCAGGTTTTATTCCGGTTGCTAGACATTGAGAACACAGAGTTAATTCAGTAGAAAGATGTTTGTAATTTCATTGAAAACTCAACCATAATGCCTAGGCCATAGAGGTGTCCGGTGAGATAGAACTCAATAAATGAAGCCTTAGATGATGTTGCTGCTGAAACAAGCCAAAGAAGAGAAAGCAAACAACGGGTATATGATGCATTATCTATTGTAATTTATAAGAATAAGACCCTCTCCCGTATGGTCGAGCAGCTCCGCCCCTCTCCTTTTAGTCGAGCAGCCCCGCACTTTAGTCGTTCCTAATTGGACTTTTCTTCCCTCAATGTCTAAGCGGAGTGAGATCTTGTCTTGTTTAAACAAATCCCATGTGTCTAGGAATAAAACCTTGCGGACCTTTGGGTTGATCTGGTCGATCCGAAAAACGTTGTCAAACACACACACATTTGCTAAAGCGAACCCTTGTTGATCCGGGTTCCGAAGCATATTTCCCATCTGGGTCGAGAAATCGCATGTTCTAATAGGCGAATTGATTCATTTCTCAATTCCCTCCGGCTTGGGCCTGAGTGCCTTCATCCAGCGGTATGTATAAATAACAACATATATAAAGGCCTTTCTGTGCCCGCACGATATCAACATAAACAGGTGAGGTGCGAAGCAATAAGGAAGATCCAATAAGAAGTCTAGTAAATCACTTTGTCCCTCAAGCCTTTGAAAGGAAGGGGCTGAATGTAATCAACCAATCTTGTCGTGCGTGTGGTGGTAACATTCATTCAATGTAAGCAGCAGCTCTGGAGTGATGTATAATTACGTATATAAAACAGAGGGGAGCGTAAAGCCTTAATTGCAAAGCAAAGGGGCGTAGCGGTAACGCAAGTAGGCAGAAGTAATATGAATAGAGTGCTTGCTTGCTCACTCCCAGCTCATCTAATCTCTGAAGTTCAGGCACGCAGTGAATAAATAAATAAAATAAGGTCCTACGGTGCTTGTCCGCATCGGGCAAGGTACTTAGGATAGAAATTCATCCAATCCAGTAAGTTTCTAAAGTAAATACGACTGGTCTAAATTCCTAAGCCCTTCCAGTCTAAGTAGTAAGGCTCTAGTTCCTAAATCCAAGAGGCGCGGAGCAACGATCCATCCAACCAACGATGGGTAGCTGTCCGAGAGTCTTCCAGCTTTCCCAGGTCCTGCCTCCTTCCCTCCCTCCATGCATCCATCCATGCAATCCGGGTGTTTAAGTTCGTAGATTCTGTAAGCACCGAACCTTGTTTGCTGAGGTTGTGCAAATACGGTAGTGCAGCTGTAAAGAATAATCTATGGCATAACCAAAGGGTGAGTTCTCTAAAGAAGATAAAAAAGGTAAGGATTGAAAAGAAGAAACAAGCCTGCGTGCGCTGACTCCACAAAATGAAGAGCGGAGCGGGAAGCGCTGAACCTCTGGCCGGCCTCCTCTCAACACGCTCACGCTGGTTGGTTTAGCGAGAATTCCAACAGCCTGCCTTTTGCCTTTAAGCTGGACCACCATGGGTAGGGGAATTCTTGCTTTTAGGTACAGCTATTAACTTCTTCGGGATGGGATGGCATAAAACAACCTTTACTTCAGTGTTTCCTAACTACCTGATACCTTAAGACTTTATACTTGCCCTTATTAACCACTCGCCATTAATTGCTTATATGGTATGGGTACTGCTATATACTTCTCCGGATGGGATGGAGTCGACACTTATAACTTTGATGAGAAATCCCGCTATGCCCCTGATGCTTACTTAATACTCTTACCAACTATTAACACTTAAACAACCTAGAGTTACTGCCTGCCTTACTTAGACTTACAGCGTTGGATTGGATGGATGGATGGAAGGGAAGGCTTCAAGTAGAGCATTTTGACACGGGCGTTCAACAGAGCATGGGCGTTCACAATTGCTTACAGAATCGTACTTGGGGACGTATCACTATTCCTATTGACTTTATGTATGCCTATATTTCATTGTTTACTACTCTGATCACCCTACCTGTTATTGTTATATTTACCAACCTGTGAAATAATGCCTGCTTTACTTATACTTACAGCATCGGATGGAAGGGAAGGGGGAACATAGAGAGCATCGTTGTACGGGCTTCAAATAGAGCATTGGTCATGGGCTTCAGACAGCATTTACCAGCTTCCAGAACACTTAATTAATATGCTGAGTACCGCTATTAATATTGTCCTGACTGAGCGAGCGTTGCTCGGCCGGATACTAGTTAGGAATTAGAAACTACTGCCTTAGGAAGAGACTTCAAAAACTTGCCTTTTCTTCTCTCCTAACTACCCTTCGTACCCACCCACCTTCAGATCTATACCCTCCCCTCCTTATACTTGATTAATTAATCGCTTAGCTTAGGAAGTACTGCTATTAACAACCCCTCTTCTCTTATCTATGCTCGGTTCCCCTGCTGCATCCGGGTTATCTTCCATACCTTGACCTCGATTTATCGCTGTCATATCGGTATTATTCCCCAGCGCCGCCCCTTAATGATTTGTCGTTTCTAGATTGGTCTCATAATTGGTCTCTGCCCCTTAACGATTTATCGTTTCCAGATTAGTGTTCACCGCTGCTAGCTGCCACTCCGTGCCTCGACTCCCGAGCTCAAAGGCCATGGCCTTTGATCATTGTTGATTGGCCGGCCATAGCTTGGGGGACCCACTGCCAGATACACCTACCTATTTTTTGGTTGGGGTACCACTTTTCCTTCAGCTCTTCCATTTACTCATTCGACAATGAAATGACATTATTTCTTCACTGAAACAATGAGTTCGCCGGATCTCCTAAACTCCTAATACTCAACTGGAAGGATAGAGTGACTCATCTGAAAGGAAAGGCCACCCTACACACACCAAGGAAGGAACAGGTTTAAGGCTTTGAGCTTAGCTTCAAGATTGGTTGATGCCCTACCCTCCACAAACAAAGGAAAGACTGATCGAAGAGTCATTATATAAACATAATCATATGACTTGCCTTAGAAAAAGGAAGTAAGTGCTTGCTTTTAGTTCTTTACTTGCCTTCCCTTCTAAGCGTGCGTTAGCAACTGGCTTAAGAGCGTTAGCTATAGCCTGGTTTACTCTCTACCGAAAGCATATGCCTTCTGGGAGGTTGCTTTTGCTCCGAGTGAGGCGCATAGTGGAATGGAATCAACTTATTTCATTAAGCTTATACATCATCGGTTAATGCCCGCGAAGCCACTCTATGCGAGAGCCACCGAACAGCACAGCGGCTCTTTTCAACACGAAGGAGGAAGCTGAAGCCTTATACCCACCAAGCACAGCCAAGACTAGCCCACCCACCACCACGTATCAATCACTCTCACAGCCAGCATTGGCATTTACCAGTGTGAGAGGAAGGAGGGAGACCTGGGAAAGCGCAGGCAGACTTCGTTCCTTGGGTAAAGCGGGAAAGCCACTTAGGGAGGTAGCGGACGGACGGAGTTATTCAAAAAGAGCCAGTTGACTAAAGCCAAATTATAGTTCTTCACCCCAGAGGCATATTACCTTACGAACCCCCAAACCACCATCTTTTATTTATCCAACGCGTGTTTGGGAAGGAAGGTTTTTTATCGACCGAAACCGGTTGGGTGGGAATAGATAAATAAGTAATAGCTTATTCATCAAAGTTTTATGGGTCACACAAGATGAAATAGTAATTTCTTTTACTCTTAGATTATTTTATCTTTCATTACTTCGCATCCTGAACTGGCTGGCTGGGACTCTTTGCTTAAGAAAAAGGCTTGGCTAATGCCTCCTTCTTTGCCAACTCTTGGTGTGGATGAGCCATCATTTGAGTGAACTTCTCTTCTTTACAATTATTCACCTGAATTACCTTCTCTCCCAACTGCACATGCTGATCTATGTGCTTATCTCAATCTGCCATAATAGTGATGAGGGAGTCTTGATGTTAAAACAAATTCTTTTTTCTTAATGGCAATATTTTTGTTGAGGCCTAAAGGAATAAGCAAGACCCAACTCTATACGTAAAAAGAGTAAGTCTACAGTCTATGAATAAAGAGACATAAGCCTATACGTACCAAGGAGAGGAGCTATCGCGGGATAGGTGGTTTCCTCGGGCTGTGTTCCCTCACTCTGAAGGTTGGTCCAGCTCTTTGCTCAAGGCGGCAGTCTATAAAAGAAAGGCCTGACCCTGAGCTCTTAAGAAGCTACCTGCAGTCATCCAATCAAGCCAGTAAACAAATCTGAAATATAGACTAGTATGTAAAGTAAAGTCATCTAGTAAAAGGATGATTCCTAGGCCAAGAGACTTGAAGTTACAAAGGTGACATGAAGAGTAAATATCCGCAATGGGAGAGAGGGTTCGGATTGGATACCGGCTCAAGATGTCATTAAAAGGAGTCAATGGAAGTGTAACTATTGGAGTCGGTGTAACTCTTATGAGTAACCAGTGGCACACCAACCTAAACATGTTGCATCTCATCTGGTCCATCCTCCTCATCTACTTGTGCATCCTTCTATAGATCCACATCCCATTGTGTAGCTGGACCGCGATGACTAGGATATGTAAGCTCATCATTTCCTACCAAGGCTTAGTCAGTAACAAATTCCGAACTCGTTAAGAGTGTGATACCCCTGTTACGTGCTAATAGAAAACTCCAATTATTAGTAACAAAATAGTGGTATGAGTTAGCTAGACAGTTAATTAGAGTAAATGCCTATCTGTCCTTAAGTGGTATACGGTGTTAGTTATATATGATTAAACCAATCTATGCCGACTGGTTACAGAATGACCATGTTTCTACTATTTAACCTGCAGATTGACGCTTTAACCCCTTCTACCACAAGCTGCACGAAAATTGATTTATCACGTAACTAGCTTACCTGAGAAAACACCTTACTTAACCTGTCTCGTAATTAAATATAAATATTACCCCATTAATTATAATGCTGATAAGCTTTATCCATTTAGATTTATTTATCACTAGTTTGCAGTAACTCCATAAATACGAACCTTTATTGATATGACCAAGGGTGTAACTACATCCAGGTCGTGTTCTATATGGCAGAATTAACATAATCATTTTTATGTCAGCAATTACAGTAGTAGCATGAAGTAAATGAGCTTTATACTCGTCAGGTTTCTCATGTTACCAGCGCATTACCTGGGTTAACACCTTATACTATATGTATCACTTAGAGTTTATTACATCTGAGTCTCCCGAGAAATCACTTAGGCTGGTTAAGAGTATAAAGAATAGTACTGAATCTGGTGTAACATGCTATCGGCCTAGAAAAAACTATGCTGAAACGCGTCAGTCCGTTATATGTGCATGAGTGGAATCAGATCTGTGAAACACCACATAATATTTAAGATATAGTATCCGTGTTAGTATAATATCAGAGTATAACTAAAAAATAATCATTGTCTAATAGTGACGCATAGTAACTCTATAATCCTGGTCAATCAGTGTAGCACAATTCATTTGACTAGGCATTAAACATCATATAGATATAGTATAACACGAGGTAGTTACTAAGCGTACCTGTATGATACACTCCACTATCTACTGGTTTACCAATGAGTTCTCTATATAAGTGGAATCCGGATTACGACACACTATACCACCCTAGATTAATGGTTATACTAAGATAGCCCTGTTATATCGTTTCCATGATAAAGCAATAAGCTGAATTATTATATGGATATGTTATGATTACAGTATGCCGTAATTTAGTGTGCAATGCTTATGATTACACTTGTTGCCATTCTACTATCGATTCCGCTATCTTTATCTGTAATCAATGCCAATCTTGTTACGCGTATCCTTAGCTATCTCTCTGCTCTATGCGGCAGTCATCTGTTACAGTAGCGCACCTGTAACTCATCTAAGCTGCTGGGCTAGTACTATTTACTGGGTTGATTAACGCGACTACAGTAACATAATCAATGCAAGTCTTGCTATTTATTGCTGCAGCTCTTATTCTTCTGCCATGATCATATGTAGTATCTGGATCGGCCGGTAACATGCTTATCTCGTATCTGCAATCCCAGTTCACTCTGATGGGTGCAACTTATCTACTAGCAAATGCCGATCTCGTATCTATGTATCTAGCAATCTCACTAGAAAGCTGAGGTGTCTATATTCTAGCTGCATTGTATCCAGACTCTGAATCAGCTGTTGGAAAAGAACTTGTTTCAGCCATACAGTTATACTGGATTGACACATCTATATTCTATCTATGAACTAGTATCCAGAGCAGGTGTTACAACTAACTCATATGATATTGGACTACTAGGTGGCACCATTCCACTACTGAACACGTAACGTATATCATAGTAACCATGACTAACAGTTATGCCGCTTGATCTCTATTTTCATCTTGCTACTCGAACTATTCCAAGGTGTTAATGCCGCTGAGTAAGAAGTGGTATCAGCACTTGGAGTGTCCGTAAACCTGTTACTCATCTGTACATTGCTTTTTATTGGTACAGTACGGCTAAGAAGCTTACCACTAAGCTTACTAAGTAGACTACTTTACCGAGTAAAGCGACTACACGTAGGATTCCTTCTACTAGCTGTAGCATTCGTATTCAACATTATCACTACTTAAAGATCGATGCCTTGTTCGTAATCCTAACTGATACACTCAATGAATTACAAGGACAATAGGGATCTAATCCAGTACTCGAACTGAGTCTATTCTCTATGGCTAAGTATACTGTGCAATTAATAATGGATACTTCTGACTAGCTATCCGAGTTATCCACATAGTCCAATATGCTATTCGCATTGAACCCCTCTGTAATCCTTGCTCTCCTTTTCTCGAGCAAGAGCTTCGCACCTTAACAGCACATCTATTATGGCTCGATACAGCATAACTATACCCGTACTACTAGGAATAAATATACTACTTGCACCCGACGTAGAAAAGCTTACGGCCATGGCTGCATACTAATAAGTGTAAAACCATGTAAGCTCGTTATTCTGAAGTTATCAAGGTGTCTCTTATCCAAGCTAGTCATGCGTTAACCATGCTACATAAATCCTGGTAAGCTGCTCTGTAACTAGTAAACGTAATTCAATCCGGCAGTTTACTACGCATAAGCTGAATAACAAGACAGGTGAGAATTACATGACAATGATTCTATTGGTATGGTTACAAGTGGTGTTTACTACCAAGAGCAGAACCAAATACATGAGTAACAAGAGCTACCAGAGGAATAATATATCCAATAATCCGTAGCTTACCATTACTACCTGCTGATCTAGGCTATCAATCTCTTACTAATCGCCTTGGCAACATAATTAATACCAGACGTGTTTATTACGCAGAGATTCTAAATTGATAATGAGAGTTCTTACAAGCTTATAGATCATTACCCTCCATGGATTATATAGACTGTAATTCAGCTAGTTACTTATGTACTACTCTATCCTGGTGTACAGTAATAGCCATGATATCTCTTTCTTCTCGCCTTCGACCAGCCTCGGTTTAAACAACCAACCCCGACTTCCTCAATATCTATATATTCTACTTAAATGAAACTGATATTATCTAGTTGGTGGTTGAAGGTAAGTTGGCTGATCTAAGTAATA
>Ga0233342_1000154_pt1 | contig 20941 bp, 9 predicted proteins | sample GEONDECOMP273_FD_180706 | JGI IMG/M metagenome (GOLD analysis project Ga0233342, IMG submission 180706) | Leaf litter microbial communities from Shasta-Trinity National Forest, California, United States - GEON-DECOMP-273 | ecosystem: Environmental > Terrestrial > Plant litter > Unclassified...
GATAATAGCGAGAACCTCTCCCTCTTATAGATCGAGGGAATCAATCTCCATGCCGTAATCAATTAATAATTGCGATCTTGTGAAAACGAAGAATTCTTCCCACCAATGAAAGTGGTACGTGAGTTGGGTTTGGAACGTAGAACACTTTGCCTGCCTATGATCGATCGAGGTAGAGCATCCCTTCGCTTGATCGACCAGAGCTCTCCTTCTCCATGTCTATGCGACTGGCATAAGTTACACTGGTGTGGAGGGAGGTTCAGTAAGCATCATACCGAATCTCCCTACTTCCTTTCGCGCTACTATGGTTGGTTATTCGATCTACGAAGTTACACGTCTTCGACGAGAGATGGGAGGTGACTCATAAATGAAGGGTGGGGCTTCATAGGGGAGAATGGGGATCCAATGAAACCATATTAGGCGCTAGGGGAAGGACCTTTGAGGTGGGGGGAATAAGAGATCTTTTCGATCGGAGGGAATAATGGGAAGATGGATGACCCAACGCGTCAAACACTATTGCAGGGAGTATGGTAATAAGACTGGGCTGGGGAGTGGAGTACGCTGGCTTACAATCGAAGGATTTTGGTGGGGAATAGAAACATGGAAGTAGTAATTCATTATGGTGAATCTCCAGCCCGAAGTATGTAACCGACTGGTACAGCAAGGGAACAACGCCTGGAGAATGAAGTTAAGAATAATTCATTGATTCCAATAACCGGCTTAGAAACTCTGGATCAAACTCACTGAGAAGCATGATCCAAAAAGACGCAGTTCGCTATCTCTATAGGGAGGGCGGAATGTCCAGTGAGAGGGGAATCAATAAGGGGGTTGCATTCGCCGATAAACATTCTAACCACATGTTGCATTCACCGATAAGGGTTTAATACTCAGAAGAAATGCATTAATGTTTGTTGCTTGACCGCCCAGAAGAGGGAGAGTTCATTTATGTCCTTGCAACCTGGAAGAAATATCTTGATGGGATAGAGCTGCGGGAGGGGGTTCACTAAATATCTTGGCCCTATAGTACGTTTCCCCGACCTTAAATGAGGATAGAGAGCCGGAAGACTTAAATGGAGAGCACTTGACCTCCTTTCGCTTGCCCATTCAAATGTGATATCAACAGGAAACTACAGCCCGAAGAGGGGAGATCCCAAAAGAGGGGAGGGCCGGGGCTAGCTCTTTCCGTGGGTTTACTTCGACGCTAGTTCATCTGATGATAGATAGGACTCAACCAATGGCTCATCAATGCCAGAGAGCGGCGGCTGAAAGAACTAAAGAACTTTTCCTTCTTTTGGTTGGCTGGTTCGATTGATCGGGGCCCCTATTGAGGGTCAGAGGGCCGGAGCTGCTTTCCTTTCTTCTTCCTACAGCTATCAGGTTAATAGGCAGGCGAATTCAGCTAAGATTTCTTTTTATTGCTCGCCCGGAACTCTCTAATTAGGTTTTTTTCTTCAATGCCGACGAGAAAGGGTTGCTGCCGATGGTAAAACCTCCGTGCTGTCTATCTCATTCTTCGGGATCTTATTCTTATCCGGGCCGGTCTTCTTCAAGATGTAATTTCTATTCTGAACCGGAATGACTCATTGATCGAGAAGGTCTGTTTTCTAATTAATACTTTCTTTAGGAGCTTTGTCTTCTAATTACTCCCTAATCGAGGAGGTCATCCTTCTAATGACTCCTTGGTTGAGGAGGTTAGTCCTTCTTTATACTTCTCGATTTCTTTCTAAGGGAAGCCTTCTAATGACTCCTTCATCCATAAGGAAAGTCTGCTAGTTATTTCTGAATCGATAAGGAAAGAATAGGTCAGTGCTCCTAAGGACGTGAGGTGGAAAATGACCCCCTTTTATAGCAACCACCGCATCGTAAATAAAGGAAAGAGATTATATACCCTCGTAAAGAAGGCGTTATTCTGGTGTAACGTAATATAAAAAGGCGGTATTAAGGTATCAATCCCAAAGGGGGGGTAAGTGACAGGGTTCGAGTCCCTGGTGCCGCCCGGAGTCAAGAGCAATGTGCGCTCAAGCTCTGTATTATTCCCGACCAGCAAGAGTAACGAGCAAGGAGCGAGCGCTCAAGCAAGGAAGGATTGAGGGAAGAAAGGGGATAACGAACTGGTATGAACGTAGAGCAACAGGATAGTAGGAATTGGATTGATGTCTCGAAGGCGCTACCGGGGCTGGGATAATAAATCTATCCTTTAGGCGTAGTGGTACCCGCTGAGTAGCGATTTATCCTTTTCCCGAGTGAGAGCGATTGTCCTTAGCTCTATAGTGGCGCTCCTTATACAACCTTATAGGCACAGGTATATGAAGTGATAACCTTTCACTGATCCTTTCAGTCTGAAAGGGAGCAGGATCTTTTTATTTAACTGAATACTTAATAGTTAGGAGCGTTAGCGACCGGTCTAAACAATAGAGAAAATTACCCTAAATTAAAGGAAATGAATCGTATCATTTCGGTAACTATATAAAGAGAGAATAAAGAGCGTAATTACATATATAAAGAATGACTGGAATAAATGGACTTTTGAAGAAAGAGTCACTTTAGAAGCGCTCTTTGAGGGGAATAAATATAGGGGAATATGCGTTGCCCAGCGTGAGAGGAACCAGCGAGAGACGGACCAACCAAATAGAACCTGCCGAGCCATAGGCTATTGCCCAACTATGGAGAACCGGCAGCAGGGACGGACCGACCGATAGTTGGACTATTGATTGAACTGAACTACTGGTTAGTCTATATCGCACTACAGAGAGTCGTTCTATACAGCTTCAGAACGACAGACAGACAGTTTCACTACAGCTAGTTGGACTACAGCTTCAGATAGTTGGAATATTTATGGATTTAACTGATTAAACTATTGAGAACTACAGAGAAGAAGAACTAATGACAGTTTCAGTTCGATTGAAAGAGTGCACCAAAGCTTAAGTAAGTATCACTACAGCTTTCACTCTATCTTGTGGATGTTCGATTGAAAGTTGAACTACAGCGGATGAACGAATTATTGAATGGAAGGTGGTTGGATGAAGGCAGGGAAAAGGTCGAAGGAAAGGTTGAACGGAATTCAGCTGTCGTTTCTGAACTGAATGTGTAAGGCAAGAGGGTATGGGAAGAACGGGACCATCTCATTGTCAGGTGGATCAATGGGACTATCTCTCTTGTAGCATGGATTTGGCGGTCAGAGTTTTTTGTTCGAGACCCAGATTTATAATTTGCCTAAGATACCCAGAAAACATAGGTTCGCCTTTAGGAAAACACGCATCTCAGAAGCTTTCTTTGGATCGACCGAACCCACCACTTCTTGGGCAACCCCAACCCACCCAACTTCTATATTCGAACTTCCTATGAAAAAAGAAAGCAAGCCAGCGGCGTAGAGGTCCAGTCCAGTCAATCCACTATACCAATCACGGAACAGACAGCAAGCATAGTCCAGTTCCAATACTCTTTCTTCCCAGCAGTTTCAAGAGTCCGTCCCCGCAGCATAGTTCGAATAGGTCCTCCCAGGAGCATAGTCCCAGTATTAGTTTCCCCTAGTGGGGAGAGGAGATCCACCAGTGAGTGCCCTAGCGGGGAAGGTGAGAACCAGTGCAAGTAGCTAAGGGCATAGCTTCTACCCATCTAGTGAAATATTCTGTTGCTGTGATGATGAACTTATGCCTATCTGAGGATGTCGGGAAAATGAACCTGACTTTCCGGGGAGGGGAAAACAAACAGTCTTGAACGATTCTTTCAGTATATCGCTGCGGCGGGATGAACTTTTTGACCGAATCGATCTCGCTCTTGATCCACTAGGCATAATTATAAATAAACTAATACATACTAGGCTATAGACTAGGCTATAAGCTATAAATAAATTAAGACAATAGGATACAAACTAATACTAATATAGGGGTGTTCCTTCTACTTAGACTACATAATCAGAATAAACTACTCAATCAACAGAATCATCTACTGGATCAACTGCTGACTAAACCGTATCCACTAGTAATGTACCTGTCCTTTCTTATAGGTCAACTGGATATGCTGGCTGGTAATGATGCTACTACTGGTGCTTCAACTGCTTCCTCTACTATAGGTGGAACCCGTGGATAAGCTACTGAAGCCGCTACTCGTGCTAGTTAATCTATAATCACCAGTATGCTAGTTAATCTATAATCACCAGTAGAGGGGCAGCTACAGAATCTGCGGCTAGCTCGTATAATGATGCTATAGGTTATAGATCTAGTACTGGATATGCTTACTCTGTTACCTACGCCTTTGTAGCCTTTGCATCTGGTGCTGATTGTGGTAGATAAGCTGGAACAGGCTCGGATGCTTTAGGTACTTATACCGGAACTGGGTCTTGATCTGATGCATCTGTATATTGCTAGGGAAGAGCAAAGCCAAAAGCTAGCCAGACAGATCCCAGCCATCTAAGACAAGCCAGTCAGTCCCAGCCAGAAAGCCTATCACAGCTACTAGCAAGCCACCAAAGCCAGCCGGACAAAGCTAATCACCTCGCTACGCATCGGTGAATATATACAATCTTCACTTAGACCTTCCAGTTCCATTGCTAGTTTGAGCTTTCCTTCGCCCAGATCCGGATCCTTTTTATTAACCACCAGCATCCGAACAAGCATCTTTTCCATTTTGATAGTGACCCATACATATGCGGCGGGGATGATATTTAAAACGCTAGGCACAACAACGTCATGCTTGTAGGTGCTAAAACTTCACCGGGTGCTGGTGCTACCTTTGCCTCTGACTCCACTCTAGCTACCGCCTTTGTTCCCTATGCTTTCTCCGTTAAGCGAAAGAATACCCCTGTTGCCTCTATCTATAGTGGCTTCTGCTCTAACCTCCTATTACTCCGTCTTTGCTTGCTCTGCTCCAGCTACCTCTGCCTCCGCTGGTAAATATTTGATTTAGTCAACCGTCTTTGTGCTTGTTTTAATCCCTGCTTTCGCTACGGGGTAAACTTAATCTCCTGCTGACGGTTTAATTACATCATTTATTGGATCTGGAACATAAATAGGATATTTAATAAGCTCTCTATATCTCTGGGTCTAGGTGTGCTGTAGCTGGGCGATCAACTGCTTAAGGATCAACTTGGTAAACAACTGGGGCTGGGCAATGGAGGGCTAGTTATAAGTGGGCTCTCCACAAACGATTGGTGCTGCCTCTTCTGTGCTATAGCTTCTGCCCCGGATTTGCTCAGCGGGGTGGTAACAAGGAATTTCTATAAGAGAGAAAAGCAGGCACGATACAGTATAATAGTTGACTTTAATGTGAACTGAAAGGCTTTACATCTATAAGGAAAAGAAAGAGGTTGCAATTATTATAGAGATTGTTTTCCCTATATAAAAGTATCCATTCACGCCACCCGTAGTAATTCCTTTAATCCCTATCGTCCATCGTCTTCCCACTTTTTTGTACAGTCGAGCATAGAGGAATACAAGCGAGGAGGAATGCGGGGAATCTTCTACTAGGTACCATGACAAACGAGACTAGCACTTGACTCTTACCAACAAAGGCGCTTGCCCTTACTGCTGGTACGGGAGCTTACGCATCTGCTTCGGGGAAAGTGTCCTGCCTCCTGTGGCTGGATCCACTTTGTTCACCTGGAACCTTTGCCCTTGCCAACGGGTCATGGTAGAACTTGTATGCTACTTTCAAAGCACGATTAAGCACTCATTCGATTCAACGCCCACCCAATAGTAGGCCATCTCGTAACTCACTATCACTATTTCCCGTACGCTCACGATCAGTGCGCTCACTAGAAGTACGCTCACTATCAATGGAAACCAGGGGGGGCGGGTAAACTATTACGTATCTAAAGCTTCTGACCGTTTAGAAAGTGGGAGGCGAACATATCAATACACCCGGCAACTGCTTGCATAAAATGTAGCAATGGTTGGGAATGCGGGAAACAAGGTGCCCCGGGGCCATAGAGTGAGATAGAATAAGTCCCCCATAGTTTAAAAATAAAGCCCATGCACACATGAGCCTTACCCCCTTCCTTAGTTATAAAAGAAAGATAAATATTCTCTCCAGCCGAAACCAAAAAGATAAAAAGTAGGAAGTGTTAGAGTCATAGCCAGCAAGGTTGAAATGTCAGGTGTTGCTGCTCCAAGTTCCAAGTGTGTTGATGCACCACTACTCAATGTAAGGTGCCGACTTTTCTACGAGAATTGCATATCTACACGTTTAACTTTTCCATTTGTTAGTTAATTAGTGAGAAAGGTTCCTTAGTGTAATGGGAGCTCTTCTCTTGTTGGTGCATGAAGAAGCTCAGTGCAGCTTGTCAGTGCACATGAAGCTATTGCAAAGTGGTAAGTTCCCAATTAGTTAATAGTTAGGAGAAAGGCTCCCCTTCCTTATTAAACAAGGTGAGTTTCAAGGTGAAAGGCTAAGGCTCTTGGCTTAAGGCTTCTGTTGCAAGGCTCAAGGCTTAAGTAAGGCTAAAGATGAAAGAGACTTCTGGCTGCTCCTCCTTCAATCTCCCTCCTCTGTAAGGCGTGTGAAACCAACAAAAGCAGCAGGTGCATTGTAAGCAAGAAGAAAGGCTCCATGGGCTCCCAAACCTACAAGAATACATCCTCCTACGGCTACTTTTGTATTGCCTCTTGAGATTGAGTGCATGGATGGACTGTTTGGAGGAGCTAGGGTGGGTGCACCTCAACAAACTGGCACACCTGCCTGCATGAATGAGACTACCGGACCTGTGTGAAAAGGGTTACCTATTTATATATAACCTGTGACTCGTGCTCTTATTTTTCGAGATTAGAAAAATTCGTTCTTTCATCCCGATCTGAAGTTTTATTCTCTTGTGTGAAAAGATAGAACTATAGCTCCTTCTCCCTAAGTCCAGGCCCCTTATAACTACAGCACCTTATGGGTCAAAGTTGGGATAAATCGTTTCTCATTTTCAGCTTTTTCTTTTACTGAGAAGCATTGAGTTTATGGCTTTTCTCCCTTAACTACAATGCTATAGCTTCCCTATGAATGATGTAAAGTTGAGGTAATAACCGGGACTCCTCAAATAGAATAAGATGAAATCTTTATATTCTTTCTTGGTTGGCCAGCCCGACCTACCTTACTTTTAGAGAAAAAACCCTAATCTTCATTAGTTCAAGTTCATTATAACGCGCTCAAAGGGCCATTGAAACGGTTTTTACATTTTCCTAAGTTCCCTTGTTAAGTTTTAACTTTCGAACCTTTCCCCTTGATATGTTTACCTGCCGTGCTTTCCCGTTCTATCCGCATTACCCCATTATGTTATGTATCCTTTCGGTTCATCCACACATTAGCTTTCAGTTTCTAATCTCCCTTCCCAGTATATAACCTTCCCATAGCCAGAGGACCTTACACTAGCAATACACATTCGGCCTTCAGTTCCCAATCCTCATTCCACAGAGTACTTGCCCCCATCGTTACACAATTAACCCGTCACCAGCAAGCATACCCGTAGTTCCCCATAGACCGAAGTTATTGAATCACCCAGTTGTTCCCAATAGCAAATAGTTCCCTTACTAGCCCCCGGTTGATTGGATGGATCAATCGATGGATCAGACCCTTACCCTTTATTTAGAATGCCGGACACCTAAGACCATGGAAGACAACGAAGAGCACAAGTTCCACTACAATAAGAAGAACGAAGAGAACGACCGGAACAGCAGGCCAGAAGGATGGGAAACAGCGCCCCCAAGCAGGCCGGAATGAGAGCAAGATACAAAGGCGTGCAGACGACCAAGGGCACCACCAGGGGTAGGAGCGGAGCGGGGCAGCAAGACGGCCAGCAAGCTGATGAAGCCAGCCTCGTCGGGTTAGTTCATATAGCAGGGGTTCGTAAAGCCTCAAATCCAGCCAGCCACCAAACTCATCTGGTGCAGTACTAACTTATTTTATAGTGGTTGTTAGGTCCAGCTAAACTTACTAAAGTTCTAGGGCCTATGGAAAGTACTATCTGTCTAGAGATTGTCTGAAGCAAGTAAAGGTGTATTTTGAGACGGTTCGCAAGAGATCTTCGTGGTCTAAAGAAAGGTAAGATCCTAAATCGAGTAAACCGGGGGCTTGTAGTGATAATGAAGCGATTTCCAAATCCGAGAATCGTATTCCCAATCCCCTTCCCTATCTATCGCCCATCCAACAAATAGTATCCGGCACTGGTCTTGCTGGTCTGGTGGATTCCCGTTTCCAGTATGTGGCTAGGGCTGTAAAGAAAAAGTAACTTGAATACAGGCGAATTGTCTGACCTGACTGACCAAGGTAAGGCGTTGTATCATATTTGTAATAACGCATTAACTCATTGATTGGTTTATCCAGGGTTTTATACATATTTCCACCCGGGTCTATCTCTCATTTGCATTTATCTATTAGGTAAATAGAATAATTAGTAAAGGTTCCTCCATCTTAATAACTGGTTGGTTCCCTGATTGATCGACGCTAACGCGCCTGGCTTAATCCGATCCAGCAATAAGCAGTAAAACCAGCATAACCAGTAGAACCAGCGTCTTTCCCGGCCTCATTGGAACCGGAAAATTATTATTCCCAGCGCCCCCAGCGGCATTATTTCCAATAGCATTCCCAGGAGCATTTAAAGGAGCATTCCCAGCAGTACCCCTAGCAGTTCCATAATAAGTGGAAGGAACATTATTCCCAACAGCAAAAGTATAACAATGACCAGGAGTACCAGCATTATTACCAAGATAATTGCCATCAGGAAAAGGATCCCATAAGCAGCACAATGACCAGGATAACAAGGATTATTCCTAGCAGTACCAAGATAATTGCCATCAGCAGCTTTTCAGGTGTACCGGTGACTACCAACATGCAATGATTCCAGGTCTAGGGCTACAGATATCCTCTTCTCTACTAGTTCGTGCTTCGTGCAGCAGGTAAATAGAAAGGCAAGGTAATGTGTAATAGCATGCCCCTGGCTACTCTACTGGTTTAGTATTCCTAGCTTCTAGAGTGTGTACTTCATGCTCCTAGGTGAAGGCGAGAGATAAATAAGGCTGAGCCTATTTCCCATAAGCAGCTTCTAAGTTGTACCAACATGGGTGACTCACTACTCACTACATGCATTTCAGGTCTAGAGCTAAAGATATAGTTCTAGGAGGTTTCTGGTGTCCATCCAATGTAAGCAATTAGAGCAGCACACATAGATAGAGGTTCTTCCATTAACAAAAGCGCTGTCCCAGCAGCGATCCCGGAGCCCATTCCAGTAAAGTATCCCAGTAGAGAGAGTAGCCAAGCCGAGTAGCTCACCCAGGTAGACCCAGTGGTGAAATACCTTGTTCCAGGTTGAGTGGCGGACATAAACCCTGATCAGGCTGACCGAATTAATAGTCTATCGAGTTAGTTAGTTAGGAATCCAGGCACTGCTCTAGCCAAGCATCCGGTCTTTCTTTGAACACTGGGCTGGCTGCTTAGTAGCCGATAGCTCTATCGACCGACACCTAACTTTAAAGCTCCTTACCTTAATAGTAGGATGATACTTGTAAGGTTATCCCTTCGATTGAATGACCAAGATGGATACCAATTTAACATGGAGGGTATAACCTGTCTATAGTACTTGTCCATCCAGACTATTAAAGTAAGGATCTATAGGGCTATGCGATGAGGGGAGGGAGAAGTCGAATCTACTGATAGCAGGCTGATTAACCCGGACCTTTACTAAGCCGTCATGCTAAGGCTTGTTTCCTAGGAGATTGTAGTTACTAGGCACTCATGGTAAGCCTTTCGGGGTAGACGGCAAAACACCTTAAGCATAGGTGCGGAACTCGCCGCATTCTCTTCCTATTACGTGAGCTGTGTAGGGTAGGATAACTGAGGCTAAGGGGGGGGGATAACATCCGAGAGTTATTATATTGGTTGGCAACTTTTTGTTCTGTTTCATGATCGGAAAATGACATATAGTACCCAAGTGGAAACTTAAGAGGTTCGTTCTTAAGTTGCAGGCCAAGGAACATGACCACCTAAGGGGACATCTCGGGAGAGATACCAAAGAAATAATTGTTGATTCTAGCTAGGGTGAGGTTCTCTCGAGTAGGGGCGTACTTAAGATAATTACCTAGAGGGGACCCACCTATTTATAATGCGACCAAAGCAAAGGGAGAGAGAGGGGCTACGGAAAAGGGGCCAAGTTTTCCCCGAGTGCCTAAGGGCTGAGGAAAGGAAAGAAGAAAAAGCGAAGGTGAATAAGGGGAGGGGCTTCCCCGAGCATATCGTGGTAGGCGCAAAGGAGAAGGGAAATAAGGATGAAGTGATCCAAAAGAGCTTCAAGGAGGCACGCCTTCTAGGTGAGTGAAGACAGGAAGAGGGGCGATAAGGCAACTTTAGAAAGAAGGTGGTCCTGGAGGTCAACCGCTCATCACGTTTAGAGTGTTATAGAGACGGCTTTATATCTAAGTCCTTAGAGGTAATTGTTGAGGGATCCTATAACGTAAGAAGGAGGCTCAGGGGAATCAGGACGCACGTTACCCCATGCTTGTGATGGGGGGGGGGAGTGCTCCAAAATCTTCTGATATAGCCTCAGGTTGGGGAGAGGGCATAGTGTCAATAGGTTGAGGAGGAAAAACTTGTCTTGAGGAAGTGTCCAGTTTATATGTCTTAGCTTGTCTGCGGGTAGTTTGTTGTTGGGAGGTCAGAACTTGGGTTGGGGGAGATCATGAACCTTGCTCGGAGCATGAAGAGTGCTTCCATCGAACGAAGGACACGACATTCATCTGTGTTGTGAGTGTTGTGTTTGTGATACTTGCACCACTTGTATCAGCTAGGGCAAGGGTCAGAACCTAAGTCTTGATGATTAATGATAAGGCCCCTCCACCCTACAAGAATGCGAATATGGGTAGGAATGCAGAGATCTAATCCCGTAACCTATCTTTTTCATATTGTAAATAGAGGTCTTCGCTGATTCTCTATTGTGGTCGCTCGCGCCCCTATTTTGAGAAAGAAAAAGGTCCTTTGTTTTAAATCGACGTCGTCTTAGCTGATGCTCTTACCTCGTCCTTTCGGTGAGCTACACTCCCATCAATGCCCTTTCTCCAAAGCTAACGCATAAATTGAGTCAATCCCCGCCTGGTGGCCCGTGGGTAAGGCGTCGGCCGTGGAGAGTAGGCTTTCCTCTATCACCGGTCGTACGGATGGTTCCTGGCCTATCCGATTCCTTTACCAATTGAATGGCCCGCGGGTTCACCCACTATCGCGAGCACAACTCATCCGTCATACACTTTGCTTACACATGGCTTTAGATGGCTCAATCGCCGGAGGCCTTGGTTCGTCTTACAATAGATAGGTACAGACATTTCTAAGTCAATGTTACTGGTCAACGTTACAGGACCGGCTTTCCTCGAGCTTAAGATATTGATTGGGATACTCTCATGTTACTGTTTCTTTCCTCGTGATGCTATGGTTTAACAACAGCATCATTTCCACTATTCTATTCCTCGAGAGCTGGGCTATTCTTATGTTACTGCGAGCTAGGCACTGACCTTTCTTTCCCACTTCAATGGCACAACTATGGATGGATGACTGGCTATCCAAAGCAGCTGGGCATGAGAGCAGAGGGTAGATAGGAGAGACTACCTCGAGTGGGTCAAGGTATGAAAATAAAGAGAGGAAAGGATCAAGAGAAGGAGCAACCCGGTAGGGTGCGTGGAAGGTTGCTCAGGACATCCAATAAAAAACAAAAAGGTGCAGTGAGCTATAAAAAGAATCTGACCTACTTAGGTGAACTTCGGGGACTGGCTGAGAGGAGGAAGGCTAGGAGACTACACAGAGGAGACCAAGGGATGGTTTTTGGGTAAAGAATCCAGCTATTTTGGAATTGTCGTTGGAAGACTGTCCGTATCTAACCGTTCATAAAACAGTAACTCACCGTAGGAAAACAGCTCATAAATAAGCCATACTGCTCGTAGGAAAACAGCATTACTGCTGCGCGGATAAGCTCATATATATAATACCAATAGATAACCGTTGGAATCAGAGATCTTTCTCTGTTGGAATCTCACCCAGACAGATAGTGATACCAATATGGAATCAGGTATTCTTAGGAATCAGGTACACAATGGAATAATTACCTGCACTGGAATCATGGTTAAGGCTGAACCAGTATAAAGCTGGTCTAAGAGCCAGTAGCAAAGCCAGTAGCGTGGTTAAGTCAGGTAGTAAGCGAACCTTACCTTGGAATAAGGCAAGTAAGTAATAATCCACCTTAGAGTCAGGCAAGTCCCCACTTTATTTATAAGGCAAGTCAGAGATAAGGCATGTGGTTTGGTTTGGCACTATAGATGGTAGGAATACGTGTAACTACCTCATTAACTGCTCTTACCCGGAGTAGCTAATATCGAGTAGCTCATATCATACCTTATATAGCGCCCCTGCCGAGCGCTATTACTTATTTTCTTTAAGCGCTCGCGTCTTGAGGCTTTCCGGGTGGGCGGAAAGTGCCGTAGTTAACACGAGTAGGATATATATTTTCCCCTCAAGTGAGCTTGCTCCAAGTTAACTGCGTTAACTGCTTTTTTCGGACACTTGTGACTCATTAATCCCGATTGAATAGCGGATACATAATCACCCATATGTTTAGTGTGTGGTTCCAGGAGGTAGTGTTTGGTGAGTTAGCCAAGAAAAGAGAATGGGATCGATCTCCGTTAGAGGATTTAGGAGCAAGGTGGTGCTGAGAGGAAAATGAATGGAATAGATAGCACCCCAAATGGATCATGATAGCTAATAACATGTCCTCACAAAGATAATCTCTCAAATGCATTCGGAGCTCGATTCCAATGAATGTCCTTATGTTGCGCCCTTCGGCCTGTAAAGGACAGGTTGGTTAGCAGGGCAGTTTGTTTCTTTATTTAGGCGGTGTATAGAGGAAGTTCTAGAGTTCGCCAAGGCAGAGAGCGTATAGGTTGGAAACAACATTGTTGTTTCCAAACAAGAGAGCGTAGCGTCAATATTCCGCATTGCATTGGTAGAAGTTCAATAGCAGGACAGAGCGCATGGCATGGGATGGCTGGGATGGATTGCTGGGCAACCAACGCCACCTCACCCTCCTAGCGGTTTACTGTCTTATCTATTCCCACCCAACCGTGAAAAGCACTTGCATAATTACATATATAATGAGATAGATAGATATCTCTTTGTATACGATAACGATATCATGTGATAACGATATCATGTAGATCGATGATGAGTCGAGCGGTCGACCGCTCTAGGAGCACCAGTTGAAGTGGCAATCAAATCATCAATTCCAGCATCCTCAAAAGCATAGAAGGATTACCAGCAGTATCAGAATTTAAAGCATAATCAGTTGAATCAGCTGCATTATTTCAATCAGCGCCAGTTGAACGAATATCATTTGCTGTAGCATTTCCAGGGTCATCAGTTCCAGGATCATTTAAAGAAGCATAAGTTGGACGGGGCCAGCACCATCATTACGACCAGCAGAACGACCAACAGCCCCATTAGCAGCAGTCCCATTAACACAGTTGAAGGATCAGTTGAATAATCATCCCCAGCATAACCAGTTGAACCGACATCATAATTCCCACCAGCATCAGTTGAAGGCTATTTTGGCATGTTCATTCCCAGCAGCGTTCCCAGCGGAATCCATTAGGATCATAAATCCCATCATCAATCCCAGAAGCACTAGTTTAATCAGCATCCCCAGCATCCTCATTTCCTGGATAATTATAATAAGCAGTTCCAGCATCACAACTTTTTCTAGCATTTACATAAGCAATTGAAGGATTCCCAGGATCAGTTACCGTAGCACCAGTATAACCAGCGTCTTTACCAGTAGTAACCCCAGCAGCAATCCCATAAGCAGTTGAAGGAGCAGAATTTCCATCATCAGGAGAACCGGTCAAAGCAGAATAAGCATAACCAGGAGAGGAAATTGATTTATGCCCAGTCAGACTCATTATAGGATGATATCCCTACTTCCCTTTCTTGTTAGTGCTACCAACCAGACTCCAACTACCCTTGTTATTATCCTCACCAAACAACTAAACCTCATGAATCTTAGTGGGGTACCACTATTACGAATATTGTCCCGGATAGATATTAGTGAGGAATTATAACACTACACTTTACGCACAACCACTGAATACTGCCTGTCTTACTTATACTTACACCATTGGATCGTAATGACCCAACGAGCTGTTCGGGGAATGGACTTTTCAAACAATAGGTTTTCGACCTCACCCGTCGCTCCCTCGTTATGCTACTCCCTGCCTTATGGGCAACCCTTATTTCACTTATGATGCTTTGGAAACAACAAACATACGATCCCCCGTATGGTGGGTGGTTTCCTGCTACGCCCGGGCCCGGTTTAGAATGCCCCATACTACAACACGAAGCGTTTAAGCTCTTCGAACCCCAAAACTACCTCAATTCGGATAAACTTATATGTCCACTAAAGGTACCGTACCAAAGCCAATCGAAAATTCAACTATCCAAAATATCCTAACCAGCCAGGGTTTATAACTACGAAGAACTCTTAGGATACGGATATCGAAGGCATCCCCCGGATGGCAACAGCAGCTCCTTTCAATATAATTATCTCTCATAGCATACTGAATATTTACCCCGCATAACAGAAAAGACAATCCACACACCGCTCACTGCTTTCTCTTCACTCCGTCCGGTATCCCTCCACTCACTTCGTTCTTATACTCCTTCATCTTATAAGCGCGGGTATCCACTTACTGCTCCCAGATGGAGGAACGCAGTTATCATTACATATCTCGTTACCTACCTATTCACCTAACTCTTGCCCGACCTACCTACTCTTCGTTCCATCGCCAATCCTCATTGCTATCGGCTGATGTTATCTCTCTCCCCTTGTACCCTTCCTGGTGCACTAGCATAAACTGCGGAAGTCTCAGTATTCAGAGTCCAGCTTGTTCTTTACAAGTCATGCCTGAGGTTATAAGAGAAAGCATTATCATAACACCTTTCCACCTTCAAACCTAGACATGTTTTAACTAGGCCACAAATTTGATTAAGACCTTAGGAAGCACTGCTTGCTTAGAACCCCCTCTCTTTTAAGCACAGGATATGGGTAAAGTAACTAACCAAAGGCTTATCGTAGCTTCCCTTGCTCCCCATGCTTTCACGATTGCTAGATTACATAGATGGCTTGGCTGGATGGATGCTCAATTAGTCGAGGACTTTTCCTAGCATGCTCCTGCAGGATAGTCCATTAGCTTTTAGGGTTGGGTTTACTTTAGCATATATTGTTGAACTGGTTTCATTGTGTGTGGCCGGATTACTTGGATTATGGTTCATCAGAGAGCCTCGTTGAGATGGGATGGATGGGGACAGACTTCAGACTGCTGCTAGGATACGATATTGAATGCTTTACAACCTATTACCTTATCTTAGAAGCACCAGATATGGATGGTTAGCGGATGATCGATTAACCGAGGACTTTTAGTAGCATGCATGCTCCTGCGGGAGGATGGTCAGCCGATAGGGCCTTTATATTGTTAACTGATCTGCCGGATAGCTAAATTATGGGCCATCAGAAAGACAAGGGTCTGAATAAGGATTTATTCACCCATTTACCCTACCTTGGTTACCAACTATTAAGTATTTATTGGGTGGGGGCCTGTAATAACTATACCTGTAGCCTTCACTTGACTTTAGGAATGCACTCACTTAGTTAGGAGGGACTTTTACTTACCTTCGATTAGAAGTAGAAGCATGGATTATATTATAAAAATATTAACCTTACCCTTCTCCCTTCACCCAGGAACACCTTTGGTAGGGAGGCACTATTCACTAATTGGTTCCACACTTACTATTTCAAACTATATTCTGGATTTGGCCTGAGTCACTAAACCTGTTCTACCTAGTCACACTTGATGGAGTAGCTTCAGGGCTTGCACTATACCTTTAGCGGGTCGGGATTATACTGGCCCACCTTACCCATTCTCTTATTGTCTTCCACCCTAGGACATGGGATGGAGTGATGATGCCCAACCTCTTATGAAGCCAGGAAGGAATAGATGTGGGGTATGGCACTATTTTAATACCTTGTTTACAACCCATCACCTTTAGCCTTAGACCATGAATGTTAGTTAGGAGATAATGTTATTATACTTTATCTTAGAAGCAGCACCGGATCAACCTTACCTTGCCTTATGACTTATGTACCACGTATCACCTCTTTCTCCTCTTGTCATTGAGTTACAAGACCTGTATTGACTAGCGACTATCGGCGGCACTGACCTGAAGTAATCATGTGGGCTTAGTGCGTCCGTGGTAGCGCCCCTCCTTCGACATAAACTTGTCCTTATTTTACATCCGCTTGTCCTTCCATCCACTCGGCGACAACTGGCAGTGACCTTATTTCTTTCATCAAAAGAACGGTCTATCTGCTACCATAAAATGTCTATCGGGGGTTACCGGCAATCGGCACTGACTGGGAATGATCTCCTATTGGCAGGCTGGCACTGACTGGTTGGGTTGGCTATCAGTTGAAATGAGTGGCTATCGGCTATGAACCCACTGTGACTCACTCACTCGGTCCCTTCCCCGTACCTTCGCTTCCCGTGTTTGTTGTATGTGGCATGTGGTGATGTATTTAGCGGGATATGTTTTGAACGTTTATTGTGTGCAGTGAACCCTCCCGGGAGATTTTTTTCTTTTATCAGTGGGACCGCCCCTTTTGGAAAACTAATAAGTTCTAAATTCAATCCAATCCAATCAGTTCAGTGTAACTCGATATAAATGCTCGTAAGTAACAAACAAGTATTCTTCCTGTGTCTCTAGTTGATTCCCAGTTGAGTAGCCAAGCGGAGTATTCGAGGCAAGCTGAATACTAACCCAGTCGAGTATCCCAGCCAAGCCTATAATCCAAGCCCAGGAGAGCAAAGTACCCAGCCAAGTGGCCCACCAACTGTGCAGCCCAACCGTGCAGTCCCCAGTAAGAGCTATTGTTCCGTATTTAAGTGAGTTTCGAGGTTCGATGTTCTAGGGGTTCGAGGACTCGGCCCATGTGGCGGCTTAATGACATATTGTGAGGCAGTACATGTTATTTGTTGTTACAACGGCATACGATGGAAGAATCAGCAGAGTCCATATGAGGAGTATTTGCAGCCAGGTTACGAATGCGGGGACAGAACGAGAAACAGGTCGTCGCCTTTTGAAGAGTCATAATAGTAATTTTATTAGCTGCCGCCTTCTTTCTAGTAGTGGGAGAATGACCGAGGTGAAGAGAGTAGCATTATTACGTGCAGAAGAGGACCGACCGGTCAACCACTTCTTTGTCATTAAGGGGTCATTTACGAGTACAAAGGGATTTATGTAGGCGATATCTTAGCCGGACATGTGCGGAGTTGCATGTACTGTAGAGGATAATTTTTTGTCGTCAGAGATCTTGAAACACAGGTTCAATACGGTAGGGAGAATAGGATAGTATACGTTGGGGTGCATCCTAAACCACAATCTATCTGTGTAAAGACTATTCGCAGGCGTTTCTTCGGTTCTATTTATGTTGTGGCAAGTAGGACATACTGGAGCTAGATATCGTTTTCTTGAAAGGAATAAATTCTTTGTGTAATTTACTCTTGTCTCTGGGTGAATTGCTTGGTTGTGAGGGTATTACATTGAGAGACATGGAGATTGCTAAGATGGCCTATCTAAAGAAGATGAGTACACAGCGCGCGGAGAGAAGCTGGGAAAAGGACAGGATAAGGGACTTGAAAAGTCATAACAGGGTGAACCTGAGAAGGAAGGGGAAACCTTGAATGGGGAGGATAAGTGCTTTGGACCTTGAAAGGATAAGCCCTGGACTATAGTAATCTGAGATAGAGAGAGTCATCATAACGGAGGATAAGCCTTGGACCGGTTCCCGTCCCGAGAGATGATAGCTGGTTTTACTTTCTTTGTTTCGGTTCAAATCCGGGCGTCTCTGTACTTCCCGCCGTTTGGTTTTCATCACGCGAACCTTTGACTATTCTCAGACGTTCATCGTTTCCGGCTTGATAAGAAGAGGAAAAAGGCAGGGAGGGGGTCAGATTCAAAGAGAACAATAGCTTTATATACGTAATAATACATATCTAGAACAATTTACAACAGCTTGTTACAGAGGAAGGAGAAGCTGGAAGAGGAGTCTTCCCCTTAGAGCCCACCTAAGTTGTAGTCGTCGAGCCAGGAAGAAGGAGTCATAGTTAATCTGGTACTCCACGACAAGTGTCCATGCCAAGTGGAAAGAATGGAACTGACTCTACAGACTAAGGCTAGTACCTTACTCTACAGTTACTAATTGTAAGCTTGAACTCTAAAAGGCTTATTAAGGCTTAGAGTCCATAGTGCATGGACCTTACTTCATGGAACTAATAAGTGCATAGCTGAGCATAGACAGACAGAAGGTCATTGAAGGCCGCTAGTAGATTCCAGCAGGTAGGTATTGTCATCCAGGTGTTGATCCAAGTGATGATTTGACGCTTAGCTTTCTTTACTTTATTTTATATCACTCCCCATCGAGGGCTAAGACGCCACCCAACCGAGAGCGACCTTCTCTACACAAACTACCAATACTCACTCAATACAATAGACGTTCAGTGAAATGAAATCAATATACCCTTGATTCTCGACCTACTAAACCTGGATACTTACAAGAGGCAGAACAATAAGACCTAGGGACGCTCTCACTGAAAGCCCCAGCTCACAACCTAACCTGGTACAATAGCAATCTTATGCCAAATCTCAGTGGAACCCGCTGCAATCAGTTCTAATTTAGTTGTTAGTAATATGCACACTTGTTTGTGTCGGAGGTACTTATTCATAAAGACCAGGGACTAAGACCAGGTGGTGCATCGTAATATAAGCGGTTACACCACAGGTATTAAAATATAGATGGGCTTTATCACTCTCTATATTTTTAAAATAATGGAGACTTAATAAAATAAAGTCTATTTTTCACCAATGACCCGGAGGTTCTAAGGGGGTGAGGAGCGAGGATACGAGCACTCGACCACCTAAAGTGGAGGTACGAATCAATGCCCACCAGACACCTGCCTGCCCAGTACTCATTCAACAAACATTACGACTTCAGGACCCCATTATGCTTTCAGGAACCAATCCCCATTACCCTTTACAGTACGCCTCCAAGTACGATAGCCCTAATATGCATTACCGCTTTATCACATTCCCACATACACTTTCACACATTCCAAATTACGTTCAATCTTTATTCCCCAGTACGCTTTACCCAGGTCACACTGTCAAGGATACCCAGGAAGGACGTGTAAGCCGCCAGGAGGATACCCCCAGGACACATCTTGTATAAGAAATAAAAGGAAGGTAAATGGTTTGAATTTTATACTTGCACCCCGGCGGGACTAGGGAGGGACGCCCCCACCCAATAAGAAAGCGAGGGAGGTACAGATTCCTTTTATTTATCTATTCCCACCCAACCGACCGACACTGAATGAACCAAAAATGTGTGTGATGAGGTGGTCACCAATTAGGGGTAGTAATGAATTCAATGGGGAGAGGGGAATAGTAGTTGGAGCTGGGGCGGTCACCGGATGGGCAACTTATTATGAGGATCCTGTGTGGGGAGGCAAGGTTAGTTATTAATCTATTCTCTAAACTGATAAGGATTCCAGGGAGGCAAGTTCCAGCTGAACCATATGCCCATAGCAAGCACGTACACATAATTCCCCTTTATTCCCCATACTATTACACAACCTCTTGTGGGTATTCAATTGCTTTTTTACTACTTTTATTAACTCGTTCTTGGTTTGATGGTATTGCTAGTTGTGACTCACTAACTCACAGTGTTTATAATATCCCCGTCCGGGGGTTGCACATAGTTGATTCGTCAAGCCAAACGTCTAGCCACTCTCTATTCTAGCCTGGTTAATAAAGCAGCTAACTTAGTTGTATTGGTCAGCTGACTTCGTTGTTGTTTAAATCTAGCTATTGTTGGAGAGGAGTCGTATTCAGTGAGCTACAACGGATAAGATCCTTTTAATAAGCTACTCCTACAGCAACATATAAAGCAGATAATAAAAGGGGAATAATCAAGGGGAAATAATACACAGGGCAGGAAATATTAAGGGGTACTCAATTGGGAGATACACGTTGAGCTACACATTATGCATATACACTCTGTATTACTTTTATTTAAAGGCTCCTGGGCTTATATTCTGGGATTCAAATTTAATAGCGAACCTGTACTTTAGCACTCACTGTATTTTCATATTATACATCAAATTGTAAATCAACGTGTATAACAACGAGTTGTATATCCTTCATGGTGGTATGGTAAAGAGAGAAGCAATCGGTCAGTTATCAATATCGATCTCGATCATTGGGAACTGGGTCTGGATCAAAGACTGGAACCTACCTACGGTTATGCCGCTGATGAAGGTAGCTATGCTAGCGGATAAAGGTGTCTAATCATATAAGTATCTATCGCGGGTACTCAAAAATGATTTTTTTTAATCATTATGTATGAGTTAAACATAAACGCAAAATGAGATCAACCAATGATACAGAGTGTCGTCAATAATAAGAAGGTAGCTCTTTGCGTGGTGACGAATACGTCGACGTTCATCACGATAAATGTGTGAGGGAACCCTTTGGGTCTGGAGATACAAAAGGATGTCTCCATACCAAGGGTCATTAGAGGTAATGAGTCACAAATGTTCATCAGGCAAGGAGTTTGAAACTTCTCTTCATCGTCTCGAGGCAACTCCAAAATAATATCAACGAACACAATAGACTGTTTCAACTTAGCTTACACAAACTTGAACTCAAATTTATATTTAACTACTTATTGCTCAGGGCTGTTTGGTCTCGCCTGCTTGCGCATCTTGCAATATAACTATAGCCATTTATATATAATTTGAAAGGACCTATATAGATATAGGGATAGAACATGCCGATGCTTATTACTTTACACGAACGCTGGCCAAGGCCAAGGATAGGAGAGGGCCTGGTC
>Ga0233342_1000155_pt1 | contig 20923 bp, 15 predicted proteins | sample GEONDECOMP273_FD_180706 | JGI IMG/M metagenome (GOLD analysis project Ga0233342, IMG submission 180706) | Leaf litter microbial communities from Shasta-Trinity National Forest, California, United States - GEON-DECOMP-273 | ecosystem: Environmental > Terrestrial > Plant litter > Unclassified...
TTGGTCCAGATACCAAGTGCGTGTTCGTTTCGTGCCCAGAAAAGGCCTATTTGTGCCCATAAAAGAAATACCGTCATTTAATTGCGAGGCATTTAATTGTGAGGTCACTTGCCTCTCCCTATCGGTCGAGCAACTAAACGTACCTCATTACTCATCTTATTGCCTTTATGGGTATGGGACTACTTATTTGGATTAGGATTCCTAGGCCCACATTTATTGTCTGTGGATTTGGGTCTGATAGTGGTGGGCTTATAATCCAAATCTTTACTTAAGTTATAATGGTTCAATCCTTATGCCTGTTTTAACGATTCAACGATTACCTCATATCGCCCTTATCTTCTCCAGGGAGCGCTAAGCATATAGTATCCAAATCCTTACCTTAATGTGTGGGGTTCAACGGATCTTTCCTGTATCAAAATGGGGTTATACCGCCCTTCCAATAGGTGAATAATGGTGCCTTCCAAGAGGATATTCTAGACCTTACCTTAACTGAAGACCTGACCTTAAAGGAAGAGTATTTCCTTTCCTATCTCTCCTTATATTTAAGGCAATAAACTTCATATCCTCCTTTCTTACACAGATTGAAGCTTCCAATCCTATGGAGGTTTCCATTTGAACATAGCAAAGGCTAAGAGTAAGTAGCCATATAGAAAAGTAGCACACATGACATGGGCATTTGCGCATGCATCCATAAACTCCTTCATTAGGAAGGTGCACTAGTTAAAGCGTAAATCTTGAATGAATACAAAACTATGTAATGGAAAGAGTATCCATAGAACACTTGCCTTTGGTATACTTCCACATCAGGCAACAAGTCATGATCTGGAAGGTTACCTAAATCCTATCATCCCCGATAAAACAGATGATCACCCCACAACCTCCTCATTTGGTACCATGTATCTCATACAAACTAAACTCCCCTAGCTTCTTACCATGCTTCCCAGCTCTCTCAAATTCTTCTGTAAAATCATGCCCCTCCATAGACAAGCCGATGAGCACATTAATCTCCTGGGCATTAATAGGGTAAGCCTGGTCTAATCACATGGCATTCTGATGTACCTAGTTGATGAAAAACTTAGTGCACCGAGCAACTTCACCTATACTGCTAAATGTTGGAAGCTCTAATAGGTTCATTAAAGTGGAGTCCCATAATGACTCAAACTTAGACTTCCAGACAGAACGATCTCACCATTCTCCAGAGGGATGTGGCCCATATACACAGATGACCGAAAATATGGAAACAGATCATCATCGGAAAAATAATGGTCAACCAGTCACATTTGCTCCACTTTACCCGCGAGACCACCTAGGATCTTCACCTGCGGATCCACAATTTGACCCACTAGGGCTTCCTTTCTCTTTGGGTCATGGGAATAGAACCAGTAGCCCACTCACCGTTTCATCAAAGACTTGTTCTTGCCGACGAGGAACTAACCTCCCTACTATGCCAGTCATTAGGCTAGAAACCTGATAAATCGGTGGGCCGATATAAGGGAGCAGCTACAGAAAGAGATTAGTAGTGAAGGGAGGGAGTACTGAAGGAAGATTGAGGGAGTTGCAGAAGTTGAAGAAACAGGGAGAGCTGGCCAGCGCGTGGTTAAGGGAGAGAGGATTAACGTTGGAAGGAAGCCCAGCGAGAGGGGGTAGTGGTGAAGGAGTGTCTACGGAGTCTGAAGAGATGGGCAGAAGATAACTGCATGTAGAAGTAGGAATCCAGACCGAGGAAGTGGAGCTGACCTCAGAGGAAGTCGCGGAAAAGCCTGAATCCAGAGAACCGGTGGATCCCAAAATAAGCAATTATTTGGATTATATAGTTGCAGATGTATCCCGACTGTTTCAAGAGCCTGTCAATGCTGAATGGGTGCATCATAAGGTAATGCAATTATAAATAAAAAAGAGTAACTTCAGTTCGTAGGGTTGTAGGTTATAGGTGTATTTCCATATTGTCGGAGTTCAAGGTCAAGGGTAGAGGTTATAGGGTATAGTTCGAGATAGGTATGGCTGCATAGAGGCCTGCAGGTTAGGTTTAAGTCAGCAGGTCTTATCCTATTTCAAAGAAGACCGGAGACTAACTAGCTAATAAGCTACTAGAGTAGTTCTTATACCAACCTATAGCTATAGCTAGCTTCTTCACTGGAGCTCAGCATAGAGATAGGTTCTGGCTTTCACAGTGCAGATAAGAAGGTCTAGCACATTGTTAACTCTGGGGCTATATGATGGCCATATCATATGTTAAATAGATATAGTATATCTTTTTTGTTGTTCATGGCAATGAAAACGTCTCTATGGTGAGATCATAGTTCCACTGGGACTGGCCTCCTTCTGGCAGGGGCTGGGGAATTGCCTAGGACCATGGGGCGATCTTATCGTCTTGGAGGAATACGACGTAGGGACCAACTTCTGGTGATATCGTAGGTTAAACCGTCTCCATGCAAGCTCCTCGTAGAGGTTGTAGTGGATCGACTGCAGCATCAACTAGCCCAAACTAAGATGGCACTACGCAAGTTCAACCAACTGGAATCATGCGAGTTCAACCTGGTTCAGAGCATAGCATTGCCAGGACTTCTATTCCCAGGAATAGAAAGCCCAGTCTCGAGTATTAGTCCAAGTGGATTAGCTGGATCTACAGAGCCTTCATCATAACGTCTCTATGCGAGCTCTTCTAGTAATAAGTTGTAGTAGACCAACTAGTGGCACTTTATACCTGTGGTGTCATAGCATTGCGCAGAGATATAGTTATTAGCCCCATGGCCCGGAGATATCGTATATGAACATGTGATATGAAGATTGGATATGCAGATCCAAGTGCAGACGTAGATATGGCAGATATCATATATGAACAAAGTAGATATGCTAGTTGTTCAAGAAATGCCACTCTAATAGCAGCTCTCTCTTCCACTAGTCCTATATCACCTATATCACTATGATCCAAGCTAAGATCCGGGGATACTATCAAGCGTAGTATCCAATCGCCTCAGGACCATAGGCCAGCCAGGACTTATATCCCATGGTGTTGAGTGAGGGGGGAGCCTCCAGAGTCCCAGGTGTCAAATAGGCCCTATAGAGCAATTAGTAGAATTGCAGTGGAATTAGATCCGGGGAGCATAAACTAGGATAATTAGGTTTTTTATGTTGGATAAGTAAACTGCGGAATTTCATTCTCCAACATCTTTTCCGAACTCCACTGGCTTATGGAGAAAGAAAGGTCGAAAGTTTTTAAGTAGTATATTAGCAAGTTCCCACTTTATAGAAGGATTTCTCTCTATCATATCTTTTTTTGATTTCACTCGTTGCTACGTATCTAATAAAGAGTATTTTTATATAAGGGATTGGCTTGGATTATGCTCCCTCCCTTGTAGTTCTATATTTTATCCCGCCTCCTCTCCCCTTGGTCGAGCGGGCTTTTCGCCTCCTTCTTTTCTCAATAAAGTATATATCCCTTCCGACTCCTATCCCTGCTTCCCAGTGCTCGGTCTTTCTCTACCATTTGCCAAACCTAGTTGCCCCCTTCCCAACAAACTAGTGAAAGGTTTTTCTTTTATACTTTATTTTGGATTCTATTTCATAAGCCCTACGGGAACCATGTAATTTGCCGGGAGTGATTTGCCCGACTTTCCTATTCATAGAAGGACCCGGAGGTCCGACGGAAGGAGGTCTCGACTAAAAGGAGAGGGGCGGAGCTGCTCGACCATACGGGAGAGGGACTTTCCCGAGGCACGAGGGGAAGGTTGTTCACCCGGAAGGAGTTCTCCCCTTTCTTTGTAGTGGGCCAACCAGAAGAGAAGGTTTACTGACTAACACTATTAGGGGTAATACTTGTATCCTTCTCTGATTGCCCTTACCGTAGTAGGCCTTGGCTTAACTAGCTAGCCAAGTTATTTATGCGGGTTTAATCCTTGCTCTCCTTTTATCGAGCAAGAGCTTCGCACCTTTCAAGTATGGTCCAGATCGTCGAAGCTTGATATCCCCCTCGATAGGGACCGCTCCATTTGCTTGCGGTTCTTGGTCCCGAGCGTCTCTTCAGGTCCGAACCCATACCATAGCTGCTTTCGTAAACGGCATTTATTGCATGCATTCTGACATACTATTGATGTTCTGATTTCTCGTACTCTTGTCCCTGCCTGACGGAATCTAGTACAAGGAGAGCATATCTCAGCAAATTTGTCTTTGGGCCCGGGAGATTTTTCTATTTGACTGGGTTTAGATGCTCAGGGCTGTACTCATTTGATCGATGATAAGATCACGGAAACCGAAGTGGAACGACGTCCACTAGGAATTTTGTCCTGTCATATGCGTATTGATTGAATGAAAAAAAAGGTCCTACGGTGCTTGTCCGCATCGGGCAAGGTCAATTTTTTCTTTTTGATTTTCTTTTATTTATCTATTCCCACCCAACCTTGTCCGCATCGGGCAAGGTGCGTTTAGCTCTTTCCCGACAAAGGAGGGGAAGGTGCGAAGCGAAGCGGAGCCGCCCTTCCCTTTGGTCGGGTGCGAAGCCGCTTTCCCGACGAAGGAGGGGAAGGAATATTCACATGATTCATAATTATATAGACATCTCTATATCCATCCCCGTTTCTAGATTGATTGATAGAGATATAGATATATACAGAGAGAGACAGATGGATAGGTATATATATACATGGGTATATAAAAATAGGTATATGCACATATCAATACGAAGAGATCTATTCCATGGATGGAGATATGTATCCATCTATCCAGGTAAATCCGTTCCACCACCGTTCACGACATCCCTTGCTTCTCGCTGCGAGACGACTATATATATACGGCAGTGGAGTATAAGCGCTGGTCCCCCTCGGTAAAGTGCTTGTGCCTGCTGTTACCTACCGCGGGACCTCCGTCCCCGGATAGGGAGGAGCAGGAACAACAGTAAATGGTTGTCCCCGTTCTCCTCCCGGTAGTTAGCTACTACCGCGGTTGTTGTTCGGGGATCCCCCATTCCGAAAGGTTACGGGGCCGGCCCGTTAGGTCTGAAGTTGTATGCCTGCTACTGCCTGCCGATAGATTAACCACTCCAGCGCCGTTATCGGACATTGCAGGCTGGGCATCTATCTCTCGTATATCGCTTGCTGCTGCCCACCCACACCGAAGAGAGGGATGTGTACCTCCAACAACAAGGATGGAACCATAGGCTCCTTGGCTGGGGGAGCATTGATTACTTTAGGGGTATAGGTCTAACCCAACTCCCCGTTTCTGGCATGCTACGGTCCCTCGAGTCTCTCGACGTCGGAGAATGGGTATACTCCATCATTCGGTAAGCCAGATGCTTCGCGAACCAACCATATGAGGAGTAGTCCGGTGCATTCCGTTGCACTTCCATAACCCTCGTTAAGGGGCGCACTCCGATACCGTTGATGTCCGATAGCTTTTATAGTAATGGCTGGATTGACCACTACCTCGTCCATCGAGTATAACGAGGCAAATGATGGTATAGCGATGAACATTGGAATAATACTAGGAAATATGGTCCGAATAATCTCTATAGTAGTTCCATGAACAATCCTTTGCGGGATCGGATTTCTTCTATAGTGAAAATGCCATAACGCGCGAACCAACATCCATGAGACGAAAACCAAAATCAGAATTAGGAAGAAAAAGATATCATGATGTAAGTCAATTATTCCTTGCATCACAGGTGTTGCTGCGTCTTGAAATCCTAATTGCCATGGTTCCGCAGCATCACAAGAAGCGATTGTGAGGAATAGCCGCCTAATAGTCACAATCATTTGGTTCATTATTTCGTTATCTTTGAACAACTGCCTTTTGCTCCCGAAATTGAGAGAATCCTCCCTGCCCCCTCGGTATAAAGAAACTCATTCTTCCTTCTTAGAAATAAATTGGGTCTACCGGGCAGTTTTGTTGGTTCTACCGACCAGCAAACACGGGCTCGCCCTCCCCGTTGAGATCTCCCTACCTATGAGTGATTATGTATTATTGGTAAATCAATTGAGAGAAATCCAATCTTGCTAGGGAAGCCCGAAGACTGCTCTCTTATTCCAACGCGTACTTCAGGACTCGCTTACTCTCAAACATGGAAAATGAGATAAGTCTCCGGTTCGCGTCCTTGCCCTCAGAAGCGCAAGACCTCCGGACCTTGCTAGTTTTACTTTTTATATGAACAACTTACTCCTTATTGACTTTGGGGGGGCTGCTCATTCTTTATATATGTAATAACACGGCGATTCGGTGTTCGTCAGTCGTATTCCAGGAATTCTTTATATATGTCATTATGCTTTTGAATTTAGCGAGTGATCAATGTGATGTTTTTCGTGAGAAATCCTGGATTCACTTTATATATGCATGCATGGTTTTCGATCGAGCATGTAATCGGGTGGGTATGCGCGAGACTGGGTTGGATTGGGTTGGGTTAGACTGAGACTGGATGTGTGCATCGGTTATGAAACTTAGGCCGGGGTAGCCCTTGACTTATATTATCTATTCCCACCCAACCAGGGTAGCAACAAACTGATACGCCTTGCCCGATGCGGACAAGCAACTTCGTACCACCTTTCCACTCGTGAATTCCCCATCTCTCTGACCGAATGGACCAGGTGAGCAAACCAACATTACATAGTACAAAGCTTAGTTCCAATGCCAGCTAATTGGTATGAGATTACAGAGCAGCTTAACTAGCAATTACCTTGGATTCAATGACTTGGATACATTGATATAACTCTCCCTGAATGTGTTCCTAGGAGCCTCAACCTGCTCCTGAGCAACCCTCAATGGTGGTTTTTCTTCCAAGTGAGGAACGCCAGTGAAGTGGGAAATTCAGATGATTTATAGGAAGATATTTGCTAGACCACCAGGAGAGGGTGCGTAGGCAGGTGAGACCAAAGGGAGACCATCCAATGAGTAAAATGAGAATATACCATCCCCATACGCTACCTTTCAATTAGCTAATTTACCATCTGGTCCGATAGGTCTTGCCCTCCCGTCCTCTATTTGTTTAAGGCCCCTACCAGTGAGAGGTCACCTTTAAGTATTGCATTTACCACTTAATAGTAAAGACGTAGACAAGTCGTCGTATAATTGATACCTCTCGGGCTTTGTACCTACTCCCATTTAATATCTGATTAATATCTGAAGTTATGGCTTCTTTATGCGCGGAGCAATAAGAAGTCTCAAAAGCCAAATCCCTATCGTTCATACATAATGTTTACATAGTTACATTTGTATCACTATTGTTGACACCACCGATAAAAATAATAAGATTAGAATAAACCAAGTTTGTGGGGTAAGAGAGAATAATTGCGCCTCTTTAACTAAGCAAAGTAATAATTTAGTGCCATGAGCAAGGCCAAATAAAAAGTATTATTTTATAATAGGGTTCAGAAATGAAGAAGAATAATAGAAGAACTTATATAGTTTATGTTTATGAAATATATTGCGAGGAGTTCTACTTTTTATATATTTATGTGATCCGGTTGGGGGTTAAGTACGAATTTGATTTCGTTCCCGCAGTGACGTGTGAAGTGGCCTACTTAGTTGCTGTTACGAGGCTTGGTAGAAACTAGTAACTGGCTAGAGTCTCTCCGTCTGAAAATCCGCTCTCTTACTGTTCCCGTAGTATCCTTGCCCGATGCGGACAAGCACCGTAGGACCTTAAAAACTCGGCTCTCAACTAAGTTACGCAATGAGCTTGCTGCTCGGTCTGCTTATTGCTTTGTAACTGCCAACCAAGCTTGTCATTCATAAACTATGCTGAGTGAGGGGTCTTAAACGCTGTTCCGAGGGGGGAGATAGGGAGTGATCTATTTCTGATGAGCCGGGTGAGAAAGCACTTAGACTATTCATATTTCCTCTGTATACTTTATTTGCGACAGCAACCAACTCATCGGGTACCCATCGTACCACCCTTACTATCTTAACTTATTAAACTTAGGAATGCCTTACTATCTTAACTTATTAAACTTGGGCCTTGCTTCATTAATCCTTAGGAACGGGGGTACACTATTGATCTTTGTCGGGTTCGGGGAGACAGACTTCACCCGGCCAGATACTGGTGATTAATTCAGACAGCATTGCTAGGAAGGCGCCAGCCTTTAGACGCTGCTTACTTGCTTTTACTTACTTACTATACAAAATCACCTTTGCTATTTACCCCTTCACTTACCCTACCCACCTTAGTTATGGATGTATCGCTTCAGCCAGGAATAATCGAAGTAGGAGAGGAAAAATCAACCTATTGCTTTATGAATCCAAAGCTCCTTCTAACATATCTAGTTCCAACAGGGATGAGTAAAGAAGCCCAGCTTAGGCGAGCATTATTGCTCACCCTTGCCCGATGCGGACAAGCACCGTAGGACCTTTTATTCACTTTTCAATTGGTGCTGTCTAATAGACTCGGCTGCTAGCATAGTGAGACTCGGTTACTAGTAGTACTTATTTTACTCTCTTAATATTACTATCCAACTTCACTCATATCCAACTCTAACTCTCCAAATAGATATTCTTTTAGGCATGTTACTATGTATGTGTGTGTGTACGTGTGCGTGCGCAATAGGCAAGAAATAAAGCTCGAGTTTCAAAAGAAAAGAATAGTTGGAAGAAAAATGAGTATATTGGGGTTTTTATTGAGAGAGAAACATCCAGCAATATTGTTGGGAATATATTGGGGGCGGGGAACTAGCTGGTTAAAAGAGTGGAAGAATGCATTCATTCTGAAGGTTCAATTGAAAAATACGCCATAGTGTGTATCAATCAAGACGCTAGGGCTTCTTGCATTCCATCCGCATAGGGGATACTAGTCCAACCAATAGGCTCAATACTGAAGCTAGTCCAGTTAATAGGGCTTGAACTCTACAGCTTATGATCTTCACTTGATCTTCCACTCCAATGGAGACTCTTAAGTAAGGCTAGTTTCTCTGCTGCTTGGACCGAGGTTAAGACTACTAATAAAGAAGTGTCCGGCTCCAGGCGGGACTAACTCTAGACTAAGTTTGTATCTTTGGGCTTGTATCGAAAGGCACCACACTCTAAGGCTTTAACTCAAAACTTAGTGTGCTTGGACAAAGAGAGTCTCTTCTTAAGGCTTGTTTCCAAAGCACTACTGGGGGGCTGAAAGCATTATTCCATCCACAATGGGGACTAGATATCCAATAGGTAGGTGCTAAGACTCCCGCAGTACAGTTAATAGGGCTATTTTATTCTGTACAGACTAGGGCTTTATTAAGGCTTGTTGTTTCCCCAATAAAGATCTTCTTCTCCAACAACTCCCACCATGGGTTGTTATCAGAATTGATAGCTCCCAATGAATGGGTTTCAAACTTAATATAAGCATAAGCATAAGCAAGTGGTGATAGGGCTTATACTCTGTGTACAGACTAATAGGGTTTTCACTCAAAGCTGATGACGGTTTCACACAGGTAAAAAAAGTAATGAACTAATACAGTATCAAAAGAGAGTTTCTCTGCTGGACCAAAGTAAGACACACCTACCTATTGGACACCTATTGAAATGGTCAATTTGCTTAATGAAAGGTAGCATCAAAGGTGTATCATATACAGATTATAGAGAGAAAGTTAATGTGGTCTTCCAAGAACTGGTAAATTGGGAAGTAAAGGTGGCTTCTGCAGCAAAACTTCTTGAACCTATCAATATGAAAATTGAATAATAAAAGGTGTCATGAGTGTAGATCCAACAATTGAAGATCCAGGGACTTACTTTTATAGTAGTTATTTCAATACAGCTTTAGACGGCCTTCACTCGGATCAAAGTGATGGATTAAGAGAGTATAAAAAGGTACGAAGTCGCTTGTCCGCATCGGGCAAGGCTTTTTCCCAGGACCGCAATACTGGCGACTAAGTGCTTGGACCAAGTAGTAGGTTCAAATCTCTTCATCTCCGAAGCTCCAAGAGACTACTTTTGTATAGGCAACTCTAGGGCTTAGGTCCAGTCCAAATAGGCTAAAGGCTTCAGCTAGGTCCAGTTAATTGGGCTCTTACCTGTAAAGACTAGTATGGCTTTCATTCTAAAGCTTTCACTCTATGCTATAACTTAGTGCGAAAAAGAGAGTCTCTTAATGCATTTCTGTCTCTACAGCTTCAAGACGGGATTCACTCAGATCAAAGTGCGTGGAAGAATCATTCATTCATAATAAGGTTAAATCTAGAAATCCAATCTAGAGTGTGATCAAGAAAGACTCTAGGAGGGCTTAAGGTGGTTCCATGGGGAGGACTAGTTCAGTTCAATAGGCGCACTGCTTTAATTCTACAGCTCTTAAGACAGTAGTCTTCTTCACGCGGATAAAAGTGATGGACTATGGACTAAGGCAGAGAGGTAGTGCCCAGTAGACCTATAAAACTGGTAAATTAAGAAAGAGAAAGTGTGGCATATAAATAAAGCCAATTTGGGAAGGAAAGGTGGCCTTGGTACTAATAGTAAAAGAATGGACTCTATCCAAGTGGTAAGTTAAGTACAGAAAGGCCTATCCAATAGAGAGAAACCTTCCTTATAGGTTTGGTTTTTATGGCGAAGTCTGCTGATTAGGTTTCCTTACTTACGGTCTTATCCTTATTGAAAAGGAGAGGATACTAGCTTTTTACTAGAGTTGTTCTTAGAAGTAGTTCTTATTTATTTATTTCAAAATGAATGGGGCACATTTACCACAGAGAGCAGAGATGTATTGATGTAGGGAGCATATTGTACGGAGATGTAGCCCGACCCCTCCTTCGTCGGGGTAGAGTGATAGAGACCAAGCCAAGCAGCATTGTGCATATTCAAATTACAAATGCGGTTACCTTGTTGGACCCTATAAAATGGAAGTTGTAAAACACCCCCCCAAAAAAGTAACTTAATAGGTTTTGGGATGTGTTTTCCTACAACTCAACTTATCAACGATGACTGACCCTAGCAACTCACGGCAACCCAAATAAACTAGAAAGGTATCAACTAGGGAAGTAGCAACTAGGGAGAGTGAATAACCCAGCCACTAAGCAGCAGTGGCTCCCGGCAGGCAGAGAGAAACTTCCGGAAATGGGCATAGAATCTCCATTTTCTTGTTCCAATGAGTGGTTCCTCAGACCCTCGAAAAGAGATAGAATACCTGGGTTGTTTTGGTCCAGGCAAGAGTTGATTGTCTTAGCTCTTACCAACCGATTCATCCCAAGCCATCTCTCCATCCGATCTGATCCTAGATACTTTGCCAACACACCTCCTTGCTATCGAACCTACTTCACCATGCCAACCTTAGGACCTATGAGAGGAGAGAATTTATACCCGTCCTCCAATAAACTTACCGATTAGAAGCATGACGACCCGACAACATGGGACGTGGAGATAAAAAGTGGATTAAGAGCTCCTGGAACTTGCGACCACTTGGCCATCCGTACCACCCTCCTTTACCTCAGTTGCATCCATCTCTGTTGCAAATCCTGGAATATCAGCGGTATATATAGTGTCACCCCCGGGATCAGCAGTACCCATAGCACCGTACTATTATCTCGCATGAACGTAAAAAAGCATAACCATTTGGTAGTGGAACAAGCATTGGATCGGGATCTTTGTATACGTTGAAACATCCAGATATTTCGTATATCCTTAGTCGCACCTAAGCCTGGAACGGTTAGGAAGTGCCGTCGAGCCCCAGGCTCTGCTCCCATGGGATTGAGTGTTTTCATACTCGACTAATTTATCTCACACCTCCCCTTTATCATATATAAATTAACTCCTATCTATTCGCTCTATTTTATTTCCCGTTTTTCCCCCGACAATTTCTAGTTCGGTTGTGGACTGATGGGTTTTATCTTGTATACCTAGAGGAGGATATAAGATCACCGTAGTTGAGTGTGAAACCACCCCTTGGGCGTCTTCCCTGGTTACCCTTATCCAAGTTTTAAGCCAAAAGAGTAAAGGCAAACTTTAGGAATAGCTATCCGCGAGAGAAATCTCGTAAGTAAGTAAATACCGACCATTGAAGCCAGAGTCGAAGTAGGTGAATGAGCTCGCGTCCTTTTCGCTTTCACTTCTTGGATCTCTTGTATAGGGCTTATGAGGTAGTGAGGCGCACCTTCCCTGGAGAGCCGGCTTACCCGCGAATGCTGAGTCCAGTTCGTCCTTTTTTATACATTAAATGCAGGCAGAACCATCCTCTTTCGCGTCAGCGTCCGTCCATTCATCAGAGGTAAGGGCCATCGTTCAATAGCAAGTAAGGTAACATTCCTTTTTGATGCTGCATCACTCCAGCAAATGGTTGCATCAACTTTATATATGTAATAATGCTCTCAAGACTTACTTATTAAGGGAACAAAACCCCTCTCCTTCGTCCCTCAGTCGAGCCCCCTCCGGGTCCTCTCCCTTACGGTCGAGCGGCTCGTACCTCGCCCCTTCCCCTCCTTTGTCGGGCAAGGTTGCTTGCCCGATGCGGACAAGCGACTTCGTACCTTACCCCCCTTACCTTGGAGACCTAGAACGATAGAGTACCTTCCTTACTAACCCATTCAGTAAATCATAAATCAGAGAAATAAGAAAAGTAGAAGTAGAGGAGGAGAAAAATAGCACTTTACTTGCCGAGCATCTGGTTATAGACTTAAACTTACTACTGCCGAAAGCCTAGGAGATGAATTGATTTACAACCACACTTACCTCTTATGCCAGTAAGGAGGGACGGAGTTGCTCGACCAAAGGGAGAGGGACATTACCCTTTTCCTTTTTACCTACCAACCCACCTGCAAGAAATATACCTGCCTTATGCCTAGTATCACTTGAATGACTCGCTTAGGCACTGACTGCTAGATACTTTTATAAGCACCAGATGGATGGAAGGTTATACCTTAAATGCTGGCACGGAGTCAATTTAGCTTAAGACAAAAGTGAGTTCGGGACCCGGATGGAGCAAGGGTTTCCTCTGCGATGCAATGTTTAGCGTAGCTTCAATCTTCGTTCATTCTGGGCTTTCATTCATTCCTTGACCATTGCTCCTATCTATTTCCCTTAATTCTTAGGGGGGCCCGCAGCCGCCTCGGCTTTCATTATCGTCCTATCCTTCCTTACCATAGGGCTTCATCCTGTATGCCCTTCTCGCTGCTCTATTCCTCCCTGTAGTTATTGATCGTTCGCTGTCTATTATCTCTTCTTTGCTTGCCTGGAGGGGCTGCTTATATATGAAAATTTGACGTCTATCTGTTCCCTTCCCAGTATTAATAAAAAGCTAATTAGAAAATATTATGTGATTTCAGAAGTGATAAAAGAATTGATTTAGCCGTGGTTGATTTACTAAAAACCTAGGAGATCATTGGGGCCCTTAATAGATATAATAAGGAAAGGGTGGGTTGAGCTCACGAAAAATGACGATTCATGTGCCCTCTGGTGGGGTGGCCTCACAAATAGACTAAAAGCCAATGACAGAGCTAGTAGCATCCCTTCTAATTTTAGATCCATAGCCGGTTTTCTTAATTAAGGCTTGAACGATTATGAATTAGTTTAGTTGGTTTGCGCTGGGAGCAATGATAAAAGCATCTATAGGAGAAAAGCAACGTAGCTACCTTAATCCTTTAGGTAACAGGCGAGAACTATAGATCAGTCTATATAAGCACCGGATCCGGAACTGCTTGCAACGCCTAAGCAAGCACCCGGTAGATCAACCCAAACTAAAGGGTTAATGGGTCGCTTCGGATGGTTTGCAATATGGATAGCTCGGGGCTCAGCAGGTTTAATCCATTCAACCTAAACTAAAGGCTGGCAGGAGGTAAGACAGTAGAATCAGTAAGTAGAGGAGGTAGGAGGGCGAGGAGGGAAATTCACATTTGAACAACGAATCTCTATGGATCTGGATCTGGTTATATCCACTGAAGCCATCCAGGAAGTCAAAGTACTTTTTTCCTGCTAGGGCATCTAAACCTTTCTCTATTAAAGGCACTGGGAAGTGATCCTTTCTTGTGGCCTTGTTGAGTTCCCTATAGTCTATGCAGACCCTCCATTTTCCCCCTTTCTTTGGAACTACCACCAAAGGTGACACCCATTCACTATCTGAAATAGGTTATATGAATTCTACATCAATAAGTTTTTGTCACTCGGCCTTTACAATGTCTTTCAAGGCTGGGTTCATTCTTCTCTGAGGTTGTCTGATAAGGGTGGCATCATCTTTAATGTAGATGTGATGCTTGCAAATATTTGGGGGTACACCCTTAATATCTGCATAGTCCCATGCAAAAGCTGCACTAGGCTTGGTCAAAATTTGTCTCAGCTTTTCTTCTTGGGTACGAGTAAAATGGTTACTGATCTTGACTTTGAGATTCATGGGCTTGCTTGGATACGTGGGCATAACATATTGCTATTTTACTTTATAAAGCCTACTTTGCATTTACTATGCAGCCCACCTTCTCTTTGCCATTATCATCAATCCACCTGCTTCACCAACAACCTATAGTTAATACTCCTACCCCACCCCAATTTACAGCTGCTTCTAATAGAGCTGTTGCACGGGCGTTCGATAACACTCACTTGCTTAAATATTCTTACTTGGGTAGGCACTTTCAACATTTGTATGGAATTCTTCAGCCTACAGGAAAAACACTGTAAGTTGGACAGCTCAGTTGTTGTGATGTGGGATCGGTGGAACTGATGACCTCTTGTATTTAGGAACTACCTGCAGCCGCGGATATTTGAAAAGCGAGCGGCTTGCTTGCCTGGGTGCGTGTGTGGGCTGAACATTTATTGCTCCTTACTTTCTTAATACTATTTGACTTTATGTCACCTGGTCAGACTTTCACTTACCGCTTTACCCTAGGATATGGAGTCCCAACCCAGTGATGAAGCAGCCAGGAAGACGAGGGAGGGGAGCCAGAAACCCCTATCTTGGTTCCACACAATCTATTTACCCAAGAACTATACCTGCCCTATATAACTTTATTCATTTCTCTTAGGAGATACAACTATACACCCGGGATGGAAAGGATGGATTACATGGCTGGATGGATGGCCGATTAGCCGATAACTGCTCCCATGGATGGCACGACTGGCTGGATGATGTTCAATCAGAGAGCCTTGTTGGACGGGCTTAGACAACAATTGATTACATCTTCGTACTTGGTACGGCACTTATACCTTTGCTAGTACTCTCCCTACTTGCTTTTTATGTTAGACCGATGCGGGATCGTCGGATCGGAACTGCCCGAATTAAAAAATAAAGCTATATTATATTGGAAGAAAGGTTCTACCTGACATTGATAGGATACGATGTCCAGGCAGCCAGTCAGGAGATGGCCTTTGTTTATCACACTTGCCTTTCAAAAGATTAGGAGGTACGGGGCCTTCTATTATACCTTTGACCCTTCACCCTAGGAAGGAGATGCAGTGCTGCCCAACCTATTCCCTTCAACCAGGAACACCTTTGTACAGGGGGGTACTATTAACAACAACGTTCCACACAAAAAACTAGTTACCCAAGAAATAGCACTTGTTATCCCTATACCATATTCTTAATTAATCTTTGTAGCTACTGCCATAGCCTTTCGATTAGAAGCACCAGATGGATGATCTAACTTTTATGTAGTAGCATGTTTCTGCGGGATAATGATCTATTAGTTGAAAGGGTTGACCTTTAGCAGCAGATTTGAGCAGATATCGTTTAACTGCCGGATGTCTTGGCTTGCTTGAATTATGATCCATCAGAAAATCTCGTTGGAAAGAAGTGTCTGAATTTCGAGGAGTAAAAGGGTAGCCTCAAACCCATGTAACTAAATCTAAGTTAGTACAAGATAGGAATGCTAGAAAAGTGTAAATATGATGGTCTTATGTTATGAAGCCCCCCTGCAAGTAGACTTGATCAATCTACAAGATGATGCCTCAAATTTGGTACTGGGAAACTTGCCCGATGGGAATAACCAGTTGACCCCTCCTTGATACATCGCTCTAGAACTCCAAGACCTACACCTCCACAACTGCTTGTATGATTCAGGAGCAGAGGCCAAGGCAGTTCGTTACCCCGTTAGATATCAAGATTCATTTGTCGATTTGGAGCCTGCAAATGCAGAGCCTATGACTGGTCCAGACGCATATCAAAATCCAGTCCCCGCCGATGATGCTAATGATCCATTGACCGAGTGGTTGAAGCAGCATTCCTTCCATTTGGAGAGACAGAATAAGGAAATTCAGTTGATCCAGTCACATAAACAGATCCAATTCCAAAGCCTATAGCATTGGCATTCACTATAATAAAGGCAGGAGATGACCCAGTTTAAGCAGCACTACCAATATTAAGGGCGAGGCACAATCACTCAATACTTTGCTATTCCACCGCTGCTACCTCTATCTCTGGTACTATTGGCTCTGCATCTCTATCTTCATATAAATATCCAACTATAAGTGTATCTGCTGCGACCTCTGCCGCTTGATCATCTACTGGTTAAACTTTTGCAATATGTTATTGATCCTCCCGTCATTGCAATGTCCAGGGCCACCTAGAATGAGAATTTATATAAATACAACCCTAACCCTCAGAAGGATGAGCGGCTCCGCCCCTTCGTTTTCGAGTGCCTATGGGGTACATAAGGGCTTCTTACACTATGTAGTAGCAGGCACGATTGGGATACCACCACGATACCAGCGAGAGTCCAGAAAAGGACGAGCAGATAAATAAGCGGTATTTTTTAGGGTTATCTTGGGGTGCTTACTGGATCAGCCGCTGAAGCTGCTAAGTAAACTGGCACTAGAACTGACTCTCTTCCTGCGGGGCGAGGATCCTCCGGCTTAAAAACTGGTGAGGATGCTGTTTAAACAAGTGGTGCTTAACTTCCTGCTAGCTTTGTATTTCTAGTTGGGGGGGATCCTGGGCAAGGTGATGGCTTTCAAATAAGCTAACAAACAAGAAGGGATACATGCACAGGTGTATAGGGGTAAGAACATAAGGTAGTCACTGGTAGTACTATGGTGGAGTTCAATTCATCAATATAGGTCGAAGAGTAATCGTTTAGTGATGGGCCCACCTTTCCATTGATTGGGGACATGAAAGCGCTCTCCGTAAATACTGTTGCCGTCAATGATCAGTGAGGATATAACCAAACTTGAATTGGTTCAGGACTTTACTCAAACTCAGATCATAGAAGAAGACGGTTGGGGGTTCCTTGATCGAAACACTGAATAAATAACTGGCTTTGACGCTGTTAGGTCAATTGCCTTTTCTTTTGTTCTTGTTGCTACTTTGAAATGGAAAATAGAATCTGAAATCGGCCAAAACTGAATCCACACCTGAATAACGGGATATGGAACTAGATATAGGCTTATAATCTTGGACTGGAACTAGCTATGATGCTCCTATCTCTGCGTACGAATCTGCTGGTGGTGGCTATGGGTCTTTACCTGGTGGTGGTTCTAGGTAAACGGGTGCTTTCACTCGGTAAACTTCAACCTTTGTTACTTATGCTGCTATAGAAAGCGCTAGCTCTCGGTTTGGAAGTAGATATGGATCTGGCTATGGCTTTGTATCTGCTCCTGCTGCTGAAACTACTAGTGCTACTGTATAATCAATTGGTAAGCTACAACTACTGCTGGACCTGGAACTGGACTTGTTTCTTAAGCTACTGGATATGCTTACGGGTATACTGTGACTAATAATAGAGAAACTGGTTCATATAAGAAAGAACTTCAACCTTTGTAGCAGAATCAACAGCTCTATCACTATCTACTTCTGCATAATAAACAGGATCACCAGAATCTACTGCAGAACCAACAGGTTAGCCCTTACCTGCACTCTAATGCAGGTCAGTATCTCCGAACCCTGACCTGCACTGCGTTCAGGTCAGTCTCTGCAGCGGCTGTTCCTGAGGATTAGATATACAATATTTTGCCTTTGCTTATTTTGCTGCTGGTGGTGAAACTAAAACTCAGTCCATTGGATCTACACCTTGCACCGGAACCACTTCCACTTGGTCACCCGCACCTGCTTCTGCTACCTTGGTCCATGCTTCTGGCTCTCCTACTTTCGGTTCTGAAACTACGGGATATGCTGTGGACTTAATTTGGATCTGCTGGGTAGTCAACGGGGAGTTCTGCATCTAGATCTGTAAATGGGTAATTTGTAATGGGGCTACTGAATGCGGAAAGGTAAGGCTGGCAAGGGTAGGTATGATTATTTATAGGTGAGTTCAGAGGGCAAGGGTAGGTCGGAGGGTAAGTATGGCGAGATGATAGCTGAGTATGAGAATGTATAGGTTAAGCCGTTAATGGTAATCAGTGTTAAGCTGTGATCCGTTCATTGGTAACAACACATAATGATGTATTGGTGGTTCAGTTAATTGGTGACCTCACTCAAACTACTTCCTTATTGCATTATATATCTGAATATACACCCGTGCATAACCACCACCCACCCCGCTTTCTATTTATATATATGACTGTATATAGATAGGCATTGATATCATTCCCTAGAGGTGGGCATTTCCCAAGGTCCGGGATTGATAGACTCATCCCTGCCTCATTCTTATTAGAAATGGATATTAGAAATGAATATTTGTTTGGTAGAGTAAGCGCAAGCAAGCTTCGACTTCCGCTTTAGACTATAGATAAAGAAAGCACCTGCAACTGAATGAAACGAAAGAAAACAAGTTGGTTGGCCACGAATCAATCCATAGCTAAGGATTAGACCAACTTCACTAGGGGTGAGGACTGGACCGACTTAGAGCCCAATCCCAACTAACCCACTAAACGTAATGTTTCACCTTCGGGAAGACTCGGACGTGATCTTGTGAGAGCGGGAAGCATCGGGTCGTATAACCCCTATTGAAGGCAGGCCTAGCACTCATGCTATAGTAGTAGACCTTTATGCGGTTATCTATCCCCGGCTGAAGGGCGAGCATATCGCCGTCACGACATAGATGCTTAGACTGAGGAGGAAGGACCCCGGATTCACCACCGGTACCATTGGCAAGCACTCCATCAGTAGCCTCTATTTAAGCGTGTATGACGCAAAGCGACATGGACAACACCGACCCGAATGCCGGAAATTACCAACCGAAAGAAAACCTATATTGGTTGAAGCCAAGACCTCTAAGCCGGGGAACCTTGGCCCGGTAAGGTGCAGTGCAGGGACTCTCTTGGCTTTACGTAGTACCCACCATCCATCTCGCACACAGTGGATCCCTTACGACCCAACCGCTAGTTCGGGTAGGGGGATCGCCTGAAGCCCGCGCTAATCACAGTGACCAAAGGGAGTATTATACTAAGCCTACCCTTCTTTAGTAAGTCCTTTATCCCGAACTGAAACACCCACCTTTAGTACAAATAATGCTACATTTCAAGCTAGCTTCTGATCTTGTGAACCTTATTCCTCCCCTCCCTCCCATCCAACAAACGAATAGTTGTCGCCATCATTTCACTTCTCCGAATAGCCAGCAGTATAGGCCTGGAACAAGGGGGGGGGTTTATATATCACCTGACGTTACCTCACTTAAATAATAGAAAGGGTTGAGACGCGGGGAAGTGAATACGAATTCGGGGTAGCAGTACGAGGCCGGCTAACGGAACTATATTCTATCCCCCTATATATCTCCAGGGATTCATAAATCCAACCAATAGGGCTCATAAATCCACCCAACCATATTCACTAGTCTGTATCATTATTTAGAGGCCCCGAGAGAAATAGGCCTTCATCTCCCGGCATTGATGGGGCTAACATTGATAGGTCCTATAGATCAGTAGTTTTCTTCCCTTTTCCTTCCTTCTTATTACTATAGATATCGAGATTGGTTGCTAGCGTATTGAAGATATATGTAACAAAATGGATTGCCAAAAAAGAACTATACCTCGGTCCTTCTTATTACTATAGATATCGGGATTGGCCAAGGCATGGAGAAAAACGAAAATGGGAAGTAAACCAACGTCCTATCTACAGTTGCTCATTTAACCAACCTAGTCATGGCTTACGAAGCTATTAAAGCCTCCCCGGGGCTTTTTACTAAAGCTATGGACAAGAGACTATTCCGGGACTTTATTAGACTGCTTAACTAAGATTTCGTCCTCTGTTGCTGATGGATCATTTTGCTTTTCCCCTATGAGACGGGTCTTCGTGCCCCCGCCCGGTCCACCAATAAAAGGCCACTCACTGTCCCTTCTCCAATTGATCAAATAGTTTTCCGTTCTATAGCAATGGTACTCCAGTCAATATATGAGCCACTCTTTTTTCCATATTGTATGGTTTTCGTCCCTATATTAGCACCAATCTTTCTTTCTCGAGGAACAAAAATGGGAGGGGGGCGGTTAGTGCACGTTGATGTGAGGAAGTGCTTTGATAGAGCCCGACATGAGCTACTGATGGATCTCCTTAGCCAACACGTAGCGGATGAAGCCTTCTTGAACCTAATACGGATGTTTCTGACCAATACTATAATGGGATCAGACGGTACCATCTAGACGACTACTTACATAGGCATCTCACAGGGCTCCGTGCTCTACCCGATCCTAATGAATATTATATCACCGTCCCCGTCTAAAGTTTAACCCGTGATCTTCAGGTCAACAATGAGATGCAGATCGAGTAACAGATCTATTTCGAGATCCATAACCATAGTTCTTTTCGGTCTCATTCCCTGTCCTAGATAAAATTATCGTTCCAAGTTCAATACCAATAGTAGAAGTAAAGGCAAGGACTAGAGTCCAAGAAGCGGGTTGAAAACCACCAGCAGCAAAGCCAGCATCTCGATAAGTTCCGGAAGCGGAGGCAACAGAAGTAGAAGCAACAGAACCCAAACCAATTGTATTTTAACCAGAGTCAAATGGATCTTAAGCTTGAACTCCAACCGGAGAATACCCTGTAACTTACACTGAATCTCCGGGGGAGCTTAAGCTGAGCATAGGAATGGACCTGACGGACTGCTGGGATGAGCTTAGCCGAGTGAGTGCTGCTGATACTCTTTTTGCTGTGGCTTCACCGTAAAAGGAACCCTGTCGGAAACTAGATCCAACCACT
>Ga0233342_1000156_pt1 | contig 20881 bp, 9 predicted proteins | sample GEONDECOMP273_FD_180706 | JGI IMG/M metagenome (GOLD analysis project Ga0233342, IMG submission 180706) | Leaf litter microbial communities from Shasta-Trinity National Forest, California, United States - GEON-DECOMP-273 | ecosystem: Environmental > Terrestrial > Plant litter > Unclassified...
GAGGTAGGATTTCACATTAGTGGGAAGTGTTACTCCCGGCTATGCCCAGGGCCCCGAGGGTCACCGAAGAACGCACATATAGTGCCTGGGATGCTAGTTTCACACGACTAACTTTGGTTCATTTTCCTCTCCCTTACTAGGCTCCGCACCTCGTTTTTCAGTGACTTTTTCTTGATTTCCATTCATTATTTATATATGTAATAACGCTAGTAATTATGCTAGATTGTAAGGGGGCTCGTAACGGGTTTCGCGCTACGTAGCATGGAAGAATGTGGTTTTCCATTCATTCTTTATATATGTCATTATGCTTGCCTTATGACTTGACACTTCGTATTTCACTCACTAAAAGTTAGGTTCGTAGTGGGTAATTCTTTATATATGTAATTATGCAAGTAGCAAGGATACTTTTTCTAAGTAGTTTGATATAAACACAGTAATAAAAATGAGGCGAAACGTATTGATACAGGAGTAAGTTTCAGAAAGATGAAAGAGAATATTTAGTAAAGTTCGCTGCCTTAAAAAAAAGCGAGAAGGGCCCTCCTCCACCCCTTCCCCTCTTAGAAACAGACAATGTCAGGTATTTTCCTTCAAAGTGCCCCTTTCTAAGAGCCTACGCATTCACACTTTTCTTTTGTTTAATCCTAATCATCAGTTATGTCCGTCGCGCCAACGGTGCACCTTGCATGAATAGGATCGGAATGTCTCACAAACCTGTTCCCCTTGTAGGGTCGGACCCGCATTTATCGAGTTCGTTATGGGATCGGATGACAGGTCGTACAGGAGGGATTCATCCCGGTCAAGCTTCTGGTTTTCCTCTCGTGAACACACACGATGGGGGGTTCTCCCGGTGAAAGGAGTTAGCGACTTCCGCTGATAAGAAACATATATATCGGTAAACTACTAGAGCCGGGAGAACCATTAAATATAAAAGAAAATAATAAACTAAAATAATAAAATATAAAAAAAAGAAAATCGTAGATTGCATCAATCGGAGATTATGTTCAGAGCCTAGTTTATGAGGCGGGTGACTATATGAATGACAAGGGTACTAAAAGGATAACGAAGGTACTAAAGACTGTGCGATGGGCAATGTAGATAATAAATGCAATGTAAATTGGGCAATGTAAATAATAAATGCAATGTAAATGAGCAATATTAGGTAGATAACATGCTATATGGGCTATGTCATTTTATGTCTCGTGCGCCCTTCAATTTCACAATATGCATCTGTCTATTTTAGTGGAATTGTGTAATATAAAAAGCGGTTGCATGTTGGTTTCTCACTGACAGTGTTTTCGACGCTTTGTTGGTTCTCTCTTTTGACAATCATTTAGTTTTCCTTGGGTGAGGAGAAGGCTCACCTGAGGATAGGAGGGTGAGGAGAAGGCAATGTTTGCGCCGTGCCATAGACTGATTTGCCTCATTTTGCAGTATATTCTTGGAGGAAAGCAGCACCAACATGTGGGACGCATACGGGCAGGATCGCATGCGCCACCGGGTCGCCCCTGCTTTAAAGATACTGGCAGCCAGGTGCTTGACTTCCCCTACCAGAGTACTCTATTTAATCGGGGCATTTCGCCCATCTTACCAAAAAAAGAAAAAACAGGCTTGGTAAGATCCGGAGTAGCAGAGATGTCCATAGCGAGGTGATTTACGACTGGTGGAAATAAACAGCCATGAATGCTAAGATCCATCTCCTTTCCTTAGACACTATCACCACTCAGTGCTATTACGCGGGGAGGCGCGAGCCGCGCGGAATTGGATTTGATTCCAATCTGGATGTTGAAGGATTCGAACCTAATAACACCGCCAAGAAATAACGAAATTGAAGTCTCTCCGGGATGACATTGAAGATCGGAGTGCAAAGCCCAGGCGTGATATGCTATGACTTTCTCTAAGTTGCATCAGGTTGACAATAGTGGAGACGAATAGATTGGCGAAACTTCAGTCTTCCAATCATTATTTATATATGTAATAACACGGCGATTCGGTATGAAAGAAAACTGGAATCAAACTAGTATGTTATGCTAATAGTGGGTATGGGTGAGTCGTCTTCCCTTCATTCTTTATATATGTCATTACGCTTTATCATTTTCAGTGATTCGTGATGCCGGCTGATTAATTCTTTATATATGTAATAACACTAGTGATCGAATGGTGATTTCCATATAATATTTATATATTCAACTGCACCATCTTATTTCTTTATAAGCGCGGCGGGGCAAAGAGTCAGGACCTATTTTGCTTACCCTTCTTTATAAACGTATAAAAAGGACCCGCTGTACCCTCAATGGCTGCTAACCGGTAAGTCACTATAAGCACCACTATAAGAAAGACATCGTCATAGTAGGCTGGCTAAACCGGTAAGTCACTCTATGAGCTAAGACATCGTCAAATGAGAAGACATCGTCAAATGAGAAGACATCGTCAAATAAGCACACACATATATTCTTATTTATAGTTATTCGTGATAAGACATCGGGATAAGACAGCTGCTCCGTAATACAGCTTTCAGGATAAGAGAGTCTCTGGGGTCAGGTAAATAGGTAGCCATCACAGAAGTTATATTCTCTTATTCGCCTAATCTTTTTCGCCTAAGAATGTGTATCAAGGTATGCACTAGAACATGAGGAAGCTTGAAAGTCGAGTAGGGTGATATCAGGTCGGGCGAGACCAGGTTGGGACATAAATACTTTATTATTTTACTAAGAAGGTGTACTCAAGCCAAGGTAGGCACTAACGCTTGACACCTACCCAATCTACCCAAATAGAACGAGATCAGGAAGGAGGGCGAGACCAGAGATGAGGTGTGGGACAGTCAGACATCTTTCCTTATTGATTGGTCTGCCTATGAAAAAAGGCACTTCAGCGTGAGGAAGCACCAAGCCTAGGAGGGTGAGGTTAGGCCGAGCGAGACCAGATCGGGTGATAAACCGCATACATCTTTTCTTTTTGATCCGCCTATTAAACAATGTATCGAAGGCAGCGCTCACTATAACGTGAGGAAGCTTCAGGGTGAGGCCCAGGTCGGGAGAGGCATCTTCCTTTTCATATTCGTCCATCTTATTTTCATATTCGCCTTTGAAACATTATTTCCGTTTATTCTTTCCGGTGCAGTTCCTCGATGAAGGAGGGGCGGATGGTGAGATAGGGCGAGATAAGTTCGGGCGAGACCGGGTCAGGCGAGAGACCAGGTCGGCCGAGACATACATACAGTATTTACCAAATAACTTTCCTTTGGGTGAGCAGCCATAAAGCCATAAAGTGAGGACCCCTCGCATCTACCGGAGTGTTAAAAAAATAGGGGGGGGGCGGAAACAAAGGGAGTGCGGAACTAAAAGGGGAAAACCTAAGGAGTACGAAACTAGGAGGGGAAAAAAAATAAGGGGGGACGGAAATAAGGGAGGCGGGATAATGGTAATATGGTGCAACTTTCAATGGGCCTGCCTGACTGACGTGGGGAGATAGAGATCGTAGGCAGCTAGCTTAATGACAGGCATATTCGATTACTGTCTTGCTGCATCTTAGGCTGGTGAGCGTTATAACGTGTAGGGGTGAGTTGATGAGGAGCTTTCCTTCCTCCTTAAGAAGAGTTGGATTGGAGCCTTCCTTAAGCTGCTTGCTTGGTTTATTAGTGGCTTTAAGATAACCATCCTCCTTCGCTTCGCATCAGCGTTCGTCATTCATCGAGCGAGTTAGCATTGCATTAAGAGTAACTCCTCCGTCAGTGATAGAGCAGTGTGATAAGGAGGAAGATCACCACGTCAAGCAAGCAGGTGTAAGGCAGCATTCCTTTCTCTTTGACTGAACTGCTTTCTCTATAGAAAAAAGTATAGTTGGAAGCAACGCGATCATCACTATTCGGTAGTAAGCGTGTGGTAGCCGTAAAGGGTATAGGGCGATAACCGTAAGGGAGAGATTGAGAGGTGAGAACCGTAAGGGATCGAGAGGTGGAAGGTAGTGCATCATTGGTAAGCGTGTGGTAGTGTAAGGGAGGGTAGGGTGAGAACCGTAAGGGGAATGGTGAGTAATAAAATCCATTTTATTTACTGGAGAAAATATGTCATCCAAATCCCTAAACAAAAGTGAATTGCTCAACTGGATCACATAGATCACAGAAGAAAACCCCATACATACCCATACATACATATCCCATACATACATATGGTGGATTGGATTAGTCCCATTTCCCAATCTAATGTTGACCACTGGGAATGGACCTGCCATGCTCGGCTCTATTGGATTGGAGACCACCCCATGGCTATGACTACACTACTAGCTATGATAAATCACTGTTGGCTATGACTAGAGCTTATAGAAATGACTATAGGCTTTAGCTATTAGATATACTGGTATGACCTTAAGGCTGCTTATGGCCCTTCTGGCTATATACCGCATGGCTATTAATAAAGGAGGGGGCTATCTGCTATGACCTTCGGACAGTGAGATTCTCTCTATAAACTATAACTATGGGAATGGGCGGGTGCTAAGAGGGTCACCACCTATTGAAATGGGAAAAGTGAAACCCTTCCCTCTAACGAGGGAATGCACCGAAGGGTCGTATATATGCGCGATTCATATATTATTTTCTTTTTCTTGCAATAAAGAAATTCAAGAATAAAAGCCACCTCTAATAGATAAAGAAATTCAAGAATAAAAGCCGCCTCTAATAGATAAAATCCTGGAAATGGCATTATTATAATAAAATACATTTTATTTCCCCGGAATATGTGGGTGATGTCATCCAACCCCCCTAAACAATAGGTCTCATTGAGCAACAACATCGAATTGGAATAAGTTTTGTCATATTGTCAACCAACCAAACCACAAACATGATGGGTTATTCCACTGGTTGTTTATTTACGTAATAAGTTTATTTACGTAATGGGTGAGGGTGGATCCACCTCAAATGGAAAAGTTAAACGTCTCCATGCAAGTATCACCGGGGAGGTTTGCTAGTTCAGTCCAATAGGCAACTTACTTCTTGGTCTAAGGCTAATACTAGGGACTACAGAGAAGAAGATAGGTTGTCTAGGCTAGAACATGGATAGATATGCGAGTTTGGAATGTCTGATTCAGGTTGATATGATTAACTGATCTGCTCCTTCCTCTAGGCTAAAGGTCAACGTAGAGATACAAGTAGAGAAACTTCTGTAAATGCCTTCCTATTTCAGTAAGTTGTGAAGGCCTGTTGAGCTAACTGTCCTTATTTATTGTGGTTTTTGCCGTAGCCTGGCCCAACCCTCACCAATATAAGCCAATAGGTGAAGGCGTTAAAGTGAAATGAGGACCCGGAGGGGGTGCTTCACCAAAAGTGGTGGAGGGCGATGGGCGAAGGCCATCTAGGGAGAGGATTGTTTACTGAAAGCCTAAAGTGTAGATGCTGATGAATCCTGGATCCCCCCTCCATATCTGTGGGAAGGATAGTAAGGCGGGGTAGATCTGAGTATTTAGGCGGGCCCCCTCTGGGTAGAATGGAGGTATCAAGGGCATAGGCTTAAGGATCTAGTGCTGAGTTTGAAAATGATAGTCCAAATAATGGATTATATACATGAATATTCCAAACACAATAAGTTAAGCACTTCCCACCTACCTCACTCAAATGACTGAGCTTTGGGCAGTCGCAGGTGATGCATGCCAGGGAGTAGTCGCCTGGGTAAATGAGTATTGGTTCAAAATACAAATAACCAATTTCCATCATCTATCCCCGCCGAACCTCAAGATTTGGGAACATAAGCACCTTTCATAGATAGTTGTCTCCCGGTAGATCTTCCGATTCGACAGGTGGATAGGCCCAGGTAAGATTCGATTGGGGTAGGCGATTGGGACAGAGACATAGGTCCGAGTGAAGGACATGGATGGATAGGTCCAAGTCAGAACAGGGATAGGTAGGACCGCTCAGATTGGGATTGTAACCAAGATAAGGGACTAAGACTAGATCGGCCATTATGAAGATCTTCCCAACCCCCCCGGGGGAATCGGTGTTACGACCAGTGAGTGCACTAAACGATTGAATCACGCACGCATGCTAGTTGTTGAAGCCTTCGAAGGAGTTGAACGGGGGCCCTACTAAAAAACCATAGCCGAGGAAGTTAGGTTTAGTTAGCTAGAGAGTATACAACTATCCTAATAACGCATTACCGCTGGAGGGATATCCCGATAACGAGTTCCATTCAAAGTTTTCTACTGCGAAGGACCATCCTTGTTTTTGATTGGCCGGTGCCCCTAGGAGTGGAAGTGTGCTTTTTTCCTGGGCAAGACAGTTGTTCCTCCTCCCCGATAGAGGGTGGCTAGGATGTTCTATCCGGATATATTACATATGTGATATTGGCCTTCAAGAATATGCCGTAGCTTCCAAGGTGGGCCATAGCTTACTTTATTGAACTCTCGGGTTCAGAAGTTCTCGATGCATAATAACTATCCCTATTAAAATAGGACAAAGCTTACAAATTTACTTCCGCAGCTCTTCCTCCTTCCCCATCCTCCCTCCCTGGCTTCGGCCTCCTCACTGCTTCGGCTCTTGCTTGCGTTGCTCTCCCTCATTCTATCCGGCTTTCATCTTCTATCAGGTTGTCGTCCTTCGTACTATCTAGCTTGTCGTCCTTTCAAGCCCCCCTTCCTGTTCATCGAATCAATCATTCAATCTCGAAAGAGAAAGACTTCGCAATCCCAGGCGAATGAAGGCACGTCAGCGATTCACTCACCTACTCGATCTATCTAACTCTTAATCGCTCGCAGCTATAGCGATTGTCTTCTTTGGACGTCCTGTCCTTCCATGGGTGCATCGTCTGCCCTGCCCTATCTATCTTCATTCGCGCTGGGCGTCATATCTTGACCATCGCATGCGGCTATCCCTCTCATTGATTAATATAGATAGAGGGTGGTCTGCAACCTCGACTTCATCATCTTCTCTTTCTCCATCCTTCCAAGGTGGGCTCCTGCCTGCTTGCCTTCTCGCTGCTCCGCTCCGCTCCTTCCCCGGTGTCCCTGGTCGTTTTGCCTTTCATTCTCTCTTGTCAGCCTGCTTGGGGGGCGCTGCTGCTCGTCCTTCTGGTCGGTTGTCCTCGTTCTCTTCGTTATTATCCTCGTGGCGTTCGTGGCGTTCGTTCTGGTCGTCGTAGGGGTTCGACGGGAGAACCTGAGCAGAACAAGTAAGAAATAAAAGCGACAGAGCTACGTGTTGTTAACCCTAAATCTATTTCCAGAGCGAAGTGACTATTTACCCTGCGTGATGCGGAAGGAAGGGAACGGTTCAACACGCGAATGAAGGAGCTCACTCACACTCAATTGGCTGGCTCGCAAAGCTATTTGTATTCTTGGCCGCTGTCCACGAGAGGGAGGGTGAAGGGGAAGGTGGGGTACTCTGCCCTTGCCAACGCTAATCACCAACACCATAGCTATTGCCATCAAAAGCTATTGCCATCAAAAGCTATTGCCATCAAAACCACCATCGCCAATGCCATTTCCAAGGCCAATCAACATCAACATCGACCTCTACATGCACCGTGTAAACCTCATCGTACCTCATGCAACCTGCATCAATTGTGTCGCTCTACTTGTAACCAAATCTAACCTGCGTTGTGTCCTCATAATTGCATTGTGTCAACTAATATCATCTACATCAATCCTACATGCATTGTGTAACCTGCAACGTATAACCTCACCTGCCTCACCTCACTCACTCACTCACTACCTCCTGGGCATGGGTAATTTATAAAAGCACGTAGAACAACTCTTTCCTTTACTTTCCTGGTAACGTACTGCAGCTGGTCAGGCACGAACACCTACGGGAGATCATCAAGGAGATGAACCCCGCATATCCGGGGAAATAACACCCTACTAATAATAGGCCCGCTACTCTTGATCATTTTGAGAGTAACGGATCCTATAATAGGTTGAAAGCCCATATGCTGCAAGGAGCCCTCACTCATTTAAGCAACATGAAAAAGTCCTATCACACTATCTGACATGATAAAAGTCAGTTGCTGTATCATACCGAGTCGCCACGTGCTCTCATTGAACGAATATATCTATAAAGCAGGAAGTTCCATATAAGGTTATATATAATATACTGCCAATATAAGGTATAGAGATCGAGCACAGGTCGAAGGGATAAATAAATGGATCAGCCGCCAGCAAGTAGGTGGGACTGCATCAGGTGAACTGTTTCACTCACTTACTTCACTCACTCTAGGTGCAATGTCTTTATTGCGAGGTGCCAAATTCGAGGAGGGAGCAAGATGTATCCAAAACCCCACAACCCAGGACCCGGAGGGACTCGCCTGAAGCATGAAGGTGAGGGTTTAATATATCCAAAACCGCACCCGTTTTTCGAATGAATTTACGGAACAACCTTACCTGGTACCTATTTCAGATGGGATCTTCCTTATCACGAAGCTTAACCAGTTTATATCGTGCGGGCACAGGCCTTTATATATGTTCTTTATAAATATCAGAGCAGATATTGAAATATGTAATCTCGGATATAGCACTTCTTTTTAATAGGATTGAAGAATCACTCTTATTACGTATATAATATGACACTGGAGCCTTCGTTTTCTAACCACTCGGGTCGGGATTAGATTGGACAACCTTAATCTTCTCTTTATACCGGAACCCTTAACTAAGTTGAGGTCTGTGAGCCCGGCCTGTATTGAAAAAGTACAGGTGGTTGGTTGGTAGCATGGTAAAAAAAGGAAAAATAGGCAGGCAAGGCATATACCTTGGTACCACTATACCTATCCACTACCTTAAGAACCTACTTACCTTTCTACCTATCACACTTCTTGAATGAATCGCTTAGAAGATACCACTATGAACCTTTTCTCAGGACGAGATAAATTATAAAACCTTACCCTTATTTACTGCCTACAATAAAGAACCCACCTTCAGAGCTAGAGCTTTAGCCCTACACGCACTTAGTTAGGAGGGAATATACTCTTCGATTAGAAGAACAACAGATGGAGGATTTGGGATACTACTTTGCTTTAAACAATAGTGGTGTGGTTATGCGCGTATATAATACATCGACGATGCAAGCAGGGTAGAACAAGCAGCTTAGGGAAGTAAGAGAGCGTAGAGGGAGTATGACCTCAAAGGAATATTAGAAACTTTTGTAGAAGAGATGTCGTCTAGTAGATAGGTTGTTTCAATATGGGTGGTGCTCAAATCACAGGCGCAAAGAACGGTGAATGCCGGGCTTAGGTATAGGAATGAAACACTTTGCTTTTCTTGGCTTGGCATTATGTGCTTTATGCTGGCGCTATAGTTACATGATACTATACGAGACCTTATCTTCTTATTTCCTTGGGCTTCTGCGTAATACTACAGTTACTCCTATTCTTTTCTTGGTCTTGGCCTTGCTAGAGCAGAGGGACGGGTAGGAGCGAAAACAACAGTAGCATAGATAGGTACCTAGAGCAGCAGATCCTGCAGATGTTGACCGACCTGCCCTAGCCCTTTCTTTGCCTTAGCCCCCGCCTCCGTATGTTTTTTGCCCGTCCTACTAGCCACTCTCTCCGCTGCTGTTCCCTGTCCCTACTCTAATTGCTCCGTTGTTTACCCAGCCTGTCCCTGCCCGTAGTCTCTGTCCCCACCCCTGCCCCTGTTGCTTCCACCCGGCAACGCTGAAACTAGCACATTGACTACTAGTAGATATGCACCCGGAGGCTCTCAGATGTGGAACTAGAATGGGCCAGTACTACAAATCTATGACCCCAACATGTATCAATCCTCGAATGTAGTGCATGTGGATCTCTGTGTGTTTTTTTTTCCACTATCACTACACTAGATCTCTACACAACTTAAATGTACTCTGATTGTAGCACCAAATGACAGTCGGACGACGAAATAGGATACCAGGCTTAGTGAGGAAGTTCTGCAACCAGATAGCCTGAATGGTAACATCGGCTGCACCTCCGTATTTTTCTTCTATTAATGACAAAGCAATGGCGGACTACTTCTTTCTTTACCAACAAATGGGATTGGATCCCAAAGTGAGAACATATCCTGAAGTGGATTTGCGGGCAATGTTATTGACAACCCAATCTAAATAAGTATAACCAATGAAATCCAATGTACACCCTACTCCATAATGAATCCCACGGCTATTGGTTTATTTACATATCAAAGGAATGTGCTTGGAAGCCTTCAATGCAACTCATGCATCTCCTTCCTGCATGTATTTGGAAACTGTAACACTGTATATGATAAGTCTGGATGAGAGTGATTGAGATGAAGAAGACCCCCCCACAAGCTGACGGTAATGTGCGCAATCAAGCAATGGTGTAGTCTTGCCATCCAGAAGCTTTACCCTTGACAACTAAGGTGTGGTTGTTGGGTTGCAGTCAGTCATGTGAAACAGATCTCTCACATACTCGGATTGATCAATTTTGATCCCTGAATCATTTTGGCTAATATCTAGTCCAAGGAAGAATTGTAAGAGACCCATATCCGTTATGGAAAACAGTCATGTAAAGCAATTTTGAGTAAAGCAATGGCTGAGGCTGAACTAACTATTATTAGTAGAGCATTATGATCCACAGAGAGTCAAATGTTTTCGACATATCAAAATTAGGGTCATACTTGCATCAAATGAAACTTTGAGACAGTAAATAAGAATACATTTTTGCATACCAAGCTCTAGGTTTCTGGTTGAGGCCATTGAGTGATTTCCCAAGTCTGCATAAAAGAGATGGATTCTGTAATACCCTTGTGGTTCCTCCGTGTATATTTCCTCCTTCCTCGATATCACCATGAATAAATCGATTTTTCACATCCATGTGGTGAACCTCCCACCTTCTTGCTGTTGCAAAGGAGAGAGCCAACCGAATGGAGTCCATTCTTTCCACTACAGCCAAAGTCTCATCGTAATAAATGCCATGAACTTATTGAAAACGGCCACCAAACCTTGCTTTATATCTACTCACAAGGCCATCTGCTGCTTTCTTTGTCCTATACACCCTCTTGTATCGGAAAAGCTTATGACCTGGAGGAATAAGAACCAAGTCCTAAGTATTATGGTTCTCACTTAGTGAGGTGTACTCATCGTCCATAACTGCTTCCTAGAAAGGATTCCCTGCAGCTTTGACATAAGTCTGAGAGTCGAATGCTTGAACCATATAGCAATGCATGGGCATGATGGGCTCAGTAGCTGAAAGTGCATGAGGGGCAACATAAAATTGGGATATTGTCCTCCTCGGATCCACAGGTGATCCCAAATACATTCAGATCTGATAGATAAAATGAAATAGTTTAATCTAAATGCCAATGAGAATACAGAGAAACGAGAGACACAGATAGACCAAAAAGACCAATTGGTTTATTTAGGTAAATAGACAGCCTTATATAGATGGCTGAGAATACAATGGTCTGGACCAAGTAAAACAACAATTATTTAATGTAGATCTGGAAGTGACTGGCTCTCCTTGGGATGTGTGTCCAAGTCATGGAGAGGAGGTGCGCCCTTGGGATGTGCGCCCAGGTCATCGGGACTGCCCAATTCCTCCCTGTTTAAGCCCGAAAGTGTCCCTACTTCCGTCAACGAATCTAGAAAATGCTGACGGAGAGCTACTTCAGAATACCAATGAGCACAAGCTGGAGTCTGGCCTTGGCGACCCACAAGGTATGAATAATGTTGTTGGTTGCGGATGGTGGTAAAATGATAATCCAATATAGTATCCTGTAACAAAGGTGGTTGGAAGTCAGGAACCAATTCGGTAGGATGTGAGATAATAATTGATTCTTCAAGTAGAGGAGGCTCATAGCGCTTCAAACTGTTCAGATTGACCACATCATGGATACCCAACCGAGGAAAAAAATAAAGGACATCAGCATTAGGACCAACTTGTTGCAATACAATATAGGGGCCATAACGGAGGGGTTTAAGTTTATGATGGCGTCGGGCCTTTAAGCGTTGGTGTTCCATATGAAACCAAACTTTGTTGCCTGGTTCAAAATGCAGAGGGGAGTGTGCATAAGGGCACTGCTTATATCGTTGTTGGGACAATTGAAGGGCTTCATATACGTTGGCATGACGTTGGGCTAAGGAGTGAAGAAAAGAGAGGGCAGAGGACTGCTCACGTTGCTGACGGGATGCGCCGGATGGCTATAAGGTAAGAGCCAACTCGTAGGTTGCAAGACGGTTATAGCCAAAACAAGCTTCAAAGGGAAACAGGCTGGTGGAAGAATGCACTGCTCTATTATAACTATGCTTAATAATATGGAGAGTAGTATCCCACTGTTTGGTCTTGGTTAACTGAATGCGGAGGGCGTGTACAAGACTACGATTAACTACTGCAGGTATAGGTCATAGGGGGACAAGAGCAGCTTAACGAGATAGGAATGTTGGTTAACGCCTGGGTCGAATAAGCTTTAATTAAGAGCTGGCGGAATAAATTAAATAGCTAGCCCACCCTCTTACACCATAGATGAGGTGGCGGATTTCTTTCCCAATAGTCTGGCTAAACGATTTCCAATAAAAAGTGCCTATGCCACTTCAGAGAATATTCTCCGGGCCCACAATATGGTATCCACATAGGGATAACTTTCCAGTAGAGCCTCACATTTACGTTAGTAATAATATCCATTCAAAAGCTTCGATAGGAGTTACCTCCCGCCCAATTCATAACCTTCCCTTCCTTATAGGGCCGGGGGATCACTTATTTCCTGCCTGCCAGGGGTGGGGAAATAAAGAAGCTAATGCTTTATAGATAAGCATTAGGAATAAGCTTCTGACCGGCGTGCACTACGGTAGGTAGGAAGGAAGCCAATCCCGTGCGGTGTGGACCTCAGTCTCGAGTCCTTCATCGAGCGTTGGGTACTCCGCGTCAATCTATGGATGGGGAGCCGCTGCTTATCTCTGCTTTGCTTATTCCGAACGAACGATCGAGAATGTCCCACCACCCGTAAATCAGCGAACTGTAGAGGAAGTTATACTACATCTAACTGAAAGACTTCATCGATCTGATATGCAGCAAGAAACGGTTGACAGAAGGAAGTTAATTGAAATCGGCCTATGCCTATGAAGGAAGGCCCGTCAGCAAGGGGGGGCCCAGGCTCCTTGTCATCATATACCGTTAATTTAAAAACCCAACAGACAGCGAGATTATTTTTACAAACTGAGACACAAACCAGATACACCTACTTACGCTACACAAGCTTCAGGTAGAGTACAGCGACGCAGTTTAGAGAGATACTACAGTTACTTAAGCAACGAAACATGCAAATTTACTTAAGCTATTTCACTTTTTTATTTACATTTGACAAACCGCGGATAAGATAAGAAGATCACTTCCGCACTAATGCGGATCAACGATCAGATGCGGAGAAGAACATGCGGATAAGATTAGGCTATGGGTTGGGTCCCTTATGTATTCATGTCCAGTATTGGAATCTCGGAACTCTAGAGGAACTGAACTCTAGATATATTCTATTTTATATTAAGCGCTTTCCTCATTAAAAACTGGGTGCTTAAAGCACTTGCTCGTGCGCGGGAACGCTTACTCTCGTGGGTTACAATCAATATTACCCAAGGCAATTTATTATATTCTATTTTAGTCTCGATAAATATCCTGCATTGCATCACCAGCAAAGAAACCCATCTAAGCTCTCATGCCCAGCTAAGCAGATCTTTTTTGTGAATGGACTATCTAAACTAATGGCCTATCTGTAACGAACGCCTTCCCATGAGTCGCGCTTAAAGCGCTTAGTGGACTTAGAAACCACGCTCACCTTAAAGAAAGACAGCTATCCATACTATCTATATTATATAGTTGGTAGGCACCACAGCTGGGCAGTCCCTTGGGAGGCACTATTGCTCACGCTAAGCTGCTCCTTACTCGCTAGTCAGCTGTGCTAAACCCGCTTCTATACTATTATGCTACCTTTTGTTACTTAATTTACCAGTTATCATAAGGCCAGGATCCGTAAATAAAGAGGAGCGCTGTTTTAAAGAGTAATCCTAAAGAGGAGGAGGCTCGCCCGACCCGAGGAGGGTGAGGAGCCCTGTCAAAAGAAAGACGAGCCTAGTTAATGAAAGCTACCGACCCCGTCGTACCTTACGCCCCTGCCTGCCACTGCCCGCATCACGATTAGGAACGTTAAGTTTTAACCCCCAAAAGGGTGAAGAACGAGCATTGGTCACTTTGTAAGCAAGGCTCTTGGAACCAGGGCTTGTATCATCTATCTTTAGGGTTCCTCCTATCTCTCTGTGAACCGGGTCAATATAAACAAGGCTCCTATCCTATCTTGACAGGGCTTTTTAAATCATCTATATCGCTCGTCTTTAAACAGCTGCTGTTCTAAGCAAAGGTTAAACAGGCTGATATGCTGCTTAGCCTCTGGGTACTGTTCCAGTTTAAGCGTGATCGCAAGGGTAACTATGTAGTAGCAGACTCGGTAGTAAGGTAGGTAAAGGCAAGCGAACGTCCTTTTTCGTACCATTAAAGGGGAAAGGTGTATCCTCAAAGGTAACCCGAATCAAAGGGAAACGAAGATGAGCTCACCCCAGCGATATACCAAGAGCCAGGGGTTTAGGCGTAATACTGCAGTCCAGCTTGTGGGAAATTACTATCTGGTGTCCATCCGATCGAGTGTATGTTCGGCATGTATAAATCAATTTTTGCATTAAGTTCCTATTTGGCAAACTTAAAGCGTACACGGACGGCTTCATGTGGATTGAAAGAAGGCAAGGTTCCTCAGGCTCGTTCATAGTTAATAGGAGTGAGGCAGAAAGAGAGTGTAAGTCAGGTCAAAAGTAAGACTTAAAAAGGTCTATTCCAATCCCAATAGTTCTGATGCTGTTCGCGAGGCTATTCCCAAAAAGGAGTTTGAAAGGATGCGTACAAAGGGAGTATTTATTATGCATAGGTTTCAAAGGAGCCCAAAGGAATAAGTTCCCAAGCAGAGTGTAAGGTGCCAAGGCGGCGTAGGTCTGATGCATTTACCAGCAGGGGGTAGCCCCACAAAAGTTATATTTCCAGAGGCGTTTCCCCAGCCAAGGCTAGGTATGAGACATAGTTTACCAAGGAGGGTATCAAGAAAGGCTTATTTAAATAACCAAAGATTAACGTCTGGAACAAAAGTACTACTGGACAACATAGGAATGGACGGAGAACACAAAAGGGATTGGATAAGTATTTATTGGGTGGGGGCCTTATCCTCTCCATTGATATTTATGTGGTTCTCTCTCTTTCTTTCATTCTTTCTTTCGTCCATGTATTTAAGAAAGACTCCTAAAATGGACAGGTTGGGGGAGCTGGGGTAATGGGTGCAGCTAAAACTGGCGAAGCTGACCTGCCTTAATGAATGAGACTTCGGTCCCTGGGGGAATGGACCCTGCCTTACCAGCATGAAAGAACCAACCCGACCTGCCTTACTGGCCCTCCTCCCTGACAAGCATGAAAGAGAATCCCCTCCCTTACAAGCGTGAATTCCCCTCTCTGACCAGCGTTACTGGCTCAACCTAATATGTCTCCCCGGCTCTATGCTCTGTTCTTCCTGCAAAAAGGGGTAATAGCAGCATATAGTTTATTAGCTCTTTGTTTCTTTCTTTGTTTGTTATTATATAAGTTATAATCATTATTAGCTTTTGTTAGTGGGATTAGTATTATTAGTTTTGTTGTCTTAGTGTCTTAGTGTTGTTAGTTTATTGGGTTTATCTTAGTTGAAGTTCATAGTGAAGAGGTTGTCACACCTCTTCTTCGGGAGTTTATTGGTCTTAGATTAGGAAGTAAATATTAGATTGGGACTGGCCTCGTCACAAGGTTCCGTACCGTACCGTTTTTTTATCCTCTCCCGGTGTTTGTATCCCCATGGTCTTCCCCACGTTCCTTGTTATCCTTCTTATTGGTGTTATAACCTAACAAGCGATAGCGCTCCAACTGAGGTATATATTGAAACCCACTATTTATCTTCCTGGCAGTCTTCTTAGTCATAATTAAACCAGCATTCTAATAAACTAACATATTAATTGCTAACGCCCATGACTCCACAGAAAGGGTAAGTCAAGGGTCATAAGGCAAGAGTAGTTTGGCAAGTTCAGATTTAATAGGTCTGAGGCATCAGAGTGTAAGTAAGTTACCAATAGGTCTTCCGCATAGGTTTCAGAGTCAAATCGAAAAGCAGTATAGAGTTTAATTCGTAGTTTCCAGTTCGGAGGGTAAGTTGGAGTCAGGAAAGCAGGGTCACATAAGTCAGGGGGGAAGTAAGGCGAGGTGTTATAGGTAAGGGTAGGATGGAGGTCTCAAGGGCAGAGGATCAAGGTAATTAGTAATTAGGTTTCAAAGTATATTCCCAAAGATAGCATTTATATACGTGTATATACAAGCAAACTAAGCAAAGCAAACCTCACACACACACAAGTTATTTTCCGTCCCCCCCCCTTATGTCTGGCCGAGCAGGGCTAGTATCTGTGTAATAATCCAATTAGTATCGGCGACCACTGGACTGAAACCCGGCATATCCTACCAGCATTGAGTGATCAACACCTTTACTCTTGGGATCAACCACATTGAGTAGCAGCATGGAGTACCAGCATTACCTCCTGGGATCAAAACCTGGGAATCGGGTCTGCTCGGCTATCCCCCTCCTCCCAATATATAGTTTTTAATGCTCTAAAAATACAATGTTTAGTAATTCTAAAGCGGACTCCTCTAAAAAAAATGGATTGTTTGGAGGAGCTAGGGTGGGTGCACCTCAACAAACTGGCACACCTGCCTGCATGAATGAGACTACCGGACCTGTGTGAAAGGTACCTATTTCCTAAGTTATTATTTGGATGTGGGGGGGTTAGGTACGAACCCGATCGACCGAGGTTAGGAGGTACGAGAGCCGCCATCGAATTGAACTAAGCTTTGTGGGCGTTGCCAGATTATAGAGGGTCTGAACGTGTCCTACTTTCTGGCCTTCCTACGTGAGCCTAGTCCATTGATATGGTAAATTGACTAACAAAACTGGGCATCGTGAGATGATAGAAAGGTTTGAACTGGCTTATTAAGAGTGGCAAATTCAGTTCAGAGAGTGGGCGTGTAGTAGCTGGAAATGTATTCTGACCCTGACTTTCCTTGAAGCAACAACGAATCACTTCCTTTTTCCCCCTTTTAGGCTTCGCTCAAATAGACCCAATGATCTTGCCTGAGACTTGAGACCTTGCTGCTGATCCCGCCTACTGCTTGTACGCAAGGTATAATAACCAAACTAGGCTTTTCAGTCGTCATCAATCAATCGGTTGGCTTTGAGGTAAATTCTATAATCCAGCTCCTACTCAAACTCCTTAACATATCCTATATCAATCGATTGTACTATGTCTGCGACTAAAAATCGACTCTGCTCCTCAACAAATGGTGCGGCGTATGTAAGCTTTGTAATTTATTCCATCTATTCCAGGTAGGAACCTAACAGTTCCGTAGCGGTAAGTTGGGGTATTTTGAAAGGCGGCTTCATTCTACTGGTGAAGGCTAAAGGTTGAATGGCTAAAGGTGATAGGTGATAGGCTCTTTGGGGAAAACTCCGGCTCCAACTCCTAAAATAAATTGTAAAAACTCTGCTCCTCAACATGGACTACTATAAGTTATTTCCGCTCCTCAACTATAAACACAGAGCTTATAGTCTCGTCAGGTTGGCTGGTCAAGTCTATCCTATGGTACGATATAACAGGTCAGGTCCGCTCGTATGCATAAAGGTACGCTGGATGGAATAATAAATAAACAACAAAGCGGGCAGGATTCAGAGACGAGTCCATACGAGCAGGAATCTATACATACAGATTACGGTCGTATGAATAAGGTCTGGTACGGTCCTTAGCTCTGGTCGCCTGGTACAAGTAGTCATATATATGGTCGTCATATAAAGTTTTGGATGGTCACTAAAGTCTGGAGTCTGGTCAGCTTTCTTTGTTTTCACATCTCCTTTTCACAATGCTTCGCCAACAGACACCTTAGTTTTCTATTTATTAGCAGACGGGATACTACCTTTATATATCAGAATACTTTTCGGTTTGCTAATGCTTGTGATATAATAAGATTTGAAGTCAGGTCGGTTTAACACTACCCTTGATTATAGTCTGGTCCTACTACCGCCAAACAGTTACGGAACAACAGCCAGGAATTAATACTGGATTGTTCCAGTCATCAGAAAATAGGTACGCGATTGTCTCTCTTATTGTATGGTCGAAAGCTCCAGTCGTCTTCTCGTATGGTATCATTAAAGTCTGGTCACAACTTTGATTGTCTTCACATCTATTGGCTCGGTTAGATTAGGCTTGTTGAGCGAACAGCCTTTAGTTTTAGATATATTGATTAGCTAACTCCCGGTTTGCTACTGCCCTTAGATATAAAAAGGTTTAATTCAGTACTGCCTTGGAATGATGTCGGTTCGATAGAGTGCTGATCGGAATGCCCGTGCGTGCCCAAATTAAATTAACCCTTTCCACAAATGATTATGATTCTGTAGGGAACGAACGAACGTTTCTGAATGACCGTGCTCAACTGCTATTAAAAGAATATGCCTTAATGGGTACAGCATTAAACCCGTAACAAATAACCGGTTTTGACAAATGCTTAGATCCCCTACTGACCTTGCACGATCATTAGGCCTTCAAAATAAGTGACGCTACAGGCTGGAATCAATACTAGCTGATTCCGGTCGTCATAACAGGTCGTCTACTCTCGTTTGGTAGTCAGAAAATAAGGTCCGCTCTTCGGCTGGAAGTCATCTTCAGGTCAGGTCGTCAAAAATCGGAAGGAATTAGTATTTTACCTATAACTGGTATCCAAGCCAAGTATCCAAGCCGAGTATCCGGGGAGCCCAGCCACCTCGTCCAACCCTGGCTTCAGTAGTATGGCGGGGTGCAAGTCTATAAAGCAATCCATGTGGACATCAACTTGCCCTTCCACTTGGCGACCTCGTGTTAATGAGACTGTCAATGAGTGGAAATGACCTTCGCTTGGAGTCTTTTTTAGATCTGGTCCTCCTAGAAGCAGCAAGCCTTGGAGCCAGTAAAATAAGTAAGGACTCACAGAACCAAGCCTAGTTCGAAGAGCTAAAACCACCTCAAGTTCAGGAGCTTCGTGAGAAGAAGAGGGTTCAAAGTAGGGGGATATGTCTTGCCTTATAATGCTGACCTGGGACTGGTGTATTAGTTCTGCTTTGTCAATCTGTTGGAAGGAAGAACTTCACTTCGTCTCTGCCTTCTTAAATCCAGGTTTTTTTAGTTTGTCTTCTAAAGAGGTTCTTCTTTAGAAATCTTTTGATTTTGCTATTCTTTAGGACCCCCTCCCTGTGGACAGAGAATGAAAGTTCCAACAAGGTTGTTTACATCCCCGTTCACTTAATAGTTTTAATCTAGCCATTATTACCCACACCCCCATTAGGGTCTTCTCTACGAGCCAGCCTTCTTATGTTGTATGATCTAAACCTTGTTAGAACTGTAATTAAATGTCTGGGGTGAAAAGATGCCTGTCAAAACCTTTTGGATCACGTCAGGCAAACTGTCTCAGATACCCCTTCCTAGCTTACCTAAATCTCCCTACATAAAATCTCGAAGTCTGACCTACAGCCAAAATGAATAAAACCCAGTATTATTTATTCCCTCAAATTTGAAGATAGTCAAGCAAGACCAGACTGATACGTGAGAACCGAACCTTACCTTATAGCTCTCTCTGCTTGCTTGTAAGTGAGAACCTTACTTTCAAGCAAGCTAGCTCTGCTTCTCTTGCTTGTAAGACCGGACCAATCCTTCTAGCTCATCTCCTGCTTTGCTTGCTTGTTGGTTGTTACTCCATATCATTCATCCAGCGGGAGTGAGTATGGGATAATTGGCTGGCTGGTCTATCTCCTTAGCTTAGCTTTTTCCTACCCTCGCACACCTCCTACTATTTCTAATGCATTCATCCCTTTCCATCCATTCTCCTCCTCTCTTCTATTTGGTCGTCTGTACATCCATCCCATATTGATATTGACATACTTTTGTTGTTTGAGACGAAGACCCATTTACGGTGACGACGTTTTTTCAGGTTGTTTCAGATTCTTCCGTCCGCACCCCAGCGTCAGTGTTAACCAGCTTTTAGTTCGCTGCTGTTTACTGCTGCACTTCCTATTTGTTCAGGAAAGAGTCAGTTGCTCCACTCCCCTCCCTCTCCGATCGAGTATCCCTTACTTATGCATGGTATAGTGGATACTAGGCACCCTAAGCCCGCCAGGTCCACTCCTACGGCGCTAGATCTGAGATAAGCCGATAGAGCCCTTTCATAGTAAATCTTAGTTAATCATAGCCAGAAGGACATTGTCAGAAAAAAGAATATTCCCGATAGCTCAGACCCCAGTAGTTGTAGCCAACCAGTCATAGCTGATCTCATTCCCAAGAGGTGCCAATAGACGAAAGAGGAGGCCCTGTCGGGAGCACTAGCCATATTGCATGAACCACTGATTAGGACCGCATTTCAATGTTCGCTACGGAACACACGTTCCTACCTCGAATAGAAGATGCCATGACGATCGTTACTTACGATGCACCTTTGGAAGATCATATGCTTTACACATAGAGAGCCATTCAGGCAAAGGAGGTTGAGCCTTTCACGCAGATCAGGTAAGTTGCATTCACCCTGATCAGGTAATACCAATCAGGGAGGTGCATTATTTAGTACCGGTGGTTAGGGGCACCCATTCCCAACCTCCTTCCACCCATTCCAAGTAAGTCCCCTTACCGCCAGAAGAGATAGTCCTACAGGATACCCTTCAAACAACATAAAAAAAGAAACCAACCTTATCGGGGTTGAAAGTAGCAATAAAACGAACGAAAATGGGTTTTCACGCTCGATCTCCGAGGAAGAGAAGAGCTCCGAAACTGAGAATAACCTCTGAGTTCATTTCGGATAAGTTTAGG
>Ga0233342_1000157_pt1 | contig 20814 bp, 16 predicted proteins | sample GEONDECOMP273_FD_180706 | JGI IMG/M metagenome (GOLD analysis project Ga0233342, IMG submission 180706) | Leaf litter microbial communities from Shasta-Trinity National Forest, California, United States - GEON-DECOMP-273 | ecosystem: Environmental > Terrestrial > Plant litter > Unclassified...
TGCTCAGTAGGCCGAGCCATATATCCAGTCTATATTGCATTCACTCGACCGATAACTGTAAATGCACTCAACTGGGTCACCCTATCTATATGGCGGCGGGCCTTTTCCCCTATCTATATATTGCGCTGTGGCTTGTTTGCCCCGTAGCTTAAGGCTTAACCTTGTGTAGCTAAGTCCTTTTACGGTGCTGCTGAACCCCGCTGCTCTGTCCCGGTATTAATACGTATAGTTATGCTCTCGGAAAAGTGTGTTTTTCCCCTGTTCGTGTGTGTGCGGTGTTTGTCCGCTGTGTGTAAAGCACCGGTATCTGGTTTAGTGTGAAAGTGATCGCTGTACCGGCCCGTCAATGGTAGTTGGCTAAGTGGTTCATATTACGTACGGTTGCTTCCGTGGCAGGGCCTCGCTAGTTCTTTCTTGCTCTCTGCCCGAGTTGACGGGTAATGGTGAGACATTAGGGAAGCACCGCCGCCCCGCGGGCTAAAAGCCGTCTCCTTGCTCCTCTACGTCCTCTCCCCACTACTGGGCCAGGCTGCCGCTATACGAGGAAGATTGCTTATGACATCAATCAGCTAGGTCCGTCTGTCAAATAGTTTTGAAATGCATGCAATGTTTTTCGAGTAGGAGTAGAGTGAAGTGTCTCGCTTTCAAGTTTATCAGCTGGCAATATGTTGGCAGGTTTAGAATCGGACCCTCGCACCGAGAGAAAACCAGAGCTCTTTCAAAAAGACAGAGACAGAGCAAAAAATGAGTCATTTGCAATTGGTCTCGCTGGGAGGAAAAGTCACTTGCTTCCAAAGATAGGGGGCGAAAGGAAAAAGTTGTTTCATCAGGATCCGGTCCCTTCCACCGATGGTGGAGTAAGCTTCCTCTGTCCTCTCTCTTCCAGTCGATCTTCCACTTGTGCTTCCCTCTTAGGTCGAAAGCAAGCTACTGCTTTCCTCACCACTGAGTACTCCGAACTGGTCCCCGCAAAGCCTTATACTGGGCTTGTTCCCTGTTTTTATTGATACCACTTTTTGAATAAATCCCCCACTTCTCTAGCTATCCTTCTGCTTTCACTGGCCTTAGAGAACTACCAGCACAGGAAGGAAGTAAAGCTACATACTACTGGAAAGAGATGGCTAGATATAAGGGATTCTAATTCATCCTAGCTTGATATAACCTTTAGGAAGGAGATTGCTAGTCCTATAGAGGATAGCCCGGAAATAAAGAACTAAGACCGAAAAGCATATAACCATATAGAGGAGAATAGGTAGCTGCTCTTGAGCCACCAATAGAAGGTTAAAAGAAGGAGGCTAAGCCTTCTCACTCATTAGTGCAATCTAATTCTATAGATAGAAGGAGTTATAAGGCATTCCAGCTTGATCTATCCCTACAGTCAAGCTAGCTACTAGGATAGATTCCCATCTAGCTACTAAGAGGGGGGAAGCAAAGTCACCTAAGCAAGTCAAGGACAGAAAGAAGAGCGTCCTATTATGCGACATAAATTATTAGGACACTAAATAGTCCGCTACTCTGATAGGATAGATAGGAGATAGAAGGAAGGGATAGAGTAGAGCTCAAAGGCAAAAGGATAACTACTAGTACAGCCATGGGACTAGATTAACCTCGGGAAAGTAGAGGTATCTTCCTTTGGGGATCACCCCTCAATCGAACGAAGACTAGCAAGGGAAAAGAGGTCTCTCGAGCCTTGCTTATCTATCTTGAGCCCTACTAAAAGCGGAAAGAGCATAAGCAGCAATGCATAGGATAATCAGTTGGAGCTGTTGATCTCTCCTAGGGTGAGGAATCAGAGAAGAAGTCCTGCAAAAAGAAGAGATTAGCTCCATAGGAGGAAAAGAGAGCTTCTTATCTCAACTTATTACAGGTTTTTATTCCCATAGCAGATGGCTTTCACTGGCCTTACTCAACGACCAGTTAGTTAAAGAAGTAAAGCTACATACTACAAGCAGGAGAAAGATTCATTCTATACTTCCTAGGGGGAGAACCCCAAAAGAGCCCCATTCGCTTAGCTACAGGAACAAATTACGGATAGCTATCAAAAGAGAAACTACATCCTACTGTAAGGAAAGACATCTATCTTCTCCTTGCTTCCATCCCTTTTCCTTGCCCTCGGAAGGACAAGCGCACCTTCATTCATATCGATTTGGGTCTTTTTGCACCATATTCAAACCTGCCTCTTTCCTTAAAAAGGCGGAGTCACCCCACCTTTGCTCCATTGCATCAGAATGGTCCCATTGCTTGTGGCAGCCCAGTGGCAGTTGACTCGGTCTTTCTCTGAATGATCGTTGTTGGCTGGTGGCAGGAAAAACGACCGAATTGGCCCCAACTCAGCTGACGCGGGCATTTTCGGGGAGTAGCCCGCCATATACCTCATAACTTCTCTTCTTAACTGCCCCTTATGTACATAAAATAAAAACTTTTCCTTATTCAACAACTTCGGATTGTTTCAACTTCCTTTGTCTTCGGCCAATGTGTTCTTATCCTTATGAATGAAGGTGCGTAGTGCTTGTCCAAGAAGACTTATTGAATGAGGGGGGGGCGCAGCATTTTTACATAACCATTATATCTTCTCTAGAAATGGTAGGTCGATGCCTTAGGGCATGGGATTAAAAACAGACAGACCCTAGTAGAGCCAGTTGAAATGGAACTTACTACTGCTTGGACTAAGCTTGTCTCTCTTAAGGTCATGTCCAGGGACCGAAGAATAAGGCCAGGAGCAAGAAGGTTTAAAGGCTGCTTATCAATAGAGGGACACACATATTTTTATTTATTAGAGATGGATTTAGAACATCGGACTAATGGCATTGAACTAAATAGATTTAACTATGGTGAGCTGAGCTAAAGCAAAGATAAGAACTATTTGAACTTGCAGGTCCAATAAAAAGAGAAACAGATGCCTTCCTTTACCCTTCAACCAACTTTGAGCCAAGAGAGAGCCTTTAACCAGGAAGGTGCCTCTCTTTAGCCAAGTCCAAAAGCCATCAGACTTAAACCTTTAATCTCTAGCCTTTAGCCTTTCAACAGATGCCATTCCTTTATTTGCCTGTATCCTTTTATATGTAAACTCTCCACAGATGCCCTTTTTTTGCCCTTTGCCTTGAACCTTTTGACATAAACCCTTTTAACCTTTATCCATGAGCCTTTCGACTTTAGTCAACCAAGTCCAACAAGGACAACAGAAGCCAGTAGGTCTTACCCAGTCGATATCACACGCGCTGTCACTTACGGTGATTAACCATTCGGGGAGAGGCCAAGAGATTAGGAGCATAGTCCAATTGAGTGAGTGAGATTTAGGAGCTGGATGATTAGGATTATGCCGGGGGTATTATGCCGGGATATTAGGAAGGATAGAAACGAGCGGGATAGCCCGCCTTATAAATAAGTTTTTAGCTTATTTTGATATAATTACGTATATAATGCAAGCTGATAAATATTATCAGATATATAGAGATGGCCTACCAACCAGTTCGGACCAGGCCAGAACTTCAGATGCTACCGAATATGGAAAATTATCATTTTATTTTTGCCTTCGCTCCGCTCCTCGCTTTTTGGGGTGACGAAGCATATAATCTCTATCATCCGGGGTATGGAAGTGAAGATTTTATTTATAAAGATTGGCATTTAAGGTATTTTCTCTATATTTGGCAGGCGGGCGGGATAGAATCGATTTGAGGTTGAGCGGGCAGCTGCTTTATCGCCTTTTTTAGCTGGGGTGCCGGGTGGGGTGCCGCATGCAGAGCTTGGTGGAAGCTGCCGCGGGATGGGGAGCTTTATAGATAGAGCTGGAGCTTTATAGATAGAGCTGGCGGGCGAGAAGAAAGAAAGAGTGGACGGATGCTATTACTTACGTGCCTCTTGCTCACTAGATTAATTTCTTAGATTTCATTGATAGAACCCATGTTACCAACAGATGAGAGAAGGACCCGTTCAATCATAAGCGACAGAGAAGGAAGGCCCACATAACCCACATACCCGAGAGGGAAGATAAGGACTGACCTCCAGACCAGACAAAGAGAAGTCGCCACCAGACAACGAGATAAGGATACCTTCAATCAAGATACACATACCCCGGGAAGGTACTATGTGCAGTGAATTACTATGTGCAGTGAATTACTATGTGCAGTGAGTGAATAGCTTATATGTGCATGTGCAGTCAACGGTGGCTATTTGCAGTGAACGACGGGTGCATGGGACAGGGCTTAGTAATTTTATACCAAGAGCGAGTTACAAAAGCTCATAATATACAATTAAACAGTTGAGGATCATACGCCAGTTAGAGCCAGCCAGTCAAAGCCAAATATGCCATAAAAATTGTGACACCAAGTTAGCGCCATACACGAAGGATAAGGACCCCATCATACGCTAGAGAGGAGAAGGCCCTATTGATCCGAACTATAATATTGATTATGTTACCATGTGACCACCAGAATAAATACATTGAGCCGAGTTGGTTCCAGATAAGCAGATCCATTGTTTCAGGATGGCACCAGACGGGGAAATTTAGGTTACAAGTTGGCACAGATAGAGAAATGACATGCTGCTGTTGGCCGTATCGGAGTGGCCAGGGGGAAGTGATTGAAAGCTGCTCTAGAGATATGGTTCCTATGATATCGCCTTATTTACTCTACTTGTTGATCTCTGATGTTGCTCTTTTTATGCATTAATTGCATATCTACCTGGTGATTAACCGGGCCTACGCTACAAAACCTATTATAATCTATAATATCACATAAATACGTTGAACACTTGAACTAATGTTTTAACATATGAGATTGCCATATCTATGTGTTTACATACAATGTTGCACATACATTTACAAAGTCCACACACAGAGAAGTCTGAAAAAGACGTTGATAAAAGACAATATAATATATATATATATATATATATTATAATATAAAGACGTCGACACTTGGATTCACATATATACTAGATCCTATATGATGTTGCATATCTAGTTTTAACTTATGATATAACCATAAGCATCACCATTTAACCGACAGCAAAGCAGAACGACCCAAGGATTCTAAGATCAGTTGAACCAACATTGACATAATCAGTTGAAGAGGCAGTTGAAGGAGTAAAATCCCCAGCAGCACAACCAGCAGTTGAAGTTGCATAAATCCCAGGGTCAGTTGAAGGAGCAATATTACCAGGAAAAGCAGCATTACGACCAGCATCCTCAAAAGCAGTTTTGAAAGAGCCGTATAAGCATTTATAGCAGTTCCCGGCATCACCAGTAGAATCAGCCTAATCATGTACAGCCTCAGTTCCAGGATCATTTATAAGAGCAGTTCGATCAGCAGTTGGAGCAGTTGAAGCGTCACCAGTTTAACCAACATTATAAGCAATTGAAAACAGAATTCCCATAAGCAAAAGGCTTACAAGCAGAAGATCAGTTGAACCGGTTTCCTCAATCCCAGTATCAGACCCAGCATCCCCAAGTAGCATAATAAGTCCAAGCATCATTCCCAGGGTTATTTCCGGTAGCACTATAACTAGCAGTCCCAACGGTTGAACCAACAGCATAAAAAGCATTACCAGCTTCCTAAGTTTCCAGAGCAGTTCCAACAGCCCCAGTTTAACCAGCCTCATTTGCCATATCATTTCCAAGAGTAGTTCTAGCGGCATAAGTTGAACCTGGATTCTCAGCGTAACCAATTGAACCAACATCATTTCATTTTCTCCCTTCCATAAGCTTTTTAAGTAGCATCAATTGAATCAGCTCTTCCAAGCCTCAGTTACCGGACATTTCCAGCATCATTTCCAGTAGCACCAGTTTAATCAACATTGTTGCATTTCCAAGAACAGTTCGATCAGCAGCTGAACCAAGGGCAGGCCAAGCATAATTTGCATCAATTGAACAGCATTTGAATCAGCAATTGAAGAAGCTTTATTCCAGCGCACAGCCTCATCATTCTTTCCAGCATCACAACCAACAGTTCAGTTCCCAGAGCATTACCAGCAGCAAAAGCATCACCAGTTTAATCAGCTGCATTCCCAGTCTCACCAATATTCCCAGCATAAGTTCCAAGAGAATTCCCAGTGGCCCCATACGCACCAGTATAAGGGGCCCGGCATAATCAGTTCAAGCGTCATTCCCAGCACATCAGCTAAAGGGGCAGTATTATGACTAGCTGTACCAGCTTCAGTACCAGGATCAGTTTCCAGAGTAGTCCCGAGAGCATTCCCGGCATCCTTATGAGCTGCATCCCCAGCAGCACAAGCAGCCTCACGACCAGGGTCATCAGTTCCAAGATCATTTCAATCATAAGTTGAAACAGGATTGATTATAAGCAGCGATTTAACCATCATAATTTGAAGTATTCCCAGCCCAATTAGCAGCACCCATTGAACCAGCCTAAGTTCCGGGCAGCCGGAGTAAAAGCCTTAGTTCCAGGATCATTTCAATAAGCAGCGGTCGAATCAGCATCATCATAATTAGTCCCAGCAAGCAGAGTAACACTAGCAGCACCAGCCTTATAGGGGATGAAAGGATAGAAGGAACGAAGTGAAATACTAGGCTTGCTTAGTGAGCGACTGGTAAATTCACTTTCATAAAACCTTCTCATTTGCTTGTTTTGTATATTCAAATCTAATCTTTTTTGGGGACGATAATCTATCCCCCTCCCTCCTCTCATCGGAGTAAGGTAAGTTGAGTTTTTATTACTGACAATTACCATTTTTCATTAAGTTTCCCTGCATGTCGTCGATTTAGGCTCGACCAAACTTTATCTCTACGTTTCACTTTTCCATTGTAAGTAATCTTAATAACTTAGTTTAATAGCGCAGCAGCCACCAGCCTTGTTGAGAGTAGCGCCAATCAAGTAAAGAGTATCCACACTGAGTAAGTATCCAAGCCCACCCAGCTCTGGCTGGCATCGAAACCTGTATCAAGTGCATTGAAAACATCTATTGGCTAGCGCGATCTATTGGCTCCCGTGTATTGACTAGCGGTAATCGGCGGGACCTACCTCCTGGGGATAATCTTATCGGCTTATGAAAATAGGGGGGACTATTACAAAAGGGGTTTCTAATTCCCACTGGAAGATTTCCCATTCCTGACTTGATAAGTATATGGATGGAATTTAGCGCTGGCTTATTCCTCCCGGATTATATTCCCAATGAGCGGAGTATCCTATCTCATATTTTTCTCATATTTGTATGACCTCAACAAGGGGTTTCTCAACAATGAGGTTCAAGCTGTGATTTCGTCCTTATGGTTACGCCCATCTCTGCCAAGCCAATGTTGTCCGTGCTCTATTATCCCTTCGTTCTTGCCACACACAGATTGAAATGGACAAGTTAAACGTCTCCATGGCAATATCATATATTATCGATATTGGATTAGTTCCATTGGCTTATTATTACCCCTCCCCTCCCAATGGATTTATTCTCACATCTCTCTTATTAGTGGAAACTAGCGGGAATCACCCATAAGTGGCATGTGGACTATATTATCGATCAATCAAAGAAGTAGTTCAATGGAAACCGATCTTAGGATAGGAACTGACATTACTCCCTGAAAGTAGTGTTTCCTCTTTCTTTCTAATCTGGGCACGTGGCAACCTGAATAGCTCTAGTCCTTTCTCCCTGATAGTAGATATGGTCTACATGTCTGGCATGGGGGTGGGATTTTATATTGCGGTGTACTTGGGGAATGGTTAAAAATAGGGGATTACCTCAAATGGACAAGTTCAACGTCTCTATGCGAGTATCATATGTTAAAACATATGGAGCCTCCGAGTACAGCCCATGCACTATAGCAGCCTTAATATCTAATGACTTCTAACGACTAGTAGTTCCTTTCTTCTAACCCTTTCATCTAAATCTCTATAACGACTAGCTCTTGCGGATTATTCCTCCCGGATCGGAGTAGCACCTAGGGGAAGCCTGTGTAATAGAGCCAGTGGGAAGCGGATTAGAGCCATTGGATTAGACATTTGATAAGCCCATACCATTGTAGTATTAGTGAAGTCAATTATTATTCAAGTAGTGTCTCTTTAGGCGGAAAAGGCTGCTAAGGCGGCAAACAAGTAGTCAAACTCTGGTGGATTGGATTGGATTAAGTCCCATTGGCTTCTTATTTCCCTCCCTGTAGCAGCAGCATAGATTCCTGGCATATTTCTTTTTGTATGACTCTTATTGAGTGCATGAAGCTGGCATTGACACTTGGCATGTAGTATCGGCATCTACAACACCTGGATCGCTCGACTAGTGGGTACTAGCGGCTGCTGAACTACAAATGAAAAAGAAAGATTGTCTGGCGATAAAACATAGCCTGAAGAAGTCACATTACAATTGATTCTTGCAATAAGTGGATAAGTAAAGCAACTACTTTCCTTTCAAAGGTTTGGAAGATTCAAACTATTACATTCAGATTCAAACTATTACTATATTCAGTCTGAACCATGCCCATGTAGAACCAATAGAACCAATATTAGATTGCCTCTCGGGAACAGGGGGAACTTTTATTCTATATGTCCTGATTAGTACTAGTGAAAGCTTTGATAACTTCTGTCTGGTTATATTGCTCTGTACTTTTCTGAAGTCTGTTACCTATTATCTCATTAGACCCTATGCATGTCTTATCCATGTGGGGTAGGAACCTTTATCGCAGCCCGAAATCAAATCACAATCCCGAAATAAAGAAGAGAAAAAAAACATGGAATCACTGAACTCCATCCTGGTCGGGCTATCGGTAATGCTCCTCACTAAATAAATTACTCACTCACGGACTCACTCACTTATACTTACTTACTTACTCTTACTAACGGACAGGGCACGTGGGAAAGAGAACAAGTAACACAAATAGAATCAGCTCCCGTGCACATCAAACTGGTAACATTGAAAAGGTAACACACTCGGAATCACCTAACTTCAAAGCACCCTCCTGCCTGAGCAGCATGGGGAATCGCAAAAAGTTAACGCACATAGGACACCACCACTTCCTCCTCCTTCCGTACATGGGAAATAAAGAACAGCACGTAGAACAACTCCTTTGTGTTTACGTATAACATAAAGCAGGGCTGAAAGGGTAAGGGGGGGGGTAGTAACCCGTAAAGCGCGTATCATAAAGTGAAAGGGTGCTGACTGAATGCGGGACCGGGGAATGTTATAATGGTCTGGTAGAATGCGGGACTGGGTAATCCGGGGACCGTCTATTATTTTGTAAGATGTATCTCAGTTTTTCATCGTTCATTATATATGTTATTATACAAAATTGGCTCAGCACCTTTGAAAAATAGGTGCCCATTGTAAGTGAGCATTGTCAATTCATCCCTTCAATCCAATTGATGTAGTAACCTTGTATTCCCCGTACGGGTAAGCTTCTGTAGTAACCACCTTGTGTTCCGTACTGGTATAAGTGAGTTCAAGGATCCAAGGCAAGCCTGGTGGGTTATAACCTCTTTCTTTCTCTCGGTAATGAACCATGGATGGGGTAACCTCACTTGAGAGATCGAGTATCACATATATATGCCAGTATAATATGTATAGATATGTATTAATGTAGAGATTTATTCTCAATGAAAGTATACCGGCTTGGAGCAACTTCCGGAAATGGCATTCTGACTAAACCTATTTCAATAGGAAAAGTTAAACCATTTCCTCCTACCTCGGAAAAGGCCCTACGGGTCGTCTCCATGCGAGCTCGTATATGAGAACTAGAGAGATTTAACTACTTCTGCTGCACTACTAGCTAGAGAGAGGAAAGGGTTGAAAGAAAGCTAATTTATATTTTTATTGCAACTAATGGAGCTACTACAGGTTGAATTACAAGTTGCACTAATTAATTAGACGACCTAACAGTCTCTAAGGCTAGTAGTTAAAGCTAGTAGTGCCAGTGTTCATGCAGTTAATGCATAGAACATGAACAAGTTGAACGTATGGCATGCGGGTCTCACGTAGAAGAGCTAGGGAAAGCTCATGAAATAGACCTAGTTCAGAAAAACAAAAATCCAGTTATTTTCCTCGATGGTGCGGAAGTCCTCGAACCCATCCAAATGAGGTTGTGACAGGGTAAAAAAGCAAAAGTAGAAGGTTTTGGAAATCCGTCCCCTGTGTGTTTCTCTTTCTCGAGCCGTATCGCTCTAACCTCATGGGGTAAGTGATCTATCCAAGCAAGCTCAAGGTTGAAGCTTGGGTCTATTTGAAGTGTTATAGTCGCCAGGGGAACAAAATTCACTAGCGGTACCAGGATCAAGGGGCAAGCGATAGGCTCACGCTCCTCCCGAACACCAGGCAAGCGATAAAGGGTAAGTGTAAATCTATCTTTCTATCCTTCCTTGCCCTCAAGGCTTATTGGGTGGTGGGGGTCGAGCAAGCGATAAACCTTGCCCGATGCGGACAAGCAATTAAAACTCGTTTGCGGAGTTTTACTCTTGATTCTTTTGGCGATTTGGGTAATATAAGGTATATTAATAGATGCTTTGCCCGCTGTGCGTCCCTCCCTCGGTCTTCGCCCTCCCTTGGTCTTCGGGTTATACCCTTCCCCTTCCCACCAACAACTAAAAGCCGGGCCGCCGAAATCTTACTCTCTTCATTCACGCCTATCTATTTCTGGTCTCGCCAGGCCCCGCCAATAGAGAGGTAGGGCTATCACAGGGAGGGCGCGGTACAGGAGCGCCGGGACACATTGGATTTCATGTGACAGATACAATGCTCTTAAATTTTGGTCAGGATACACACTATGCTGGAAGACTGTAACTTAATAGTGGACTGTTTACAAACAGCTAACTTTTGAGTTATTGTTACTTTTATTCTGAAATGGAAGATATTGTAATGATTAGATAAGTATTTGAAGACATAGATGGATAAAATTAATTATAGAGTTTACTCATTTTTAAAAGTACTTCATTGACTTAGACAGAGCTGAACAATATGTATTGTGCTTTCCAGCACCTAAGGAATGTGTTTTTATTCACCTGAGGTCCTAAGGTAGGCAACAGTTTGAAAGCCCTTGAATCTGAAATAGAACAGGAAGGAGAAGAACATGGCCCAAAAACAGCATTTTGGATACCAGCAGGTAGCCATCGCTCTTTTCCGCCTTTGGGAGGAATTCCTAAAGTGTTACAAGCATGTGTGGTTCCTTAGGACTGATTGGCGAAAGGCCCCCCTAGCCCATTGGTTATTTCGGGTGTAGTGGAAATGTCTACGATGATGGTTTTGTAAATGTTGGCTATATTCCCTTCTTCAAATGCATCTGGTGCATGAATAGGGTGTTTGAACCAATCTACTTGTCCATGGGGAATGAAATATTTAGCCTCGACAGTGTATTGGTCCGAAATATAAAAATGATGCATATATAAGACGGTTTTGTGTGATGGACCAGCAGCGAAGCACCAAGTACAAAAGTAGACGAGGTTAACATCTTTTCTAATATCTCTATGCTAGAAGACTTATGGCGTCTCTTATCATAATTCGTTTCTTGAAGCATGATGATCATGGGTTTTCCTTGGCTATTCTATTCTTGATTAGCCTTTTCTTGCCTTTTGAATTCACTCCCCTTATATTCCAGGATATAACCTTCATTTTCAACCTTGGGTTGATAAATAAAGTACCTATCTGGTAGCCTTATCACTTGTCCAGAGTCCACAAGGTGCCCCTACTTCCTCAATTTTCCATTTCCTAGTCTTTATTCCCCACTTCTTTTCCTTTCAGCCAAGTTTTATCTGCACTTTTATAGGGGTTTTCCTAATTCCTAAACCTCCTATCTACCCTTAGTTTTGGCTAGTGGCACCCATTTTCATTTTTCATTTCATTAGTTCCCTTTGAAGCTGATAGAGCTGGCTTTCTGATAGATTTGTTAACTGCTTTTCCCCATATTCCTCTATTAAAGCTGGTAGGTATACTTTAACCATCTTTGTGTCCCCTGTTGTTTTGGCCTCCTCCTCCTCTGATTATGGTGAGCCTTCCTCTTCTACTTTCATACCCAATTGCTCTTGTATCTCTGCCTATTTGACTATTTTGGATTATCTATCTCTATTTTCCTTCTTTTAGGGTCCACCTTCGATGTCTCTGGGGAAGCCTATGGGACTGCTTCAACCCCTATGATTTTGGATGCTTCTCCTATAGCCTGTTGCTTGTTCATCCCTTCTCTCTTCATATCTGAGGCTAAGACCTGGAAGCTGTTACCATCTTTAACTGTGTTTTGGGGAACCTCTTTGCTCACACTTTCTTTGCTAATTTTGTGTTTACTTGGGACTTTGATGCAACCCTCTTTGTTAGTGTCCTCTCTAGGCTTGCTCTGATTCACCACTATATTGAGCGGACAGTGTCTGAAAAGGTGTCCATATTCATTACATTTACGACAACGGAATGGGATATGTTCATAATCCAAGGATTGAACCCATTCCACATCCTGGAAGCTAATATAGATCTACTCTAGCAAGGTGCCTGAAAGATTCATATATAGACACAAATTTGAGCATAGGATGTGTATTTACCTATTCTTGTCACTTTCAACATTTTGGTGAAGCAGCCTAGGGTATTCCCAATCCCCTCCAGAGTTGATTCTTCCCAGAACTCCTATGGCAGGGAGTATAGGCATATCCAAATCGGTTCCCTCAGTAAAGTCTTCCTTCTCTAGGCTGAATCTCTCTCTCCAATATCTTAGATGCAACCCTGCTGAGTTAAATAAGTAAGGACCTTCCTCAAATACCCTATCTTTGTCCTTTGTGCATGCAAATATTTTTTTGAATAACCCCTTAGAGCCCAAATTGAAGTATACCTACCCTTTGGGCTTCCAACGCGTGTTTACCCACCAGATCAGTGCTTCTTTGACGGTCAGATGCCCATTAACTTTCCTATAACCACATGCTCGTTCATGTATTGGATGTAACCACTGATTTTATTAGAGGTGACCTCATACCTTGGGGTTTCCTCTGTCTTTGCTAGACAACTACTTCTCATTTTTATTCCTTTTTTATTACCTCCTCCTGCTGTGTTGGAGTTATAAACTCCCCTATAGCCTTGTTGTCCTTTCCTGCACCCCACATCTATGGCTTCTTCCTAGAATCTCCCATGATTGCATCTTTGAAAGAGGGATGTATTGGCTCTATCGCTACCACCATTGACTCTTACAGACCTTTGCCAACCTCTATCACACTTCAGAACCTCCCACTCCTAGACTTCGTCAAACCCTAACTCGAACCCTAGCTTTTCCGTTGCCTCAATCAACTCATCGTTTCATCAAGTTGTAATTTTTTATTCCATAAAACACTCTATAACTGCTTTTCTTTCAATAATTTATTAGTTGTTCCTAGAGTTTAGTTATAGATAATTAGAATATATTAACAACAACACAGAAAGGAATTGCAATAATCCTGACCCAGCCTCAGTAGAACCATCAGTAGAGACAGGGGCACCGGTGATAGATAAAGAAACAACAGTTCCAGATCGAGAGCCAGAAATATACATGTATAACCAGAACAGACACGGTCTCTCTCCATAATAATATCCAGTCCCATAAGCAGATCGAGTACGAGTAGTTAAAGCTGCAGGAGCAGTTACAGGTCCAGATTAAGTAGTCGATCCAACACCAGCAGCAGCAGAGCGCCGCACCATCTCGTCCAGATACAGAGCCACCAGCACGATACGCAGTTCCAGTAGCAGTTCCGGGTCCAACAGCAGAAGACGATCCGGTTGGCTCATCAGTGGTTTCAGCAGCAGTTGTTGATTCTGTTGAGTAAGAAGCAGGAGCAGCTAGAGCTACAAAGGCAAGAGCAGGAGCAAAACCACTAACAGCAGCACGAGATCCAGCGGCACCAGCAGCTTATCCAGTAGTAGTTGATCCAGTCGAAGAAGCAGCACGAGCACGAGCAGTTCCATACCCAGGAGTAGTCACAGGTCTAGATTAAGTAGTCGATCCAGGTCCAGCATCAGTAGTTGATCCAGTAGCAGTATATGAAGTAGCAGTTAGTTTATGCATAAGGTGAGTCAGTTGATCGAGAGCGAGATCCAGGCAGCAATGAAAATGAATGCTTGCTATAGTGGACCATCTTGGTGCCATATACTGGATAAAAGTGGAAATGCTAGGGGATATAAAGCAGAAATATTGTCTAGTCAAAGATTACCATTATTGGTTCCTTATGCTGATATGCCTAATGTAGTAGTATAATACGCTATTTATCCCACCCATAACCCAAGATAGGCGCTATTCATTATCGCTTCATGGCTACTGCCTCTTATCGGGTCGGGTACGTGTGCCAGCCTTACCCTTACCTTTCTTAGAACCTATTGCTTCAGGCAGGAAGACGAGAGAGGGGAGGCTTCTATTCATCCTTTACTTATGTGCATGCTCTATCCACCTGTTTACCAGACTTTCACTTACCGCTTCACCCTAATCGATGGAGTCCCAACCTATTGCTGAAGCCAGAAATATTATTCTTAGTAGGTAGGTACCACTATTGATCTTATCGGGGGGACGAGCTGAAACCGGCCAGCCAGATACTATTTTGGATTTTGGACAGAGATAATATGCCTTCATTTTAGTTTCTGCCTGCTACCAACCTTCGATTTCACAACCTCTCACTTCGTCCCTCACTTAACCCACTTAGGAATCCCCAAACCTTACAGCGAGCGAGCGTTAAATCGGATGGAAGGGAAGGAAGGGAAAAACATAGAGCAGAGCTGTTGGACGACGGGTGGGATGGGCATACAGCTTTGCACAGGCTTTCAGAACACTTGCTTGAGGCAAGGAACTTAGTGGAGTGGTAGCAGCACTATTTTGATCTTATCGGGGGGACGAGCTTCCCAGATACGATTAATAAATTGATAAAGCCAGCATTGCCAGGATATTGATGAATGGATGCCCAGTCAACATTAGCTAGAAATATGCCCAGCCAGACAGCTTTCCTAGGATATCCCTACTTACCCACTTTAAGCATCAAAAATGCATTCTATCGCAAGTTCACCCAGTGTCATGATAGATTTATCATTTTAGAAGTTTTCTGTGTTTTTGAATATATATTTTATAAATAAAAAATTGATTTGTCTCTATGCTCCTTTGAAACTAGCCTTTGATCAGTGATTGAGTGTATCTAAGCTATCTTATATTATTCCCCCATAGAAGATTGTTATTACTAGCGGGAATATGTCTCCCTTCTCTTTAGGCAATCAAGTTGCTGCAAGAAATGGGCCAATGGTGCTATTTCTTATCCCTCCTCATTAACTACATTCGGCATAAATACGTGGCATTCTGTTAGAATTCATTTGTATCAGTCCTTCGGTCTCTAACCATAACCATATGGATATGGATCCCTTCTAACGTAACACTTACCAAATATGGATTCAGAGGCGATAAAAGATAGATTATGAGGCGATAAAGACTCCCGCCATTAAGCCTCTTCCATTAAGCCATCAATCTTCCATATTTCCCAACAACTAGACAAATTATCGGCCGATAGGGGAACCATCCCATGTTATTTGGTACTTCTTCAGGGGAACCATCCTATGTTCTAGTGAGCCCAATGAGCCCTGTGAGCCCTGGTTTAGGGGTCTCCGCAGCGCAGTTGGGGAGGTGAGCCCTGTTAGCCGGCCGAGCCCTGTTAGCCCATTGAAAGGGAACCACCCCATTATCCCCATCCTTCCTTTTCAGGGGAACCATCCCATCCATTTAGAGAGGCAGTGAACCCATATCAATGAGAGAGTTACGGTATAGGTATCTACCCAAGGAAGGGAACAGATATAACATCTCCTTTAGCCCTTCGGGAAAGTGAGGACAGTTGATAAACTCTCTTTACAGTCAATTAAACTCTATTAACAGTTCTGGCCATTAAACTATCTTTCCAGCCAGTTGATTAAACTATCTTAACTCTCTTTCCAGTGGCCGGCCCACCTTTCCCATTACACTATTTTTCCCATAAAGTGATGGCAAGTAAACTCTCCTTCCTTATCCTTCCTCCGCTCGAAGGGATTTTATAAAAGATAGAAAAAGAGGTACGTTAAGTGACTCGCCCCCAAAGGGGAGAGGAACGAGGGTTTGCATCTAACTACAACTGAATCTTCTTCTCTCCTAGTTCTCCTTTGATGCCTTTCATCTCTGTAAAACTCTGTGGAAATAGATCCTCATACTCCTTCAATAACACTGCAACTTCTTACATGGTCTTATCATCCCAATATTAATTCATAAGTCAGTTTCCCACGATCTATGCTGAAGTGCTGTCTGTATCAAATAAGGCAGTTCCAACGACTAAGCAATCCTGTGAGTAGCTGTCCAACTTCTAGTCTAAAAAAAGCGGTTGGTTTGGTAATCAATCGTAGAGGTCAAATAGGGCTCTTCCTAGCAATAAGCAATAATGGGGTTCTAATCCATCCATCACAGGTGGGTATAAGGTTAATAGTATTGGTTCTCTAAGTGCTGTCTCCACCTGGCTGAAGCTCTAGGTTGAGGCATATGGGATATTTAATTGGTTAAGGTGCCTATGCTTTAACTACAGGGTAAACTGTTTCGTAAACTGCTTATAGATAAACCATATCTGTGGCGCGGTGGCTCTGAATCTGTTCTTGGAACTGTCTCCGCACCCCCCACGGGTTCTACCCACCTTACCTTTGCTATTAGTGGATCTGGGTCTCTGAATGGATTTGGGGCTGGGATGGGATCTGCACTCCGGACCGGAACTAGGCTAAGGAAAGCCGGGTCTCGATCTCGAACTTGGAATTCTCAATCTGGCTCCAATGTTGGAATGGACTATGGCCTTCGATCTGTATCTGAATTTCCAACTCGATCTGCTGTTTGAACGTATAGGTCCAATTCCTAGGTCTTCGACTGGATAAACGGGTTCAAGATCAACTGGCTCTGCTGCCAAGATCAACTGGCTCTGCTGCTGTAGGTGTTACTGCTGGGTATACTAGTTATAGGTCTGGATATGCTACGTGTGCTACTGGTGCTGCTGTTGACTAGGGGTCTGGATCTTTGGCTCGATCAATAGAAGCTACTGGGTATCAATATGTAACATCAGAATATGGATCACGATCTGGAACATCTGGCTCTGCAACCGCTGTAGGATACGAAACAACTGGCTTTGGAACTTATGTTTCCACCCTTGCTTCTGTAGGTGGTTCTGGATTCACCCCTGTTACTAATGCTACTGGTCTTTATGCTATAGGTGGTGCTTGCTTTGCTTCTGGTGAACTGGCTTTCATTAGCTGGTGGATTAGGCTTGCTCACTTATTTCTTTTTATATAGTAAGAGAGAATACACAACCCGGATCTTCCAGTCATTAATATATGTAATAACACTTTTCTAATTTGAACAACACAGTGCCGAGGACAGTTTAACGTCACATTGCTGGAGAAGAGAGCAAGCTCGTAACCTCGCTCCGTATAATGACCATCTCGATAGGCATACGCCACCTTTTAACTCGTGAATTTTCCATCCCATAGGCAAGGTTAAAAGAGGAGGATGGACCATATGATAAGGCCATGTTCTTAGAGTCTAATTTTCCAGCTTTCAATTACTAGATATAAAGGGCAAGGTTAAAAGAGGAGGATGGACCAGTCGCTCACCGAGCGACCAAAGACGCCAGCACCCAAGCTAGCAGCATCAACAAAGCAAGCTTTCCTTACAATAGTATTTTCTAATGCCCTCTACTCTACAATTGAGTGCATCGACTCAGCTTCCTGGCATCAACTCCTGGATACTACTGGGCACTGACAAGAACTTATAGCTGCACCAACCAGAGCTTCATCATGCTGCACCGTTACTATAGCTTCAAAGACAAGAGCTTCATTCTAGCACTGACCGTAGCTTCTATGGACTGACTGTTTCCAGCCAAGCCCAGTTGAGTATCCCGCCCGGTACTATTTAATTTCTAAGGTATGAATAATAAGCTCTATATGGCGTATGCTCTTTGAATGGTGAAAAAACGTAAGTAATGCATCGTCATAGCATCCAGTTGAGGTAGAAACTCGTGTTCTGTAGGGGTAAGCTCTGTAGGAACTCCGATTCCGTAGGGGTAGGCCTCATCCCGGGGCATCTGGGTAACTCCTTCCCTTCTCTCGGCAATGACCCTCTGTAATGACCACCGGAAATGACTGGTTGTCAATGACTGGCTCTGCTCTATGGCAGCTATGTGACTGGTTGGAAATGAGACCGGTTGGCAATGAGCTCCTGTCAATGATCTCCTATCGGCTGACCTATGGCACTAACCTTAAGGCAATGACTAGGGGCTATCAGCAAGGACCCGCCCTCTGTAAGGACCAGCTGTCGATGATTTACTATCGCCGTTATGGCACCGACCGGCGGCTATCGATGATCTCCCGACAAAGACTGTTTTAATCCCAGCCCGGAAGCTCAGCGCCAAGTAACCAAGCTGAGTAGCTCATCTGAGTATCAAAGCCGAGTAGCCCAAAGTCCAGCTATGACTGGCATCGCTACCTGGATTGAGTAACGGCATCTACATCTGGCATTGAGTACGGGCATTGACGCAAGGCATTGACTGTTGGATCGACTAGCGGCTATCAACAATGACCTCCTGGCGACTGGCTCTTGGCGACAACCTCCTTTTCCTTATCGGCGACCACTAGCAATGACTGTTTCCAGCCCAACTGAGCATCAGCCACCTCGCTTCGCATACTGGCACTACCGGAGACAAACACTAAGTGTCTGTCGCAAGATCCTATCCTCGACAGGTGTATAGTAAGTAATGCATGCATCATCATAGCATCATCTATTCGATCGAGGTAGGAACGTGTATCGGTATCGGTAAGTGAGTTGTAGGGTCGAGGAATAGTGTCTGGGTCTAGGTAGAATCGAGGTATGGTTGCCTATGGGCTATGACTGGGAAAGAGTAGCTGCACTGTGCCAAGAGCTTTATTCATGACTGACTTTTTCCAGCCCAGCCCGGTAGCTAAGCCGCCGAGAGCCGAGCAGTCGAGTAGCGCAGCAGCCACAATTGAGTAGCCAAGTATCGAAGCCAAGTATCCATCCCATGAACCCATCCCATGAACCCATCCGGGGAGCCCAACCCAGCCGAGTATCCAAGCCGAGTATCCCACCAACGCAATCATTCCCACCACCTAACGGATCTTCAAGTAATAAATTCGAAGTAAGTCGGGGTGCAGGTGAGCATAAAGATCAAAGATATAAGGCGGCAGGTAGAGGGGGGAATATAGAGAAGTTTAAGCAAGCAAGCCGGGGTTTCTGATCTCAGCCCGTTTCTGCAACAATCCAGAGCCAGTAACTCTTTAAGCAAGCTTCTGGTCAGTGCTAATTCACTGATTGTATTATATACGTAATTAGACAATGATAAGCTTAACACTACCTTATAGCATGCTTACTAGATCCCCTCCTTTCATAATTATATTTGTATTGAAAGAAAACCTATCTTTGTATTGAAAGCAAACCTATAAATTAATTATTCCAGCAAGCAGCAAGCTCAAGAAGCCCACCATTATTGTCTGTCGTTCGTCCGGTGGAACCCCACTTGAATACCTGGTCGATTGAAACCATCTCGAACACATAGTCCCCACCAATCTCGAAACCTATTCCATTTTCCCACCCCTCTTGAAAGCAAGCTGTTGTTATCCACCACCTATCTCAAAAGATGTGGGCTGTAGTCTGTGGGACCGCCCATCTCTGTAGATGTTCTAAATAAATCAATCAATGCCTTCCCGTAAACGTGTCTGTTGTCCGCCATCCATTAGTGCGCCCCTCTCAGAAGACTAATCAGTCGCCTCTGGCCGCACCTTCCAGCCAGCCTCATCAGAAGACATTCAGTATCGACCAATCACTCACTATCAAGCCAAGCCTTGTAGTGAGCCCCAGAGTATCCAAGCTGACTCGTCCTTGTCCTTCACCTTGGCCTTCTTCCTTATCGGTGACCACCTCCTGTACTACCTTCCTAGCGTGAAAGAAACCATGTGTCTGGTGCATGATCCTGAGGTGAAAGACAAGAAGAATCCATGATGGGTACGTGAGATTGGCTCATCATATTGGGCCGTGATCCGGGGAATGCTGGGTATACGATAGCTGTGAATGAGTGGGCCGTGAGATGGCTCGTAGTGGGCCGTGAGAAGGGTAGTTTATTGGCCTTGAGAAGGGTAGTTATATCGGGACGTGAGATTGTGAATGGGAATATCATGAGATAAAATAAAGTAAGAAATAAAATTAGTCAGTGAATGATGGGGACGCCATTATCAGAAGATGCGGCAGTTGTCTGTCTGTGGTAACACTGTTTCTCGTAATCTAGTTTTTGGTGGGAACGCCTTTCTTGTAAGCTGGGTCCATTTGGGAACGCCCGCCCCTATCAGAGGACTAATCAGTCGCCTCTGGCCACACCACTATCCGGCTATCCTAATCAGAAGAGTAATCAGTTGATAAAATCCAATCCAATCAGTCTCAATCGAAATACTCGTAAGTAACAAATTATTCTTCCTGTCTCTAATTGAGTATCCGAGCCAAGTATCCCAGGCCAGCAGGAAGTGACCCTGTCTGTGTTCCGTGGGTAAGGGTCTAGACTCAAGGGTCGATGTGTAGGGTCAAGGTGTAGGGCCTTCCCTGTAGATGTTTACTCTTATTGGGACGTGATCTGGTAATGACGGGGACGTGTGATCTGTTTGTGAATGATGGGGACGTGAGATTGTGAATGATGGAACGCCTCTCTCGTAAGACTCATCAGTGGCCTTTGGCCACACCTTCCTTTCCCGGCCAGCCAACTCGGCAGACTAATCAGTATAGAAAATCCGATCAGAGCGTTCCTTTCCCCTTCCCGTAGGGTATTGTTTGATGGGGCCATTCTTGTCGATGTTGTCAGTAGCGGATTGAACTGACGGGTATGCGGGCGTGAACTACTTGAGCCATTGTAAAAT
>Ga0233342_1000158_pt1 | contig 20704 bp, 15 predicted proteins | sample GEONDECOMP273_FD_180706 | JGI IMG/M metagenome (GOLD analysis project Ga0233342, IMG submission 180706) | Leaf litter microbial communities from Shasta-Trinity National Forest, California, United States - GEON-DECOMP-273 | ecosystem: Environmental > Terrestrial > Plant litter > Unclassified...
TATCAGGAGGTCGAGATCAATCAATCACAGGTAGATGTTATTCACAGTGTTAATCATTCCGCCCCGTACCAAGTGCTTTATGTGAGGTAGAGGTATAGTTAGAGATCTAGTTTTAGTTCGAGTAGAGCTATAGAGTTCGTTCTCTCATCGTCCCCTTTAAATGGTAACGCGAGTGTACCTTTTATTCAATCTGAGTGAATGATCCAAACCGAGTATCCAAGGTTGAACAGCTCAGCGGAAAAGCCAAACCAAGTATATTTGAACCGAGTATCCCGATTGAGTAGCCCAACAGAGCCCGGTAGCAAAGCCGAGTAGCCGAGTCAAGTATCCAAGGCAAGCGAAATAGCCACGTATCCCAGCTCGAGTATCCCCGAACAGCAATTGATGATTCCATCCAAATTATGGAGAAACTTCATAAAATACCAATTTTGATGACCCCGTGTGTAGGTGTGCCTAACTCACCTGGCCTCGTACCGTACTGTGTTTGGCGGATGTATCATGTTTTGAAGGTGACTCGAAACATATCTTGATCTCTTTGCCGATAGGATTATCGCGTGAGGTGCTATAGGTATTCTTAAAGTCCCCCCCTCGATCCAACCCACTGTATATTGTTCCTGGCTTAAGCCATTTAGAAGGGCAGCCCTCCCTCCATGCCCTGAAGTCAGGATCCATATATTACAGTACTTTAGCCCATGCTTACCAAGTAACAATGGAGACATTCTGGCATGCATACCGAGCAAGGGGAAACAGCATGCTGACACCACCCTCTGACACTACACATCGCATCCGGCCCCTGCCCCCTATATGTATGTATGTATGTATGTATGGGGATGGATACTGAAGGACCCTTCACCATCCTTGCTATACTACGGGTGGGATGGAATACACACATATAAAAAGAATACTACATCTCTATCTATCGTACTATCTCAATCCATAGATGTCTCAATCAATATCTATCTCCATAGATACATTCCTTTGATCTGTGTGAAGACCGTCTTAAGCGAAAGTGAAAGCCTTATGAACTTACCTAGCTTCTTTATTAGCCCTGACTGCTGTATCATCTGGTGTACGACCGGACCTAGTACCCCCTCTATGTGTTTATGTAACCTGCTTGTAACTAAGCTGTAATGTTGGAACCATATCTATTTTAGAAGCTGTATACACATATTATACATAGGGTATAAGCATCAAGTGAGTTGATTGATCCCTTACTAGTATGATCACACTTAGTTAGAAGTAATGGTATAATGATTACACCTAATTGATCACTTGCGGGCTGTGATTGGCCGTACGAAGAGGGATACGAAGTAAAGGAAAAGCAACAGTATAGCATGTACTCAATGGTGAAACTATAATAATAACTAATCCAATACCTTAAGCATAGTAGTATCCCAAGCTTAGTAATGGTAAGCTTATCTCATATCAATAAAGGATATGGTTAGAATACAGGTAGTATAAGCTAAGAGTCTCACTGGTTGGAAATGGTGACTATCAATAGATCAAATAAAAGAAATGGTCTTTATAGTACTGTATTACAGCTATAACATGTGACTTATACCAATTAGCTAATCTATCATATTCAATGTGGATAGTTATGGAAACACCCAGCTTGATTCGTATTCCTTATGACGAAGCTGGTACCTAAGCTATAAGCTCTATGTGTCCAGACTAGTACTGATTGCATAACAAGTGTCAATAAGGAGTATACAACCTTGTTTCACATAGTAGTAATCATTATAGAAAGGTGATTAGCTATAATTGATATACAATGCTTGTTACTAGTTTGTATCGTATTACAGATGTACAAGTTATACCTATAAGTATTGTCATAATATAGGGTGTGAAGATCCAACTGTAATCAATGGTTCTTATTCATGAAAGGTTAAGCAAGATGATGTAACATGCAAGGATAGTGAAGTATCATGTGTAATAAGCTCTGTATACGTTATTCATTAGACGTATTAACTTAGTACTAATATCACCATTATTACGCTGTTTCTACATAAGCTAGTGACACCGATCTATAATAGCTATTGTATGACTAGTATGATCGAGCTTTACCCTTACTGGAGCATATGTAATAAAAGTAATAAGTGTTCATAGTATAAGCCTCTATGAAGCTGAGTAATCACGATATCGACATAATCAGCATAACTAAGAAAACCTGGAGACGCTCTTACCTGTATTCAGCTTTATACAAGCATCCATGGTGTTCTTACTAGTTACTAGAATCATGTAAACAGAAGGATATCCAGAATTCTTTATAGATCATGTAGAGAGATCGAGCTTAGAAGCTGATGGTAATGTAATATGCAAAATCAACTGCATTCATTGATTAACCGATACTGGTAGTAGTATTACGATTACAGATTAGCTTATCTGTCACTTTTCTATCCTTGTGCAAGCTGTTTCAAGCATAATGTTTGCACTTCATATTACTGATTTACTTATGCTCATTCTATATGGTGCTATTGTTATAGAATCGCGCTTTGTCATAGTTATACATGTTAATTATAAGAAATACGGTACCCATATAATACTCGTAATTACAGGGACGGAGTCACTCACTATTCATATGGTGAGGGATTTATCCTTGCCTTTGAAACATTTCTTGAGAGCAGGCAGCACTCACTATAACGTGAAAACGCTCGACCAGGGGGGAGAGGGAAACCTTGAAAAACCTCCGCCTCCTGAAAATGGCAAAATAGGAGCTAAAAGTTCAAAAAGCTCCGCCAAGGTGAAAATGACAAACTATAACGTAGTCGAAAGAATGAATGCATAATGACATATGCCCATATATGCTTTTCATCTCCCTCATTCATCAGAGTGGGATGGACAAGATCTCTATATGGATAATGCATTACTTATAATGCACCTGTTTAGGATCATCGACAGACACTGACTGGTGGCATTCATTCATGCTAGTTAGGAGGTAGTGCCAGTAAGGGAGGTGGGTGATGCTTACCCGCAGAGTGATTGATTGATGGCCAACATCTACTGATAGGGGTGTCCAATATGTGCCACGATGAGGTGCTACAAACGAATATGTGCAACCACTAGAGCGATACCATCACACTTCAACCATCGATCCACCAGATGAAAGGGATTGAGCCAAGTTGTTTACATATTGAGTGTATTAAGCCATGTTACCAACTGACGAGATTGATTGATTTCAACGGATTGAGAACTGATGAATCCTTCTGCTTATGCTGCTTGCCAAAGTGGGTCTCTTGCTGCCCGTGTCTCCTTGTCTCTTCCTCAGACCTAATCTGTCCAACCGTTGAACCATCAGATGGCCATCCCGACGTCAAACTGTAAGATTCAATCTGCCCCAACACCTATTGCTAAGATTCCATCTGTCGCAACCAATGCCACCCTTTAACTAGTAAATTTCCCATCTCGATAGGCCCGCACTCTCTATCATCTTGACACGCCCCGTCTTTTCTTTATGAATTTCCCATCCTTGCAACACACTTTACTGAATGCTGGTTCTATCCGTGATACCACTACTTCTGAGAATCTGTTTGTGTTATTACATACATAAAGAATGACTGGAAGAACTCATTTGAAGCATTCGAAAGGGTTGGAACTGCATAGCTAGCTATCTAAAAGGGCGATGGTGGGTTCGGAAGGTGGGAAGAACTTCAATCGAAGGAAGCTGGGCACGAGGGCTGGGAGGAAGCTAGTTCAGTTAGAGAGGGACACCCCTCCTCAATATTCACCATGCCACCATTAGAATACTGTTTTACACTACTGCCCAACCCCAGTCCTTGCCTTCCTGGAACCCATTCAATCACTAATGCAACCATCAAGTACCCTTTAGGCTAGGCCAGCACTGAAATAAAGAAATAAATATCCCACCTCATGCTTTAGCAATTGCACTTATTAGCAAGGAGAACCCGTTGTACTTGAAAAAGGTGAAAGTGGCCATACAGCACAGCGCGTTCAAATGGAGCCACCTTTTACGCGCGCGGTTTAGCACTCATCCATATATGTCAGACGGAAGGAGATTCTCTACTCAGGTCAGCAAAGCACATCGGTCAGACCCACCGAATAGTTCCTCTCGGTAAGCAGCCCCCCTCTTCCTAGTATTACGTATAAAATAAAACCTTACCTTACCTTTACTCAGTCTCTTTTGCAGGCAGGCACTCTTACTATGAACCCTATACCCTACTACCTTACCTTATGAATTCTTCTTGGTACCACTATGACCTTCTGGGTTGGTTATCACCTATTGTTCCCACCGAGGAGCCTTGCCAATACGATTCAGGATGCGCAAGCAAGCTCGACAAACGCCCCCGCCCACCCAACAGGATACTATTTGATTCCCTTGTGCCATCTATCATGCATCATATAGAAGATTGTATAGACTATGGTACGACCGATTCAACTACTCTACTGCTCAACTGGTCCTGCTCCCCTGCTCACTGCTAACAACATCTCTATTAGTAGGAAGGAGCCCAACTCCCAGGCCGAACAATCCAATGAAGGAGCCGGGTAACCTTCCTTCCTTTCTTCGGTGTGGGGCGGGTAGTCCTTTCCTTCATTCACTACCAAGGGAGCAAAGGAGGTAGGGAGACACTAAACAAATGACTTCCGGTTGATGGAGATCTCTTCTTACCGGGTGGGTTGGCTTCGCTCCTATATTTCTTTCCCTCAAAGAGCTCTGCGAAAGTAAGGTCCTTTACCGGGTGAAAATTAGTTAGAGTTCGGGAAGATAAGGCACTTTTCTTCCTTCCCCTCAAGAGAGTTCGGGAATCTATTGAAGTTTGAGGATAAGAAAGTCGTATCCTGCCCTTCTTTAGAAGGGAAAGGTACTATGGTCTATTCTTTTTCTCTGGCCCCAGTTGGCTTTGAGTTCAAAATAAGTATAGGGTCCTTCTCGGTAAACCAACCCAGCCCCAGGCCCAGCCCCAGGCCCAGACCCAGGCCCAGGCCCAGAGTCCAGGCCAGAGTCATAAGTGGTGGTGGTCCATTCTTCCTTCCTGGTCAACCCAGCTGGGATCAGCGAAGTCAACCCTCCATATCTCCCTTCGCATATCTATCTCTATCTCTGGAGAAACACACACATATATGGATAAGGAATGGGTTCTCTCGCTAACGCTCACCTTCCTTTCCGGAATGGTAATCCAGAGAAGTCAACCCTCCATATCTATATTCCTTCCAACAAATATCTATCTCTATCTCTCTCTCGACATTCTATCTCCAGCAAGCTCCAAGGCAAGCGTTACGGCCTGACGAGGTATTGAATCTCCTAGCAGGGGGAAGTACCTCCGGGGAAAGTACCGTCACCTTCCTGGCTGGCAGGTAAGGTCCTGGCTGGCAGGTCCTGGTCAACCCACCCAGTAAGGTCTTGGCGAAGGTAAGGTCCTGGTCTTACTGGTCCTGATCTTAGGTAAGGTCTTGAAAGAAAGGTCAACCCTTAAAGAAGGTAAGGTGAATACCTTACTGGCTGGCAAGCAGGCTGGTAAGTACAAGAACACCCGACCATACGCTCGCTATAGATCAGGTTCCATCCGCTATCTATAGAAAAGTAAGGTTCCATCCGCTATCTATATATAAAGAACGTTTGGTGAATACTTCGTTACAGTTACCACCTTCTGTGAAAAGAAAAGAATAAAGAAGTTAGAAGAGATTCAGATATCACCCATGGAAAAAAGGATAGAGGGGAACCTGGGTGGGGATAGAGGGACTTTCACCCTCACGGTATATAAAGCCAACGGATTTTCCTCTCCCGGTGGTCGAGCCATGCTTCGCATCCTCTCCATTATTGAGAGCCTGCTTTTCTTTCTTCCCCTTCTAGTCTCATAGGAATAGCTAGTCTTTTTGATTTCCTTGCCCCTCCTTTTTCTCCTCTGGCGGCTTCGCACCTTCATTTGTACGTGTTCCTACTGCTTATGTTCCGGCATAAGCGATTATTCCAATAAGTAGTGTTTTGGGATCTGCACATGTTCCAAGTTATGTTGTTCCGGCATCTGATGGAGTTCCAATAAGTGCTGTTCCGCCAATAGCTATAGTTCTTACTTGCGATGTTCCGATATTCCATGTAGTTCCCACTTGTGTTAATAAGGGTGTTCCGACGAGTTCAAGTGTTCCAACGCCACTCAAGTTGGTAAGATTGGTTTCACCAACAACTGCCCCATCTTATTTATAGTCGTTCCGATTCGTTCCAATCTTCCCCACTGTCAGTATTCTGCTCCACTTCAATCCTAGTCACTGTAAGGTCCGTGGATCCCGTAGCCAGTCAGACCGCAGGCATTAAGCTTCAAGGCGCATCGATCCGGTGTCACGCTAAAAGCTAGGTCTTGCTAACGCATAAGGAATATATGGTACTGGCATGGATTCTTGTCATTATTTGTATAGTCATAACCATATCTTCATTTATTGTAGTAATTCCCCTAGTCATTCCAGGCCATTCCGCATGTAAAAGCCAGCATCAGTATATTAAGCCGTTGAAGCAGCAAAGGCACCATCTATAGCAGTTTCCCCAGTTCCATACGTTGCATACCCTCCATCTCTAGATCCAACACCAGTAGCTTCCCAGCAGTAGGGTCAGTAGCATAACCAGTGGTTTACCCATAAGCAGCCGTTGATGCAGTCGTTGATTCCGTAGTTGAAGTAGTTGAATAAACAACAGAAGCAAGAGTAGCAGATTGAGCAGTAGATTCAGAAGTAGATTCTGTCGATTAAGCAGTTGATCCAGTAGAGACAAAGGCTCATCTAGGAAAGACAGATGCAAAGGCTACAGTACCTAAAGCTAAGCAGGAGCAGTAGAAGAACCACCATCAGCAGAAGCAAAGGTAGATATAGTTCCAGGTCCAGCAGCACCCGTAGCAGCTTCTGTCGATCCAGTAAGCTGATCTAAACCAGTACTCATGCTTTGATTAAGACTGTAATCATAGTATTGTTATGAATAATGATAGTGTAATCATAGTGATTGATCTGTGTTGATACTAATGAATGATCATACTGGAATACTAGTATAACAAGTACGATGTAAACTACATGCACGGAATCCTTATGGTATAGGTAATGAAACAGGGGATTACACTCCTTACATTGATAAGCTGTAACTCATAACTATGTTTCAGTAATCATGTTCTTCTAGTTCATGTTTCTTGTTCTATCATAATCAATGAGATCCATATCTCACTCATTACACCTGCTAATCTTGTATCATAGCTAAGCTCTATAATACAGGTGTTTTATTTCCACACGCCTGTAATCATTAACCAGTCATCATAGCTATTTCTATAATAAGCACTAGTGAGATAAACCCTCAGCCATGAACCTTCAGCCTTGACCCTTGGAACCTTTCACCTTCAGCCTTCACCTTTCGACAGAAGCCTTTTGCCAGATGCCTTGACATTCACCGGGAGGAGCCTCACCAGGAAGGAGCCTCTCACCCTCCATTCACCAGTACCCATAAGCCATGTGCCTTTCACCAGGAAGCCAAGTCCAGAACTTAGTAAAGGCTAATTGGGAGCTTAACGCATGGATCTTTATTTAGGCAGTCTCTCTTTAGGGCCCCTTTAGGGGGCTGGTACTAGGGCTGGTACTAAGGACTAATCAAGAAATAAAATCTTGACTCTACGGGCCTATTGAAGTAATAAAAAGATGACTTTGAGTACCGCGATGAGCTGTGTTTCCTCGGCCCCTCTAAAAAGGAGGTTTTGCTAAATGAAAACAGCAAATGCAAATATTTTCTAGAATCTATTCCACTGCATGATACTACAAGCTCTACTACAAGCCTTAGTCTTGATAGTAGCTGTACTACTTGCACTTTAGACTAGAGTAGCTTCACATAGGGGTATGCCCTTCGGTAAGCATTCCTTTAGCAAGTAATCCGTTGCTTGTTGCTTTCTTCGCTCCTTCGATTAGCTACAAGGCAGGCAGGGATTCTTTCTCTTCCCTCTCTTTGTCCTCGCTTGCCTTTAGCTCTAGCTGCCTTGTCTTAGCTAGCCCTTTCGGACTTGCTTTCCTTGCCTTGCGCTGAGCGGACCCGAAACGCCCACCGCCCTCCTTTTCATCTCCATAACGAGCAAAAGTCTCGCAACTAATATAATATCTTTTGTTTCGCCTTTCGACTTAAAGTAAAGCAACAAGACTCTCACTCGCAACAAATCGATCTTCTTTCTTCGCTACACTCGGATCACGAGATTTCATTCTGGTTCCCGAGGCCCAGAAGCTCGAAGCATCGCAGCTATGAAGAGATGCTCCTAGTTACCGAGTGGCTAGCTCGGTTGGTGATTCGTTCACCCGCTTGCTCGCTTCCAACACAAGCACGCTATCCTTTCTTCGCCCGCTACCACACGGACCGGCTCCCCTCGAATAAGAGGCACAAAAACGCCCAAGGTGCATCATCATTTTGCAGACCTCAAAAAGTAAAGCGGCGTTACGACTTGATGTTTCAGACCATTTGGTTCCTTACCAGAATGTGTGCCCCCGGTCAAGAAGGTAGACAAAGCTAACATTAACGTCACACATCTATTCCCATTCTTGGCGTTTCGTTTCCATTAGAGTGAGGATGGAGCGACACGGAAGCTGTCCAGTCAACCAATGAAGGGAGGATGGGCCTCAGGTTGGATAGAGCCAATCTTCACTCTTTCTTTATGTTTCCACCAAAGAATGCAAAATAGAGAAAGAAAAAAAGAACAAGTAAGGCAAGAGAGTATTGTATCATAGGTAAGGCACGAGAACGGAACACAAGCTCAATCTTGAAAGATTGAATGAAAGAAACATGCCATCACAAATAAAGCAAAGAGCAAGGAGTAGTCCCTGTGGGGCAACCAGCCAGCAAAGGATAGGGCTAAGGATCTAGGGTTTTCATTGACCAGCGATCAGAAAGCGGTCAAAGTCAGGAATGCAAAGCGTGCTAAGTTGGTGGGTACAAAAGCCCATCTTCAACATGATAATATCTTATGCTAACTCTGATTGTGCATTATCCTTGACTGCCTCTCAGATCTCTTCCGAAAGTAACCATCTCCCGCTGTCCTTTGTCTTCTTCAGGGGGTGCGGGGAATGCAGAATTTTACGTATAAGTAAACTAGGCAATCTGAAGTTGGGATTGTACACACCCTTTACAGTCCCTAGCCGGCCTTGGGAAAGCTGCTTATCTATGGATTTGATTGGGAGTTTTTGCCTACCACCAAAAGAGGCAAATACTCTCTTTTTGTATGGACCTAAAGAGCATTATCATTCCTTGCAAGAATAGAAGCACAGCTGAATAGACAGCTAAGGCGTTTTTCTAACATGTTGGGGTTCATTTTGGACTTCCGAAGACCATCATAAGTGACAGGTTTACCAGGACTTGAGATGATAATTTGCCGTATGTGCCGCATTGCTACAATTGGGCGATGCATAGCTCCACTCAGCTTTCGCCTTCTTTGAAGGTGTGTTATGGGTATATACCTCAATCTTTATTCGATGGAGCATTTGAAAAGATGACAGCGACACTTTTTAAGGAAACAGCACTTCTTAGGAGGACAGAGCTTGGCAATTCATCCGGAGGATACAGCGGATCCATCAACGAATTGAGGAGAGACTGCAGAAGACTCAGCGGAAGTAAGTACGAGGAGCGTCATGACCAGCGTAGGAAAACTCATATGTTTCAGATCGGGGATATGGTGCGGCTGTATATTAGTAAGGAGGGAATGCAGGGCCCCCGAAAAAAAGTTACCCCATAGAAGCTAAACCCCGCTTTTTCTTTGTTTAAAAGTATGGTCCTAATGCCTTTCGGTTCAAATTTCCGGTCTATATTCTTTTTTCTATGTAAGTAGTTAAACTCATTTCAAGTTGCTTGAACCTCCTCTGCTTTATGAGGAAGAAGGGCAGGTTCTGCTCTCACTATATTATAGGGCTCCCAATAGCCAAGTTGAGATGAAGGGAAGGATGATACTGTTCTGGATAAGAAGGTTAGCACTACACGCAGGGGAGAGTAGTATTGGCTGGTTCGTCAGGAAGAACAGGTACCCAGCAGAGCTAAGTGGCTTCCCACGTGTGAGGGAATTGAAAAACATTATTTGGTTAGAAAAAATAGAAATCAATGCAACTCGACTTGAAAGGGAAACTCCCTCTTCTAGACCTATTTCCTCCGACAAATTCCTGTTGATATTTCCTCGGATTAATAATTCTATTCAAATTGCATTAAATTCATTCTTTAATACTAAGAATATGAGTATTCAAACTCGAACATTCATTAGGTTTCGTTGTTTTTACGTATAGAACAGTTATACTGTAGCTATTAACAAGGACTCTCTCGGGAAATGAATGTACACTCCTTTTTATGATGTCCTTGGCAACTGTTCTCTATGGAATCTCTATGGAATCTCTATGGAATGATTTGATGAAATCAATTGCTAAATAAATAATAATGGTTTTAGAAAAGGAATAGGAGCAGGTGTAAAAAGAGAGAAGTGAGCTTTAGGCTGCTATAGATTCATTCTTTTGGCTCTAGATTCCAGATGGTTGGATCCTGCATGGAAGGGAGGAGCATTCGGTTCAGTCTGGAAGTCATATTAGGTCTTTAAAAAAGGTTAACAGCGGGAAATAGAAAGCTATATTCATCCGCATCTCGTGCCGCCCGCTTGAAAGAGTTAGTTTCATATCATGTAGGAAATGAATTCTCACAAATGAATAATGGGACGGGTTGACCAAAACCTCTTCCCCGCTTTTTATCCCAATGAATCGATGTTCAACCGGTTCATGATTGAACGCTGTCGCTCACTTCCAAACAATATTCTTAAGAGCTCAAAAGCTCTCCGGTTGCGAGTGCATCTAGGTTGTCGAGGACATGCGTTTAGTGTTGACGCACTCAACCGGTCAGAAACCATATGGAATATTGGTTGAATGCATGAATGCCAATAGGGAGAGGAAAGACACTCGACCTTCAACCTCCTCGACCTAGATAGGGTAGGGCTGGAGCCTTGTACGTGGCAAGGGCCAAGGCGTTTAAGAGACGAAAACACGGTTTTTGCATCGCAGTTATCTAGGCAGAAACACTATTTTCCCTATACCTAATGTTATTACTTTTGACCTAAGAACACATTTTTTCCAAAAAAATACTCCCGACCGCAGTTGAAACCAAAGGCTTTCTCCCTCCCGGACATGTTGACTGGTTCAATAATCCCATTCCTGCTCCAGACGCCTTCGAAGAAGGGAATATGGCTAATATCTCTCCCGCTATTAAAGTGGACATTTCTGTTACCCCTTTTGTATACGATATTATTGGCCTGTTAGAGAGATGATGTCTAGTTTTTTTTTATAAGTGCTAAAGGTCTACTAGTGCAAGAGATGGACTGACAGGCTATGGGTCACAGCAGCTAGGGTTGTATGCCTAAGATGTGTAGTTTATTCAGTAGTGCAGATTATTGAGACTATTTAGGTGGAGCATATTACTATGCCTCATGCTCAGATCATAGAGATACTATAATCTTTCAATCTTGTTAGGCACGCGGTTTAGACACTATTCAATGAGATGGGATGGGTCCTACTTTAGAGGACGTACACCATATGATAGGGCTTCCAATTATTTAGCAAGAGTATTATATGATGGAGTTGTGATGTATGACTATCTATGAGGTCAAAAAGGTTAGAATGGTTCATTATGTGTAGCCAGAGGCATTTTTAAAATGCCTAGAGAGGTATGAGTGTATATAATATAGTTTTTATGCTGGATATTCTCCACATGGTCCTCGAATTTAGAGTTTTTATTACATGCATTTGTGTGGGTATACACTATGGTAACACCATTACTACAGGAGCATTTACCTTTAATAGGTATCTTATTCGGGAGCCTAGAGAGAGGGACGGAGGGAAGAATCGGGGACACAAAACCAGGACTCTATACCCTACCAGCAGACGGTATCAATGCTACTAGCCTTAGAACTATATTGATTTGAACAACCCTTATATCATTAACTGGGGTTAGTTGTTTCCTGCGCAGCCCGAGCCCGTCTGAAAAAATATATATATATATAGTCCATCGAGACCTCTCCTTGTTAACAAGCCAGCCCAATAACCAACCGTTTTTCCGTGTGTCGAGCGAGCCCTAGAAGCTAGGAGCAAAAAGAATAGCTGTATCCAGGTACGTCCGTGCGCTTCTATCTACCCTTCGAAGAACGAACGACCCCGCCTACTAGTAAGTGCTTCCCTGAGAACAACAACTGCTATATACCTGGCATGGGATTACACTTATTGAAAGTACAAACCACCTACACACCTAGAAATATAGACCTGTTTAGCCCTACCTTTTGCTTATAGTGAGTGGCAGTGGCTAGCTGGATGATGGATGGATTCTGGGTAGGTGGGGACAGACAGACGATCAGATGGAGGGAAGGGAGTTATAGATGGGATGGATTGATGAGTAGCCAAGAGAGTTTTACCTTTTTAAGATATCGTCGAACTGCTCTGGATAGATTAGAATCAACAGCCGGAACTTTGAAGATAAGACATGGCTGGCTTGATGGCTAGCTGGATGAATTGGTTGGATGGGTTGGATGCGTGGAAGAATGGATGGGTGGTGAGTAGCCCACATAGGATAGGGTGGGATGGATTGTGCTTTACCTGATGGCTTAATCCTTGAACTGACTGCCGGGGATGCCTTCTATCTCTTCTCTCTATATGGCCCAAACTGATGTTGAGGGCGTATACTGCCTGCCCTGTCTTCTCTCTCCACTATAAAGTGCTACAGGGTGGTTCTATCTCTACTGCCAAGTGTTAATCGGATCTCCGTCATCTCTGTTGGAACAACTATTGATTATCAACTGATGCTGAGATCGGGCCTTCACTGCCTGCCATATATCTTCTATTTAAACCCTAGGACGATGGAGTTATACCCAACCTCTTTCTCTTATGAAGCCAGTAAGGAACGCTCAGTAGGGTAAGCACTAGGAGATTTACCCTTTACTTTACCTTGCCTTATGAATTCTGGCTGGTACCACGTATCAACTATTTGTCCGGCCGAGCCACTTATAATCTTATTCAATTAGAGCCTACTGCAAGGAAGGAATGAATAGACTGAAGATATTGAAAAAAGCTTATGATATGTTATTTTAGATATCTAAGACCTTTTTTCTCTGGGTTCGGAAGCACAATCCTCCATCCACCGAGGTGTTTAACTGGCATCTTGTTTTATTGAAATCAATGAGTGAATGCATGTGTAAGGTATAATTCCTTCTTCAATCCAAGAAGGGCAAGGGAGGGAGTAATACAAGGGGGGGAGGGCAGCTTAGGCAGGTGAGGTAAAGACTTATTAAAAGTCCATTCCTCGAGAAGCTAATTTAGTATTTTGGGTTGGTCCAGCCAATTCCGCAAAAACGCTCTCAGACACACATTTTAGAAAGGCCCGACAGGGCTGGAACGAGGTCCGAGGCATATTGTGATCGGAGTATTTAACTATCATTTTTCTGTGGCTAAATCAATTGATTAATGCAGTTCAGGTGATTCCATCTGATAAGGCCAAGAGTACAGCATAAGAGGCTAGAGCGCAGGTTCGGGGTGAACCCCTATTCTATTCAAAGTAAATTCCCCGAACAGCTCGTTGGTTCATTGTTGGGTGCCCGGTTTGGGTCGATCCGAAAAAGCTTATCATACACTGTTGTTAATAAAGCAAACGGCCGATCGTTTTTCTGGGTTTGAAGGATATGAGTTCATCCCCCCCCCCAATAAGTCAAATAATAAGTAGCGGTTTTATTAGGCAGAATTGATTCATTAGTAATAGTCCCTGCGACTTAGGCCTAGGCGCCAGAATTGCAAAGTCAAGGGGCGCAGCGGTAAAGAACATTGTATATAAAGGCCCAATATAAGCAGTTGAGACATGGAGTGAAATAGTCCCTCCCAGAGTAGGCACCATGCAGGTTGGATTGGTCAGATCGATCCGAGAAACGTTATGAAGTGCATATTTTAATAAAGCGAACCTTTGTTTGTTGGGGATCTGAAGCATAATCATCAATCGGGGTCTCGAAGTAGCATTTGGCTTTATGGAACTCAATGAATTGGCTAATTCCCTCTCTTTGTATAGGGCCTGAGCGCCAGCGGTATAAATAAATAACAGAATATATTAAAGTCCCAATCCGATCTAAACCGGTTTCGTTCGAAGATCCCCATCCATCTATCTGAAACTGTTACCCACCGGGTTGGTCCGCGTCAATCTTGAAAAACCTTATCCCTAGATGCGTGTTTTCCTATATTGAACCTTTGTTTCTCCGGGGTCCTTCCATCCCATCCATCCGGCAGTTCCACGCGATCTCTGCTAAAGGGAAACCACGCACCCCTCTCGGCTACCATCCCGCAATCAGGAAAGCATGCATGGTAAGCTAGTAAAAGTCTTGGGCTATTCGACCCCATAATCTCCTCATTCGGTGCTTTCAAGATCAGGTCATAGGTTGGACAGAGCACTAAATTTATTCTCTTAGGTAGAAGGCAAGTATTGAGTAAAGGTCTGGTGGAACAGATATTGCATGCACTTCATGAAAAAGAAGATAGGCAGCCCCTCCCAACCCAATAAGTATAAATAAGGAAAAAAAAGTTCTACTCAAAATACCACCTCCGAAGATTAATGAAGCAAGCATTTTATTGTAGTAATAAGTCCCCCCGTTCGTTCTTCCTTCATCCAACGAGGTGTTCTCTGATGGACAAAATAATAAAAGCCATCCGGACTGAGAGTTCAAGCCATGTAGTCCATAGTGTCAGTTCCATGGAGTAAGGTCTACTAGCTGTAGAGTAAGGTACTAGCACTATACTTGCTTTAGTACTTGCCATAGAGTGAAAGCCATAATAAGTACTAGCCGGACTTAAGAAAGCCGAGTGCTGGTAGGGTAGATAAATTAGCTTTCTTTTTCAACTTGCCTTTATCTCTAGTAGTGCATCTGTTTTCTTTCTTTCAATCTAAAGATGAGTTTTCTATAAATAAAAAGATTGAATGAAAAGTTTTTGTTAAATCTGTTCCAAGCAAACGTGGTGCCTGCCCCGAACCACCTGTAGGCCATCAATGAATAAATAAATAAATGTATAAATCAATTGGTGCTATTGTCCGTATCAATTGGTGCCAAGTTCTTGGAGGTATAGATCTCCTTCCTCTCTTAGTCAGTTCTAAATCTATCAGATATCAAGTGAAAATGAAGTTGAATAAACGTCGACGCCCCTAGCTAGTAGGTCTAGTTGTTGGAAGGTAAGAGAGCATGGATGCAATGGGTGGTGCATTGAGGGGAATGGGTCTACACCATAACCCCTGGCCACTCCTTCCGTCCAGCGGCATAAGAAGCACTTGATGGGTTTTACTAGGCCCGGGTGTTCTTCACCAGAATAAGGATTGAAGACCCTAAGAAATCTATATTGACTCGTATTTTCGGTCACTAGATAGCGTAAATACCAAGTATGTAAGTACTTGATACAACTTCCTAGCCTTTAGGTGCTGCCTCTGAATGTACGGTCTTTATAAACTCAACCGAAGAGAGAGGATATAGATTATATACGTAAGACATAGGACTAGCAGCATAGTCTATTAGAATAGTCTTTCCCAGCAGTGACAATAGTATGTACCAGTTTGAAAAAGAGGCTTTCCCAAGAGCATAGTTTAAATAGAACCTCCCCAGGAGGGGAGAAAGATCATCCCAGGAGCAAGCATTTCAAATAGTCCCAGAAGCAAGCATAGTTTAAATAGGGACTCCCAGAAGCAAGTTTGTTTGTTTGTTAGTTAGTTACCTTTTATGGGGAGGGTATTAGAAATTTGTTTAGTTACAACCTTTTGAAGAAGATAAAGGTCGGACGGATTCCGTGGGTGGTGACAACCCAACGGGCACTATTATACGTGGTTTATAATTATCCAGCATGACACGACCCAGCCTTCGACGGACTTCCCTATGGAAAGAATTTAGTTCGGGAAGATGGAAACTACTTCCGACCCCACCAAGCTTTTTCTTTTTGAAATGCTTCTGCGGTTGGAAACATTTTTGGCTCGACCGGAACAGCGCAACCTGGTGTTTTTCATGTTTGGTCTTTATAACCCGCCCGCTTTGTTCGTATAGCAAGCAGGCTCAATAAGCCCGCCTTCAATCAAGCCATCCATCTCTCTACTAGCCAGCAGCCCGCCATTTCTTTTCCCATCCCGTGGCGTTTTTTATCCATGCGCGCCTGTTCTCTAGACCGAATTTATTATCATATAATACTCGAATGGTATATCAACGTATATAGTGCAACATGGGGGCCTTATATCTCGGCTAGTTATGTGGGTGCGTAAGCACGCTCTCATTATAAGGCCGCCATCGATTTTAACTAAGCGAAGTGGGCGTATAAAGATGATAGATAGTTCGAACGAACGTGGCCTATCAATATGGAAATTTCGGTAACAAAAGTGGGCGTATAAAGATGATAGATATAGAATGTTCGCCTGGTTCATTCGGTCAGAGAGATGGGATTTTAGGTAACAAAAATGGGCGTCTACAGATTATAGGGAATGCAAATGTGGTCCATTCCTCATCCTTGATTTATTTATTCCTTCCAGTGGGAATTGAAGAACGCAACCCTGTGGGCGTCAAGTAGAACCTTACCTTCCTACCGGTCCTAAACTTATCCGAAATAAAATAAAATGATAATAACCTTTAGTCCTACCACTTTGGTCTCGCGGGTTCATTACCTCTCCCGATGGTCGAGCGGCTCGTACCTCCCCCGTTGTGTAAGGAACCATGTTGTTGTAAGGAACCCAAGTGTTCTGGTCTCTAGATAGATGAGCATCGGCATAAGTCCGGATCAAGTTGTTAAAATAAACTAATCCCATCAGTGTAAAGTTGTTCAACTTTCGTTGGAACTGATTCTTGAACTTCGTATAATTCCCATTAAAAAAAAATAACAACTCGTTTTGATCAAGTCGGATAATCCTATCATTGGTCAATCAAAATTAGATTCTGATTGAGTGAGAATGCCATTCATTTACTTAAGTTTCTATCCTAGTAGTAGTTCTGACATGTGGACTTACAGCTACTAACTACTAGTAGTCATTTGATACTTGCATATCTACGTTGAACTTTACACATGGATACATTGAAATTGCCCTGGGACGACTAAAGAGAGACCTTAACAGTCCCGTTAATATGCCTGCTCTACTTGCATGGATACGTCCTTGCTGAAGAATTTGTAATCTATGCTACCACAATTTGCCTCACCTCTCCACCGCAGAAGCCAGTCCCGCGGAGAAAGAGAGGCCACCTTTCCTACCAGGTCCACGTCCAACAAGTTCACGTCCACCAAGGCGGCATAGTCCGCTCTCGGCTTATTGCCATGGAACTAAGTGCACTAAGTGTGCATGGACTCTTAAGGCTCTTTCATTCTATGGCCTTATGGGGAAACTTTCTGGCTTTCACTCCACAGCTAATAGTTCTGAGTGCATGTGGACTACACTACTCTGGATAATTTACCCCACCATTCCCGGGAGATAAAGAAGTTACACCCTTCGTTCATACATCACAACTACTTCTCCATGCATGACAAGGTGCAACAAAGAATCAAAGGTACGGGACACGGTACATGGGTTACTGAGGTGAGGCAGGTCCACCGACGGATCATTTTGCAGTGTGAGGTGCGACAAAAGAAAACGGGGTTCTTATATGCTTTCGGTTACGCTGCTGGCCGGTATAAGTGACCAGAGGTGTTGTCTGCAAAAGTGTACCGAGATATAATAGAGGTTTATATGATGTGCTGCTTGCCGGTTTATGATCCTGCTTGCCAGTTTCTGCGGCGACGAATCACAGCCCACGGCCACCTGCCCAGTCCAACCCTGAAAGGCCCAGTAGGCATACCCCCGCCATTCAATATGCATTACCCATCCCGTTCAATATGCATTCAGGTCAATCCGCACTGGATATCACGTCCCCTTCATTAACAAACTGATCACGTCACAACACGAGCCATACTGACTAATTAGCTTCTTGCTTGATCTTGTATAACGTACCCATCGAGGAGGGATAGGATCTACCCACGTTCTCGAACCTCAAAACTCTTTACACCTCACATAGATCAGCATTGCCGGGGGCCCATAGTCGGTTTTGATGCACTCAATACCGGTATGCCCCGACTCCACGCCGGGAGGCAATCTATTCTTGTAGAGCATTTCCTATTTGATGTTTTGGAGATTTATTCTTTTGGTGTTGCTAGAAATGATCCTGGGGGGAACCGATCATGATCTTACTTACGGATCAGCTGTTGAGAGAAGTAAGTTGCTTAGCCCATTTTTGTATAATAATGTAGATAATGCAAACTGATAAAACAGGCAACAGCCCCATCTTTTGATAAAAGCGTCCACAGCATTTCCCATCTCCCAATATGAGCCATCCAAAACAATTCTATTTCTTACTTGATGTGATCTCTCGTCCCGATAAGGAGACAGCTCACGGCCCCAGCATTACCGTACTTATTAGCTCTCTTACTTGATTTTATTCTCACGTACACATCATTCAACGACAGAAGAGCCACACGGACACATTAGATTAAACAGATCCACATGTACACATCAGATCACAATATAACCCCATAAGAATGAGTCCGCCCCATTCCGTTCGCATTCCCACACGTCAACCCAGGCCGCCCAGTACGCGGCGTAAGGGAGGTGGATGGATACCCCAGGACACGGATTCCTAGTATGTTAGGTGGTACCAATGAGGAGTTATTGAGCAATTTAATTACCAGTTCGGAGCAAGCACTAAGTTCGGGTGGAACTTATTCCGCTCCGCCCCTTCTCATTTTACTTTTTACATTTAGATAAACCTCGCCTTAAACTACTTAGAGTCCTCTGGCCCTCGATCTCCTAACATCTTACGAGTGGATAAACAAATCACCGAGGTACAGGGTTATCACCGAACGGGTCCTCGTTTTAATTGGGTCGGTGGAATCCTACATCGAGCCAATCAAATGAATTTTCTATTAATGAACATTGACCTTTTAGCGCGTTTACCTTGTTTAGCCAAGCATACCTGATTGACTGGTTTCGATCCCAGGAGTTCCACTACTCTATGCTGTCATTCAATGCCAGGTGTTGCTGTAGATCCCAGAGTTTATCTACTAGATACCTATACTCAATGATGGTTTACTGATAGAAGATGATCCCAGGAGGGAGACCATCCAGTCATAGATCGGGGATTAACGGTTAAAACTATAATGTTTATGCCTTACTTACAATGCACCTTAGGATCTTCACCAGACACAATGGTTGAATTCACGCTAGGAAGAGAGGTAGGTTCACTTTTTATACAATTGAATTCTAAACACTGAGGGGGAGGTAACAACATGACAGAACGTGATGCCTTTGTGTGTTTATTCACATATATAATGCAATATGGAAGTTGTTTGTGTGAGGTCACCAATTAACCAAATCAACGATACATCACGACGTGTTACCAATGAAAGGGTCACGGCTATTATTACCGGGAACAACTTAACCTAGGTGAAGGAACTAGTTTTCATGGCGAAAGACAAAGTGCAACACTTAAAGTGCGACAAAATGTCTTATAACAGATGCCCCCTAAAGTATAAGCCCAGAATAGGAAATTATGGCCGAAATACTTTACAAATATTCAAGGGTGCTGGAGTAGGAGTAGCCTGTCGGAAGCTGCACACGAAAGAGGTGGTAGACCTTACCAAGAATGAAGAGCCCCCTATTCCACAAGGAATACCAATCACTCAAGAGGCAAAAGATGTGACTGAGATTCACCAAACTATTGAGGTAGAACATCGGGAGGAACTAAGCATCCTAGGACATGGCTAGGACCTAGCCTACCCCTCATTGGTCCATTCAAGCAAAATACTAGAGAAGATGGACACCACAGGTGGCGATGATGACCTCAAGCAAAATAAAGGGAAAATAGGGAAACCATAGAAGGTGAGCCCACACAGGATGAAGAGAAGGATGAGGAATAGGAAGACCAAAAGGACACGACCCACCCAGAAGACCAGCAGCAAGGACAAGGTAAGAAGCCTAAGTATAAACTAGAGGAGCATAGGTTGGAAAATAAACCCAATGACTAATTAGAGGAGAAAGATGATGAGGAGATGACTGACATGACCAAGGGTCTAAAATAGTCCATAGTTGATGTTCCAGTACCAAAGCCACAAGTAGAAGATGCGCCAGAGGGATTTTAGATTACTATAAAATCACCAAACTGCGTTTTGAGGCACAGAGTAAAAGATCCTAATCTGACCAGCAGGTGGGTCCGGTCGATCCACAGAAACCTCCTTAAATGCAATTATATATAAGAAACCCAGCCAGCCTACCTTTTCTTTATTATGCCAAACACCTAGGCTAGGACAATGGAGCAACTTTTTAGCCAGGAATACTTAAACAGTGACAGCCAGGGACATGCATGCTATTATCCCTTTGTTCACTAGTTCTTCTGCAGCCAGCCCTAGACCAGGAAGTGCTTTTTGGGTCAGGAATGTTGTTACAAGCCATGGATGGGATGGGATCCTGGAATCGTTGGATCGTGGGATGATCGGAATAGGGATGAGGTTCATTATACCTTACCTTGTGAATACTACCTGCCTGTTAAACACTTTCTCTTTACTGCCCGAGCTACACGCTTCAACGGGAATGCTTACAGACCAGGAGCAAGTTAGTGCCGGATCAGATGGGATGTGCTGGCGGAGGGGACTGGGAATAGGTTCATAAACCTTTACCTTCACTTCTTTTACCTCCCACCTTTATGAATTACCTTTC
>Ga0233342_1000159_pt1 | contig 20684 bp, 15 predicted proteins | sample GEONDECOMP273_FD_180706 | JGI IMG/M metagenome (GOLD analysis project Ga0233342, IMG submission 180706) | Leaf litter microbial communities from Shasta-Trinity National Forest, California, United States - GEON-DECOMP-273 | ecosystem: Environmental > Terrestrial > Plant litter > Unclassified...
AAAGATGACGATCGCTGTGAGCATGTCATCTATTACGTTAGTAATAAGCTATCTGGACCCCCTTTGTCCTACACCCATGATGATAAGTTAGCACTCGCTATTGTGTTTGCTGTTCAGAAGTTACGTCACTACATTCTGATGCGTAAGACTACTTTCATTACAAATTTGAACCTATGTCATTCCTCTTGAGTCAACGAGTCATCAATGGCAAATACGCTCGCTGGATCGTAATCTTTCAAGAGTTTTACCTCGAGTTTGTTACGCCTAAGAGTAATAAAGCCTTAGCTCCCGCATAATTTCTTATGGTGAGCGTGGATGCGGGGGGCTTTATACGGGTAGTATTATCTAACTGCAGATAAGATACTTTTCTTCACTCACTCAATAGCACCACCTAACACAGCTTGCTTGATCCGTCCGTCGACCCGGCCTCACCTCATCACACTACTATGTAGGCTCCTGTCTGTTCGTTCGTCCAAATGACCCCTTTTTGAATCCCATTGAAGGCTTCCCTTGATAGGCGACTCTCTTATTTGTAAAGCTCCTTTTGAAGGTTCCCTTTGGCCCTAATGGGTTAGGTCGAAACTGGAAGGCTTGCTTGGAAGGTCCCCTTTATTAGTTCAAATTCCATGGTGACTATTGGAATAATCCATGGTGGGAGCTTTCTATAATCCGAAAGTTCCCCATACTACTTTATTTAAGTTATTACATTACCACTATACATTGAGAGTTGTTATATCCATGGCCTCGGGTTCGGTCGGCGGGATAGAGAGGGAGAGCTGCTGTATCCCGTTAATCCCCATATGGAACTTATATGAGGAATAAAACCTTTTTAGTTATATTGGCAAGGACTGACCACCATCCAGCTTGGATTCTCCCAGCAAGCTTCCCAGCTAAAAATAACAAGCCAGCTCCTCCATCTTATTTCCATTTTCATTTCCGTGCCCCCCGTGCTATCCTATCCTCTCTTTCGTCTGTTGGAAAGGGGCTATCCTGGGTATTCATCGATGTGGTCCTCCTTCTCCTCTCGACAATGACCTTCCAACAATGACTAGCGATTGACTTACTCTCCTATGGTAGACTATTTCAAAATTTTGAGTAGGGCTTCTTGGGGATGTTACCTCTTATCGGGACATTAGATGGCGGCTACTTATCGGGACGTTATATGGGGAGTTATATCGGGGCATGATATGAAATAAAGGTAATAAAGCTAATTGGTATTATCTGGATATAACCTTATTGGGAGTGAGCTGTTATACATCTCTTGGGTCTGGCTCTGACTGACTGTCTCTGTGGGATATATTGTTATGTATAGGGTTTAGGTGGAGATGTCATGCCTTGGTGTTGTGGAATTGTATTTATGTCTGTTATTTGCTATGGCAAGGTCAGCAGGTTAGGTTTGTTAGTTAGTATGTGGGAACGTCTTTATAATAAGATGGGTCATCAGTTGGGAACGCTTTTATTATAAGACTTATCCGTTTATAAAATACGATCAATCAATGCCTCTCGCGTCGACATGTCTGTTGTCCCCACTATCCTGTTGTGCGCCCCTAATCAGAAGACTCATCAGTTACCTTTGGCCGCTCCTTAACCGGCCAACATCATCAGATTCAGCAGTAAATACAGAACCAGAGCACGAATTATACCATGGAATATATACCGCTCGATGGATGATACGCCCCTCCGTTCGCAGTATTGCATTTCGTCAGTCTTCCCCGCATTCCATACAACTATGGGAACTTACTGTTACATCCTTCTCTCTTGGATCAGTTATTGTATCTTTCTGTTGGAGCGCTCTACCTCAAACTATGTTGGCAATCAATTAGATATAAATCAATTCTAGTAAATCATTGCATTGGGACGCTAGATTGGATCATACGGGATAAAAAAGTTGAGCAAACTGAAGGGAGGGCCTATTCCCAGACCGAAGGTGCCACAATACAGTCCCTGCTGACAGAAGCACAAGGTTCAGGTCAGACAGATTCGTATCCTGAAAGTTAGTTTGACACTATCAGACAATTTTGGAGAACGCACACATACCCTTACCGTGGGAGGGGGACCAGATAGACTTACTTATTCCCGGCGGGCTTTTTGGGCCTGGCAGAAAATAAGTTACATTCCTAATTCGACCCGATCTCCCTCTATATAAATAGACAGCTTGACAACAATCTGTTTATCCGTTGTATTTAAAGCGTATAAAGCACTCGCTTGAGAAGAATAGGCCCTACTATATTATAGTACAAAGCATGATACAGAAGAAGGCCTTGCTTTATTCAATAAATGGGAAGAGAAGAAAGTACCACATGGTTACACAACCTAGGAAGAAACAAGGAGATACCCACTGGGTACACGTTGTCACTCGTGGAGGTGTAAGAACACGCCTAAATGTAGAGAATATTTTATATGGTAAAATAGTAAAAGAAGGCTGCTCCAATACTTCCCTAGTTTTATGCAATGTGACAGAAGCAATTCTTGCACGATGTCATGGAAGCTTTGAAGGAGGCACTTGTCGGGGAACAATAAAGACCTCCATATACAACTAGTCTATGCTCAACTGGATAGAACAGCTTTTAGCTTTGTTACACCATTTGAAAACAATGCCAGATTAGCCTTGATGATGACGTTACAACAATATGAGGAGGTTGGTTACCGATAAGAGAGGTAGGTTACACTGTTAGGTTAGCTTACACTAGGAGTGAGGTTTTACAGTAAGTTTGTGATGAGTACGTTAGTCAGGCAGTGGCGGAAACACATAAAGTAGCAGGAGTCCTTGGATATACGTTGGTAACTTGCTGCATGATATGGATTCACTTACAGCAAGTATGAGTCCTGGGATATCGTTACTTTCTGCCTTGAGGCCGTGGAATATGCATTGGTAAATTGCGGCATGAGTCCTTGGTAAGTCCGTTAGTACACATACAGCAGGAGTCCTTGGAAATCGTTCCACTTTCTGCCTTGAATCGTTTTGCTACACTTTTGGGAATGAATGAGAGAAAGAGAGAGCGAAAGCTTGCATGGTACCCCGTTAATCGCTAACGCTCATGGTTGATTGATTGCTAACCCTTGCATATAAGTACCGCTAACGCTCGAGGGAGCACACAGCTAGGTTGGAAGGAAGCGCATAGACAATATAAAATAAACAGATGAAGTATTCGTTCCGCATGAGGGGCGGAGCCGCTCGACCATAAGGGAGAGGGGTTTGTTACTTATAATGGAATTGTTGCTTACTGAGCTGCATTAGGGTCCACAACAATGATATCATAATTTAGGTGAGTTAGACCGCTAGTAAGCTTGTCCGGGATACGTGCATGGAACATGAGCACCTGGTGGAGCAGTATAGTATGTTGGCAAAGAAAAGAAACACTTCTCAGCTTGAGTCCGTGGGAGATCCATCACTTCGATCGAACCTTCCCCCTTGATGGTTACCCACTACAGACAATTTACCCTTGCGAGTACACCACTTAAACTGGACAGAAGCATCTTCCCTTGCCCTCACGGACAAGCGACGTCGTTCCTTATCGTACCTTTCATTCTTGACTTTGGGGTTTAAAGGGGGTTTTATCACTTCGATGAACGGTTATCACTGTTCCTATCCCTAACATGCTTTTCCTTCTTTTATATCTAGTTACCGAAAGCATACGAGTCAATACGTCTTAGAGACCCTTTGTAAAATAAGAGTCAGAGTAAAGGCCTCGTGCTATGGTATTTTAACCTATATATATATATGCTATGTTGTATGAATCAACGTAAATAAATATATAAGCAAGTGAAAAGAACCACCCTACCGACTGAATAACAAATACAAATAATTACCTCCGTCAGTACGGCAGGCACTCTGACTATGAACCCCCTTTATATCTCCTTGCCAGTAACAACTTGTGCAATGCATCCAGTGGCAACAACAGTACGCGCCAATTCTGGCCCACATTCATGCCCTGAATCAGTTCAAAGCAGCTGCATTTGTATATGGATTATGAGGAACAAAGTGCTCAAAGTGCGCAGATAAAAATACTCGGCCTTATGAGATATATTTCAAATGCGAAGTTCCGTCGGGGAGGGGTTATTCCATGCTCGGGGAGCCTAACCATATCTATAGTAGCATATTTCCGGCATCCACTACTTTAGGAGGTTCCGGATAATAATAGTAAGTGTTAGCTGAAACCACCTCCTATAGGCAAGCTTCACTCTATCTATCCGTACATCCTCTGGGTTTTTCCCTGTCTGGAGGGATCTTTACTACCCTCCTGCTTGGCCTGGTCCGCTATTGCCTGTTTCCTTTAGTTTATTTACCGTGTATGGTGGGGGGAAGGGGTTAAGTTTGTGATATGGGGCCATTCTTTATGACCTTATTATGGATATAATTTAGACCCCACTTAAACTTTAGTATTATATGGAATGGGACTTTTCTCGATCACCTTCTTATTTATATTATTATACCCCTTTTTAGGTTGATTCTTTAGGACAATGACAGCTTGCAAAATGTGTTTAACCAGGTGGAGACAGACAGAAGAAGGGTTGAGGCATATCCCCATACCGAAGGTACTACGATACATCCCCAGAAAGGAAGAATACACATAGAGCACGGGCTTGGGGACACCATGAGTACTTATGTTTTGCATTCAGGACTCACGAATGAATTATACCGGGCGCCCAAAGTGAGCATCAAACCACTTCTATATAGCTTCTTGTTCCGGGATTCGCCTGGGTGGGATACGCCTTTACACATATTTGTTTATATATGTAATTCCCCCAAGGCAGGAAAGCCTTTCAACCCTTGTACCTCTCGGACCCACTACCACTTGGATTTTATTGCAACAAGCCTTCCATAGGTACTTGCTGTCATAGACAAGGACTAGGTTTCCTTGGGTAAACCACTTAGCATGGATATTCCTTTCATGCCAGGCTTTTTGTCTAGCTTTCTATTGATTGATGATAATATACTAAGAACCTAGATTATTCTAATTCCATCAGTTGTGCTAGCTGAGCTTCCATGGATTCTTCATCTGTCATCTGCAGGGCATTAGCTATATACAAACTTGGTATAACAAATTCTGCAGGTATGACCGCTTCTTTCCCATATACTAGCTATAAGGGGGTAAACTTGTGGAGCTTATTAGTGGTCATCCTGTAGGCCCAAACAACTGCAGGAACTCATTCATCCCGATTAGCAGAACATACCTTTGTTAAGCCTCTTTCCATAATATTATTAAAAGCGCTTCAACAGTCCCATTGGCCTATGGACAATATGGGATACTCTTACGATATTGAATAAATATTTCCCCTGATCATTGGTCAAACTCCTGGGACATCCAAACCTAGAGATAATATATTAAAAGATAAATCTTGTATGAGATGCAGTATAATAATATTAAACAAGTTAACTTCTACCCATATGGTAAGGTAGTATGTAGCAATGATGATATACCAAGCCTTAGAGTGCCAAGTAGGGGGCCCCGTGAGGATTCCATAGGTTTTACAAAATAAGTATATAGCCCATTTCTCAAATGGCTGCAGTGCTCTCACCAGTTGTAAAGGTAGTTATCTTTCCTGGAGGGCTTCCAACCCTTTGACAAACATCGCAAGCTCTTGCATGATCTTTAGCGTCTTAAACATCGTAGTTCACCATAAACGTACCTGTAAAAAATATTGAAGATCCTTACCTCCAACATGTCCTCCTGCAACTCCCTGATGGCATTCCTACATAATATCTGGCTGTAGCTTTAAAAACCAACTATCTTTTTCGGGCTGCAGTGAAATTATCAGGAGCCATACCCATGGTTAATAATAGGGAAATATATTTTCTAAGTAATGTGGAACAACCTTGATTTGAAATAACTTAGCATCGGGAAGTCGGTCATCAACTGGACCTCCATATTATCCTGACTCTAGTCTAAAAATTTTGTCCGGTCCCAAGTTATGCCTCCTAGGCTTTACCACAACCTCAAAAGAGAATTATTTTCAAAGCAACAACTAGCGGTAGATCCTTCCTTCCAAGATAGGTTTATTGACCACATATTGAAAGGCTGAACGAACGGTCTGTAAAGAACTTGAAATTACCTCCCAACAAATAACGTTATAACTTATGCAAAGCGACTATAGCTCGGACCTTCTTTTCTGTAGTCGTGTAGTTGCACTCAGCCTGTGACAATTTCCTACTGGCAAAGTATAACTACTTATAACCGTCAGGCCCTTCCTTCTGTTTATTACTTGTTCGCTCTTATGCTCCTTTTATAAAACCTTAATTCCCATTTTATTTCCGTTTCTGTAATTGCCCCTTATCTCTCTCTTTTATACTCTCTATATGCCAAAAACCCTAAATCCCCTCTTCCACCGCTTTTGCCCCCATCTCCAGATCTTGCTTCCCGGTAATCCCTCTGGTTCCGCCTCTCTCCCTCGGGGGACTGGGGGTATTGCAGTCAAGTCATAGTTCTTATGGCCAATGGCTAGAGTTTGGTTGATCAAGCAATCAATGGCAAGGGCAAGCAGCAATCAAAGCAAAGGCAAGCAGCAATCAAAGCAAAGGCAAGCCAATGAATGAAAGCCAATCCGAGTCAACCCAATGAATGAATGAATTAATCTCTAGTCAAGTCAAAGCCAATAAGTAACATGAAGTGACATGAAGCCAAGATCCCCAGCCCGTGTGTCCCCCTCGGTCGGTTGTCGTCCATTTGGTCGTGAGTTCCGCAAATAAGTTAGACTACTAACTAGCGTAGTCACTTTCTGGTCTAGTAGCTGAGTCTATCGACGTCCTTCGCGTTCGATTTGTGATGCAAATCCAAAGTTATAACGGAGATAATTATGAGTTCACTTATTATACGATGCAAGCTCGTTAATTTTATGTTCAATTTTACGCATGGTATAGTGACGTATATAATGGCTGTTGTGGCTTTCCACTTGTCCAATATAATGAATTTTAAGCAAAGAAGATGCAAATAAACAAACGATCACTGTCTGCTGTAAACTAATGAGCCTAATGGTTCTAAGCTAATTCAATGGGTAAACCCAGTTTTCTATGGTATTTATTTCAATGGGTAAATGGCTAAAAAAGAGGAATAATTAAATATGGACAACCATATTTTTCCATAAGGTGGACACATATTATTTTCTTATTGTCAATGGTGTTTATTATTATTATTCTTGTAAACCTAACTTTAATAGGTATTCTCTAGCTCCTATATATATATCTGTTGGTTCTAATTATGTTGCTGGTGAAACTGGGAATACTTTATTCTCTTGGGACGCTGGGTCAGCTGATACTGGAAATGATGAGGCTGCTGGTGGTTCTAATTATTCAAATTATGATGCCGGGACTCCGGGAACTGCTGGAAATGCCCCTGCCCGTTTCAACTTATTATTAAAATCATTCCATTTCTGATGAGGGTAATTATCCTGGAACTGAAGCTGGTTCAACTGGTGTGGAATTTTATGCTTATAAAAATTATCCTGGGAATGAGGAGGCTGGTTCAACTATTCAAGTGACCCAGGGAATGCTTATACGGCGGCTGCTCCTTCAACGGCTGGAAATAATTCCATTTCTACTTATGATGGGAATGGAGCTGGTTGTGCTGCCTTTGCTGGGCTTCCTTTTGCTTTTGTTGAAATAAAGCCCTATGACTCAGATGAAACGGAGAACCTCTTCCACCCAAGTGTAAATATATAAAGGAAAAGGATGCTTAAAAGCAAATTTTAACAAGTACGCATGCTACTGATACAGTGAACAGCTTTTTTTGAAGATAACAGAGCTCAAAGATAAGCACGCTGTGATTAGAGTTTAGGTCAAGGATAAGGAATTGGTCTCTTAGCCTTGGCTTCTAACCATAGTATGATACCTTTGTGCAAGGTGTGTCAAATAGGATAGCTTATTTATGAGCTGATTAGTTAGCTGAATAGTTAGTTTACAATAGACGTTCATAATAGAAGTTCACAGGAGAATAGAGCCATTAAGAGAAGCAGCCATTAAAGCTACTCGCTAATTATAGGGGGTGACACGTCCGTACTACACTCTCTCTTCAACCCAAGCACAGGAAGGAACTAGGGCTATTTTAAAGATGCATTGGGCCAGGATGCGCGGGGAAGGCTCACCTAATATATGTTATTTCTGGGCAGATTACTGCCTTCCGAACGACTGAAAACTTGCCCCACCTACCTGCCTTATTACCTTAGGGGGCCCACCTACGTACCGACCTATTTAGGGACCGCCTTACTCAAGTAATAAAGTGAAAGGAAAAAGGTATCAGCGGGCTAACAGATAAATAAGAAGAGAGAAGGCAGTATAGTGAAACTGTTTTCGTTGAACGTCCGTCCCACTTGGTGTGCTTTTCTGTGTATTCTCTGATGTAACTTGGCTCTTTGTTCTAGGCTTATAGTTACTGGCTCTTCTAGCCCCTCCCTGTTGGAAGTATGTTCTATAGTGTTGGGCTTGACTTGTGGCTTAAGGCTTATTAAGGTGTATGGGTGCGGTAACATTGCATTATATATGATAATATCCAAAGCCATTATTTCTCTATTTATTCTGGCGGTAAGTCCTTTTGATTATATTCTCTCGGGTATTAGTATCTGAAAGGTGCTTGATAGTTTCCTTTTCATCTTTGGGTTATATTGGCTAAATAAGAAGGGTTCCTTATGCTTTCTCTCGGCCAGCGGTGTTATCCTTCTTCCTTATAACTTCCTTATCTCGGTTCTGTGTTGAAGGTGACTCCGGTAGGAGGCTATGTGGGGTGGCCGCTTGCTGTGCCGTCTCCCGTACTGGTGGATGTGTCTTGTGGTGCCTTTGTCCGGTGGGATCATCTCTCTCGCAAGTATCATCGGTATCGAGTGGATCAACTCTGGTATCTACATAAAAACTGGCGTTGAGTAGCAGCATGGAGTACCGGCATTTAAACCTGGGATTGAAACCTGGCAATCGTGGGTAAACGTCAGAAAAAGACATGGTTGAGTAAAAAGAAAATAATTGAAGTGCCAAAATGGGGATCCGGTGCTTATAAGATAAAGAAGATCATGGGTTGGGCAGCACTGCATATACTAGGGTGAGAAGGTACAAGGTTCAAATTCATTACTCGTCTAACTTCGTTCCTCGCCCTCGTACCTTAGGCAAGCGGCTTAACGCACCTTGGTGGTAACATGGTACCAACAATAAGTAAATATGCGGTACCTAACCAAATTAATAAGATAAGGTAAAGGGATCATAGTGAGAGTGCCTTACCAAGCATGATTTAAGCAAGTGTGGTTGGTTTGGAAGCCGAGCTCACGTCCAATATATAAGTTAAGGTCTGTGAGCCTGGCAAGGTTCTATGTCTGCGCTCAACCTCGTCTTCCTGGTGTACGAGGCTTGTAAATACTATCTATAATAAGTGTTATTCATACTAGTGCCGTTCCCATATCCCACAAAAGGTGGGGTACTAAAGAATAGAATCCAAAAGTTCCTAAAGAATATCTTCCATAAGAAGGTATCTAAAGAAGATCCCCATATAAAACTGGCACTAACTACTTGGCACTGACCAGAGTTGTAGCTGCACCTTCTAGCTCTGATTGACAACTGTACATGACTAGCAACTTTACTGGCTACTACTCTGACAAGGAACTATGATTAGGCTCGGCAAAGATAACAGGCTATTAGGACTATGACTAGCGGCTCTTGGCAATGACTGTTGGGCGTCGACATCGACTCTTGTATTGACTGATCGAGTAGCAACATCAAGTGTTCTAGCATTGACTCCTGGATTACTACTGGTCACGCACTACTGGGCATGGCCTACTTGGCGCTGAGTAGAGCTTTGCTGAGTATAGCTTTATTCTAGCACTGACTGGCAAGAGTTGTACTGACCGGAGCATCTAGGCACTGACGGAATCCCAGCCCAGTCGAGTAGCCCGCCGGTAGCCAAGCCTAGTTGAATATCCCAGCCCAGGTAGGCACTCCGGTTCTGTAGGGGTAAGCTGTGTAGCGGGGATGTTGTGAGGACTACCTCTCTGTGGGATGAGTGCCGTAGTCCGTGGTAACACTTATCATGTGGGCATAAGAACCTCCATCATGTGGGCTCTCAATAAAGAACTATCTGGCATAACCACTTGCCTGACTGTTCTCTATCTGACTAGCACACTATGTGTATGGCAATGATCTTACTAAACAGGTGCATCATAAGTGATGCATGTTCAGAGCATAAAGTTGAGTTATAAACTTGTGTTCTTGAGGGGTAAGCTCTGTAGGAACTATTTTTCTGTAGCGATAAGTTTCGTGCAGGGATATGGGGTATCTCTATCTGGTCTGGTGACCGGGTATCCTGTGATGTGGTCCTTCTCCTCAAGCTCGTAAGGTAATAACTTAAAAATTATGTTTCTCCCTACTATCTGGTGGCAACTGGGCTCACTCTTTTTTTATTCTCTTCTGTCTTCTTATTGCTCTATTCTATTATAAATAGTATCATACGGACTCTTTCTTTTAAATGCGTACAGAAAGCGTAGTGCTTCATGCGGATTGAAAGTGTAGGTCAAGTTTCGTTCATAGGGCTGAGATCAGTAAGTCTGAGGGCCTCTGCGGTTAAGGTCCGGATCAAAATACTAAGGTCAAAAGTATAAGTTCCCAAGGAAGAAGGTCCAAAAGCCTACCAAAGTATAGTCCCAAATAGGTTAAGTTCCCATCCCAACGTACCAAGCGGGTATGTATGAGTTAAAGTTCCAAGTATGAGTGCATAGGCTGGAGGGCGTAGGAATTATTATTGAGGTTAGGTCTCGAGGTCATAGTCTCAGTGCATGTCCGTTTAGTAAGCCGCTACCGGTCATTGGCAAAACGTCATGCCATGATTTTTCGGGTTAATCACCCACCTCCACTAACACTCCCTTACTTCCGCTCTGGTTCGCTCAGCTTCCTCCTCAATCTTTCCTCCATCTTTCTTTCGGCCACTCCTTTGCCACTTTGGCTCCGTCAGTTCTTGTGAGCTAATCGAAGTCTGTGTCATGTGAAGCATCCTGGTACTAGTCCGAGAAGGAGGGGGTATAGGGGGCCCCTTTTATTAGGCAGTTTAAGATTGAATGTAATGCGGATATGGCAGGGATGGGAGACTGGTGTGATGCGGGCGGATTGTGGAGAATGTGGACTGTAAATTGAATGGGTAAAGCGTACTGGGAATCTGGTTAAATAAGGGGCCTTAAGAAGGGTAGCTTAGATTGTACCTTGTATTGGGAGTGAGCTTATCCCTATATGTGGACGTGAGCTGTGTGTTTTATTGGGCCGTTATATGGGGAGTTTATGGGGACGATAGATTAGCCTTTGCTTGATGAGTAGTTATATATTAAACCTCTATGTAGACGTGATATTGGTAATGATGGGGCCTTTATATTTATAATTATGTGTACGCCTCTATCATAAGATGATTCATTGCTTGGTGGTAACGCCTATCCTTCCCGATGGGTCAGTTTATAAGCTTGCATTATATAAATTATTATAAAATTGGCTCGTAAACTTATTATAACAAGTGCATCGCCCCCAAAAGAAGATGATAGTACTGAGATCGTGCATCGGTTCCAAAATATCCAAAAGGAATACTCTATCGGTTCCAAACCATCCAGGCGTCAACACCTTAAATCAAGTGGATTGACAAGCGGCATTTACTTCTGGATCACCTATCTCGGAAGATTGTGCTGTTATCCATCCGTGGGAGCGCCTATTTTGGAATATGTGGGCTATCAATCAATGAATAACTAACTATCAAGCACCACCTCGCTTACTGGCACGTCCTTCCTAGCGTGACTGAACTAATGTGTCTGTCTGTCGATGATCGACTATCGGCTATTACTGGTGCTGGCGTCTATGTTTGGTGGATAATCGTCAAGTGAATTAACATATGTAATGATCTTAATTCCTTCCCTCTCGCCCAGGTAGGAACTATAATTTAGTAGCATTCATCTTTGTTCATCCATCTGATCCGTCCATTTGATCCATCCATCCTATTCAAGTTGTGAAGCGAGCCAGTAAGCAGCTAGCTGCTGTCCTTTCCTTCCGCCCGCCATAAATAAATAAAGAAGCAGCGAGGTTTCTGCTAAAGCTAAAAGCAATTTATGCCATCCTGCCTAACGTAGAACGTCATGAAATGACAATTGTTATTTATAACAAAAAAGTATGATATTGCATATATACGACCCTCCGGTTGCTTCCCTCGTTATAGGGAAGGGTTTAACTGTCCATGTTATAACATCTATGGGGATAAGAATTTTAGCGACTAGTTCTAAGTAAGTAAGTTCCATGGGAATATACTTGTCCCTGCAGAAGTCCATGCATTAAGACGTTACATTTAGTATCCACTATAATAATACTTTTTTTAACATATTACCTACCATACATCGATTTATCAATGGCCTCTCAGCAGATAAGAATATACACTTCCAGACCTCCACCCCTTTATCCCTCGGTATATTTACCGGGAAGGGAAGGAGCTTACCTCTACGGAACACAGGTTTTTACTCATTATTTAATTTATAATATCGATAGGTCCAATAGGTCTTCTATTAATGGCCACCTTTTCACTCTAAAATTTACCAGTTCAAGGTCCATAATGAGGGAATGAGCCAGCTACTTTATATGCCACCCTTGCCCTCGTACCTCAGGAAAGACTTCGTTCCTTTCCCTAGCGAATTTACCCTATTGCGCTACCTTTCTTTAAGTGACTACGTCTGAAAGTCTCGCCCGAGTCATTTCTTTTTTGTTCCGACTGTATGCACTCAACCTTGTCTGAAAACGCTGGTGAGTTGGTCATGCAATAGCAGATTCATTAATGAATGGGGTGAACGGATTGTGGGCGGGTCCGAAACTGGCAGGCAATCACAAGTTAGGTCAGCAAGGTGCGAAGCAAGAGAGTCCCTTGCCAGTTTTTCACTATAGAACTTGTCCCACAGGTTCTTTAGTTAGCGGAGCCCGGAAGAATAAAAGAGTAAACAGGCCGGTAAGAGTATTTTGTTTCATAGTTTTTAGTTCGTTTCATAGTTCTGGGGACAATGCTTATATGCTTTTTCCGTAGTGGAGTAGGTTGGACATGCTCGTAAGTAACACGCTAGGCTAAAGCGTAATGTAACGTCTTCGTATTATGTCTGATAATAGCGCTATTTGAGGGGAATAAATAGAAACCCATCCTCCCTCTCTTTTTAGCCTCTAGCGAGGTATGCATCCATCTTCAACCGCCGACATGAGCGAACCAAAGAACTTACTTCTTCCTTAATAAAAAGTGAGGGAATTGAAGTAAAAAAATTATACAACTATAAGACCAGCCGGGTTCTGTAGGAGAATTTGACCACTTGTGACCCACCATGATAAGGAAGCGTATCCATATACACGCACGTACGCTCGGTCTCCTATCTATAACCTTGGGGCACTAACGGACACTAACGGGCACTGGTAGACGGGCATATTTTATAGATAATGAATGGATCCAAATAAGCCATAGATATCCCCCCAAAGGCCCGAAGGGGATCTCATGGTCGGTTAAGTCAGCAGCAGGAGGCATAAAGCGGGATAAAATCTATTTTATTCTTTAGTAAGCCCCACACGCACAGAATGAATGTTAGTACTTCCGAAGGCTATCACCGGAGATGACCTTTCGCTACCGCTCGAATAGCCTCCTCGCTACCGCGCGCTTTTCCAGTGTAGACCGATGCTAGTGGCGAGGAAGGTAATTTCACTCACTGATCTAAGTCTTGGATGAAAGGATGGGAACTAGAACTAATAATGAAGGGAGAGAAATAACAGAGAAGGATGGAAACTAACATTATATAACCACGTATTTATGCTGTAAGACAGAGCTGGTCACTTTACCATGTATATTAGGAGGCCTCCTTCGGTCGAGTCTAATACCTTTCTAGTGCTCCCGTTTGGTCGCATAACTAATAGAATGGAAGAAGTATGGCTTCGCCTTCTACCCATAGTTGCAGAGCGTAGTTCAGGGGTGCCCTTAGGTGACCCTGTACGAACGAGTCTGTCCTTATTAGGTGGGTGGTAACTCATAGTTAAAAAGAATCACTCTAAAGTATGGGGCCATAACCTAAAATAGCCGGATAATAAGCAAAGGAAGCAAAGCTAGCATCCCCACCATCAGATGAAAAGGATAGCCGGAAGGAGTAGCCACTGCCTTTGACTTTGCTCTTGCGACCCTTGCTTCTGGTGCTTTTGGTCTATGTCCTTACGTGCTTTGCCTGTGGTGCTATAGTTGGCTCTGATTATCCCGACTAGGTCCGGCTGCTGCTAGCTTTGTTGCATTAATTGGGTAAACTGCTAAGCCAACAGGTTCAACCGCGTCTTCATCCGTATTTGGATATGGAACCGAACACAGCCTTGAGAATATATAAGTGAACTGGAGCTGGGGCTGCATCTTTATCTCCAACCCCTAACTATGGGACTGACTCTCAAAATGGTTGGTATGCTATGGTTCTGCCCCTGGATCTTTGGTTGAAGATGGGTTATATCTTCCCGCTATGGATCTGCTTGTGCTTATTATGCTATCTTTGCTTATTCTGGTGCCTTTACCATTTGAGCTTCCCCTTATCTCTGCTGGTATTGTTCTTATTTACTCCCACCCTTTTAGACTTATTATTATAAGGGGTTCTTGTGTAATTATATTCTTATTTTGGTAGGTAGTTTCCTAATTAATAACGCGGATTCTTATTTATTCGCTTGTTATTAGGTAATAAGACCAAACTAGTAAAAAAAAATCATTAAGCCAATACTAGTTACTTAACCTATCTACTATATTGAACGAGCTACTGAAAACTCATCCGCTTGTTGGTATTATTCATACTCCCTTATTTACTCCCGGACTCGGTTCTCACAGCGAAATGCCATGAAATGCCGTCGCTGTAAGGTAAATAGGCGAATGATAGTATAATTTAATACCCCTTAAAGAGTTAAATATTGAAGCAGGGGCCCGTTTCCACATATAGAATAGATAGACTCAATTCATACGGCGGCTGCCTCTTGTTGATAAACGAACTATGAAAGGCGCCCAACTAGAATAGATACACTCGGCCTTAAATTGCTTGGAGGGAGAAGAACAGTCTGCTAATAAGTAGATAAACCTTGGCTTTAGGGGGATAGCAACAGCAAGCACCATATTTAGGAAGGGCGAAAGAGAGCCGCACTCACTATAAGAACATTCGACATCTTTCAAGGCGGGCTTTCTCTGTAACTATTTTATAAGCTATATTTATGCACTCCACCTGAAGCTGTTTAACTCACAATACCTACTTAACTCTCGTTTCCGATCACCCCGGGGAAACCTCAACCCTGTCAATGTAAAAAGGGAATAAGCAAAACTATCCAATTTATATCTTCTTACAATGCAGTCGGAGACATAAATGCACTATTCGGGGTTGGGGAGGAAGATCGGGTGGATCGGCAGGTTGAGCTCCAATCCAAGGGTGCATTCCTTCTTTGAGATGGATTGCTTTTCCCTCTTTACCTACTAATGAACATATTCAACTACTTGTTGGGTGTATCTTAGGAGCAAATCTTGTATTACCTTTTGGGAATCAAGAGGGGGGTGCTGTAAGGATAGAAGTACCTATTGATAGGGTCAAAAATCGACTCACCCAAAAGGGCTTTATGCATCCCAAGAAACCTGTCTTATTGGGGTTGGGAAAGTCTCCCGCGGCAATAAGCGAAAGATACAAATCGGTTGCCCTGGGATTACTCCGATATTATGGCCCTTGTTAAAATATAGGGAATCTTATATGCCTAATAAAGACGGATCTATTTTATTCGCTTTGTAAGGCTATCGGGATGCTAACTGGTATATTACCTAGGGATGTCCCAAAGCGCTTACCGAGTGCGGTTAGCATTTATCTTAACAGCATTAATATGGAAATAGGACATATTCAGAAAAATACCCCCTGTTTCGAATTAAGAAAAGAGTGCGTTCACCAGAAGGTGCGTAGCGCTTGTCCTTCCGAGGGCAAGGAATCAGACGGGCAATCGGAGGGGGGATCAGAAGGGAAAAGGGAGGGTAAAAAGAAAGAACGAAAGATCAGAAGTTTGATTTTCCGTCCTTGCGCTTGCATAAACTGCGAGGAAACAGACGTGAGGGTATTCCAAGTTCGACAGATGAGAGATTATCTTAAGATTTTGGGGGGGCCTGTGGTCAAAGCGAAAGGCAAATATTTCGGTGGCTTATCTGCTTTACGAAAAATTATTTATCGTAAAAGGATTACTCTTTGCAGGACTCATTTTATGATGATGGAGAAGGGAAGGCTTCGCTTTTCCAACCTTTCCGTAACAGAAAAATTCCACACCACTCTGGTTCGCTCAGCTTCAATCTATCATTCATTCATTCGGCCACAACTTCGCGAACTGAGTGCGGATGTCGAACTGAAAGGGTAAGTAAAGGGTAGGAAGGTTCGGTAATAAGGCTGAGTGTAAAGTCCCAAGTAAGAACCAAAGTAAGAAGGTTCCAAGGAAGAGTGTAAGGCAGTTTCAAAGGCTGATTTCCAAAGAATAGTCCCACCCAAGTAGGAGATGAGGCATAGGTTCCCAAGGGCTGAGAAGCACACTTTTTATGGTTAGTTTACTCCTTAGGCGGCTAAAGGAACACCAGGGAACGGATATGCACCTCTTGATATATGTCATTATGCTTGCCTTATGACTGAAAGTGCTAGGTTCGTCCTCGCCCAACTAGCTATTGGTTGACACTAATTGATGACTAGGGTCAGGTTCGGACTTGGCTCGCAAGCAGTATATCTAGCTTATCCAGCTAAAATAGCATAACTAGTTGGAGTCCCAGTTCCCATGTCCCATTTTACCATTCACCTTCATAGAGAAGCGGAGTCACTCGCCCTTATTAGGGGTAGGGGCCCCTCACTATCCCACTTCTCTGATCTATACCCGGTTGGGTATATTGCTCAGGGCTGTTCCAAATATTCTATTTTATTGCTCGTGTTAATGTTAACTCGTATATCTATTTTATGATTCGTAGAGCTCTGAAGGAGTCTAGTGCCAGTAAGACTCACATGAGGTGCATCGAGGAAATGATTAGGGAGCATTACTCACCTACCTATAAATATAATTAACTAACTAACTGGGGTTCACACCTAGATCGACTTGAGGTGAATAGTGCGCTTCGCCTTCTAACTTACTTCTCGAGCTTTACAGTGACAGTGGCATCACTCCCCAAACTACCTGCCTTCCTTGATACCCACTTCTACTCCGTTCCACCACCGTTCACAACATCCTTTTAAGGGGCGAAAATGAATAGTGTCTCTTACTTGCATTGTTTGATCCATGGTTGAGTAATCTTCCTAACTCACTTCTAGTCCGTTCCACAACCGTTCACGACATCCCTGGAATAGATATATATATATGTATCCATCTATGTAATCCATATTTAGAAATTCCCATATTATAATAGAATTGATTATGCTCATATGTCTTCTCGCTCATGAGGACATTTATTTGAAGCTCGGGTACGGTTTGTGGTTTTTTTATCTCTACTTCGATGTAGGCATTGCTGTTCCCATCCTTCCCTCCCCCGATTGTTGCCCTATCATTGGTGAGGTAAATGCATGAAGAGCCCGACTATTTGAAAAAGAGAAGCGTAGCTCAGGTTATAACTTACCTGAGTATAGCTATTTTAGGTTCATACAATATAGGGATAGGGTATAACCTTTCACTGAGTGCGAGTCACTTTATAAGATCAAGTAAGGAAATAGAAGGTCGAGAAAGGGACAGTTTAGGGATAACCTTCGCTTCGCTATGCTAAATTCTGTAACTATAGATCGTAGTTGGCAGAATTTGTGCTACTTACTCATAAGAGCTAGATTGAGGGGCGGAGCTGCTCGACTAAAAGGAGAGGGAATCAATTTGATATCGAATTGAGCTATAGTTCTAGAGATCTAAGTAAGGATGGTTTGACATTTATGTATGAATGGAAGTAAACCTATAAAGAGACACTTGAAACTTGGTCGAAAATGGGAATGGCATACACCAAACACAAACTTTGATTCCATGCGGCTAAAGGGATGTTTCATTTTACCCCGAACAACCAGGGCTCAAACGACATCAGAGACGAATGGTAGTTCGCGTTAACCTCCCTCTCTTTGAACCTTGTAAGTAAATGATCGAACTCACAGACTGTATATTAGAAGCTTTAAAAATGACATTCCCGGGTGACCGCTTCTTCCTCTCATCTACTCTGTTGTGGAGTATAGGGCTATAATATTCTTTCTGTCCAACTTTGATTAGCAGCCTTCCTGAGGTGGTTCATAAAAGATTATGTGGCTCCTCACTTTAATGTATGTATGAAGGAGAGAGAGAGGAAAGCTGCCTGTCCATCGAGAGAAAGCGAGGATAATAGAATGGGGAATGAATGGGTCGGTACAGTGAACTCCACACCCTACCCCTTGGAGATGGAGAAGAATAACCACTTACGGGGGCGAGATCGACCTCCTCATTTTTATGGAGTGTAGTCTACTTGGATTGAGGAGTTATTATCCCCTTCCTAACCAAGGAAACTCCACCAGAAGACTTTCTAAAAAACTAGAAGCTAGATCAAAATCATGCTCAGCAAATCTATCGAGAGCAATCTAATTATCTCTATTTCGTTCCGATATAGACCACGAATCTCGAGCCGCTGATCCGGCCAAGCAACCCCAAATATGGGGGAGTCTGGTAAATTCCTTCATAATTGTTTCGGCAATCAAAGGTTATCAATACCATTCGGACAAAAAAGACAAACTTTGATTCCATTAGGGCAATTAATGGTGTCTTTCAAGTATGTAGGGCAGGGCTTAAATCAATCGCTCAATCAATCAATAGCTCAATATTTGTGACTGGAAGGCACTGTATTTCTTTACCCATTATGAGTGTGTTAGTTTGAGGCGGGTCAACGAACGGATGATGTAGCAGTGTTATGTGGATCGATAGAATATAAAAAGAATATTAGCTGTTGCTTTCCGGTATATATTTGCTGCTGGTCGGTATCAGTCAACGATATTTTCACAAATTAAACTTGCATTTAAGCTTTTAAGCCTAATAGGTAATTATTCATACAGGTACTATCCTCCCGGCTTCGCCGGGTATAAGGTTCCTTTAAACCGTTTCGTAACTGGGCTCCGGCCTATAAGTAACTAATTAAACGAAGCTAATAGAAGCTAATGCATATAAGCTAAGAACAAGACTGAGTATAAACATGTACTTACTACGCTACGTGTGGGAAGGTAAGGGTAAGGGAAAAGCTCTTATACTCGAAGGCATACAGTGCGTTTCTAGTTCTTTTGATGCTTTTTCGGGCTCGTGGGCATATCGAACCTCAACTAAGACTGCCATGAGTTTAACTCAGTTCCAGCTTGTCCATGGCGTCAAGGTAGTTCTTCTGATTGAATGTGAAATCCCCTCATTGAAGCACTTGAAATGCGAAAGATGCTTTCACCACAGATGCATATATCCCGTGGCCGAGTGGAAACAGTGCCAAAAAGCAGTTGTAGAGTCAATTTGGGCATCTGTCGAAGCAGCATCCCGCTCCTTTCCGGCCCCCCCGCTCCATCCAACCAAGTTGAAATAAAGTCCTATATATACAATGGGATCAAGCAGATTGAAACGCTTAGCCATAATTAGCCCAGATTTTAAGTGACCTAATAAGTTGAAAGTGCACATATGATCCAATGGATTGAGTTTATCTATAAACAGAAAGAGGAGATGGGAATTGAAACCCAGTAGCCACGGTGATAGTTCCATCTATTTAATAACCAAGTTATCGAGTATCACTGGCAAATAGGTATCTAGAACAAGAAGCATCCTTGTCGTCGCACATCTATCATGTAGCAAAAGCACTTTCCACCCTGCTGCCGGGTTTTTATGACAATCATAACGATAAATAGCTGGAGCTGCCTTATAATAAGCAATAGCGTATTCCATTTTTTGACGTAGCCTGTCTGCTAGTAAGAAGGTTTAAGAGCCCAGCACGTTTCATTAAGGCAAACGGAAAGGCAAGGGCACGGAAGCTGGTGGATTAATAGGTTCGACATCATTAACCGTCACAGCCGCTTGAACTGCTTTTTCGACTGGAACTGGTTCCGGATCAGCTGCTGGCGGTTCCTTCGCTATTTATGGTGGTAGATTTGTACTCGGCTTTGCCCCTGGTATACGCCTTTGCATATTCTAGTCACCGCCTCTGCCTTAATGGTTTCTCTGCTTACTGGAATGCTGCTGGCTTAGATGCTACTGGTGCTGATTCAAGAGGAACAAACGGATCTTTTTCTGCGTGGTTCTAGGATGGACTCTGTAACCAGAGGATCTTAGGGCTATGCCCCCTGGAATTTGATCTTCAATGAATAGAACTGAATCTACTTCCCGGATATGATTTCTTCTTTTATTTATGTTTTTGGAACTGCTCTTTCAACTGCTACGGGAGGAACTGCTGCTAAGAATTATGCCTCAATTGAGGCTGCTGGGAATAATTATGATGATTAAAATGATACCGGGAATAATGCTCCTTCAAATGCTTCTGGGGCTGTTGGTCGCAATGCCATTTATCCGCCTCTCTTTCTTTAGCATGAGCGAACCTTTTTGGAACTGGTTAGGAATGGGCGCCACTATTCCAGCCCGGATCCAGCCAGGTTCTATTAATCATGTCCCCTTCCCAACAGTTGTACCTTGTCTTGGGGCGCCTTTGGCTTTACGAGAGAAAGCCCACCGGAGAAAAAAGTATTTCTCTTCCCGT
>Ga0233342_1000160_pt1 | contig 20606 bp, 11 predicted proteins | sample GEONDECOMP273_FD_180706 | JGI IMG/M metagenome (GOLD analysis project Ga0233342, IMG submission 180706) | Leaf litter microbial communities from Shasta-Trinity National Forest, California, United States - GEON-DECOMP-273 | ecosystem: Environmental > Terrestrial > Plant litter > Unclassified...
AGCAAATCCAATATGGTTATGAATTTTAGGATCATTTTGAATTATGTGTGTTCATTTAGGGTTTAGATAGTGTGGGAGAGTTAAGTTGGTGGGACCGAGTATATAAGATAAGATGAGATATTTTATTAATGCCCGATAAATAAAACATAAGTGGAAACAGCAGAGCCCCACAGCAGCAACCACAGCAGAGGCATCGGAAATAAAGACAGTGGGCTCATCTGAGATAACAGAGAAAGAAAGTGTATCACTTTCGTTAGTGCAATAAGCTTAGCCAGGAAAGGACCTTTAATCTGGGCCCAGTAACCAAGATTGGATTTTCTTCTAATCACGTTTTGTTTACGAGCCTACCACTAAATGCCATGACGCGGATAGACTTTCTTTTTATTTTTTTATTAAAATCCTAGCTTATCAATGGGGTATCCCGAGACCAGCAAACAGCTTCCTTCGAGGTATGTGGTTTTCTCTTCAATGCTCTTCAATGATATGTAGTATGGCTTATTACTAACTTGTGGTTAATAGAGATGTCCTCAAATCAGGGTGGTATGTCCTGTGTATGAGCGTTCACTAAACCGTTTCATTCCCCTTTCCGAGGCGTATTTTATAAAGGATAAGTAGCGGTTGTGGGGAGCGCAGAGTAGCGGTTTCGGGGTCGGGGCTCTGGCTTTCGTTCCGTTCACCATATAAGAGGCTAGCGCACCTCCACTCACCCCACCTCTTTATCCAGGCAAGCGAGAGCAATCCTTCAAATAAAGTAGCAGATCGGGCGGGTGCTTCTACCTATCCGGCCGGTTGGAAGCTGCTCATGACCAGACCTTACTGGAGGTGACTTGACCCTTACCAGAACTAACCATACCTTATTTTACCTTCCCAGACTATCTTTCCACGACAGACAAGCTTGATGAACGCTCCTATCCTAACTAACACCTGGTCACTGGATTAAAGGCCATTGATGTATTCCCGACCTTGGCTCCTTCCTGTATTTCATACCTGGTCCTCCCTCTGTCTAAGTATAGTGTTTTACTACACCCATTTCAAGTTACCGACAATTTTTGGGTATGTGTTGAAGGTGACTCAGGTAGGTGGCGAAGGAGGCCTTCTCTCTGTCGGGTATGTTTGAACGGATATGGACTTAACTAAACAGGTACGATTAGATATACTATGTATGCTATATTCTTATAAATGCTCTGCTATGCTTGGGCTATTCTATATGCTCGCTGCTCTATACACTAAGCTCTCCGCTTCGCAACGCTGGGCTCTGCGGCTCTCTACCCTTGGCTGGAAAATAGGAAGGGGCAGGCACGAAGTTAGGATGGTTCAGATCTTTCAAATCTTTTAATTCAACAGTTTTATTGAGATAAACCTCTAGTTTTGAGGAGGGGTATAATATAATCCTCATCGGGAGTACTAAAATGCATTTTTATTGTGAAATATTGGCTTTTAACAAATCTTATCTATGATTGGCCGGATCGGGAGCTTGGGAGGGTGCTCGCTGGCGGGCTATATGACGGGCGAGATATCTTGACTTACGTGCTTATTGCTCGCTAGATTTAGAGATTTTATCAATTGGGAGAGACCGGCTGGGACTGATTAAAGCTGATAGATTAGATGATACCTACTAATCGATTGTTTCTGGATTGTTTTTATTTATCGATAGAACCCGTGTGACCAGCAGCCCACCTACATCAAAACACCAACAGGGCCTACACCCAGAAGCAAACCACCACCTGGGACTACACGAAGAAACAGTCCACAACTACGGAACGAACCATACCAGCTAGATGCTCATACCACATAGCTAGCGTTATATATATATGTTTATTCAACTTCGTGTGAACTTGAGTATTATCGATTTAGAACTGACTTATAGCGCTTATCTCTAGACCCGATTGAGTCTACCTACTCGACCTTGAGAACTACAAAAGCCAGACCACCCAGTTATTGGGACATTCACCGATAGCCCCAGTTACTAATAGCCCGAAGTTATCGAATCATCCAGTTAGTTACCAACAGCTATCAGTGAACCGAAAGGACACAGTTATCATCTTGTTGGATAATTACGTATATAATACAATAACAGAATTATTACTGCCTCTGTTAGTAGGAATATGCACACTTGTGTCAGAGGTACTTATTCGTATTCGGTATAGTGATTCGATTGATCGGATTGCCAACAGAAACAGAGCGGGGTGGGAAAGAAAGAGCGGACGGATCGAAACAGACCCGACAGAGTGAGTGAGGTGCACGGATACTAATTGGATTCTGATACGGATGCTGGCCAAGAGAAAGAGAAAGAAAAGAGCAGACAGGACAGAGGGGACGGAAATGAAGGAAGGAAGAAGTAGTGTGAGGTGGGTGCACCGATTACCCTTACAACCGATACTACCTGGCATGATGTGTTACCAATGACCGGACCACTAACGGCTTACTGACCGGACCTGCACAGATACACTGCCCTCGATACCTCATCCTCCTCATCCCTCAGCCTTGGGAACTCATAATTACCCTCTATCCTCGATCCTCATCCATACAGCCTCTGCCCTTGATCCACCCATTCTCTACTCTCTACTCTAAACTCTCAATAGCTATATACCTATACGACGATATACGAGAGAAAGACGTTCAGTTCAAGAAAGATGGAAGCAGAGCGAACAAGAGCGGAAGCGGAAGTGAAGGAGTGCGAGTAAGGTGCACTGATTACCCTTACAACCGATACTCCCTGGCATTACGTGTTACCACCGGACCTGGACCCCACACAAGAGGAGAGGTGGATATTCACATATTACTCATAGCATTAATACAAATAAGACAATGGTAATACTGTGTAAGTCAATTTGAGATGAGTAAGCTTGCATGAGATTTACTATTAGAGATGGATAAATCTCTTTCTTAAGGCTCATTCTAGGAAGGAAGCTTGAAGAACGCGTTTCTCTATGATAAACGGGATGCCCCTGCACCCTTCAAAGGCCCACTTCCATAGCCGAGAGGAAGGAGAAGAGAAGTTACCCATCGTTTCAACCTGAAGACAGACATTGGAGCCATGTTGGTTACTTAACGAGCATATAAATTGAATTAGGCTATGTTTTCACCAGACAATCTTTATTTTTGAAGTTGAGAGAGCATTTTGGAGCTGACATCAGACAGAGCACATTTGTACCTTGTACCATGCATCATCAGCTATTCTTTTTCCGGTCAGAGACATCATGTGGCCTGGAATCCGACACCAGGGACCACATGCAAGGGTTTTATCCTCCTGACATGTCTTTCATTCTACTTGTTTCATAGATGCATATGCTTAAATCTCATTGCACTTGATGCTGGGTAAGAATTGTCATTGTACTTTCTTGCCTTCAGTCTATTATGGGTTTAGCCATGGATGCCTCTTCCCTTTCATTTACATGGCCCAGTTCAGTTTTGCCTGACTTGTGTAAGTGATAAGTGTTGATTGGTCTCTTCGGGCTTTTGAGGTTGTTGGTGTTTCTATTTGTCTATTCATATCATGATCTTGTCCACACCCTTACCCTGCTTATGACTGATCTACTCGTGTAACCTAGGGCTTAAACAATGCAGCTAATGGAGCAAGTGTTTCTTAACACTTATGTCAGGATGATTTCCTATAAACCGGAGGGAGCACACAGAAAATAGAGTGTCCCTGTGCCAGTAGTAGGAATCCAATGCCCATCCTCTTTAAAGACTTGTATCTCTTTTATTTCCCTGCTCAGAGAGGCCTGTTGAGAGAGAGAGATGGATGGAAAAAGCAATAAAAGAAATGGTCTCTTAACGAACAGGAAGGAGTTAAAAAGTAGCCTCCTTGTGCCAGTAGGAGATACCCATGAGATTTCCAAGGCAATTTGCCCTTATTTTTATTTCACTGTACAGAAGGACTTGCTGAGGAATGATCATGAGAAAGGAATAATGAAAGAGATCTTAAAATGTGAGCACTAATATGAAATTGTAAAAGCAAGTGACTCAGGTCTCCAAGCACATGCAGTGCTATGACATACCCTGCTCCGGGCTGAAGTGACAATACATGGTGGTTACTCAGTAGATCTTAGCCTTGACCGTGACCTACCATTTAGCCCTCATCTCCCTTTGTCCTTGAAAGCCCTTGAACTTATAAATCAGCCAAGTCACCTGCCTTGTTTGGTGATGTTGTCCTGGTGCCATGTGTCCCCCTCCTCTTGAGGCAGATATGACTTAGTCTTAATAGATTTATATAAAGGTTGTACAATGGCATTTATTTATGGTATCTGACGAGATTTATATGCATTTATGAAGCTAAGCATGACTGACATGGCTTTGGATCTTTCTTTTGCATAATCTGGTGTTGTGGTTGCAGGTACACCTCCAGGGGCTCTGCCAGCCCAAGTGACCCAGACTCAGGTGCACACATCCAGCACTGAGGCAGCTTCCACATTGCTTCCTGATGATAATGTACACCTCCCAGGACCCTCCAGGAGCATTTTGCTCCTCTCCTTGCCCTCATTTAATCCCGGTCCTGACTCAGAACGAACCCTAGCTATATGCCCCATCGGGTTAAGATTAAGATTCATATGTAGCAAAAAGGTATAGGCAAGAGCAAGGGAAGACTTTCCAGAGCCAGTGGATCTTTACCCATAGACTCATTTAAACAGCCATTATTACTAGTACAGGTATCAACAAACCCTTGACTATACATCCCGCTAACCATACTATTTATTAGACAAAGGACATAAAAGATACGGTTTACTTATTCGGCAGCTAACTCCTTACTCTCTATAGAAGATATAACTCAATGGTATCTAAGGAAAATTAAGGTATATAAGGAATATATTGCTTGCTATATAGACTCTAGAATAAATATAGAACTCTATAAGGAAAGGAATATAAAGAGATTATCTTAACTATAACTCAAAGGAAGCTGGGGAGGCATTTCTTCTCCGCCTTCAATTCTCCAAACCCTAAAAAGGGCGATTGGAAATAAGGAAAATGGCCATAGAAGCTGTTTTTAACATTGTCAATCAACCTATCTCATCTGCCGAGGTAAGGTTGATAGACCTAGGAGTACTAGGATAAATTAACCTAAATCCCTTCCTTATTGTCGAGGAACCCAGAGTAAAGAGTTCCCGGTGCTGGTGTCGATATCGGCTGGATCGGCTGGACCGGAACTACCAGTGCCTTCCAAATGCTAACCTCTAGCGTAACAAAAATAGGGAATAATAGAAAGGTTTGCTTACCTGCCTGCCCTTCCCCCTGGCGGGTGGAAAAGAAGGGCTCATGGAATGAAGGCGAGGAAGAGGCATACATAAAATCTGGTTATTCCTCCCCTCCCTTCGTACCAGGCAGAGACTTCCTCTCTATTAACAAAGTGGAGCCTGGTTCTTATCTCTTTCTCTGGCTTTTATTTCTTCTGCTCTCCTTTGCAGCCTTTCCTTCTTCCGCAACTTCGCCTCTATCTCCAGATTCCCCTCCCTCTCATAGTGGAGCGAACCTTATTCCTTCCTCTTTCTTTCTTTTCATGAGGATTGAGCTATAAGGAAATAAATACCCGCTTTCTTTCACGCCTAAGTATTTTATTTCTTTATGAGATTCTGCATGAGACGAGACGAGATTAGCGGATAAACACTCTATATTACGTAATATACAGGATAGAGTTGGTCAAGAAAGTAAACCCAGGTGAGGAAAGTGCTTCAATGCCTCTTACTTTATGAATGCTAGACTTTCCACTTACTATAGCCTTTCATTCGCCAGCTACAGCTCCTTGAACTAATGGAAGGTATTTTGTTCTCAAGGGCGAAGCCCAAGCCGAGCCCATTGCTAATTATATTTCTTTATTGGAAGGAAGGCTTAGATTTATTTAATTAACTTTGCGCTTTATCAGAATCAATACCTCTAGCCATAAAAAAGGCAACTCCATGCTTCTACGCTTCCTTATCTTCAAGGGCAGGTGGATCAGGCAGGTGGATACGCTTCCACGCATAAGGCAGGCAGGCCTCTTGGATAAGGCGGGCAGGCGGCTTAAGCCATTCTATCTCGAAGTAATCAGATCAGGTAATGTAATTTTATCACTAGGAAGGCAGGTCAGGTAAGGAAAGTCAGGTCAGGTCCTTACTCTGCTAACTAAGGTCCTGAGATAGGGGTTAGGTAAGGTCCTTATCCCGAAGGTTAGCTAAGGAAAGGGACTCAGGTCCTTACTCCGCTAAGGTAAGGTCCTGAGATAGAGGTAGGTAAGGTCCTGTGCTGGCCGGTGTCAAGGTAAGATCCTTTCAGGCGGTAAGGTCCTTACTGTGCCGGTGAAAGGTAAGGTGCGTTTAGCTCTTGTCCGCATCGGGCGAGGATAACCCATTTTACCAGATCAGAATTGAGATACTCTCCTCCATGACAAATGCAGATGGAGAACAATAGCAAGCGAAGGGGTAACAATAGCCAGTGAAGAGAGTGCGATAGCAAGTGAAGGAAGCGCGATAGCAATTGTCCATACTTTGGTAAGGAGAAAGGCATATATCAGCAGGTTGCCTCCTCTCTGTATAATGAATGCCATAACTTCTTCCGGTTGCAACCATGAAGCGCCTTCGGCCCCAACACCCTCTAATCATGCGAAGGGGTAGAACCATATAAGCCTGGTGTACTGGAGGTGGATTCGGACCTCCTTCCCATAATAGCCGATGGTACTTGCCCTGTACTGAAGCTCATGTGAGTCGTGTCGCTTCGATCACTTCTCCTATTGCCATCTAGCACCCGATCCGGGGGCTCGACAACGGTCCTATCCAATTGGGATGGGGACATGTCTAATCTGGCTATTTGCACGCTATTTGAAGGCATTCCTGTTGCATCTCCTTGTCTTGTATGTGTGCACGTCTCCATGTCCCCCTCAGTGAGGTTGATTCCTTCGTTGGCCATTCTATCCGCAAGTTCGTTTGCCTCTCTACGAACATGCCTTGGTATCACTACCTGCAGATCCTCTATCATGAGTTTTATGTTTTCCAGAGCACCAGTGAACCTCCAGTGGTTAGAAACTTTTTCTGGGCGTATACCTTTGCATAGCTTGGTCAGGGCATCAATGATTATATAGGAATCTCCTTCTAGCATGAGGTTGGTGATGTTATGGCGTGTGTACAGAGCCAGACCTGCTTCCAGGGATTGCATCTCGACTGAGTTATTTGTATCTATGCCTCTGAAGCCCGATAAGAGGAGCATTACCTTGCCCGTAGCATATATGAAGGCACCCCCGATGCCTGTTGGGACCGGGTTGCCCTTCGAGGCACCATCGAAGTTCATCTTAATAATACCATCAGGGGGAAGTGTCCAGATCATCGGAGAGGAGGAGGAGGTGGTGTCTCTCTGACTTGTTTTGAATAGAAGCTTGGCCTTTTCAATCCCCCAGGAGTCAAGGATCCTATTGCTTTGGTTGTGGAAAGAGAGGTCATCCATCACCCAAGGTCTTACATAAATGATTTATCTGAGATTTTTATCTAGTAATCCCCAGCGCTCAAGGGCACTCAAGGCCTTCCCTTTCAAAATTCTACCGTTTCTTTCCATACATTCCATATCAAGAAGCCAGGAAGGTGTCCCAAGCACAGTTAGCAATTATCTTTTTGAAAGGCTCCCTTCGCCAGTTTGCCAGTGTTTCAGGTATGGACACTTTTTTTCTGTAAGAGGTTTGGAAGGTTGTGGCTCCGAGTTCCCACAGCGAGCTGGAGAAGATGCCTTGGTTTAGCAGGTATTCCATTGTTTCCTCATAGTGCTCACATAGGAGGCACCTATAGGGACCAATGAATCCCCATTTTAACAGTTTATCCCAAGTTAGAATCTTCTTTTTAGCAACCAGCCAGAGGAAGGAGGTTACTTTGGGCCATAGGGAGCTGTTCCAGACTGCCAGATACTTCATTTTGATCCGTTTGAGGAGTGGAGGCAAGGCTATATGCTTCTTTCACTGTGTAGTCCCCACTGCCCTGAAATCCCCACTTTATGTATATTTCCCCGTTTGCATCCTTATTCTTATTGTCTGTAGGATGGCCCAGAGGCCCTCTCTGTCTTGTATTTGGATTCCTTCCGGCCATGAGTCTGGTTTTTACCAGTATCTATGGAGGGAGAATTCATTTGCGTTGTAGTTCCTCCAGAAGTCCTGTACTTTTGTCCAACTAGATGCGTCGAATATCGGCCTTAGGGGGATTTGGAAGGGTTCCTTATTTAGGGGGGGAGTTGTTGCCAAGAATCATCCCAAAAATATGTTGTTTTGCCATCTCTGATTTCCCAGAAGCTATGCTTGTGTATCATGTTTAAGTGTGCCTTGGTATTATTCCATATGAAGGACCCTGTTGGGAGGTTGGTTTGCCTGATGAGGTCCTGCTCATCAATTCCTTGAGCATATTTGTATCTCCAGATTTTTCCCCAGAGGGAGTCCTTGGATTTAAACCAACGCCAAAGGATTTTTCCTCCAAGGGCTGCCTGCATTTAGGCAAGATAAATATTTTATTTCTAGGCCCTCCATGATATTTGGGGGTGCAAATGTATTCCCACTTTACTAGTTGTAATTTTTTGTCTCTTGCCGCTCCTACCCAGAGAAAGTCCTGTTGGATTTTTTCGATCTCACAAAGGACCTTGGCTGGAGCTGCCAGTGCTGAGAAGATTAAAATAGGTATGGACTGAAGAACAAACTTGATCAGGAGGGTTCGTCCTGCAATAGAGAGGTAGCGAAAAGTCCAGCTTTGCAATCTTGATTTCATCTTGTAAAAGAGGGGCTCCCAGGATAGGTTTATCCCGGAGTTATATATAAGCGGAATGCCAAGGTATATGGAGGGGAGGGACCCAATAGAGAATCCAAGCTGCCTGTTGATGTGCCTATGGACTGCAGGCCTGGTTTTTAATAAAAAAATATTAGATTTGGATTCATTGAGCTGCCCCCCTAAGGCTAAGAGGAGGCTATCTAGGGTTGTCCGGAAGGCCTTTGCCTCTTTGATGGATGCTGCACCATTTACATTGTGTCGTCTACAAACTGCAGATGGGATGCGGCATCATGGGCCTGAGAGAATGAACAACCCCTTATTTTCGTAGCCGAATCTGAACTGCGGGAATATCTATAAACTAGGGGAGGGGACGTCTATTAATAGATAGGGGCCAGGAAGGAATGTATGTATGGGTAGATCGGCCATAAATGTACTCCGGGATATACACCAGGGCAACAAATGAATGCAATGCAAGCATGCCGCCTCCATTTCGTGGAAGTGCTCGGCAGAGGAAGGGGCTAATGAATGAATGACGATGATGCCCCCCTATTGATGAATCGCTGGGCACCTATTTATTTATTATTTCTTTCTTTCATAGGCAGCGGGCGGGTCCTGGTACTATCCGGCCGGTGGGTGCCGCAAGGTTATACCCCCTATCTATCCATAGTAGCGAGGGGTAGGTATCGGTCCGATAGGGATATAATTATGAATCAAAAGGTCTTGATCTTACCTGAGCTAGCTAGATTGAGGGAATAAATCTGAACGTTTTCGAGTGTCCAGTTCAAGCAGATCCAGGCGTTATTTGGAGTTCCAACGGCCTAGCTGCCCAACCCATGGGGGTGCCCACCCTTACGGAACAGGGCGGGGACTAGCAAATTAACCCAAACCAAACCAAGCAGATTTGGGAGATAAGGGCTTAAATTCGTATCCTTCCCCTTCCTATTTAAGCAGTATTCTTCATAAAAGCTCGTGTTTTGGGCGAATCTAGCCATGATTCGGATGGCTGGAATGATGAGTGAGCGAACCCCTCTCCCTTATGGTCGAGCGGCTCCGCCCCTTCATTCATGATCCGCTGGAAGGACCAAGGAACGACTCGATCAATGCCGCATCTAGTAGGAAAAGGAGTGTTCTGTTATGGAGCGATAACTCATTAGGAATTAATAGGCACAGGAGCAACTACTACTAAAGCGGTTCAGAACGAGCGCTGGACTTTGGCCTTCGAGGCTTGTTTGCGTGTATTTTGGGGATCCAACCGAATTCAATATGGGAATTCCAGAATAGGCTTGACGTATGTTTTTGGAGTCTACGATCACAACGCAACTGAAGGAATTCAATTGCGAGGCCCGCAAGTATGAAAACACAAATGAAAAGGCGCCAAACAGGCCATTTTTATTCGTTTATGAAGGGCGTCGATCTGAAGGCGGAATGGGGTGTCTGACCACTTGTTGGAAAGCTTATTATCTCATCTACGCCCTGCTTCTTACAGTTTTACAATCCGAGGTAGGGTAAGTAAGTTACAGGTTTGTGAAGCCAAACAACCATGGTGATAAGCCAATGCTCATTTTCATTCATTTTGAATCCGGAGTTATCTCTTGGTTTTCCCATTTTGACTCCGCACTCGAGCATGAGTTTGTGTGATTAATGTAGACACCAACCAACAAGAGAAGCCAAGGAATGAATAGGAATAATAACTACTAGATAGAGAGGGAGGAATTAGATTAGATCAAGTAGCAAGGAATTCGGATAGATCCTCTTTTAGCTATTTAGGATATTAAATAAATAAGAGTTATAAGCTTCTAGTTGTAAAGATAATAGGTATGAAGGAGACCAGATCTTTAGTATGCTTTATTATAAAGATAAAGGATTAGGAACTAGTAAGCTCCAGAGACTCTATAATAACTTGTAAGTATGCTTTAGGAAATAGAATGGCTCTTATAGTGTAGGAGAAGGAATCAACAGCTAGAACAACCACTTGGTTCCGGTATATAGTAGAGTAGAAGATGTCTAGTAGAGTAGAACTATTTTCTTTCTTTGGGAAAGGTAGTTGAAGTAGAAAGATTAGGAATTTCAATTAATTAGTTTATCTTTTATTTAAAGAAAGCAAACAACACCTAAATATTATTAACCCATAGATCTAAATCCTAATATATATATTATACCCATCCTAATAAATCTTATACCTATAGAGAGTTAACTTTTTCCTTATAAGGAGTCTTTGTTCTAGCTTTTATATCTCATGATCATCAGTTATATTTCTAGTTAGTTAGGAAGAGCCTTGAGTTAGAGCCTATAGTTCTAGATTATTCCTCCTCTTGTTAAACTTGAACAACACGATATGATAGCTAGTTTAATATTGATAGATTTTAGCTGTTTGAATATGAATAGGAAAGTCCCTCTACGTAACTTGTTGAATATGAAAAGGTAAGTCCCGAAATAAACCCTTTATCACCTTGATGTTAGTCTTTGCTATGGATTGGACTGATATGTTATCCCCTTCCATCTGGGGTATTTTGGGTCCGGACGGAGAACGAACTGGGGAATAAGCCCAGTCACACCAGTGAGAAAGAGATATAGTTGATCCTCCGGCCCAGTGGCGCTAGCTAGCCGTCGAGACGCAAGCAATACAAGGAACGCTAGCGGCAGGGACATTGAACGAACGAATCATATGGGGCTTAGAAATGGGATATGCAGACCCCTAATAAGTGGCCCAACCCCTATGGAGCTTATAAATGATATATTAATGGCCCAACCCCCTACGGACCTTAACAATGAAATACCCCAGCCCGGATAGAAAGATAGATTGGTATGTGACCAGCCCAGAAGCATTCGTTCAATTTTGCCGAATCGAGGGAAAGCACCTAACCCAGCTTGTTCTGTAACCTCTGGATAGAAAGGTTTTATCCACTTATCCCCGAGCTCCATTCAGGAGGTGGAGGGTTAATCCGCTTGATCGGAGGGAGTTTGCTTCGACCAATAAAATAAAGGAATGGTACGCAAGATCCCAAAGTAAATACCTGGAATCTTAAATACCTGGAATCTTAAATGCAGCATCTATAATATAAGATGAGTAGCATTATACCTGCCCTTCCTCCTCTGAAACGCAGCGTCTGAATTGACGGCTCTGAAACAACACCCGCTTGAGTGAGCTCGCCCCGGCAGATCAATTCTGTGAGTGAATTATACTCATCCTTCCGGACAGGAAACACATATGGCACTAAGTTACTAGAATATAAACCCCCTACTAAATATATAGGGTTCGGCTCCAGCCACTCCTCCCGCCGCATTCCAAGCTAGCTGACTGATGTCTACGAAGAACCACCCCTCTCACCTCCTACCTTGATCCACAATGCTTGCCTGCTTGCCTGCCAGAGTGTCTTGCCTTAGTGTCTTAGCACTCGTTCATCAATCTTCTATTTTGTCGATTTTTTTTATTTAGAAAGAGAAGCAACAAAAGAGGAAGAAAATGCAAGAACATGTAGCACAAGATTCCTCTAAAGAAGTATAAATCCCAACATAAGAATAAAATAAAGAAAAGGAGCCAGTCATTTCAAATCAATGTACCCTAAGATAAAACGAGAGTCTTGTTCAATATTGTGATCTCCCTTGCTGAAGCTCCGTTGGTTTTTTTCATAAGATATCATTTCAAAAGTCTTGGTGGGGACCATCGCATTACGTTCAGAGCTATAAATGCTTAGCGCCACCAACGAATTTTGTTGCTTTACAACTCGCTACATCTATCCTTGAAAGAAGACCCAAAACCCCCCAAAAGCAGGTTGAAAGCATAACAAAGAAGCTCGAGAAGACGGGGCTATAAGGATTAAAGAACTTGAAACCCAATCGATCCTCTCGCAAACCTTTGCGACTAGCTCCAAACAAAAGCCAGGTAAGTAATTAAAATCCTCTCATGACCTTATAGGGGTTTAGGAAATTAGAGAAGATAAAAACTAAGGCACGTGATAAAAATAGAGTGACACGTTCTTGTATTCTTATAATAAACTAAATTGTATATTGATATATTCAAAGCACCAATTGGATAGTGCTAAGAAGGTTAGAAAAGGAAGAGGGTTCTCAAGTGGGGCCTCACAACCCTTTGGAACCCCAAAACCCCTTCTCTAGATGGCTGAAAACTGAAAGTAAAAAATGTTTATGCTCCATATAATTAGAAGGAAAGGAAGAGATGTTATAATTCCTTTTAAGAGTCCTCATTGGATGTCTTCATTGCAAAGAGAATACTCGCAAATGACTTTAATTCTTTTTAGAAAAAAAGGAAAAAAGGAGGTTCAATAATTTCACCCATGCAGAGAAAATGTAAAAGACGTAATCTCTACGTTGAGCTTAATTGGCGTAATACCAAGGAGAGGTAAGTACACTTGGATAAAAAGCAAGTGGGTTCAAGATTATAGTGGAAAGGCTTAGCATATTCTTAGTCCAAGACTCATTCGGAATAATATATATCTCTCTTCAAATAGAATTCCCAATCAGGTATCATACCATAATGTTATCTCCCTTTCAATCTCTAGCTCTCATAACTTTGGTCCCATTCCTTTCCGTTTTCACCCTTCATGGTTTGGGCATGATGGTTTTTATAGGATTATCCAAATGAATATCGGGGATACTCAGACTTACACATAAAGTCTGATAAGCTATCTTTTTAAGCCAAAGTAAAAGTGTATGAATTCCCCGATAGAATATATTTCTAAGTCATAGAAGATAATGTAGCAAAGTCCGATGGGGTGAAATATGCCTTAGTTTCAGGCTGCTTGCTGGTATGATTTGGGATAGACTGGAAGGACGGATGTCTGAGGGATATCAAGTCGTGGACGTATAGAGACCTGGCAAGAGAAGGAGTAGCCAGGGGAATACGTCCAAGCAGCGTTTGAGTCCTGCCTTGTTGATCTTGTGGGAAGGAAAACTTAAAGGCATGGAATTAAGAATGGCTACTCAGTCCTATCAAAAGAGTTGGGTGGTGTCTGGGTCCTGGGAATCCTGCAATAAATCAGAAGGGTTCCATTTAAGTTTAAAAGTATGTTTTTTATTTTAGAGTAACGAGCCTCGGTGAATAGACTCTAACGTATATATAAGCTAATAACAAGACTGTGCTTAAATAAGAGATACTTTCAAATACGTATATAGAAGGCAACTAATAAAGGCAGTGGAAACATGTACTCACTACGCTACGTTCTGTCTCTACTACGCTACGTGTGAGGTAGTAAGGGAAGGGTAAGGGAACATCACTACAATAATATCAGGGGCATATGGCAAACAGTGAGTGACGTTTCTAGGCTTAAGGTAAGGGATAAATACATCCCATTTGGTGCTTGTAAGGGATAATAACATTAGACTCACTACGTGCATTCCTGGTTTATAGCTACAGATCTAGTTCTAGCAGGTAAAGAGTTGGTGGTAACAAAAAGTGTAGGGTTTAAAAGGGATAACATGCCATGCCTGCCTACTTTAGTTTTCCTGGCCTGGCTTCATAAATAGGTTAAGCACTCCATCGTCCTAGGAATAGTACAAGATAAGTATAAGGTGATCCGGAAAGTATCCTTCCGCACGCACTAAGTAAATGAATTCCTAAGGTGGTCCAGGGCTAAATGCCTAGCGCTGAAGTCTGAAAGGTGGATAGGTAGTTTATGGTAACGCGTAAGTAAAGGTTTCTATATATATGCCATACTACTCTACTGATCTTCCAGGGGTGTAAAGAATGGGTTGGGCATCCCTCCACTCCATGTCCTAGGGTGGGGTGATAAGGTAAGGATTAAGTTGTTGGATGATCCCCGTCCTGATACCAGCAGCTTCTAAGAGATTCATAGCAGTTTCCGACCCGAGGCACTAAGGCTATAAATTTTGAAAGTGTTCTAGGGCTAACACGCCTAGCTAGCTCTTCAGGTGATAAGTTGTATAGTAACAGTTAAGTAAAGGTAAGGCAAGGAAGGGTGAAAGGATTAAGAGTAAGAGTGTGTCGTACCAACCAAAGCATTCATAAAGCAAGTATGAGCATTTCCCTCCTTCCTGGCAATGTGTGAAGCCCGTCCATCCAACGCAACGAGGTTCTCTGTCTGATGGACCACCACATAATAAAAGGCAAGCCATCCGGCAGTTAAGCGATATCTGCTAAAGGTAAACCACCCTCTCGGTTACCTCTCGGTAAATAGACCATCCCGCAATAAAGAGAAAGATAAGAAAGAGAAGATTCATAGAAAGAATGATCTCTTTTTAAGGCTGAAGGAGAAAGGAACTCATAATGAGAAGGGGGGGATATAGGGAAGAGAACAGCGCCTGCCTAGGTAAATAATAACTAGCAGTGAAACGAAGAATAGATAGATAGGTCATAAGGCCAACAAGGTAGGTTATATCTGAGAGCAGTAAGTGGGTAAGGTCCTGCTTAGATGAGGGGGTAAGGTAAGAGGGGGATGTGAGGGTAGGCAATAGCACACGAATTCCTTCCTTCCATGCCCACCCACAAATTCCTTCCTTCCACGACTTCCTTCGATTGAAGAGAGTTTCCTTCCGATAGATAAGCCGAGTTGGTTATCCCTTACCTGATACTTTCACTTCAAGGAAATGGATGGATGGACGACTGTTGAAGAGAGAGAGTTTAAAGCGGCATGGTTGAAGAGGACTGATAGATAAATGTCCATTGCCTGCTTCTCGATATCAATTATTTATCTATATCTATACGTGATCTATAGGGATAGGGCGTTAGAGAGCGTAGAGTAGGGGATAATTATCTGTAGCTGCTAAACTTATCTAACCAAACACAAAGCTTTAATAAAGAGACCTGTATTTTCATTATTAGGATTAATTTATTCGGTGAAGCTCATAAAATTCCAGATTGTGCTTATTTTCTGTGAAACCTAGCTTTGAAACAAAATGCTCGGTTTAATTACGTTAATATTTTCAATCTCTTTAATTTCAAGAGATTGAAAAAGGCAACAGAGGTTTTTTCCCATTCTCACATTCCCATAACCGCATTCAGTCAAATCCGCACCAGCCATCATCTTACAAGAGAGGCGTACCCTTCATTCACTTACGTAATAAACTGAACTCACTCCCATATGTTAACAAAATGTCTCAGTCTCTTCTGCTGGTGGGGAACATGGATTTTATGGATGTGATGGTTGAAAACCATTCTATGGATGTGATGGTTGCCATTCTTTGGATGTGAGGTCTAGCTACTACCTACACATTCTCGCATCACGGTTTTTTCAAGCAAGCCAACCTCCTTTCTCCGTTGGCCCATGCAAGCAAGCGAACCCGTGGCAAATTCATCTTAATCTCCAGGGATGGCAAGATAGAGAAAGCAAGAGACTACTTCCCTTCCTTCGGCAAGCAGCGAGTTCGATCAGCAGGCATTTAGTAGTTATTCACACGATCATAGTTTCAGAACATCATTCTAAGATTGATTTTAGATTCTTCGTTACTAACGAGATTAGCCACTCATATGTTGAGTGATGATTTTAGCGCTCAACGAACGAAATAGTTGATTAGGATCGATCATGCTCGCCTGATAGGAGGTGATGACCTACCTACTAGCTCGCGGTGCGTTCCTCCCATGGATTTATCACATCGGATGGCAAGAAGGATGTCTAGATTGGTTCAACTTGGACTAAGGCGACTCAAGGTCTACGTCTCCATGGCGATATACTATTTAAATGGATTTATCTTGTTCTGCTACTACGGCAAGATCAAGGCAAGTTGAAAGTGCCAAAGCTAATTTATTGCCGCTAACTAACAGCTAGGTTGAACTACCAGTTGTTGCTCTAATTTGAACTAACTTTAGGTTTTTATCCCTGGATGGAGACATAGAAACCTAGCATTTACACTGGACATGGAATAGTAGGTACCAGAAGTGGATAACCTACCTACCAGGCCCTACCAGCATCGAACCTGGATCTAGTCGTAGTGGCAAATAATCCTGGGGCATTTCACTGGTGTTTGTAAATGGATAAGTTAAATGTCTCCATGCGAGCTCGTATAGCGTGAGTAGGCCAGTGACTAGACTTCAGCTAAGGCAATAAGGGCAAGACAAAACAGCCCTGTCTAGAGGCCATGGGGAACTAAAGCTCAGCAGCTGAACGGATAAGATCAGATAGTGTAAAAAGGCTTATTGACATGGATGGAGCTCTTCATGCATGGACTAAGAAAGGCTATAGGCCGAACTAAGGCAATGGGACTAATAGAGTAGTCTTTCCTGGAATGGTAGAATGAACCTGCACTAAAAACACCTCCTGTTATGGGGGGTCATGGTAGTGCTGTTGGGAAAAGGCAAGCTGCGCTGCATATAGGTCCCATATGGGCTCCCATTTCAATTAGTGGGGACTAACCACACCTTCTGCCTCTGGCTCATGGGTGTGCTACTATTGGGAAGGCAAGCTGTATCCGCTGAACTATGGCAATTATGAACAATAAGTTATTATGAATGGAGAACAATCTCTTCCCATTGTTGTATTAGCAGCAGATTAAAATAATAGCCTAGGGGGTTAGGTACGAACCCTTCGACCGACCCCCCCACCCGATCAGTAATTTGAGGATTTATATCGGATTAGAGCATAGCTCCCATGGTATTCCCCATTAGTCTCATTATAGTATATGCCCTATGGTTTTATGACCTGCCTGACCAATGATTTAGTAGAACTAGAGTTTGAACTAACAGCCATAACAACGGCAAGTGAGAAAGGGAATCAGGCACTACCTAGGGAATAGGGTTTCTATACTCATAGAAAATATCTAGTGGGAACTGAACTACAACCACACTGATAGAGCTAGAATTAGATTAGTTACATGAAGGAATAGCTGAGGCTAGGAACAACAACTATAGAAAGTTGCTTAGCGGCGTAGGCAGCAATAGGGAGTTATAGAGATAGAATCAGAACGGCAAGAGATTTCACTTATTATACGGACTGGAACTACGACAAGATCAAGGTAAGTTGTTATAGTTAGTAGTTATGAGAAAGGGGGAACTTATTAATGGCTATAGGCTGCTATGACAAGCTGGCATGGGGGACTATGTAAAGGTAAAGGTACTACTATGACTGGTCTAAACATAGAGATTTCTTATTTTGTTACAATGACAAGTTAAACTTATCCATGCAAGCTCGTATATAAATGGGAGTAATCTGGTTCTGCCACTACGGCAAGAGATAGGGAAAGGGATATTGAAACTCAGAAGGTTAGAGAATTGAACTCAAAGTGAAAACTATAGATAGGTTCTATACTTATAGAAAAGCTATATAGTGGAACTACAACACTGATAGAGCTAGAATTATTAGATTAGGGACATGGAATAGATTTGGAATTTGGAACTACTAATTACTGACTGGATGCACTAAAGAGCAGCTCTAGTCCGGCAATAGGAGGAGAGTTATAGAGATAGAATCAGAACTAGAGAGATTGTGAACTTACAGACTGGGACCTACGGCAAGATCAAGGCAAGGCCAATTGAGACAGAAAGCTAGAGTCTCTCCATTTGCTATGAGGTGGCTGCCACAAATGAGCCGAATAATTGTGTAAGAGAATAAGCTGAGCAGAAGATCCATAGTTTAGTTTAGTTGGAACAGAATATCACTTGACATATTTTTATACTTGAATGTAAATGAATGTTAAGGAATTAAGGCAACAACTGAACTGATGGAGATATATTTATGATACTTTTAGCGTGCCTAGACAGGCGTGCCTAGCACCCGCACATTACCGCACATTAACCTAGTTGTTCCCGCCCAGCAGAAATATCCGCCCAGCAAATGCGGTCTTCTCCTCTAGAGGCAGTTTCTTCCTTATCAAGGTGTATTAGCATAGAGTATCTATATTATTGATATTCAAAAGTATGAGAGACTTTTTCTACTACTATGTAGTAGTCCATTTATAGTAGATTTCGAGTTGTTGAGGTTTCCCCCTCTTGGCTCCTCTCACAGTTGCGGTTTCATCCGGCCCGATCGATCCGCATCCCCATCCGGTTTTTCTCCTCTGGCTCCGATCCCCGGTCCCCCTCACAAACTCTCCCACCTCGCCTAACAGCCTGATACTGGTTCTAGCTTTTCGTCTAGCATCCCTCTTTCTTATACCATCTTTGAGGCTAGCATGAGTATTGTATTCATACTATAGCCCATCTGTCCAAGAGTGTCTCCAGAGGTATCTTCCTGGCTGGGCCCCAAGACCTACGTACGGTTTAAATCCAGCCAAAAATAAAGTAAGTCCACCTTTTCAAAAGTTAATATGACTCAACTCTAAGTGCCGACCCATCTTATAGCAATATAAGGACGTTTTTGCATGGACATATGAGGACTTAAAGACGTATGACACTCAGATCATTCAGCATGTTATACCCCTGAAGAAGGAGGCCAAATTATTTCAGCATAAATTTAGTAAAGTGCATCCCACTCTTGAGCCTCTTATCCAAAAGGAATTGAATAAACTGCTGGATGCAAAAATCATCTTCAAAGTATGACACTCAGACTGGGTTGCAAACCTGATGCCGGTAAGAAAAAGAAGTCCGGAGAGATCAGGCTATGTGTGGATTTTGTAAATCTCAATAAAGCGTTTGACAAAGACAACTACCCTGTTCCATAAATGGAACAGATTCTACAACTCGTCTCAGGTTAAAATGTTTTCACTATTAGATGGGTTTTAGGTTACAATCAGTTTTTGATAGCTGAATAGGATCGGCCGAAAACCACATTTCGCACGAAGTGGGGTACATTCGCCTACCGCAGGATGCCATTCGGCCCGATTAAGCAGGGGCTACGTTCCAGCGAGCCATGGATATTACATTCAGAATACTAGTTGGCCGGAGCGTAGTAGTTTATATAGATAATGTAACAGTCTACTCTAAGAACAGACAAGATCATATCATTTATATGAAACAGATATTTGAGCGGTGTAGGAAGTATGATATATCTCTCAACCCAAAGAAAAGTATCTTCGCTGTTTCAGAAGGGAGATTGTTAGGACACGTGATTTTAAAAGATGGAATTTTTGTAGACTCAGAACGTACTAAGGCTATTATGCATATTCCCATGCCCAACAGCAATAAATATATGCAGTCCTTTTTCGGTAAAAGAAACTTCGTCCATTTGTAGCAGATTTTGCATAAATTGTAAAGCCTTTGCAAAAGATGATCAAGAAAGATGTAGAATTCAAATGGACTGCTGTTGAAAAATAAGCCTTCAAAAAATAAAATAAAATAAAGCTGCCATAGCTGCAGCCCTATCACTACGCAGCCCAGATTTTACGAAAGAGTTCTTGCAGTACACTTTCGCCTCATATTATTCCCTTGCTGCAGTGCTCACTCAAAAGGGAGAGCAAGGGGACGAATTTACTATAGCATTCATGAGCACTGGCCTACAAGGTGCTGAACTAAACTACCCAGCAGTGGATAAACAAGCTTTCGGTGTCTTAAAAGCCATCAAGCAGTTCATACCTTACATTTTGAAGAACCACACCAAGGTAATAGTACCCCACCCAGCTGTAAGATCTCTGTTTGTGCAAACTAGCCGCTCAAGCCTTAGACCCTACTGAGGAAGACGAAGAGTGTTGGTAAAATGAAATGTCTTTATACGCCCAAGAGATCTTTTATGTGCCAGCTGATAATGTAAAGTCTGTCAGAAATGTGCCGGGATATAGAAGAGATCAGCTATTCCACTGCAGCCTGTAATGATTGAGGAGCCTTTTGACAAATGGGGGCTATATATCATTGGTGATATAAATCTGAATTTTTCGCTACAGCATAAATATATCCTTACGGCTACAGACTTTTTAACACGCTGGACCGACCATACAGATATGGGTCTATCCTAAATAGCACCATTAGAAAAGGGTCATATATTAGCTAATGCCCAATGAGTAAGCGATTACCGGGTTCCCCTCCCATGTGACCTTTGATTGGGATGGCCTCTGATTGAGGGA
>Ga0233342_1000161_pt1 | contig 20594 bp, 9 predicted proteins | sample GEONDECOMP273_FD_180706 | JGI IMG/M metagenome (GOLD analysis project Ga0233342, IMG submission 180706) | Leaf litter microbial communities from Shasta-Trinity National Forest, California, United States - GEON-DECOMP-273 | ecosystem: Environmental > Terrestrial > Plant litter > Unclassified...
CTTAGGGATATCCAGCTATACACCCGGGATTGGAGATATGAATGGCATGAAACTACTTTCACTTCAGTGTTCCAAACTACCTACCTGAAGGAAGAACTATACCTACTCCATACCACCCGCTTCATGAATATTAAGGCTACTGCACTATACCTTATCGAGACGGCATGAAACAACTTACCCTTCCTATACTACTCACCAACATACTTACCACCAACAATACTACTGCTTACTACTTTATATGCATTAGCTTGTTTACCTTATAATAATAGTATATATTCTGGAAACAATCCTGCAGCAAAAGTAATAAAGCTTTAAGGAAACTATTATACGCCCCCCCACCCAATAACTACTTAGGCCTTCTTTTATCTCGTCTGGGCAACTTGGCTTGATCCCCTTTTTATGTTGGTTTGGTAACGATGGGGACATATCTTCCTATCGCGTATGATAACTTGGTAGCTAAATCTCTTCTGTTGATAACATGGGTAATTCACTGCACGAAGCCGTTCACAGAAGCCATTTATTCACTCACTGCAAATAGCCTCGTCCAGGCAGGCACAAAGTTTATAAAAGCACATAGTCTCTTGCCCCACACTTGCACTCTATAATTTACTATCTGTTTCCCCCTCACCCGCCCACCAATCCTCTAACCCCTGCCGGCAGTGGTTCCGTTCCTGCATCTATGCTTTCTTACTTGCCTATTGCGTTTTCCCCAATGCATTCACCACCTGCATTCTCTGCCCATCTTCACCCGGTTTCACTTTCCAGTTATTCTTTGATGTCCCCAGTTGGGTCTATTTCGAGGGTCGAGGGGTATAGGTCTTGGTAAAGTATATAGGGTATAGGTATGGCTGCTTATATGGGAATGATCTTGGTTATGTTCCTTCAACTGCTGATGGGGATGCTGATCCAAATGCTGGTGTTGGAGATCCCTTTGCTGGGAAAGACGCGGGTTCAACTGATCCCCTTTCACTGCTGTTGGAAATAATCCATCCTTTCATTATGCCCGTTCAACTGCTGCTTATGGGAATTATCGAATTTATCTGGTTCGACTGGTGCTTCTTTAAATGATACTGGTTATGCTGTTCCTTCAACTAATGAAGCTGGGTCAACTGCTCTTGGTACTGCTACTCTTGGAACTGATGATGCAAATGCTAATTGGGCTGCTGGTCGTTCTGCTACTCCAACTGCTTCTTGGGGCTGGGAATATTGATGAGGCTGGTTGTTTTGCTGCCGGGACTAGCCTCGATTGAAGTGGTAATTTCGGTAACAAAAGTGGGCGTCTCCGGATGATAGGGAGTGCGAACGAACCCGGCCCAACGAAGGTGGGAAATTAAAGAACAAAAGTGGGCGTATGGGGAGTAATGTCTGACCTTGGCTTTTATTATGATAAGTGGGAAATTGACTAACAATAGTGGGCGTATGGGAAGGAAGCCGGTAATGTTTCCTGATCTGACGACCTTTACCTTTATTCCAATAAGTGGGAAATTCAGAAAGCAAAGCGGGCGTATCCATCTGCTTAAGTTAGGCAGGTAAGAGAGCTGATAATATTGGGTGGTTTTCTTTTATAGTTTCCAACCAATTAGGTGAGGGTGGACGACTAGGCTGCCCTCACCTAATAGATTTTTTAACCTAGTCCCCACCCATGGGAGGATCGAACTATAGCATGTATGTTATCAGCCAGCAATCCTATAATCCTAGCTTGGCCCTCCCCCCCTATCTTTCTCGGCATGAGCTTAATATATTTATAGGCTCTTATTTTATTAGGATCTACTGTATTTACTTCAAGTTGTGTCCTTTAGGGACTTCCATAAGTTCTTAGCTTTCCAGGTGTCTATAGAGTAAGTACTAGCTGTAGTAAGTCCTTGCAATAAGTACTATTAGCCGTAGTCTTAGCCATATGGACTTAAGAGTGAAAGCCATAAGGTATGTATTGTATTAGTATTAGCAATAGGTACTATTGGAACTATTGACTATGTTTGCTTCTGGGAAGACTTCTTTTTAATCTAACGGGGGTAACCAAGTTAGCTTAGCAAGCGTTTTGTCTTTTGTAGGTTATACCTACTTTCGTATAGATTTCGCACTTTCAAAATGATCAGGTCCAAGGCGGTGTGGGAGCAGCAAGCACCCTCCCCCGGCAATAATCAATATGGGACACCCGTCCATCCGCCCCTCCCTCCTAGCTAGCTCGTTCACCAGCAAGCAATATATTTAATTCCAATAGGGGTAAGCCAGAAAGAAATTACTCTTCTACCCACCAGCCGCCATCTAGCCAACCATCCCGTTGATTTATTTAATCTCCCAGCCCTTATTTTCAGCCTATCTTTAGCTCGACCAACCTCATTTTAACGCGGCCTTGGTTAATAAACCAGCCAGCAGGCGCAAAGGCGCTCAACCTCCAGCCGAATCCATCCTTTAAAACATAGTAAAACGTAAAAGGAGCCTGGTTCAGTCAAGATAAAATCCAGTTTATTGCCCCGATGATGGATTCTTTTTTTGTCGATGTCGTTCTTCCTTTCTCTACTTGGTGGACTTAGGCTTATGGCTCTTTCCTTCTATGGATGAGAGGGCAATAACTAGACTCAACGATATAGATTGCCGCAGAGAAGAGCTCCTTGGCATGCGAACGGGTGAAACAGCGGGAAAATATAGTTCCCCATAATAAAACTTATTGCTACAGAAATATCCCTTGAACTCGACCTCTACCGCTACGAAACACATGGTGTCACTTACCGCTACGAAACACATGGTGTCACTTACCGCTACGGAACATTGGAATGTTACTCACTTGCATGGGTTCCTACCTCGAGCTAGAATACTCAAGCTGGCATACTCCACTATACACAGGAAAAAGAAGACATCATGTTGGTTACTTACGAGCATTTCAATTGAGTTACAGGGATTTTATTTAGAGCTGATTATTTTATAATTAGGCTGGAGTGGCCAAAGGGGACTGATTATTATAGAGGCGCTCCCCATTGATGGTGGCCAACAGACATGGTTACAGGAAAACTTTGATTGATTGACTTAAGTGATTCACTTATTTACATCTTCAGAGAAAGTGGTTCACCGGGCACCCAATTTACCTTATTGCATAGGCCTTTCAGTAGTGAATTTATAAGCTACTCGTATTTTATAAATTCTTCGAGAGCATAATTACATATATATATATATAAGAAATACCAACAGCATTTTAAACTCATTTGGCGAGAACCTGTGCTTACTTTCCTGGCATTTTTAAACAAGGTACGAAGTAAAAGTAAGGCGTAGCTATTTTATACAGCCTGGCTTTGTCAGGACTTACTTTTCTCTCCCTTTATTAAGGAATCGAGCAGCTGAGAGGGACGACTGTAATAGGTCGGAAGGGTTATAATGAATGGGGTGAGCTCTAGATATAACCTAACTTCCACCAAACCTTGGTGGACATGATGCACGTGGACGCACCTTCGTCAGCAATACATTGATGGAGGAGGATGAGGTTCTTTACCGTGACAGGTATTTGGAATGCAACGGACGACAGTCATACAAAGCTAAGCCAGAAGGTCCAAGAGCAAGTTGCCGCCAGGAGGTATTTGTTGATCGATCATTGGAAGCCGGTCATAGCCAGTTGTAGCAGGAGCCAGTAGTCATAGTCACACATAGCCTGTCATAGTAAGACTCCCATACATAGACAGTCATAGTCATCGAGCGTATTGATTGACACATTTATTGCCAGGCAAAATAAATTGAGTTTATATACCCGGAACGATGTTATCCAACCCTATCAGAACTAGTTTTATTATATAAAACATTTACAAATAAGCGAAATTCATTTCTGTTGTTGTACATGGATTCATAATCAGATGAGACAGACAAATGGAGAGACAATTCCTTTATTTTAATTAGTTGTTCAAAATGGGTTCATACCCCATGACATATGCGCTGGAGTTGTTTTCTTTTCAATGCACTACTATCCTACGGACTGAGCAGAAGCAAGGAAAGGAAGAGTTGAGATGCCGCCCTGCTCATCTAGGAACTGCACCGGAGCCCTGATCACTGATGATATGGAGCTGATCCGCTTCCGCTTCAGCTCTATTAGGGGTCAGCTCGATTCTGGGATGGATGGGCGGGTAACCTCGCTGGATTTTATTGATCTGGACTACGGGACTCCTGACAACCTAAAATACGGGATCTCTGCTTGGTCGTCGAGCCTGACAACATACTGCCTAGAGGTCAACGTCCGGAAATGGCCTAGTTCATATAGCTGAAATGCCACTTTATTGACTCGGATGAGTCATGTATCATCATCTGACCCCATCAAATGCAATATTCTTACTCAAAGGCGAATGAGGGGAGGTTTTGTAAATCTGTTCCAACTCCACTCTTATGGATTCATCGAACCATTAAAACGGAGATTGGTTACTAAGGAACCATGCCCAATGAGACGGTTTTGGACATATCTGGTCCACAAACCTAACAAACATGGATTATACGGTTAAGAGAATTGTTCTTATTGTTGTTGGAACATGACAAGTTCAACAAAATGGATGGGGAGTTTTTACTTCACAGGGGGGGGTTCCTGCTGACCATGGGGAGCATAAGCCAAAGCGGACTCATACTAGATGGAATCCTGCCACGAGGGAAATGTCCGGAAAGAGCCATGTTAACTTAATCAAAAATCCACTTTGATGACCCAGTAAGGGAAAATCCACACACTACGACCCTATCTAAATGAGTTTTCATTATTATACTAAACAATGGAATTATACGAAATTCCAATTTATGCTGTACCTTGATTTTCATCATTGTTTGAATCGGATTAGACAAATGGGCAATGCAAGTTAAACTTGTCTATGCCAGTATTAATAATTGTTATTAGACCTGCCATGGTGAATGAAACGTTCAAATCGTTCCATCTTTTTTGTTGGTTGATCTGGAGTTCAACTTAGATATGCGCTTCTCCGCTCGTCTATGACTAGATCCCACTGGGACTAGCTTAGTCCATGCAGCATTGCCTTTGTTCCAGGGAAACAAGCCTGTTGGATAGCCTAGCCTATGCCTATGCACTTGCACTAACTACAGGAAGAATCCGGGTTCCTTGCTACAACTACTAGGTTTATGGTTCCTGACACAACAAACAACATGGATTCTATTCCTGCCTGACAGGAGTTAGCGCGGACCTTAATTAGCACGGACTTAGATATGGCATCCTGCTGCCTTTCCATAGATAAACTTAGTTTAAATGGACGGTGTTCACATGCATGCATAATATATGAAAGACTAGGCTGACGCTAGATGAGCTTGGCTAGCTAGCTTACCCTGGCCGGTAGGAAACTAGTTACAACTCCACTCCCCCCCCCCTGCTGGTGTGTGAATTGTTTGTTTTGATTAAGACAATAAGTCTAAACCTAATGTCTTTTTCAGATGGCTCCGCTCCTTCCCCCCATACGGGAAAGTGCTAATCGCTCCTCACTTTCGTGCCTTATTCTGGATCTGATTTAGAACCCACCTTTTATTATAGATTATGGAGAGAGGAGAGAACTAACTACTTTATTGCTTCTTCTCTGCGATCCTCACGTTTGATTGGTTTCCTCTCCGTCATCGATTGAACCCGGCTATTCTATCCCATTGACTCACCAAACGAGATATATGAGGTTACCCAAGGTTGCCACCATAGAGATATTTAGGGAATCCAAGTTATTGCCACAATATAGATTTATTCCAAGTTGCCAACAGATGAGAGACCAGTAATCCGTTGTTCCCACCAGAAAAAAAAGAGATTGAGCCAAGTTGACCATCATACTCGAGAGAAGAGAAGTACCCATGTATTCACCAGACGACGAGAGAAGTAAGGACACCATCATAGACCTACTGGTATTAGTCAATGCGGAAAAATGTTAATTGTGGATGCGGACTCGGACTTAACAACTCTGGATAACTTACATAATCACAAACCTATGGGTAACTTACAGATCCTTCCTTTTTTCTCTCTATCGTGTTCAGTTGATCCCCCGTCCGTGGTATCCGCCTATCAATTTGTGAAGAAGTATCCTGTTTCAGGTGGGTACACCTTTCTTGTAAGATGCTTCATTTTGGGGCGTTATTCTCAGAAGATGATTCAGTTTTTAAGGTTGCATTATATATAATATATATTATACAACAATTGGCTCATCAACTTCTCAAAACAGGTGAATAATAAGTAGGCATATGTGTGTTCTGAACCGTTGAGCCAAGTCTCTCAGCCGAGTCTCCCCCTTATGAGCCCAGCAGTCCAAGCTTTATATAAAATCCCGGTAGCCAAGTCGAATAGTGAATTTGAGTACCCCGGGGTCCAAGCCGAGTAGCCAAGGCAAGCTACGATCGGCTAAAAATGATCGACGCCTTGAGGCAATGATTCAGACGACATCTCTTCTTCTGTCGTCCATTGATGGGGAACTCTATATTGTCCGGTGGTAACTTGGAATGATGAAGTCAGGGGATATGCTTGTAAGTAACCAAGCATAGCTCAATGTCTTTTTATTTTTATTTATTTATTTATTTTTATAGACAAGTGAAACTTCTCTATGCCAGTCTCCTATTTGAACAGACCGCGGAATAGTAATAGTTTCTATTCAACGGACCACTGCATCAGTCATTCACTTTAACAATAGGGATTCCAGCCAGCTCAACAACCTCAAAAATTAATTACATCCAGCTCATACCGGAGAGAAACTCTTCAGGAAATGGCATGCTCCATAAATAAAATATATTTATTATTTACTATAGTGAGTGGTGTGGAATCTTCCAAACACACAGTATGGTGTATCATATCGGTATCACACCTCACGGGAGAACTAGATTTCCCACCTCATGATGAGTAAGTATAGGTAGGCTATACAACCAACCCACATACCCGCATAGGTCTAGAGAATAAATAGTATAAACCAATTTTTTTAAACAATAAACAACATGCATGTGCCTGTCCCGACTGGTAACCTGAGGCCATTGATAATTCAATGCCTGGTGGTAAGTAATGTGTAATAAAAGTAGAGTTCTAATTAACTATTAGTTCAAACGGGAACTACTTTGGCTTAAGGCTGCTAAGGCAACAAGAATAACGTGGAGATGCAACTAAGACCTATACCCTTTAGGATAGGATGACCACTAAAAACCTGTTGGTCATAAAGCTAGAAACTTTCCCTATTGGTGGGTCGTAACACAAAAGTAAGAATAGGATAATTCTCGCTATTCCCATTTTGTGTAAATATAAATAATAATTACATATATAAATGCCCCTATCTCTTTCTATTGTATTAGCGAAGTAGTAGCCTAGGGGGGGGATGCGCAGATTAGAGCTCCCATGTAGATTATTCCATTGGCTTATTTCCCTCTCATAGGAGTATCACCCTGGTTGTTTGTTGTCGGAGCCTGCCCTTAAGAAAGAAAGGATATAGTAATATAGTATTGTGTATACATACGTGGAACTTCTTAATGTAATGCATGAACTAAGATAGGATGATAGACTAAGATTTAGTAAGAGCTATTTCCACTTGGTGAGGTACAACTTCTTGGTATGAAGGCTTTGACAATATATGGTTTTGTCTTTTGGATTAACTACTCTTTTGTAACTACATGGACACATTATATCTTCGATATAGCAACAAGTGTATTGCCAACGCCAATCAACAGCATTAGTCTTGGGAAACATGCACTATAGAATAGACTGCAGACTGCTGCCCACCAGGTAGGCCGCCTAGTTTATCGCTGCGTTGAAGGTGACCAGATATTATATGGGTTCTATGAGCAATTACCTAAATTGAATTTCTTCTAAGATTTGTACTAATTATAAGTCTTATTTATTTTGGAACTGTACACAATTATTATTATTCGCTATATATATAAAGTCCAATTAAACTTCAGATTGTTGCACTTTTACATGTATGGAGAAAAGTTTTGTTTGTGGTGCACCTCTTCTATCCTTTATCACAAGGCTTAAGCTGCTATCGTGGATACTTATAAACCCCCCATGAAGAACCGCAACAATAAAGAGTATTACATTACCACATTACCCATTCCGTTCAATACGCCTGCCCAGTATACGTCATCCAAGGCCCAGTACGCGTAAGGAAGGATAGATATCGCCCAAGCCACGTCTACCAAGCAAGGCGATAAAAAATACACGTTTTCCAAGTGTGCCATAAAAAAACATATAGCCTCGAAACCTATACCGCGTGAAGTCTATATAAATAAAAACATACCCGAGAAAAGAAAGAGAAGTTCCCCAATTTATAGATAACAACATGCCATAAGTGGGAGGGACATCTGCAATAACCACATCCAACATCAAAAACTTCCTTGGTATATGCACCATCCCTCTCACCAGGTCTGGATCATCCCTAGGCATTGAACCCTCTTGGAATCAAATTCTTATAGGTCTATATAGGGCCTTGTGATGTCCAACCCCGGCTTTTTCATTACTACTAAAGGCATCAAGGAATTCTAGGCTCCTAATAAGCTAGGTTGCCTATTATGCCAGAGCTCTCTGGGCTAAGATACTATGATGCTTGGTGACTCTGGACGGTATGTGGAAGTATAGTGGAGCTGTCACACGAAGGTGGCCGTATCCATTATCGGACCTTTCCTTGTAGTATAGTATGAACAGCAAGTAATGAGGCAAGTACTTAAACGTATATAAACTTTAGCCTTTCAATAAGATTGAAATTTGGGTTTACTCTTAGTTTTAAGGGAGCTCTCAATATACCTATGTTACGCCTAGCTTAAAATATGCTACGCTTTCTATTTAAGGGGGGGTTACATATGCTCAGGGCTGTTGCGCGGATAACTCAAAAGAAACAGGTACACAAGCTAACAATTAAAGGCCCTTCCTAAACACATGCAGCACCCTACCTAAATAGAACCCCCCCCCCTCACACTTGCGGACCGGACTTCATTAGCACCCCCCCTTAAATAAAGGGCCAGAACCTTGCAGAGCTAGCTCACTCAGGCAGGCAGGTAAGATCAGGACTTCGCAGAACCCCTTTGAGGGGAAGAAAGAAAAGTCTTCCCGAACCTCATTTTCACCAATATTTTCCCGGTTATATATTCATATATAAGGGCTCAGGTAAGACCTGAACCCCCTCATGCTCAGGTAAGCTTCGCTATGCTCTTTGAGGGGAATAAATATAAGTAGGGAAGGCTAATTCTGTCACTCACTATCCTGAGACTATCCCTACACAAATTATGAAGCACCCACTTGCTAAAGTGCTGCTTCCTTCCCCGTTATCCCTTCCCCGTTATCCCTTTCCCTCGAAGATGGCCCGTTGCGCTGGACGGACGAGCGAATATTGTCTGAATCTTTCATCCGTATCATACGAATTTTGCATCGAAAACTCCTCCGGGAGAAGCTAGAATTCGTTCCGTTCGGATATTGATTGGTCTTAGTTCGACATGGTTTACGCGTCATTGGTTCCCGGAAGAGTCAATATTTCCATCAGCTAAACCCTTTCCGACCCTGCCTTTGGACCCGTATTCCGTTCGTACACGATCGACGGAGGCCTCTTCAACATGTGTTACTACGTCTTCAGTAGCATGCTCCTACTCCGTCTTTCCTTCCATAAGTTATCAAATTTGGTGCTTTTCAATCCCCAGTTGCTACGGAGAACGAAGGGCGAGATACAATCAATTTTTTTACCTAAGTGGTTTTCGCTTCTTCCCGTTCTTGTTTCTCACTCTTTCCCGGGTAGTTCCCAATGTTCGGCACTTCCCATGCTTTGCGGGTACAACATCAACTAATTTGCTCATGATCAAGTTACAACCTAAGATTTTTGACCATATTATGTCAACTGTTCATATTTCGTTCATTTCATCAATATGCTCCCAAGTACCCGTAATTGTGATCCGTTTGCCAGAGAAGGGTATTTCTGTTAAAACTTCCACAAAGAATCGTCGTTTTTTCATGGTTTCCCCGCTTCCCACAGCAGTTTTTTTCGCACCTCCAGATATCTGGTGTCAAATCGTTGCTCGTTTACCTATTTCTCCGATGATGGAGTTTACCATCTCTGTGGCATCGATTGTACGAGTTCGTGAGGAGATTTAGATACTATCGTGAGGAGATTTAGATATTATCTGGACGGCCGATCTAGTGCTTCCCGAAGAGGAGGTCTAGCGAAAAAACCTAACAAAATCACTAATAGTAAAAAACTCTTCCCCTAATCACTTACACTTACTTATATCTACAAGCTTTGTAATAGTTTAAGTAACAAGAAAGCATGGTAATAATTAGATTATAAACACTAATGGTAATAGCTCTACTGTCAACTATGTTATGCTGAATGTGCATATCCAAAGTAACAACCATATTTTATCTACTAGTACAGGATAGTGGTAAGCTTAGCTTGTATTACAAGGGTAACGTATCTGACCTTTATCTGATAACGTGTTTCAATAGTTATAGTTAACTCATTACGATTATACTTATGTCGCTTCTATTTCCATCATTATAAGTACTGTAACTCAATGGAGATGCTACTAGTGAATCACTTCTACAACAAGCTTGGTTCCATATGGGTTTGTACTAATAGTATAATAAGAAGTAACACTAATAAATAGCATGGTTATACTCCATGTTTATCACTAACTATCCGTATTTGTTCTAATCCTATATGTAAGTAGTACTTCATTGTTTATAAACAGGTATACTAGCTTGGTTACCTATATTAGATATAACACCATTGGTACTGTGATAAGAGTAAGTCCAATGATTACACTATATTAGTACAGGGCAATGTAAGCTCAATAGTAACAACATGCTTAGTTAGCAGGATACCAGTGTTGAAAGCTTATCCTTAGTTATGCTCTTAATTCAGAACAGGTAACAAGAGTATCAACAAAGTGGATTCCACATAAGTAATGCTATACTAGTTTTCATAGATAGTGTTATGTGTAAGTATCTTAGTAATAAATACTCTATCTCTATTCTACCCATATAAATAAACACCGTATATGATACAGAAAACATAGGATAACATGGTCAATCCATTCCACATATTCTCTAATCTATTGGTTACAATTATGTACAAACTAGTAATAGTTATCAAGGTAAAGGTTAGAAAGCTGACTACCATACATACTGGAATAGTTAAGCAAACCCATATAAGGATCATAGTGTAATATGGACACAAAGTAAGCACTAATGGGAACAGCTCATAGTACTACAGCCTATTTATGTCCTTGCCCCTACGGCTTATAGCCGGCTAGAGCTTTCGGAGAACTCTTTGGGACCAAGTCACAAGCTGTATACGAGATACGTTTTGAAAGGAAATATACCTTCTTCTTTGTTCACTTTATATTAATAATTTCCTTGGGGTAAAATCATCCATAACTCTCAGTTCCATATCCATTTCCCGTTTCTTAGCCAACCCAAGGCATCCAAGGAAGGGGTATTAGTGACACATAGAAAGTGACGGAGCAAGCAGCAGGGGTTTTACCAGCATTAGAGGTGATAGAAGGCTGTAAATACAGGAGAGGGTAGCCATGTGTTCCTTTTAGTAGGTTCCATATCCAGTTATTCACCTCGTTTACTAGCATTAGTAGGTAAGGACTCATGAACAGCGGGTGCATAGCGGAACTTAAAGGCACTTCCTTAATGCGGCTCGTTCCATATGTATTTTTTTATTAGTGCATATCAGTTTGAATGGTTATGGTTCATGCTTTACTTCAATGCTTTATCAACACGAGGGAGGTAGTAAGGCACGAGGAACGAGGGACGAGCTACTCAACCGGTAGTTCTAGGAACGAGAACTATTTATTATTCCTAGAACTACTATTAATACGCCCCTTTGCCCTTGGTCGGTAACAATCTATCCACTTTAAGCTTGCAGCTTCCAGCCGAACAACTAGCACGAGGTCGGGATGATGACCAGCCAAAATAGCAGCACGAGGTCAGGTTTACGGCTTATCAGCCCACTCTAGCTAGGGATTATAAGTAAGGGCACCAATTGGGAGGGGGGAGGTCGGGATGCCAGGCGAACGCTTAGGAGGTAGACCAGCACAATGGCAGCACGAGGGAGGTCCGGATAAGAGACCTGGGTAAACGATTGCTTGTAGGTTTGGTAAAGGTACCTGGACGACTAGCTTGGGTTCGTTCAAAGGAAGGTTATCCCTCACACATGGTTGCAGCACCTCAAGGTTCAAGCTGCCCATGCCTGTATTATGCATATCTGTCTCACTGTGCGTACCCTTTCTTCCTTTCCTATAGTTAGGAAGGATAAGGAGGTAACTTCCCAGTATTTACTAATTATGGAGTCAGAGGTCCTGTCCACTGTCCATCCACTGCCTATCTGTTTACTATTGTGCTACTAGCTATGTAATCAACAGGGCTTTTGTGCCGCTGAGGCCCCGCAAAGACCAGCCAAATCCGCCCATTCAAAAGGGTTCCCAGAACCACCCCGTTTTTATATATCCCCTCAATCTTATCGTATGTAAAGGGCCCTATTGGGTCGGCAAGACCCCCTAATCCTTCCTTGAGGCGGGGCAGATAAAAGAAAGGAAGGAGGGATGGGGTGCCGGGATTTCCCGAGTTATGTTGAGACTCCCCCCCCGCGGAACGGTCATGATTTGATCCGATTAACGGCCAGGATTACACCACGCCTTGATACCTCACAAGATTATAACGGAGCCTCAATGGAAAGGTGACACATCATTCGAATGGTTCATCAGTCCACTTAACGAGCAGTTCAAAATGAAATGGTGCTGTGATACGCCTTTCATTTTAATGAAGATCTTTGTAGTAAAGATTACACGATTTAAAATAAGGTAGCTAAGAGATAGAATCCAATGTGAGGTAATATTTTGATCGGTACCGTATCAATGTTGGGTAATGTTATTCTCTATCCGGTATCAAGTCCAATATGAAAAGGTACGTCCTCCAAGATTCATAGGAAAGTCCCGGCTGTATGTAGACAAGGAACAATAATGAAACAAGAAGTCATATTCCCATTGCCATCTATTCTCTTGCAACAAGTAAGAATTCCACCATGGTACTACATAACCATAACCTCCCGTCTTTTCTATACTTACCATTCTTTATCCGGTCTCTAGGGTCTAAAGAAAGAATCTCTGGTGGCCGGGTGGTGATCTTCATAGTGGTGTATAAAAGCCAAAGTGTAAGGTCTAGAATGGTTTGTGTAGCGCGGTGGTCGTTCGGTATGGTCAATGTAGGGCATGTGGTCATCTGGTCACCACTCGTAACTCACATGGGTCTCCGTCTGTCCCGTAACGTGCACAAATGACCAACTAGGGTAAGATCTGCTTCCTAAGAGCCGGTAAGTCCTGTGATCACCTTTGCCCATACATAAAAGGGTGGCCCCCAACAATGAGCCCTTGTTTGTCTCTTCATTTCCACCTGATTTGCTTGATTTTCACCGTGCCTGATTTTGAGTCAAGTCAGGAGAGAGAAGCCACTTATTAACCGACCCGCTCTTCAGCTTTCAAATGTCTTCCCTTCTGGCCAATAATATGTCATTCTGGGTTACCTGCTGTGTCTGTCCCGTCATAATTACATATATAAAGTGAGGTCGCTGATCTGACTTCAATGAGTCAAAATGGAGGAGCCATAAGGAATTGAAAGGTGACCTAAGCGTCGTTCCATGAGTTTAGCGATTGCGTAATTACATATATAAAGAATGACTGGAATAAATGGACTTTGAAAAAAGTCCGCCCCTTGTTCTCCATACGCTCGAGGCAAATCTCGCCTTTTCTTTCTCAATAACCTCGTCGATGATTGGTTCCCTCTAGATCGCTATCTCAGGTAGGGTACGACCTTAGGTAGCTCCTCCCTAGTTGTTGGGACTGGTAACTGCTCCCTTTTCCTATTGGTCTTCTCCCTGATATGTTGACTTTGGTTGTCATATTCTGTAGCCTGCAACTACAGGATCACTTCCATATCTCCAATGTATCCTTCCTCTCACCTCTTTCTTTCACTAGTTTCGCCCTAGCTTCATCACCTATCTCATCTTTCCTTCGCTGGTTCTTTGTTAGCGTCACCGCCTCCTGCGCCCTCGCTAGCTCTGAGTCAGTGTTGCTACCTCCATTTCCTTTGGTGGTGCTACTTGAGTGTCTCCGCCTCCCACACTCTCGCCAATGCACCTAGAATAAAGGAAGTCGTGCAAATTGAATGTGGAATTAAGCCGACTTATAAAATAGCCGGCTTTGCAACATGGCTGCGACAAACCTAAACCAAGGAAAGCCAGCGTACATACATAATACGTCAATCAATCTGCGCTTAAACCAGCAGGCGAAGACTGGTTCAACTGGTTTAAGGAAGGATAGTTTACCTCCCAAAGAAAAGGGAGAGGATGGTCGGTATTGCAATCGTAGGGCGTAAGCAAACCTAATCGCGAAGCACTTCAGTCTACTCCGAGCCATAGGCAAGGGAACCATTGAGAGAATTGTCGAAAATAGTGTAAACCTCGAGCAATCCTGCTGCTATGGATCCAATCATAATAGAAGGTGGGGAAGAACCTATTTAATTGATCCGTCCCTATTCTGATCAGTCGAGAAGCCTATCTGGTCCCGCTCCATATAGAGTGAGCGCCTGCCATCCATAAGGAGAGGTCATTAGAGATGGATCTAGATTAAAAGAAACTAGCTTAAACTCTGTCTTGAATTGAGAAAGCGGCTTCGCACCCGACCAAAGGGAAGGGCGGCTCCGTTTCGCTTCGCTCCTTATATTGTTCATATCTTGTTATGTCTGCCGGTCTTTCTTTGAACACTGGGCTGGTTTAGTAGCCGATAGCTCTCTCAACCGACACCTAACCTTAAAGCTCCTTATCTTAATAGTAGGACGCCCACACCATCATTGCAACCCAAGCTTTCAGCAAGCACGCGAGGCACACAGGAGCATTATGAAATGGATTCCTTCCGACCGGTATACACTCCCCTTTTTTTCATTTACTTATTCACCGACCGATGGACACAGGTAGGTCAATTGAGTTCTTCTAGACCAATCCACGGACTAATGCTGCACTGGGCATACATACAAAAGTAAACAACTTCATGGGGATGTAGGTTAGGTAGACTTATTGAGGACTCATGCACGGGCGGGGCATACAACAGGAAATAGAGAAACATCAAAAACCCCAGGGCAGATAGACAACCAAGCGCACCTACTCCGCATACCTACAACACCTACTAGGCACAGCTCACACCGACTCAACAAGCGGGGGTCGGGGGATTTCATCGAACAACGACCAAGCACACCTACCATCCGCACCTACCCAAAGTGCATCCCGAAGCACACACAAGGGTTCGAACTATGCAAACACCTTCCCACCCACTCCATAAGGATTTCATTAGGATGTTGCAGGTAGGGAAGCTTCAGCAATAAGCATGCTGGGGAAATCCATTATAGAAATTCTTTTCTCATCTTTTCAAACTTGCTCAATAGAATTCAGAAATAGATTGGCATCCTGGGAACCATAAAATGTGGGATAATTGCGTACCTCAGTACCAATCCATCGAACCATTTTGACTGAAGCACAATGCCTAGAAGTCATTTCATATCTCCCTTGTTGCCAATTCTGAAATGCTGTTTCAGAATCCCCATCTATGGAATGAATACTTCTCCAACTTACTGAGCCATCTGCAGTAGGATTAATATAATCAGACCTCTTCTCAGCAGTTAGGTGATATAGCTGATCCAATACATCCGGCTCCATGACATCATTAGCTGGTTCTATGTATCTAGGTCCCTTATAAGGATCCAATGGTTGAGTAATCTTCATCCCATCTGATTCAAATGTCATAGTCTCCTTTTTCAAATCTATGACAGCGTAATTATCATAGGCCCAATCAATCCCCAGTAGAGCTGGATAGGGTTCTTTATTAGAAAGTATTTCAATAACCTAAAAATCTGCAAAAGTTTTCACTCCCTATAAATCCACTTCGACATCTTCTAAGCGGCCAACAGGAAATATGCAGTATTGGTTTGCCATTCGCAACTGAATCCGGCGGGTGGCAGGGTCAGCTAGAATTTGAACAGATTCTTTGGTTGGATCAACTGCTTATGCATCTATAACTATATCTACTAGTTCTGGCTTTCAAGCTATAAGTTTATGCTCCTGATTATATGCTGCTGAAACTATTGGTGGTGGAACTGTATTAGTTATTCCATCCTTTTAGAAACTGCTGAGTCAATGTAAACAGGTTCCTTAGTATTATCAACAGGGTATGAATCAACTGAATCTGCCACTTATTCTCCAACTAAGTAAATGAGGTTAATGGGTGCTATTGAAATAGGTGCTACTAGTGATGCTTTCGCCCCGTCAAATGGTAATATATGATATCATGGAAAACTAGAAAGAAATCCACATTTAGATATAATCTCGTCATAGAGGCGTTTACCTTGGACTCGTAAGTCCTGGCCCACGCTACTATGGGCAGGTCTACTATGGGCCGGTTTCAAGTGCAAACTTAGATATCTTCGTGAGGTGTTTCATAAGTCGAAGTCAGAATAGCAGAGCATTGCAGAAGTAAAGGAGATTAATAAAAAAGTTGGATAAACCATAATATTACCAGTGGTTCCAAGATTTGATGAGTCAACTAAGTTATAACATTAAGGAGGTGTAACATAAGGAGTGGTTTCTTAGGGGGATGCTACCTCACTTATGTACATTTTTGTTGCAGTAAAGATTGATGACTCAATGAAAGGCATTAGAGTTCACGATGAACCTAGAGTCCGTCAATGGACTAGCTGAAGCCTCACTTCTAGGATTAGCTCTAGGGATGGCATAATTTCCATACCAGTAGACCACCCTATCTGAGTAGATTCAAGAGTTGGCCAACGATAAGTATGGGATAAGGGAGGTGGTATGGTGTACCCCCTGTAAGATAGAAGGACACTTACAAAATTATTGTCCCATGGTCTAGAGATACATTGTAACATTGGCCATCATGTTCATGAGTAATCTAAAAAAAAGGCTAATGTGGGAATCAACAAAATATATAGAAATCTAGGGCATTGATCCCCATTATTTCCCACCATTACTTTTAGTGTATCTAATCCCATAAATCTAAAAAAGATAATAACACAAGATAAAATAGATAAACCCTAAGAAATATCTCTTGTATTAATAATATGAAAAAATAGAGAGCTATGTTAACTTACCTCTTTAAGGGGGCAACCTCCAATAGCAAAGCTCCCAATACAATAAAAAGACTTCACTTCATATTAAATAAGGCACTACTATAGTGTTTCAATAGCAAAAACCCTAACTACTTTAGGTCCTGCTATTAATGAGGGTCAACCGCCTAGGGGGCCTTATTCAATAAAGAGGATTTTACTCACTATCAAGCAAAGCCTTGTTTGTATCCCCTGAATGTGGGAACTGAACGGTAAACAGAATGCGTTTTCTTATCGGTACGTGAGATGGGGTAATGATGATAAAACTATTAATTAAGCAAAGTATGGGTACATTAGAATGTACCTGGATGGGTAATGTAATTTAGCCTCTTCGACGGTTACGTGAGAATAGATTAAGTATAGTTGGCTTACAACTCTTTATTGGGCCGTGAGCTGTGTAGTTGGCTTGGGCTGTGAGAAGGGTATTTGATCGGTACGCTAGGTAATTAGGGGGGGGGACAATCTATTGTCAGATGCATAAGTTGGAACTTTCCTCTGCCGGAATCCTCATCAGTAGAGAGAATCAGATAGAATCAATGCCTCTGCCGTCAACATGTATGTTGTCCGCCCGCTTGTGTTTCCCTGTGAGTTGGCAGGTGCATGCTTACTTAATGCGGGAGAGCAGCGGGGAAGTGGAAGATTCAAAGTGTACAAAAAGTGTACAGCGGGTTGAGCAGAAAGCGTTATTAATGTGCGGCCCGAGTAATGCGTACTGTTGAATCCGGGGAGCGCCTTTCTTGTAAGGGTTCCCATTTGTTGGTAGTACTATCCCGGATGGGTCATTGTTTCAGCTTGCCATTATATATGTTATTATCAAATAAGAGACTCAGCAACTTTTCAACAAAATGGCAGGTGATCATAAGTAAGTATCGCCCAGAAGAAATGCTCCATCGGTTCCAAACCCTAAAAGAATACATTTATTCCTGTCATGTACCAGGATTGAATGATCAACACTTGGATCGCCACCTGGACACCTACCTACCTGACAATGATACTTGGTGACTGGTATGTAGTGGCATCGGCCCCTGAAATATCCTTTGGGATCGTCTCTTGGATCGAGTGTTGAGTGATATGGACCTATTGATCGGTGGCTATCAAGGACCTCCTGCAATGACTGTTTCCATTCCAGGTATGACTAATAAACTCTCGGATCAACTAAGATTTCTGGATTGAGTCCCGTCATCGAGTGATCTACACCTGGCATCAACTCTTGGGCTGCATCAAGTAATACAAGCAAGGTCAAAATCTATGGCAGGTGCATCTATAATATGGAAGGCATTAGTGTGGGCCTTCCCTCTCATTGGTAACTAGCTAGCCTGAAAGCGGTTTATGGTATGAAGGTAATAATTGGGGGATATACTTGGATAGGAAGTAATATTGAGCAAAGATTCTCAGGTTAGTTAGTTAAGGTTATTAGACGAAACATAATACTATGGCAGATGCAACAGAAGCAGAACATGGCTTATTCTGGAATAAAGGCTGGAAGAAGGCAATATATCTTTAATTAGATGGTAAAATGGCAGAACAGGGGGGGCCCACTGGTAAATAGATTGACCGTGTTCCATAAAATTGAGAGCTGAATAGGATTATTTGGTCTGGTCTCAAAATCCAACTGGTGTATACACAACAAGTTCTGGATACAAGGCAATTTTTTGATATAATGCACATGAGGAATGCTGGTGGTGGAACATCGTACGCTTTGCAACTGAAAAATACCAAACCAAGATGGCTCGCAAAGCTCAACAAAATAATGTATCTTCCCCGAGTTGAGCTGCAAGGCATAGTTAAGTGGCCTCTAAGGGACCAAGGGTAAGACCGATTCTATCCCTGCTAAGACGTTGGAGCTGAAGGACTTACCAAGCACAATCCGTGGGTGAAAAGGTCCTACGGTGCTTGTCCGCATCGGGCAAGGTGCGAAGCTCTTGCTCGAGAAAAGGAGAGCAAGGATTTCATTAGCATTGAGTTTCCTTGAGTCTATGCTCTAGATGACCTTTTCATTGAGCTGCTTGAGGGCAAGAGGACAATTCAGTGGATCCGCAAGTAACTTATAACTTGAGTGTTCGTTAACACATTGAGCATTTCATTAAGGTTATCCCTTGCTCTATCTTCGTTCAAGCAAGTAGGCTTAGTGCTTTGCTTTGCACAACTTGCGTACTTTGATCTTAAAATCCACGTATGCACACAGTTTAACAACTTTCTATTTATCTAGTACATGAATATGATTTGGGATTGGAGCATACTGATCCTGCTATTGAATACATTTACTATTTGGGACTGTTGCTATCGGATAAAAACTATATTATTACTGACTTGCTGGCTGAATTACGTCAACGAATCCAGAAGGGGGCGTATGCCTATTAGATTGGTTAAATACTCATTCACCTATGGGATAAGACTATCTTGCATCCCCATGGCCTTCCTTATAAGTGTCGTCTTACCCTCCGTCTGAGCTATTTGGTTCCTTAGTTATTATTTAATCTCGACGTTTTCATTTCTCATGGCTACGAGGTTGGATTGCATCTTTTTGCTTTTTGCCTCAGACAATTGTGCAAAGGTGACCCTTTTTTCCCTATGGCTAGAGTATGTGCATTGTCCATGTTCGAGATGTATTCTTCAGTTACTTGGACCTTTCTTTTAGACTTTTCATTCCACTTCCTCTTAACTAAAACCCTTTTTTATCTTGGTGCATGAAGTTGAACTCAAAGGTTTTACTTTGAAACTTCCGCATTTGGCTCAAGATTCATTAGCTCCTCTACGAACTAATGTGCCAATCCGCTGCATTGCTTGTTGCTTCTACTATGGTGCCATCATTTTTCCCTTGACTTACGCGTTGTCTTCAGCTATGCTTTTCCCATCACATAATTGAAGACGGTCACTCTGGTTTATGACCAAATGAAATTCCTAAAAAATCCTTAGGAATTGAGCGTATAGATTCTTCAAGGATTTGACAGTTGACTGGCTAAATTTATATAATGCCACTGGTTCTTGGCACATCTGTTGGTATATTTACCGCTGGAACTTACTTTCTTATCTTGGAGCTTTGCTCCGGCTTCTTAGTGGCCACAATGAATACAGTGCCAAATGTCGTAGGGGGCTCAGCTGATGGCCCTGGGTCTGCTTGGGGCAGAGGTTAAAACACTTCTACGCACTTGCTCCTTTTAGCTTCCACCTCCACTTAATCCAAAGCTCTTCTATCAAATTTTTACGGCTCGTTCTTCTGATGACATAACCTCCAAACCAAGGATTTATATACAAATAACTTATCAACTACTTTATGTGGGTCATGGACTTTTCTCGGCTCTTAAATCAAATTGTATGTCTTGGATTCCACGGCTAATTCCTCCCCATGTGCTACATTGAAGATCTGATAGCCTTCAATTTACATAGGAAACTTGGTCCTACGGTGCTTGTCCGCATCGGGCAAGGGTGAGGCAGATCTTTATCCCTCGTGGCTTACTGG
>Ga0233342_1000162_pt1 | contig 20473 bp, 9 predicted proteins | sample GEONDECOMP273_FD_180706 | JGI IMG/M metagenome (GOLD analysis project Ga0233342, IMG submission 180706) | Leaf litter microbial communities from Shasta-Trinity National Forest, California, United States - GEON-DECOMP-273 | ecosystem: Environmental > Terrestrial > Plant litter > Unclassified...
GAAGGCATAGTCTCGTGATGCGAGATAAAGAGCTGTAGGTAGTACTGGCTATATATAGGCTATAATGGTGAGGCAAGGAAATGGCAAGCTAGCGACCAAGTGCTGCTTGATGAACCATTAGGCCAGACAACGGATGGCTTGGATTGACGAGACAACCCAAAGTGATACTTATCTCACCCATCAAACCATACCGACCTAGGCACCCGTTAGGCAGTTTACCTTAAGCCAGTTCCTACCTGCTGCCCTATCGATCTTGCTATCCCTGGAAATTGAGATTCCACCGGTTGCTCTTTCTTTTCATTTCCCCATGTGAACACCAGAAGACATTGAGCCATGTTGTTGTAATACGAACGAGCATATTTATAAAAATAAATGTTAACACCAGACGAGATAGATTTACGCCATACAACGAGATAAGTCCCGTTCAATTCATACCCTAAATAGTTCCCCATAGTTCTTCCATCATATGCCGGTATGGTCATTGCCACGCCATACGTGCTTTCAGCTACCATAGGATCAACATATTTTATTGATAGGGAGGAAAATGCAATGGAACGCGTTTTATTCTTTAGGGGTTTTTGAACAATCCCCGCCGGAGCAAACAGGAACCCTGCCTGAGTCATATATTGCGAAAAAGCAATTGAACGCGGCGGGGCTTGGCAGTGGATTTTATCTAGCCCAGAAGCCTTTTGATTTCTTATGGGGAGCAGAGCCCACTTCAACTTATTCAATGGCATTCAGGCTGGCATTCTTAATTGCTTAATGGCTCAATCAATGCATGGTTGGTAAGGGGCATTTGCAAAGTTATATGGTCAATATTTCTACGAATTGATCCTAAAAAGATGCGACCTGAAAGCATTAGTATGAGAAGCATTAAGATAAGGGGGCGTTATTAAGTTGAGCCGGAGCGAGCTGCTCATTCCTTCCCTTCCACCAAAAGTACAGGCATAGTTGCCATTCCTTCCCAAACAATGGGCTACTGGTGATTTTCATTGGCTATTGTGTCAGAACCTCCCGCTAACAAAGGAGCCTTCGCCCCTCACATAAGGTTTTGGAACTGGCACTTGACAATTAGCCAGCCCACAGTGAAAACTTAAGCCTACTGTAACCTACCCACCTTATCTCTTTGATCTTTATACCCGGGTATCTATTGATATCCGTTTCGATCTTACTTGGATCTATTGACCTGATATATTCGACTTGATACCTGTACGTCTCTTTCTCGAGACCTGCCTGGATCTTCAATCTTGATACCCTCGTATCTCCTTGAGATATTTGATCTTAATAACTGGGCCGTATCTCTATTACCTGGATATCAATTCTTGCAAACTTCCGGCAATAAACTTTACACAGTTTGCTGGCTGGTTGCTGGCGGCTAGATCGCGGGCTGGCACAAGACACGAACACGGGTGGCTGCTTGCTGTTTGCTGGGTTAAATAACCCTTCCTTGGCTGGGGAGCTGGCGGGCTTATTCTTGAGCTTGCTGGCTAGACCTGACAAACTGAGGCTATATAAAGGGAGAACCCGTGATGCGATAACGTTAGGTAGTGGGTAGATAGAGTGTGGAAGCAAGGAAATATAGAAAATGAATCCTACGACTGAATCAACCCCGGAAAAAGGAGCGGGGCGAAATGATCGACTCTGTTTTGAGTCCCACCTACCAGCTTATCTATATCTTGCTTACTTCGACCTGTGATCGATATATCTTGGTATCTTATACCGAACTTCTCTAAAACTTACTGCCTGAGAGGATAGGAGAGGATAGTTATTACGCTTAGATTGAATAAACCGATGAAGGAAGGATGACAGGGGAAGGAGATAGATATCTTGCCGCCTTACGAATAAACACAATCCCCCAGCTTCCCATACAACGATATTTATTATGTTCACCCATGTTTACACCGAACGAGAGAGACACGACGTCCACAGTTTAACCCACCTCGCATACCAAAATGCTTAGATCGACCCTGCTAAGCACCTTACACCAACTAGACTTAGGGGCATGTTATATATGTTTATTCACCTTTGTGTGAACTTTAGGTTCGATTTTGAACTGACTGATAGCGCTGATCTATAGACCCGAGCGATTCTCCCTCCTCGACCTAAGTGGGTGGGGCCTATCTAGGAGATCTATGATCGAACCTTGCCGAACTACCCCTTGCCCTACCTCTGCCTTGGGTGGGACTAGCCCTTTAACCCATGCACTATACCATCCAACCTATAACCTCCGCCTTTGGACCATTGTAACCTATGCCTTTTACCTAATTGGGAACCGAAACTCTTCCACACTGCCTGCCTAAACCCTATACACTCTGAACGAACCAAAAATTACTCATATCTTCTTACCCTCATAAAGATTTCTTTGGTGGGGGCTTCCTTGGGACCGCCTCATAAAACTACTCATTGGGAACATCCTGAAACTAAGACATACTCTGAACGACGAATCTTGCCTTACCCTTCGACCGAACCTTTACCCCTTACTACCCAATCCAAAGAGGAAACTTCGCCATAGACTTTTCACAGCCATAAAAAAAAGAAAAACCATCCCGAGTTTGTTAGTTAGGTGGGCGGGTCACCGACACTTATTTGTTACTTGCACGATATACAGTATAATTGAAACAATCTGGGATATAATCGAGTCGGGAATACTTAAGTACTTCGCTTCAACCCTGGTGGGAAACCTAGGGGTGAGCTCTTCGTTTCCCTGAGATTGATCTTAGATAGGTGAGACACCTTCCCTTACGCGGGACCTAACAAATTAGGCATTTGGAACTGGAAATAAACTTATACCTATTTAAACTTATACCCATTAGGGTTGAAGGATTGAGAAACACAGCTCGCCCCTTATATCTATCCCAGCTGGTCGAGTGCCTAAAGGCATACTCCCATACATAGTCAGTCAAAGAAAACTGGAAGAAAACTATGGGCGTCTTCCCTTCATTATTTATATATGTAATAACACTAGTAATTATGCTAGATTCAGTATGGGCTCGTCGAAGGTGCGAAGCCTATTAGTTACTCCCGCCGGATACCCACTTTGCGTAGAAGTATTTGGGGCAGTGGTTTCTCTTAGACAGGTACTTCATAATCCTTAGCGATCTTCCAGTCATTCTTTATATATGTAATTATGCAAGCACTTTGATTACTTGCAATTACCATTCACTACTAGATCTGTCTCTTAACTGAGAGTCATTCTTTATATATGTAATTATGCTTGCCTTATGACTTGACACTTCTAAGCACCAGAGAGAGGCACAGGTTCAGTGATTTGATCCAACTCCTCTTTATTTTGAAGGAGAAACGAGATAAAAACCTTGAGCAAGGTCAGTCATTTATAAATGGATAGGGTAGAAACGTGACAGGAGCAGCTACGCCAGCAGCACCCATAATAGCAGCAGTAGCAGAGCCAGGCACAAAGTTGGTGCTTAAGATGGGTAGCTCAAAGTGATCCACTCGAAAGAGCCCCATTAAAATACGCGGTAACTAGCATTATATATTATTATGGTGCGTACAAAGATATACTGAGTAATTTTTTTATATCGGGCTGTATCCCTAAAAGGCAAGCGTTAGCGATCATCAATCAAAATACAAGAGGCAAGCAGTATTGATTCAAAATAATGGGGGCAAGTCAATAATGCGTGAAGGGAATGCGAACTGAATATGTATCGCGGGAATGAATGAACATAAATAAAATAAATAAAAGCAATAACAGAGGTGAACGGAAAGTGTAAAGCGGATTGAACAGAAAGCGTACATAAAGCGTGGTAACCAACCCTGTATAAAACTACTATTATGTTTTACTGGCCATTGCCTCAATCCTGGGTCTAATGTCCTCCCGTAAATGAACCTCTATCTTTGTTGTTTAATATCTTCTCTGTGCCACTAAATTAAGACTGCCTGGATGCATCTTCCGGTGGGTATGTGCTTCCCTAATTGTCAATGGGGAATGGAGTTTCTTTGTCTCGGCATGTAAAATAAACGAGTATTCCAAGCAAAATAGTATTCTCTAAGCGAATAACTGAGGCTATGGAAGGCTCTGACTAAAGGCATCTCTTATTGTATTGCTAGCCAGCATTGAAATACCAGCATCCACAAACTCTTGGCATTGAAACGAATACGTAAAGGTATCCTCCCTACTGCTGGATCTATAAGCTAGGTGCGTTAACTTGGTTGCATTATAATATATATTATATATTATTATCCGAAGTGGGAAATATTATCCTCCGGCGGGACCTTTTTTTTTATCTCGGGTATGGCATGCATGCTCAAATAGGTGTCATTGTATATAATGAGCTGTATTAACTCGCTCTTGGTGTGAAGCACTAGTGGTGAAACACTAACAGTGCGGCTTATTCGGCCCCGTACCGTGTGTCATACCGGTGCCGTACCGGATTCATACCGTTGTGAACCTCGCCCTTTTACCGGGTAATAACTAGATATCACCCAGGTACCTGGATTTCCACTCCATGCCTCGATCAATATTAAATGGATAGCGTCAACACCTGGAACTACTTACAGAACTTACTTATTGGATTGGACAGAAGTTGGCACTTTGAACATTCATATTACCTTTTTCATTATCTTTTGAAGCCTACTACTTCACTTTACAATCTAACCTGTTAGTAATGTTTTCCTTAACTTTAACTCCCTATCCCTTTGGTCGAGCAGCTTAACGCTCTTCAACCCACTTTGTTATTGGACGCGCTTGCTTGGGTAAGCACTTTAAGCATTGCTATTAACTTTAGACTACAGGCAGGGATTACTTAAGTGCAACGCGACGACTTACTGCTACCAACAAACTTTCCTGTTTTCCACCCTACATATTGGCTCACTTATGAATATTAAACTTATATATTGGGCTTGGCTTGGATACCAGTTCTAGAAAACATTTGCATTCACTAGTTTCATATAATTAAATCTTATTTATTAGTAGAGGTCCAGGTAAAAATATCTAATCATCCAGGGACTTAAACTGTATTTTATTATTAATAAAATATCCCCAATTGTTTACCTATGATTCCCAGGTGCTGATCCACTTGATTATAGGTTTTGATTCACTTGAGGCCGGTACTCGCCGGTAGGAGCCAGGTGGAAATCCAGGTGTTGATGTCGATGCTTTGCTTTATTTATACTTGAATCTATCTATCCTCCCCATCGAAGTATATAGTCACACTATTGAGGAGGTCTACCGGAAAAGAAGCAAGTGAGCTAGTTAGTTAGTGAGTAGAGTGGGTGAATGACCAGGGATGCTTGGATTTATTTATGAGCGAATAACAAAAAGAAAGGTCGCCTTCTCCCTCTTCCTCTGCGGTCGTTCTTCTGAACTAAGACCACCCTTGCTTACTGAATTTAAGGCCAGATTTTAACTAGTTAATTTTCCAGTCGCTAACTAAGCAGGACCACCAAAGCAAGCAATACCGGCAAGACTAGCAAGCCAAAAACATAGTTAGTAAAAACCATGAAAACCCTAGCTCCACCAAAAATCCTACACAAGCTAGCATAAAAACTAGCCTCCTTGGCTCCAAGTAAGACGTATACTCTCTCCTCCTAAACAAGTACAAACTAGGGCTTACTCACAAAAACCTAACTCCAATGTATCCAAGGGATTAAACCCTAACCCTAGAATCCAAGATGCTCCAAGTGCTCCAATAAACCCGCCTCCAAGACAATAGAGATTAAGTACAAATATAAATAATAGAGATAAAGACAAAGTGCTCCTATTCTCACATCTATAATCACAAGATGATCTATCACTCTACAATTATTTCTTTAGCCAAGTGCAGTTCGAGATTATCGGAGCCCTACTTCATTAAGGTATACTCACTACTCGGAGGAGGTATGGCTATTGCAATATGAGATGGAATCCGTGGCCAGATTCGATGGCTGGTGCGGTTTCATTAAGCAGCTCTGTTCTTAGAATTGCCCAAAAGAAACATGGAAGGGAGCGTTTGCTTCTTTACCCTGCGGGGTGGGCTTACCTCCATTCCCGGAGCCTTAGCTGCGAAGGAAGTTGGTCTTACTCTCTTTATTCTCCAAGTAATTTAGGGGCCAGGGCTTTAGTTCGCTTCGCCGGTTCAACATGGCTTTTCCATCGGGCTTGGCCGCAATAGATTCTTGCCATTACAACCAACCGAGCATCGTTATGTTATCTCTCGACTGATTTAAGAGACGTCCCAGAGCCACTATATATAGGGCAAGACTTAATGAATACCCTACTACGTGCTGGTCATTCTTTATTTATCTCTGTCATTTCTTTATATTCATAGATTTGGAATGAATGTATATTTCTTTTTCGAGGAACCCCACCACATTCCTCTGCACCCCACATTCATACAGCTACCAGTTTGGTTATGCAATTGAATAGCTAGCCACAAGAAAGATCTCCTAGCCAGTCAAATACGCCACTTTTTCCTAGTTAATTTACCATATCTTGCCCCCTCCTTTGGGTGCTTTGCGCTTGCTCGATCAACGAGAGGGCAAGGTTATCCCTTTATTTGTGCTCTGGTTACTTCTAGATGCAAGTGCTGCTCGATCGGGAGCGCTTCCCCATCAACTTAACTGGGATCTAAGGAAGGAGGGGTCTCGCTATCTGTCCAAAAAAAAGCATTCTAGTATATGTAAGATGCACAGATTACAGGCAGCTTTTCCACTGCCTTAGCCCCGGGTTTCACATATTATACCATTTTGGGCCTTAGCACGGAGGGAAGGTGTCTATAGCTCCTTCACGCTCATCTCGGGCGAGACTGTCTCCTGGCCTTACCTTAACCCAGTACATCTCATCAGATTCATTCCTCACCTCCCAGATCTTGGGCCAATCTTTCAAAGTATTGCCAGCGCTGTGCCAGGCGCATGACATCTTACTCCCCTAGCCCGGTTACCCGGAAAGCCAGTTATTCAGACGCAAACAAAGGGAGTCCCTTATAATAAGGCGGAACTAGCCGTCGCGGCCAAGGCACGAAGGACTATGCTTTTTATAGTTAATCCTAATGCCCACACTAATACCACAGGTTACCAGGAAAAAAATAAGGTAGAAACAAAGGACGGAATAATAATTGAGGAGTGCACAAAGGTGAGTCATTTTAGACTGGACTAAAGAAGTTGGAAGTATTGGGCAGAAGGGACTTCAATACCTTCATAAAGAACAGAGCCGTGGATGCTTATACTGCGGGCTCTCTGAGTAAGTGGGCCCCTTAATACAGGCCAGGCTTCCTTCCACCACTTTTTTATGTTCCAGGCCGACCTTAGCAAGACGGATTACCCCAAAAGAGAGGGCCTTAGCATGATGGCTTCAAGCGGGCCACAACAGTTTATTCAGTCCCCTCTTCGGCGTTAGCATCTTGACCTATCTAGGGGTTGAAAACCTTCCATTAGGATTGATTTCCAATAGGACACTAGAGTATACCCCGCCTTAGGGCCTATTTGAAATTCGTTATAAGGACCCCTATTATTCTGATTTGCCATGCCGGGATCAGAGCTTGAAGAAGAAAGGGGTTTTTTTTTAATGCCCTAGAAAAGAGCGTCCTTGCCCTGCCTGTTATTTGTTCTGCCTGCTGGGCACCCACGTATACCCCGCCAGGTCTCTATCTGTTTTCATTCAATCTTATTCAAAGTATCCCCCCGTCACTCACTTGTTTCAGGGAAGGACCTTATCTCTTATAATGCTTCTGGGACGACTATTTCAAGTATTCACTATACTACTCCTTCCTGGGAATACCTGTTCACATCAACCTATGCTTCTTCTGGTACAGAATAAACCCCGACATCTATTATTATATTATATCCTTGCTTCCTTCTATTATGACTTACCAACGTTCTCTCTTACCTTTCCCCCTTTACCAGGGAGGGAGGGATGACTCTTACTCCTCCTTAATTTTATTCTACAGTGAGGCGGGCAGGGAAATAATACAGTGGGAATAATCCAATGGCCTACTCGACCGGGATACTATATTCAACTTGGACGGGCTAATGACTGATCGAGGAGCTAACACACGGGGATCCACTAAGAAACTTATACAATCTGATAGGCTACCCGATGATAAATATGCTGGGGTGGAGCTAATCCACTGGGCTCCGCTACCGGGCTGGGCTCTAATCCGCTAGGTTATAATACACTGGATATAATATGCTATAATACCAATGGGCTCTATTCCACTGGCTTCCCCTAGGCTAATCCAATGATCCAATGGGAATTATAAATCGATGGCGTTGGCAAGGACGTTGGCAAGAGCAGAAAAGGATACAACCTACGCGATGGTACTTGAGCTGAACCTGACGGAAACAGCTCCTAAAAAGCTTTACCATAAGCAACTGTAGGATACAGAACAGCAGGACACTTCCCAACAGCACACTCCCATGAACCATAGACAGGAGGTAATTATATGTGCGTTACCCGTTCGACGTTAACAGTAAGGAGAAGGAGGTTATAGACGAGTTGAAGACCCACGGGATGTAGAAGAAGGAACAGCTTATCGCTTACTTTTTTGGTAACCGACCCTCATCGTAAACATCTAATCGTGTATCGTACCTCAAGCATGGAACCAGCATTGTGTAAGCTCAAGCGGATCGTAGCTAAGGATCATACCTAATCGTGGCAACATAAAGCATCGGATTTATTTATTCAAGGGATATAGAATAGTATATAGATCTGGTGGTAACGTTACATCTGGGGCGAATACTACATATGAAATTTGCACGTCCGAAGGAGGGAGATCAACCGGGGTAGGGAGATATATTTATGACCCTCAACCTATGTCGGTATGCATCGATCGTTATCACTATCTATTTTTTAGACCTTTAATATATCCGACCGCATGTTTAGGGCATTTCAAGTAAGGCGAAGCTTATACTACCAGACACGTACAAAGGCACCCCTCAGATGATATAGATAGATTTATTTGGCTTGGTATAGATATATCTATTTCTTGGGCTGGTCTATTTAAATGAATGTACTGTCTGTATTTCCTGCTAAAAGTTCGCTTGGAACAGATTCGAGATAATATTATAATTCGCTATTTTCATTTTGATAAAACTCATCTTTTGGTCCAAGGGGCTCCACTAAAAATTATTTATTATTTACTCAAATTTTGCATTTCATTGTGTTTATTAGGATGCGGCTGGGTCGGTGTGGGTAGGTAGCCATGTGAGTTATCCGTCTCTTCTGGGGCCTCCCATTCTTCTGAGGAATGATCTGCGTGCTTCGAGCGTGTGGGTGTTCCGATTATTAGGCGTTGCCCGTTTCTGAGGCGGGAGGTAGGTGTGGCTTCAGCTGGCTTTGGGAACCCTGGTTCCAGTAATTATGGTGTTTTTACCTCTGACCTGAACTTCGCTTATCGTAACGCGCTCCGGCAAAGTCCATCCAAAGCTCATCCTGTAGGCCAATCGTCCGCCTCTGGCGAATCATACACTGCCAAAGCAGCTACCAAATACAAATTCAAAACCAGCGGACGAGGAAAAAACAGAAGAGACAAAGGTGGCTTTCCTTAGCTCTGTTCCCACTCCGGTCCCTGCTTCACCCTCTTGCCGTTTGAAGAGCAATAAATAACATAGCCATAGATTTCATTATGTAAGTAAGGTGCTAGGCTCACATGTTTCACTTACAAATATATGTTTAATTACGCTTTTATTTATTATTTTTAATTATAGTTTTTTACCTCGATGGGGTTTGAACCCCCAAACACGCATCTTCTATTTATATAATACGCAGTTAGCATAGGTTTTTGAGATCGACCGGAACACTTATTTGGCCACTTTTTCCTAAACTTTTGGATTATTCTATGTAGAACCGGACCTTTGGATCCATCCATATTATTATGACCCCACCCATCTTTATGGGGGGATATTCTCACTTCGTCTCTCGACTTTTGTGTTTAGATTCTCAATCCCCCGTACTCCAAAGGAGATGGCGTGATTAGCTTTTTCGTGTGCGTATTCACGTATGTAATGCAATATAGAAGTTGTGTCAGTGAGGTCACCAATTAATCGAATCAACGATACTACGTGGCATGATTCGTTACCTTTTAACGGGTCACGGCTTAACACTGATTACCGGTAAGTAACACTTTTAGCAATTATATCATCCATCAACTCTACTTACTACCTACTTGGAAACATACATATACCAGTCTTCAGGCTAGCCCTTGAAAACCTATGATAATACCTACAGACTTGGAACCATCCGGGAAACTACTCCTTTAGAGCCTCTGCTATCTCAGCCTTGCTGGGACCTTATTACTTGGGACCGCCTATAAGAAACCTCTTGGGACCTAAGTATTTACTCTTTATTTATCTATTCCCACCCAACCAGGGGGGCTGCCGTAAGCAGCCTATGAAATAAACTTTACTTTACTTAACCCCCCCTTTCTGTTCTTCTGTCCTATTATGTACGTATGAGGGAGGTACGCTTTAAGTCGTCTGTGTACGTATGATGGATGTTCACTTTATGGAGTCCGTATGAGAGGTCCTATTATGCTTGTATTATGTACCTATGCAGCACACTCACCATTCAAAATAGAAACCCGAAAGAACCTTGAACCTCCATAAATCAACTCAAACAGAAGAAGGAGGATACTTGGAATAGCCCGAGCTAGGGATACTAAAGGCTATTCACCCCTGGCTCTTGACTGGTGCGGGGGTTGCTCGCCTTCGTTCCCCTAATACTTTTTGGTTACCTTTGAGCCTTCGGACTTATAGTTACTTTTTCCAACTACAGTAAAAGAAGAATAATAAGTTTTGGATAGCCCGAGTCGGTAAATACTTCAGTATACGTGCACCCTTGGCTCTTGACTGATGGTGGGGGGGTTAGGTACGAACCCAAACGCGGATTTTATAAATCAAAGTTGAGTTTCTACGACCCGTAGGGCCTCTCCTTCGTACCTCAGTCGAGTGGTTCAGCAGCATATTATATCTCTATAAGTCGCATTTTTCATTAGGGAACGAACGGAATGATCTAAGTGAAGGTGATTACTTCTGATAAGATGGTTGCAGCATAAGAGGCTTAGGCAGTACGGAAAGCATAGAGGCAGGAAGGAGAAATGGAAGGTGAGGCAGAGCGGTTATAAACTATAAATAAAATTTTATATTACAATGTGACCTGACTTCCGACAAAGACCTTGGCAGAACGCTTCGCTCGATTAACCCGACCAAATAACGAACCTTCAACCTACTTGCTGCTGATCGAGACCTTGCTGCCTGCCTGAGATCAACCTTGCGACCTTCCAACTAAGAACTTTACACGGCTTGCTCGCTTTGACGCTAGACCGTTAGGCTAGACGACACCACCCAAGATTATGCTTCGCGAGACCCACCACCGAACTTATAACCTTTACATATGAACGCATGGGGTGGCCCCCCAAACGACACAAAACCCACCTGTCTCCCTGAGGTCTGGTCTACATGTATGGGTTTATTTTGTCGTTGAGCCTCAATCAATGACATTCTGCTGCCCCCCCCCCAGATATAGTTCTTAACTTCATGAAATGGGAACGAAAACAACAAAAACTAAAGGTATTTCTTTTTAGTCCCATGCCCTAAGGTCAGAGTTCAAGCCAAGTGAAAGCCAGTTTCCATTCTTTCGACGAATAGTGAATGAGTCTGTTTTCTATAACCGGTATCCCATCTGATTTGAACTAATAAAGGGACTTGGGACACAAACCACCCCTAAGAGAGATCATTTTACGGGGGAAAGCAATAAAAAAAGTTGGTTTATATAGTTGTAGGATTCTTCATAACTGCCATTGTTCATGAGCTTTTACTTTATAGATATATTTTAATTGAGACATAATTGTTCCATTGGCGCACCTTATCGGGCATAACCCACCTCCTCCTTTCCCTGACAGCAACTACTCAACAAGCGTGAAAGAACCAAGCTTAAAAGGATGCAAGGGTCATATTGTTTAAAGGTAGGTTCATAATGTACTGGTTCATGCGGATTGAACGTACTGTTTCCTTGGAGGGTGCCGGTGGGGTGCCTTATGCCCTGATATTACTTCTCTTTTATCGTTGGGGACATGAGGGTAAATGCTAAAGTAAGCAAACCAAATGATTCATCGGATCCAGGGATGTCAAGATAAATAAAGCAAGATCTCTATAGGCAAGTATCACCCACTCACTTCCTGGTTCTCTCGGCAACAAAGTATCCGACCCGATTACAACTTGTTTTTATTGGACAAACATGGCGAATCAAGTGGAGGCCTATTTAACTGGACTAGCTTCTCTAGCTATTTTAATCAGTAGGGAAGGCATAGCTTTATCTCTTAAGCCAGTCGCTAACGCTTAGAGGGTAAGTTCCAGGCAAGCAGCAATAAGAAGGGAAGGAAAGAAGGTGTTTATGAGAGTTAGTAGTGCATTATGATAGTGGGTGAACAGCGGCTTTCAGACGAACTTATCTTTCATACTCCCTGGTGAGTAAAAGGTCAAAGTTTATCAGCAGCTCTGAGTGTCACATCAAGCGGATCGTACCTGCGGATCGTCATTATCATACCTGCATTGTGTAACCCTCATATTGCGGAACCCTAATCGTGGAACCTCAAGCATCATACCTGATCGTGTAACGTAAAGCATTGCGTAACCTCCTCATTGGTAACCACCTCCATCGATAAGCAAACCTCATCAGAAACAACACCTAATTGTGTAACGCGTAAAGTGAAAGGGGCTGACTGAATGGGGATGTGAGAATGGGGAATGCGGACTGGGGCTCAACAAGGAAATTGGCATCACAACATCCCGGGCATGGTAGATAGAAACTGTTCACGCACATAGAATCACCTCCTGTCTCTGGCTCATGGGTGTGAATTGGGAAGTTTAGTAAAGCAGTATCTGCTCGGCTATGGCAAATGGGTAGTGCTTTTGTGCATTCCTGCTCTGCTGCCCTTCCTGTACCATAAGGGTGCTTATGGGTAAGCTCTGTAGGAACAATGGTTCCGTAAGGTTCAGTGTCAGCGGCTGTCGGAACTTGGTTTCCGTATTTATTGGTCAGGTTGCCAATGCTCAAGCTGTCATTCGTCCGTCCATTGTACCCGCCCCTCCTCTAGGAAAATGTGGAAATAAATAAGTCTCACTAACCGGTGCTACTCGCCATTGCTGACTGTAATTTGTTCACGGATAACTTGGCACGAACACCTACCTACAGGGCACGGGGGATCATCCAACAGATGGGTTCCAAATCTACACGTACAAGAGCTTCATTAATGCACCAACCCTAGTTTAATGGGGTATAGGTTCAAAAGCAATGAGACTGTAAATGCCAAGCTGCACCTTACTTTATAGCTCATACTGAAAACTGAGTAAGACTAGCATCAACACCTGTATCGCCTGCCTCTTGGATCAACTAATCGAGCAGCACATGTATTCCCAGCATGGGGTACCGGCATGGAGTGTATAAATTATTGGCATTAACATCTGGTATTGAAAAATACTACCAGCATTGCCTCTTGGCATTGAGTGATCGAAACCTGGAGGAGTACTGGCATAAACCTCCTGAGTATAAGCTACACCTAATCCTATACAAAAGTAGTTAAAGGGCAGGTGTTATTAAGAGGAAAATCCAGTTTAATTGCCCGATAACACTAGGGCTATATGACCCATCAAAAGATATTTTTACAAAGGAGCGGAGCCGTCCTTCCGAAGGCAAGTAAAAATGTTAGAAGATGGGGTGACGAACCGACCGTAGGGAGAGGTTTTGGAGTTAGTTCCAACAACTCTTGCCTTGTGGTAATCTATTTATTCATAGAAATTTAGTTGTTACATCCATCCACATATTCCAACTCTAAGTATTGATTTCTTTTGAAAATGGAAAAGGTAAACGTATTTATGGCGACATTATATATTGACGTATTTCTGTAGAGATCTAAGTACAGCAGTGTATCCGTTTCGGCCAACAACCCGGCGGGCTTCCGGGGTGAAAGTGTGGAAGAGCAAGCCCCATTTCCCCAGATTATGCAGGAGTGGAAATTGGAGTTCTAGATATAAAATTTAGAAATCTAGGGACAAGTTCAACTGGACTCATCAAAGGCCAACAAGTTACGTGAAAGCAATGAATAAGGGCAATATATATAGTAGTCTTATTCCTTATAAGAAATAAGGGAACATTGAACTAAGACAGAATGGAACTTATAGCGATAATAATTAGTCTTAGTTTTAGATGTATCGGGCGGGAATAGATGTATCGGACACTCCACCAACTTATGCTATCGACGCAAAAGGGGAGTTTTCTTATTAAATAAATCCAGTTTTGATTTAATATAAGGGGTTTTTACAAAATGGATGGGAAAGTGACGTTAAATTTTGGAAGAATAGTATTTTACATTAAAACTATTGGATAGGGCAGGGGAATGGATGGGATAGGCCACTTTAAGCATTGAAATTCCCACTACTTATTAGGGGTTATCCACTGAGGAATGGTTGGGGAGCTACTAATCTTCTCGTTTTGCCACTAAATACTATCGCAAGTTCTTTGAACCAAGCCAGTGGAACCAAGCCGCCTGTTTTTAAGCAGTGAGATAGACAAACAAGGCTACCGGACTCCACTTACAATTTAACGATGCTTACCACCTTATTGACTTACCTCATTGTCCCTTAGAAGCAAGCAGCGTGCGTGCCTTAGCGACTGACTTTAGAAAGAGCTCTTGATAGATAAATAAAGCCTGGAGGGAAGGAAGGACCAAGAGACAGAAAGAAACCAGCCGCCAGCCTAGTTATAAGAGCTTAAACCTAAAGCCCAGGAGCATTGTTCAGATAGGTCTTCCTAGAAGTAAGCATAGTGTAAATTGGATATACCAGTATCAATTTAATTACAAAGGCAAGCAAATTGGACGAAGGAGGGGAATCATCCGCTCGCCTTAGGTGCGAGCCCCTCAAAGGTAGTCGCTAGGATATTTAGGTTCAATTGATTCAAATTATACATTTTGGAGTTGGGATGGTACTTTACCCCTGTTATTGGGGTGGTGGGGATATTAAAGCGAGGAAGACGGGATTATTGATGAATAAACGTTTCCAGAAGAGACCAGCCATCATGGAGCAAGTTTGACAACCTTCAATCTCCTAGCGTCCGATCTTTAGGCTCGTACTTTTCCACTTCCCTTTCTTTAAAACCATTGTTTCCCATACATTCAGGTGCAACTGACTACTATGAGTGTCACTAACTTTATTAAAGTGATTACTCCCGGCAATTACTTTCCCAGCAATGAAACCCGATATTGGCTCCTTCTGACTATCTCCTGGCTTTTATTGGTAACCCTATCTCCGTCAATGACTTATGCTGTCAATGACCTCCTGGCAATGAGCACCGGCACTTATGGGCTATTGGCAATGATCTCCTATTATGTCTGTGACTCACTCGGCCCAGTACTGTACCGTAGATGTAAGGGGTATGGTCTCTGATTTGGGTAAGGAAACGTTCCTACTTAACCGCCAGTAGCAAGCACGTCCCCCTCATTCACAACGTACAATCAAACGTACCCAGCTCACGAGTGAAATATGTCAGTAACGCCAAAGCTTTCTGCTCAAAAAGAAAAAGAGTAGTCAGGGTCGTCATAAAACCAATGAGTTCAGACCCCCTCAGGATATATAGTTATACTCTAAGGACTTTCTTTTGCTAGGAGTTACTTTGTTCTCCCTCTTGGGCTAGGTTACCACGCTACCTTTATGTACTTAATTTTAAACCTTAATAAAATACCCTTAGTGAAGAAGGGGCTTATCCCATCTGGCGCTTCTAAATAAGGGGGATTATAGCAGTCCCGACTCATCACTAAACGCTTCATGAAGGAAGAGATCTAGGTCGTCGAACCGATATAGCTATATTAGGCGGGGGGGGGAAAAGTTGAACCAAGAGAGGTTGTGATTATGGCTGATTGGTACTAGGTCTACAAAGGGTAAGGATAAGGTGATCCGGAAAAAAGTAGCCCTCCGCACTAAGGCAATTAATTATTCAGGTGGTCTAAGGCTAACATGCCGCCATGCCTAGCTCTGAAGTCTGAAGGTGAATAGGTTATACCTACCCACCTTAAAAACTATACCTAGTAGCCCTAGAACACTTACTTAATAAATGTTAAAGCCGGGATACTATTTATTCTTACAGCAGCACAGCACACAGACCTTTATTATAGTGCTAGATATTGCTTCTTGGGCCGGGCTTAGGCTCCAGATTCAATTTATTAATATTAGGACTGTAATATAGGACAGGACCTTGATATGCCGCCTACTTTAAAGAGACTTTATGTCGGATGGAAAGCTCTCACTCTGCCTAGGAACCTAAGCCAGATGATCTCGATCTTGGAAGGGAAGGGTGGCGGGGCGGCTTGCTTGGGCTGGCATAACAGCGATTGCTATTTCATTTATTATGAAGCCTATTTACCTTTCGTGCATGCCATCCACCTGTTCAATTTACAATACCTTCTTAGACGTTAGGTGCGTGCTTAGGCGCACTTTGAGCTTAGATACTTGCTCACCGAACCTTTGTTATTTATTTGACGGACGGGATGATCCAACCTTCTTACCCTTACAAAAGTGTTTTATAACTACTTGTACACCTAGAACTTGCCCACCTAGAAAGAGACCTATACCTGTTTTAACTATATCCACTTGGATTAATAGCGCTTTGGAGATATCGCTATGAACCCTTCCCTTAGATGCTGGTATAAAGAACAGATCAGAACAACCTCAGACTTACCCTTAACTTACTGCCCCACACGTAGAACCTTCACCTTACTACCCTTGACTTTATTTAATGCCCAAATCCTAGGAACATGGGATGGATGGCGGGAGTGGAGTGTGATATTGCCCAACCTCTTTTGAGGCCAGGAAGGAAGGAATCGGGGCGGGGATACAGCACAATATTGAATTTGTCCTTTACCTTATGATATAGATTCTTGGTAACGCGTATGAACAACTTATGATTCAGCCAAGTATGATATGATTCATAAATTTGAACCCACTGGCTAGGATAGGAAGAGCCTTACTTCTTCATTTTAGTACCCGCTAACCGCGCACCCACCTTACAACTTAACTTAGGATGGACGGGCCCCACAAAGCCTAGCACTAGCTTTCCCATAGAGCTCCTTTAAGACAGCTTTCACAGGCATCACACTTGCGGAAAGGACGGACAGAACAGAAGATATTCTTTGGTACTTATTTCCAATTAATGCGGCACCTTTATATAATATGCCCTTTCTTACTTCCACTATATAAAATTGATCAGAAATGAAAAATGCAAAACTACTCTATGTTATTATGGTCCATCAATTCTGAAAGGGTGGGGCTACCACCAATAAATTAAAATTTATAATGGGAGAACAAGCTACTTGATATGCCACTTTTAATTACCAAAATTCACCTCTTGGTCCATCTAAGTGGGCCAGCACCCAAGCAAGAGCCCTTCCTTCCAATGTAAGGGGTCTTACTGATTTGATGAATAAAAAAAGTAAGAACAACAAAAGAGAAGCTTAATTTTAATTGTCCATTTGTATAATTCTAATTTGGATTATATTTCATATGTAAAATCACGGTAAACAGAAATAATTTAGTTTAATTCCTCCATCCCGTTGATCGAGATTCGATCTTGCTAACTCCTCGAGATATAATCTCTCCCTGAGATCGAACTGACTGCCTTCGAACTTACTGCTGCCTTCGGCCTGATTGAGACCTCGATTGAAACCCGTATCGATCTTGATACCTGGACGTCTATCTACTATTATTGCCCGTCGATCTCTTGCTACCCGGATATCAATTTATATCACCCTGATATCTATATCTATAACCTGGATCTATCTATATCTATCCCCGCTTATATCTCTATTCGCTTTCGACCTCCTGATCTATGTAAAGCGAGGTAAAAGCTACTACTGGTCGGTTAGGTGCTCTTTTTGCGGTCTATCCCTCATACCTACCTTCCGCGTCTGCCCGCTCAGTTCTGGTCAGGCGGTTTCCCCTTTGTCACGATGGAGGCAATAAATATATTGTTTGGTGGGTTGGTTTGTAAAGCCAGCAAGGGGAAAACCATAGTTTATTCAACCAGCTAGCCATTGTTTATATATATAACTAGCAGCAGCTGGGTTATTGGATAAACCGGCTAGTAATATTGGCAGTAACGAACGATGCGAGTAACTAAAACGGTACTAATTCCCAGCAGATTTATTATATGTAATTATCCAATCGTGCATTATCAACTTATATGCTTATCCCCATTCAACATGAAATTGATTAAATTGAGATAAAAGGGAGTTGACTCCCCCCATTTAAGTTCCCCACCAGACGAGTGAGATTTATTATTTCCCCATGTGACCAGCATACAAGTTAAATTAAGCCAATATTTTTACACCGAAGTATTGCCGTTGAGCCAGGGTGGCACCAGACCATAGGGAAGTACACTTCTTTAAAGACCACGAAAAAAAGAGAACCATATACACATATTCGCTGAGTCTCCTTCACAACATGACAATTTAGTAGCGGAACCAAGCCAGATTAGCTTGTATCCTCAAGCTTCCAATGAAATCTTACTCTACGAAGCTTCAAAGAAGAGCTGGTTAGTAAACTTTTATGCGTCATAAATAAAAGCTGTTTTACCAGTCAAAAAGTGCATTCCAAATAATTAAATTACTAGGATAAAGAGCTTATGGCAGCATAGCTTAATTGATATCTCGTAAGGTAACAACTGGAACACCCTCTCTTCGGTGGCAACCACTGCACACACACACACACATAGCAGCCATCATTCGCTATGCATAGCTTCTTACCGGGGTATGGGGTAAGCTCACTCTCTTGGCCAGTGGTACCTTCTCTTCTCCTTACTCTTCAGTCCGTGGTTATGCGGGTCTTCCTTCTCTCTTATTTATCTCGGGTATGATGGCTGGGCTTTCTCCTTTTATCTTGGCCAGTTATGGCGGACATATCATTATTTATTATAGTGATGTCCTTTTATCTCGCGTATGATGGGGCAACGGGAAAGCGAGTAACCCGTAGCGAGTTATTTGGCAAGTTATTCCTTCCTTCCTTCGTTTCTGGGGATAGCAAGAACAATAAAGCACCTTCGGCAAGCAGCAAGTTTGATCGATCAGCAGTTATTTAGTTGCTCCCCCGGCCATTGCTCCTATAAGGGTTGGTAGAAAAAAAAAGATATCTTTATAAGAGGTTAACCCATGCTAACTCCGATACCTCTGGGACGGGGGGGCTACAAAATAATAACTTCCACCCATATATCTTTAGTAAAGTAAAAGGGAAAAGCAAAAAAAAAATATTAGCAGGACTAAAGGGGCTTAAGAATCCATATAATAAATAAATAAGTCTCCATCCAGTGCCCACCCCAAGATGTGTGGTTTCCGTCCGCCCGTTGGCCAATACAATTATTTTTGACGCTGTGTGCTGTTGTCCGTCCGTACGCGCACCACCCCAGATATTATTATAAATATGATTAATCTGTCTCTCCAGCCCAGGATCCCGGGATAAAAGCCAAGTCACTCTGCCAAGCCAACAAGTGGCCTCTTTCTTCTAAAAGCCAAAGAATTTAATTCTGATTATTTTTCATGGCCAGGTGGATATGCCGATATTGCAGATTAAAACTATTAGGCAACATATACCAAGTAGAGTAGTAACCAAGCAGATTATAAATATAATATGGCGCCTATGTTAAATAAATAAATAAATAAATAAATTCTCTTTGTTTTTCATGGCAAGAGAGTATGTTAACATATATAATAAAGTATTTCTTTCACTTTATAACGTAAACAACACGGCTCCAAGCTCCAACCAAGGAGTGGAAATTGGATTTAGAGAATCATGAAATATCCTTATAGGTTTATTTCTGAATCAGTTAGCCCTTAAAAAAAGGGGTGAAATTGGAATGGAAGGATAAATGTGACAGAGCATTTGAAGAGATGAAACGGAGATTTACCAGTTCCCCAATCCTTAGAGTCGACAAGTATTTTTGTGTATGCATGGATGCTTCTGGGAAAGCTATAGGTGCAGTATTTACACAAGAAGGAGAAGTCATAGCTAGCTTACGTCTCACCTAAGCTTAGGGACCACAAGCAAAACTATGCTACCCATGATTTAGAACTGGCAGCGGCCATAATGGCCCTCAAATTATGGAGACACTATCTCATGGGACACCAATGTGAACTAAAAGCTGATCAGCGGAGCCCTCAAAAGGTGAGGAACGAAGTGAAGAGCGGCTTCATAAAATGATTCAGTTTAAGAAGGCAGGATAGTCACGAGTCTAACTAATTCGGGTTGGTGCAAAAGCACTCCGTGCCTCTTCGGCCGCATAGTTGATAACGAAGCATGTTTTCTCTCATCGATCGGGCTCCTGAAAGAACCGAACCAAGGAGTTCCAAGAATGACATCTATAATTTTTACCCCCCCCCTATCTCTATACCCATTGTATTAGCAGCGGAGTAGTAGCCTAGTATGGGGATTCTAGATTATAGCGGATGAGCAGCTCCCATTATTCCCACTGGATTATTGAAAGGAATAGATATTTCGTATT
>Ga0233342_1000164_pt1 | contig 20416 bp, 8 predicted proteins | sample GEONDECOMP273_FD_180706 | JGI IMG/M metagenome (GOLD analysis project Ga0233342, IMG submission 180706) | Leaf litter microbial communities from Shasta-Trinity National Forest, California, United States - GEON-DECOMP-273 | ecosystem: Environmental > Terrestrial > Plant litter > Unclassified...
ACCCACATGTAGAAGTCAACCAGCCGGACCCACATTAATCATCGGAAAAAGAACTCACAACAGCACGAACGAAAACACCCCTGGACCCATCGGATCGCATCGTGTAATCATATCAAGGTAATCCAATAGTTTCAAGGTAATCCAAGAGTTCAGAGATGAAGGACCAATATTGAGGAAGGAAATAGAGTCTCATGATCGGGATTGATGGTAGGGGCCTGATCAGGAGAGGGTATGGTCTTAGAGGAGGAGGGGTATATAGAACTATGCCAAGAAGGAGTATATCAGCTATGGCAAGTTCTCTGAGAGGGATAATAGGAGTCTAATATAATAGTGAAACCTAGAAGCCGAGGGGGAGGATAAGGTACAGTACAATAATATAGATAGCAGGCGGGGTAGGGAGAGAGAGCTCCGAATTAAGGGATGGCAGAGCGGTCGGTGTATGAATCGGATTCTATTTGAGACAAGGGATAAGATGTATGCGATGACTACCTGGAATCTGCTGGAGCGTCCCGGGATACATCATTATCGATTCGGGCAGTCGGCGCGGCTTCTGGTTGTTTCGGTGAATGAATGACATCTTGGAACGAACAATACGCCTTGTGCTATCTGAATTTGTGGTTGGAATCCGTATTTCTCTTATATATTATACTCTGCTTCCTCTCCTTTCTTGGCGCCTGCCTTTGTAACCTCTGCTTTCACCTTGGCCTATATCTCTACCTATGCCTCTGCTCTTACTACTGATGCCTTTGCTACGGGGTGAGACCACTGACGCTACCTTTGTACTAATAGTGGAGTTTCTCTAGCAGCGGATCCAATTCCAGTTTGAACCATTGCAGAAGAAGATGTAGCATCCAAACCACACCCATTTGTTGGGCACTAGGCTCCTCCCCCCATTCATTCAATTATAGGTGCTAGTTTCCTTCCCTCGCTAAGTGCTTCGCATAAAGTGTGTATAAGCGGTGCAACTGAATCATAAAGATCAATTGGATCTTATTAGGAATAAAAAAGAAAAACAGCTACTCCCAAGGTCTACTCCATTCACTGTCTCTGCTACTTACTTTGGCAAGCAATAGGATGATGGTTAGATGTGAGGTGATTCAACTGCGTGCTGCTAATAACGGGTGCTTCAGGCGGATCAAATGGGCATAAGGCGAATATTGTTAAACTGGGTATATGGCTATAAAGGTAAAGAGTTCAAGGTAGGACCCAACAACCATTTGCTAAAGCTCTATCCAGGTAACGCTATGCTCTTCTTTCCTTGCTCTTTCTTCGCCCCCGGAGGGCACTCATGGGATGTGAACTCCACTAACTAACTAACCCACCCTACGTCCTCATGCTGGAAGTGTATGAAAACGATATCCAAAATAATGCAGGAAGTTACGGATGGCTCTCCCACGGACTCAAGGCAGCAAGTTACGTATGCATATCCCAAGACTCAAGGCAGAAAGTGAACGATTTTCCCAGGCCTCATCAAGCAGAAAGTGTATGAACGAATTGCAAGGCCTCATGCTGGATGTGTCACGCCCACTGCCTGACTAACGTACTCATGCATGTGTTTCCCAAAAATAGTGCTCTACGGCCTCATGTTCGACGGCATCCCGTAAGCGACTCCTCACTTACCAATATGGACCAGGAGTTCCTACCTCGGATGGATGGTCCCAGTGATTGACGAATGATATAGTCCCAGTGATTCTACTTACAATTAGCGCGGTCCCGTTATAACATACCCTCCTGCCTCGATATTGCCTTATCCGCATGATACTGCAGGAGCTGCATGAGCATGCCTTATCCGCATGATAATGGATGTTAATAGTTGATGCCATTCATAGCCAGTCAGTCATAGCAGCAGTAAACAATCATAGGAGTAGACGATCATTGCTGATCATTGCCGATCATAGTCGAGCATTGCCAGAGGGTCATATACGATAGCCAATAGCCGCTAGTATACGGGAGTCATAGCCTGGTTTCATTGCTTATGCATAGCCAGTAGCCATGGTTACATAGTGAAATATATAGAAAGCCAGATCCAGGCCAGTGAAAAGTATAGATTCATAATCGATCCAGGTCCAAATTAAGCAGTAGATCCATCAGCATCAAAGGAAGAAACAGATCCAAATACCTTCGTAGCAAATTGAAAGCCAGCAATTGAAAAATTGAGAAGTTGAAGCAAATGTTAAGCCAGCAGGCAAGTCTTGAACGATTATGAAGAGCAATAGTGAAAGTTTGTTATTATATGGTTATCCAGCTGCAGATGTAGATTCAGTTTATGATTCTAGGTATGATCGTCCTGATGATCGAGATCAGGATCCCGTGCCAGCAGTGGACCTCGCAGCAAAGACAAAGCCGGAAAGCCTAAAGTCAGTAAGCCCAAGCAAGGTAAAGCCTCGGTATCAAAGTGGTGTCACCACCAGAAAGCCAGCCTTATAACTAAGCCCAGCAAGCTAATAAGCGCCAAGACAGTCAGCCAAAGCCGGATCTATACATTGTTGTCAGCCAAAGCTCAAAAGCCAGGTGTTTCTTATCCTCCAGTTAGAGAGCCCTAGTCCACGTCAGCATATTATCCAATTCCAGTTGATTCCGTTGTTAAAGCTGTTGATTCAGAAGCGGTTGACCCACCAGCATAAGCAAAGGCATAGCTAGTAGCGGCTCTACCTATTTATCTATAGTAGCAGTTCGCGATTTAGTTGAAGTTCCCAATCCAGTTCACCAAGTTGCAGATCGTCCAGTGGTAGAGTCTCTAGTTCCATACCTGGGAGACTAAATTGATCCCACATAAGTAAAGGTGTCATCAGGACCGGGTGAAGTCTAGATAATGCCCATTAATTCAGTTTCTCCAGTCCCAGTAACAGATCCCGCGCCAGTTTACCTAATTGACTCAGAATTAGATCTTTAGATTGCAGTTGATCCAATTAAATAAACACTAGCTTATTTACCTTAGTATACCCACAGAGGTAGAGAGAGCAGCATAAGAGCAAGCAGCAGAAAACTAGCCAGCTGGGTTCTGGGCCAGAAAAGAAAAAGGAAACAGGCATAAATTGATGTGACGGCAGAGAAACGGGGCGGGGCCAAGATGTAAAGGAGCAAAATCCTTGCCCTCAGAAGCGCAAGACCTCCGGACCTTCTTGAAGTTAGGAGGAATAATGAAAAGTGCAGAAATGAGTGCACGCTTTAACGCGTCAAAGGATTACTGGGCTTAGTCATCCCATAAGAAGGGTCAGAAGGCAATAAACGTAGGAATCAATAGGCAGTGGTCGCATAATTAGGAACAAATTGACAAATCAAAGTTGCTTATAGGGGGATTTGATATGCTCAAGGCTGCGGAGGCTTTGCAATTGGTGCAAAGTTCGTGGTGAGGGTTGTTTAGAGATGGCCTTAACTTTAAAGCGATCAACGGTGATACCTTGTTAGGAAATAAGGAATCCCAATAAACCGCTAGGACACAAAAGACGAACTTTATAGGGTTCAAGTGCATATTGTACTTCAATGATCCGCCTTCTTTGTATAGGTAAACCAACTACCAGTTGTATAGGAAGATACACATATACAAGGTTGATTGTTACCTATTATTCTTTTTGCTTTTTCTCTCGTCCATTATGTGCCTTTGGTGCAGTCATCAATTCTACAACATCTGTCTCGAAACCTCACAACAATGAATACTCCACATTCCATTATTACACCAATTCATAAAGGTGCCTTCTATGGGACAGTGTTATGTATTGTGCTCCCCATCTCAGTCATTACACAAACAGAATAGGTCCTCTGTTACACTTTATCCATTTCATTTACCTCCAAGGTAACAACCCAGGGGATTAAGCTCTACAATTCATATATGAAGGGAGTTATTAAGTAAAAGAGAATCTCCTTAAGAGCCCAGGCCACATATTGCAGCCCCTACATGACAATGTTAGATTGCAAACTTCTAAATGCTTTGCACAAAATACATTATAAATGTGTTGGAAACAATGATTGGAAGATGGAAACAATATGGAAGCTTGGAGATATACTAGTGACCCGCAAAAAAAGAATCATAATTGTATACACTAGCAAGGCAAAATACAATGCAAATGATCTAACTGCACATTCAATGCTTCGCTTGCCTTAGAGAATGGAAAGGATGTTGTCACTTGATTCCCACTATATCTTAACTTAAGACTTAGAACAACATTGCCTTGTACTCATTGATAAAACATTCTTACAAACCTATAGGACTTTTATAATAGCTTTTCGGAACATAATATGAAGTCAAATCCAATTAAGAACGGAAATAACGGATATGCCTAAACTAGAGTGGATTATTCGAGGTATGGTGAAGGGAAGATGAGAGACTCCCCCCCTTATTTGTTCCCCCACCGTAGGCTAGCAATGGGCCTACTATTAGAGATTGCCTCCATTGTAAGATTCCACCCGCCAAGGAAGGCCTAATAACCCTCATCTGTTGGGTGAGCCTTCCTCCTCACTTCAATTTACCCGGTCACTTACTTATACTTAACTATGACATTCATTAGGCCCTTATAGGGGGCTTACTCCCTTAGATTGTGACCTAATAAGGGACGGAGTTGCTCGACCAAAGGGAGAGGGTTTCCCGGAATTATTAAGAGTTAGGCATAAGGCTAGGGGTTACGGAATGTGAATAGATTCCATGCGAGCTGTTGTATAAAAGCCATTCTAATTGTACTAGGTTTTTCTTTTGCATAGTAACTTGCATTTTGTGCATTTGCATTCCAACAAATATAATTGAGACTATCAATAGTGCATCGTATAATAATAGAAAGTATGTATTTCTTCTCTAGTGTCCGAACCAGTGAAATGAGAAATGTCATAATCTCAATGTGAAGTATGCTTAGTATAATAAGAATTTATGCATTAGCAGGGAATGTATAATAATTACAAAAGTGAAGAACCCAGCAACCTAAGATACACTGTTCGACCGAAAAACACGACCGGAACGGGGTTATGTCTGGGGATTTATAGCCATCTATTTTTTATTCTATTGCCTCTTTATTCATCAGTGAACGGTTTAGGACAGCTCGGATCACTTCCATTACGTGACCTTCCTTAGAGATTCATTCTTTGGACCGCCCTTTATAATGACTTGATTCACTGCCCTTACTCTTCATTGCTTTATACAACCAGAGGCACTAGGATATCTAATTCATTGTAAACACTCCAGATCCCAGAAGAAGGGAAGTGGAAGTATTTAAAGCTGAGAAACGAAGAGAAGGCAAGGAAGAATTGCTTGTCCGCATCGGGCAAGGTGCGAAGCTCTTGCTCGAGAAAAGGAGAGCAAGGAATGCCAGATATCTATTACGAGATTATGTCAGTTCGATCGAGACTGCAACGTAGAATAATCTAGAAAGACTTTCTCCCTATGAGATTCAGGGATGAGCTAGCTGATTCACCGTAGATATTTTATCACCCCCAAATCTTCGAGATCGTAGCATGCTGAGTATAATAACAGTATATTCAATTATCTCTGATCTTTCTACCGAAATACATATCAATTCCCGGGAGATAGAGGGGAAAAGCAATATGCTTTCAATATATGATGCGTTCTTCATTCGATCAATTCGATCCGACGTCTTCTTTTTGGTTCATCCTTTAGGCCGCCTTGTAGTCATGGTAACCTTGTTTTTTCCCTCGCCCTTTTTGCCTTGTCCTTTCCTACTGTCTTGCTTTACTGCCTTTTCCTAAACACTTTGACATATTTTGATAGATGCTATCTCTGCCTCAGGTCCTACCTACGCCTAGTTAGGAAGTGCGTTTCACCCCGTCTAGAGGTATTTACCGCGTCTAAGTTATGCTGGCACATTCACTAATTGAGGTCTACTATTGGATATGCTTACTGCTCTCCGCTATCCGTTTATAACGCTGGTATGAGAGGGCAGCCATATAATGTTTGGATCTATGTATGGCGGGCGGCTGCTGGTCCCTCCTATCGGTCTATGGTCCTAGCTATCGGTTGATAAATCGAACCATGTCAGGTATGGGTGCTCATATGCAGTCCAATTTAGTTATCTATCCAGCTTGGTCTAAGCGTTTAAGCCCGTTACTTTTAGGTCAGCCCATTGGGGCAGATCATTCATTATATTCTATGCCAGCTACTATTAGGTAAACTTATCCTCTGTTTGGTCGTTCTCTGATTCATATTCCGTAGCCTGCAATGAGTTTGACTTCTGATGGTTAAGACACTGCGTGAGTTTAACCTACCTTGTCTGGTGAGCCATCTGGAATATTGTATACACCCTTCTGTGGGCCCTATCTCTAGTGGGGTTGTTTAGAAGGAGCGGACTAGTGGGATCTTACGAGGAATGGCCTTGGTCAATACTTACCCTCGATATCTGAAGGCTCACACTCCATCCTGTGTGTTTGTGTCTATATACGAGATTAGCTATGGATATGAATAAGGTACGAATGTAGTCGATTGTGCAGAAATAAGGGATGGTTCAATGGTGTTTATTTTGGACATGCTATGTTTGGGAAGGATTCTGGCCCTGGCTGAGTGATGAGAGAGCAGGTCGACTAGAAGAAAATAGCGATCAGTAGATAACATAGTTGAATTGTTAATTGATGAGCTACAGAGATGATTTGGGAAAAGCCGTTTTATGCTATACCGGGTTTCCTAGAGACCCGTGGGAAGCCCAGAGTCTAATTGGGAACCAGCTGTTTTACTAAATAGCAGGTTTACTATAGAACCATGATCAGTAGGGACCAGAGCATATGGTGTAACTTCGGCCAGTATTGAACTGTGGTATTATGGATAACATAGTTCTGCTGGGACTGGGTGTGATGATTCCAGGTTGATGAGATAAAAAACCATGGGCAGTAGGTAACATAGTTTATTTGCTCCATTTGATGAGAGAACAGAGTCCATTTGTGCAGGTTGATTATATGCAGCAGGTATAACAGAGCATTTGGGATAAGATGTCTCTTGGGACCCGCTGTTTGTGAACTGTTTTAATAGAGACCCGTGTGGTAAGCCCAGAGTAGAATTGGGACCAGCTGTTTGAATAGAGCCCAGGTCTAAAAGATACCCGTAAGCAGCCCATAGCTTCTTCGGTAAAAGCAGGTTGTTATGGGAACAGGTTGAATAGAGATCCGTGGGTAGAAAATAGCTAATTGTATAGCAGCCGGTTGATTCGATATCAGGTTTACTATTGACCCGTGGTAATACCAGAGTAGAACTTCAAAAAGCTGATTCAATAACTGATTGCTGTTGGGACTGGGCGATGCCAGGTTGAGAGCAGACCAGAGCTTAATTGTGCAAACAGTTTGAATAGATACCAGGTTGAATAGAGATCCGTGAGCAGTAGGTTACATATCTTGTTTTCGCAGGTTGCTGAGATGCAGTAAGAAAAACGTTCTTTTTTGCGTTGCCCACCATATCACAAGGGTCTCTGCTAAAGCATGATTTGCTCAGCCATCTGTTCCACAAATTATATGACGTCACTAGTAACATAAAACACCGGTGGATCTTAAAGCTCTGCGCATCTTACTCATACACCCCATTCTACAAATGATTAATGGCGGCTTCGGAATTAGTTAGTTGCAGAGGAATAGACGCTCCGCCAACTAAACTCTCTGCTGGCAGTTGGATTACTTACGTCATCCCATTGTCCTGTAGTGAGGTTATAGAGCTGATCCAAGACACCTTCATACAACCCTTCCTCTATCTATTCTACAAACCCCTCACCCTATTTTGGATCCAATGGTTGTACTATATTGAAACCCCCCTTTTTTTACAATATACACCATTGTTTCAAGTTTCTATTTACATCGTTATCAAATGCCCATTCGATCCCTAATAATTCTAGGTAGGGATTTTTGTAATCCAGTGTCTCAATTACTTTAAAGTCAACATAAGTCTTGACATCATCGAGATCAACTTTCTTCCGCTCCAATCTACCAATGGGGAAAATGCACGACTGGTTCACCAATCACAGTTGGATTTACAAGTAGACCAACCTCAGTCGTCCTATGAATTACCATTATTTATTCGGTGGGATTTTCATGTCCAAACCTAGGTCAAGCATAACTTCTCAAACTATTTCTCTTCCAATCAATGCGGCGGAATTGATTTCCCAACCTTTTTCTCTAGACACTGCGTAAGGGCCTATCTTATGCTTCTGTAGGTGGTTCTATAATCCGCCCAAGTAACCCCTCAACTTGGCCATAGATCACTCATCGTTCAGCCATTCCTGGACTTAATCTTTCCCTGTATTCTTTGGTAGACTCGGGCATCGGCTTAGCGACAGAGTATGGAAGGTGGTCTATCGCCTACATCCAAAGCAACTGCATCGTGGAAGTGAAAAACTCCCGGCATTACCTCAACCGCATCCTTCAAATAGCCTTTTTGTCAGACTGCGTTAAACTCTGGTGTTTTCTATGGAGCCTTACGGATGGGTCCTTTATTTGTGGCTCCCACATATACTCCAGTCTTGGCTCCGCCATGTGTTACAATGTTAATGCCCATGTAGGCATGACCTACAGGATTGCTACCGCGGACCCTCAACTCAAAAATAACCATATTAGCACCACGCTGCCTCCTGTCGTGTGCCTCCCATTTCCCAATCAATTTTGAAAATCCTCTCCTTTTAGTCGAGACCTCCTATTAACTAGCAGATGAAGGGCGGACCTCTATATTATGTATTTTCTTTCGACAGTACCCACGTCGAGGTTGGAGAGGCTGCGGGCAATTCCTTGTAATGTGCCCCGCTTCATTACAATTAGAACACCGTGGTGTAGGACAATTCGCATCATTCCTTTTTCTGCAGTGAATCAAAGCTCATTTTGCGGCAAATAAAAGGCCATTTTTTAGGGGAGGTAACCTAGTTGCCGAAGAGTCAAAATGCCATGAAAAGGGGGAGGTTTATACTAGTTGCCAAGATATAAATATGGAGTAGATCTAAGATTTTTGTGCGGAACAGAAGGTGTTTAATCTGTTGGATAAGTAAAGACTTCAAATTTCAGGAGGTTAGTAGGGGGCTATTGCATTTAAGACAGGGCGTGTACTACTTTATTTAGTGTAAATAAGTAGGCAATCAGTACTTGCGTTATTACATATATAAATAACGGTTCTCAGTTAAGGAAATAGAACCAGTAGAAATGGTAATTGCGTGAATGAAAATGCCTCTCCCTTTAGTCGAGCGTGCTTGCGCATCCTTGCGTTATTACATATAAATAATTGGTTCTCGGTGAGGTCCTTAGGAAGGAGGTCTCGACTAAAAGGAGAGGACGCATAACCCGTCGAATTGGTAATTGCACGAATAAAAAGCACTTACATAATTACATATATAATAAGTGGTTTTCGGTGAGGTCCTTAGGAAGGAGGTCTCGACTAAAAGGAGAGGACACAGAACCCGTCGAATTGGTGATCGCGTGAGTGAAAGGTACTAGCATAATTACATATATTAATTACATATATAAAGAATGACTGGAATAAATTACTGAAGTTTTATCTATTCGTCTCTAATTTCGTCAACCTGATGCAACTTAGAGAAAATCATAGCCAAAATTGCCTGGGCTTTGCACTCCAATATGAAATGTCTGGGCGGGCATCATTGTAAGACGGGAAACACACCCGATCCCATACTGACCTCGATACGTGAAATCGTCTTATGCCGTATGTACTGAGATTGTTCGGGAGACATGGTAAAAGCCCGCTCTGATATCTGAAACTCAAAGAAAATATAGTCAATATCTCTAGCGTAGCATCATACTAAAAAGCAAGAGTTTTATCCTGGTTCAGAACGAACTAGCGCTATATGCTTAACACATGCAAGTCGAACGTGGCTTGCTTCCCCATCCATCCGCGTGGGGGCAGAAATGCGTTATTACATATAAAATAAGCATTGTGGGCCCGTCTGGGCGGGGTACTTCGTGACAGGAAAGCTTTTCCAGGCCCCATTCTCTTTTCTTTCTCATCTTGTCAAGTATATTTATCCCTATCCATTCGTCCTGAAGTATGAAATTTGATCCTTGAGCTGCTCCTCTCACGACTCTATTAGAAAGGAGAATTACCTACCCGTCCAATGAGGAATGACTGGTATTGCACCAATCCACAAGTTGATGAGATCAGTCGAGTGATATCAGTTGGAGATGGGATTGCACGTGTCTATGGATTGAACGAGATTCAAGCTGGGTCAATGGTCGAATTTTCCGGTGGTGTTAAAGGTCTGGAGGTCTTGGACTTCTTAGGGAAAGTAATAGCGTTGAATCTTGAGAATGATAATTACGGTATCGTGGTATTTGGTAGTGATACCGCCATCCGCGGGGTGAAAAATAGTAGACTCGAGGAGCGAAGCCCATTCCGGGCAAGCGGAACGGAATGAAGCCGCTTTGCTCAGAAGCGTTGAGCAACTCATGGCCGGGGGTCAAATTGCCCCGAGAAGCGAGCGCGAATTCGTTACGCAAGCTCTCATGAGCTTGTCTAACTATTATGATCCCGCAATACTAATAGGATAGGATAGGATAGGAAAATCTTTCTATATTACATCAAGGTGCTACGCTCTTTCCCGACAAAGGAGGGGAAGGCCGTTTTTTTGACCTTACCTATCGATCGCTAACTCCCATGCTTTTTCACTCCCATTTTCGCCATTATTGCTAGCTATGAAATAAAAAGGAGCGAGCAAAGAAAAGTCTTTCGATCTATCTCGCTCGAGAGCAAGAAGTACAGGAAGGAGATGAAATAAAAGTCTTTATTACGCCAAACAGCCCACTTGAGCAATTCGCCATTATCCCATTGATTCCTATGAATATAGGAAACTTGTATTTCCCATTCACAAATCCATCTTTGTCCATGCCGCTAACTATCAGTTCAGTCTTGCTCTTGGTTCATTTCGTTACTAAGAACGGAGGGGGAAACTCAGTACCAAATGCTTGGCAATCCTCGGTAGAGCTTATTCATGATTTCGCGCCGAACCTGGTGAACGAACAAATAGGTGGTCTTTCCGAAAATGTTAAGCAAAAGTCTTCCCCTCGCATCTCGGTCACTTTTACTTCTTCGTTATTTCGTAATCCCCAGGGTATGATACCATATAGCTCCACAGTTACAAGTCATTCTATCATTACTTCGGGTCTCCCATTTTCAATTTCTATTGGAATTACTATAGTGGGATCTCAAATAAATGGGCTTCATTTTTCCAGCTTCTCATCACCCGCAGGAGTACCACTGCCGTTAGCACCTTTCTTAGTACTCCTTGAGCTAATCCCTCATTGTTTCCGCGCATCAAGCTTAGGAATACGTTTATCCGCTAATATGATGGCTGGTCATAGTTCAGTAAAGATCCCAAGTGGGTTCGCTCGGACTATGCCATGTATGAATAATATTATTTATTCCATAGGAGATCCGGGTCCTCCATCAATAGTTTTTGCACCGACCGGTTCGGAATTAGGTGTTGCTATATCACAAGCTCATGTTTCTACAATCTCAATTTGTATTTACCCGAATGATGCTACAAATCCTCATCAAAGGTCCTTTCAGGACCTCGCCCGATGCGGCTTCGCGACTACTAACCTTCTTTTTCGCTCTGCTCAGGTAAGGCCAAGGAAATAAGTACTTTTTATAATTGAGCAAAAGCGAGGTTTATGCAGGGTGCGCCTGCTCCTTCTTTCCCCCGCCCCAGACAGAAGAAAAGAAAATGGTAGGTAGATCGATCGGCCAGGAAACCTTTCTTTAGTTCTTCAAATATGCATCCCCGGTATTCTCGGTGAGAAGAGGGATCTTACTTATTACTGTGTAGTACGGGACATTAGCTGCTATAAGCAGCCACCATTGATTGTCCAGCCAGGTATAAAACCTCTTGCCTGAGCGTCAAGTACTGACGGTTACATAAATATGTCCCTTGCTGTCCGTCCCACCTTTATCCTTATCACTCTCGGGACTCCCCTTCACCACTACTCCACGCTCTTTCAACCACCGGCCGGCTTTCTCTCCTCGGTTCCTCAATTGCTCCAACTTATTCAGTTGCGCCTCGGTACTCCCTTCTTATATAAATAACGAAAAGAAAATATGCACATTCTCGCAGTTCCTTTATCCTGGGGCTGTTGTTCATGAGATTCTCCATGAGCTAATGGCCATGTTTCTTAATAATAAGAGTCATCCATCACCACCGCATTAGGTTGGGCAGTCTGTGCTGGTCTAACCCTGGGGACTGCTTCGTATCTCCGAGGGCCCATTTCTGGTCCATCTCTGGGTGCCTCCCCAGCCTCTTAGTTAATGGAGGGCATAGGATGAGATAAATAAGAACTTTGCCCCTCAAGATAATACCTATAAAACGCCCGGATCAGTCTACAAAGAAGCATCTCCGCTCCAGTCATTCATGACTCATATAAGGATGGATGATGGGGCTCGGAAAATGGAAAAGTATATTGGTTTTATGCCTGATATAATAATGGGGTTTTCTATGTGGCACCTCCCACTCCTGCTGCTCATGCGTGCCAGGAGGGCAGGCTATCTATGCAAGCTATGTTCATCGGTCCCATTTAAGGTCCCCTGATCTACATACTTTGGGCTCACTTCACTCCTGCAGAAATCCATCTCTGTGAACCCAATCCTATTCCCAGTAGAATGGGTAGAAATCCACAAATATCGGAGTCGACATCAGTTCAATAAAGTGGGGAATTGAAAGGCACGGAGTTACAAATGCCACTGACTACGCGACTCCCGTATCGCATGAAATTATAGTTAAGGTCCGTCCCTGAGATCCGAATTCGATCCAACTCGCCAGAGTGAATGATTGGTTCGGGTGGGTGGTTTGGCTTCTCCTGCTGCCCCCTATTTTTCCCTCGGCATTAAAGCGGGATAGATACCTTTGTATACCCCTATTCATGATCGAATGACTTGTCACTGTGAAGCCTCCCATGATCGACCTGGGCATAGATAGAGCTTGGGCTGTTTAGCAACCGGCTTCAGGAACTTCGGATCTTGGCTAAACGTAGACCGGCCATGGAGAACCCGCTCCTGTTCGAAAGGGAAGACTTGCAAACGACAAGTCAGTGCAAACACAATCAATAGAGGCGGCTACACGGCCCGAACCACACAATAGAGGCGGCTACACGGCCCGAACCACAAATTTCATTTTACATTTTGAAGAATCCGAGTACTTAACTAAGGCGCTACCGAAGAAACTTCCTCTGGGCTCTCACCTGATCCCGATCTGCAGTCCCTCTATGTGCATCATTTCGAGAATCACTTGCTAAAAAGCTGGATTCATGAAGCCCCACATGATTGCTTTTAGGAGGGGGGATCGGTCAGTGCAGAAACGATGAGGGATTTGTGGAGCTAGTCCGAGCTCTTGCAAGCGGGCAGGCACGAGACTCGATCATCGGTCCTACTTGTCTACCTCCCACCCCTTTTTTTATTAGTCAGCTCATCGGCTTAATCCTTCGAGGTATTTAATACCTACTGTATCCGCTTATGCGCAACACTATAGTTGTGTTTCACCATGACACCCCGGGGGTCGAAATAACCGGAACTCTATCTCCTCGAGTCGAGAGCCTCATCTGTTAGGAGTAACCCCCAATCGAGTCGATTCGAAAAGGAGGACCGGATTTGATGGAGAAGAAAACCCCGTGGCACCAATGATAGCACTCGAAGCAGGTCCAGAGAATGAGAATATTGAATAGAATGAGAATATTTAAGCAGTGAAGGCGAGTAAACAGCCCTGTAAAAATGAGACTTATATAGTGCGGTTCTGCTCTATTGCCACATGCTCTGTCCAAGTCGATCGAGGTGGTTTTCGGAATGATGTAATATAGACACTTTTGTCTCCCGCTTCCGGAGATGAGTTCCGAATAATACTCGTTATTAGCGAAGGTCTCGATCCAAAACTCGGGTAAATTAGGTGTCGCTATCTGTAAAGCGTTTGAGAGGAGGGGGGATAGAGGCGTCGTTTACCAGTGGACAACTTTAGCACACGACTCATACGGTTACTAGATTTCAATTATGAAAAAGCTGGCTCTTATTACTCCCCCACTCTTAAATAGCTATATTCAACCCGGTACGGGGGAGTGGCATAGAGACACGAGGATCGGGCGAAATCGGAGTCAATGGGGAATGTCGATGCTGCTGATCCAATACTGGATAATTTGTGAATATCGGATATACCGGCCAATCCATGATCCCAAGGGTTTACCTATCAATTAAGCCTAACCCGATTTTACCATCTAACTCGCCTATTGATGTGAATACCGAGTTCGGTCTATCCCTGTTTACCCGGAATGACATCCTGAACCTGATCTCCGTGGGCCAGGGGGGGTTGGACCCGGGATCACCATTGCTACTTCGTAGTGGTAATAATGCGTTTCTGTAGAGGGGGCAAATAAATACAGAATATGACTCATGCTTTTCTATCCACGTCATTCAAAAGGGAGCTAAGAAACGCGAGTTGGACCACGATTATAAAATGTTCAAGTACCTTCCCATGGTCTCCCGATTAAGGATATCTGGCTGGCCCGGCATAGATAGGAGTCGTGGATAACAGTCCTACATACGTCGCAGCAATCTTAATTGGCGATCCGAATATCTGGAAACACTAACGCTAATGACGGGCCCTCCCTATGTTTTGCGTGCCCGGATCAAGGAACCTACCAAGATCTTCCGGGATCGACGTTTCGATGCAAATAGCTCATGTTCTTTCCCTCTAGTGCGTTCCGCCGCACCCCACCTACCCATCACTTATTGGGATTGTCATTGGTTCCATTACCCGATCCCCCACCAGCTTCAATACATCGTACTTTCATGCCCCATAGCAGCTCAGTTCATAATCCCAAAAATTAGAAAGTGGTCCCCGCTCCAGCAAAGCATTAGCGGAAACTATGGCCATCATCCATCGGCGGCTATGACGTATATAGGACTGCGTGCAACCGGGCTATTATGTGTTAGTGGAGATCGCTGATCCGCTTCGGGGATCAATAACGGAAAAATGGGGGCTCGATTTGAGGAGAAGGAGCCTCGAGTCCATACTTGGATTAGTTGGACAATATATTTAGGACATGGTGTTGGTGGATTTTTGTACCAAGGGTAAGCAAAACCCCTATACTTGATGGTTGTTAATCCAACAATATACAAATGGATTTTACACTCGAATAAGACCCTCTCCCTTTGGTCGAGCAACTCCGGTTGGGTGGGAATAGATAAATAAAAGAATCAATTTTTCAATCGAAACTCCAATCTATGCAAGTAATAACAACCAAGCACATAAGAAAAATCATTTAACATAGAGAAGGAAATAGAATAGTAAATGCTTTTATTGATCCAATGAAGAAGGCAAAGTAAGAGTAACACCTAGGGAAAGGGCTTGATGAATACAAGTGGGCTCCAAAGCCCCTCCTTGGGATGGATCATTTGCTTCCTTGGTGTGCTCCAATCTCCAACCTTGGGTAAAATGATGGGCAAGGAACTATAATAAGGGGATAGGAGAAAGTGGTTATAAAATATCTAGCAAAATTATAGCAACATAACCCTATTGAAGTGTGTTGGATGTTATGAGTGACCTCGATAGATTTCTTTCTAGAGGAATGTTGGAGAACCCTCTTTACATAGTCCCTCATATGATGGTTACAAATGACTAAATAAAGGCTAATACATAGTAATTAGGGTTTGATAAGGTCCACACATAACTAGCATTTCATTGAGAGGGCACATGCAAATTAATTGAGCTATAAATAAATTAATAAATAAATGAGAAAAAGGTCCGTAGGTGCTTGTCCGCATCGGGCAAGGGGTTTTAAAACTAGAGGATAAAGACACTACTTAATAGAGCCAATCAGATCCAACGAATTGCAACTCTGGCTAGAACACTTAACATCATGTACAAATATCAAGCGTGCCATAATCTATTGAAGTTAAGCACGTTAGAAACTACCAAGTTTGAGAGCCATGAGGACTTTCTCAACTTGGTCCAATGTAACCCATCAATGAAGGAAATGAGACCAAGGTCCATAACCAAACCGGACTAACCCCTAGAATAATTGTGCTGGTGTCAATAGGGGAAGGTCCACTATAACTCAGGGATTCTAGAAACCCCTTTCAACCAGTATCAAAACAGATCCGAAGCATGGCGACTGGAGCGGTATCTCTGGAATCAATATATGTGACTAGAACATGTGGGGAGCTACTTGAAGGGAAACTCCCTCCTAAGGGATGAGACAACTCACATATGTCTAGAAATTTTGAATTATAAATGGGAACACTGGACCACTGAAGGTCAAGGCGTAATAGATCTAGATAGCAAAGGCTCATGGACACAAAAGAAAATTGTAATAAAACTCAAGGAGGCACTGAATAGACGCCATGGGACACAAGGGTGACACATCGCAGATGCTATGAAAAAAGGCAACAAAGGGATGCTGCCACCAGAATAGCTGATACTGCGAAGCATAGTACTCACTTGGTGTACCCAGGGGGGACAGGTTATAGATAGAGACTTACTATTGCAAGGGAAGATGGTACCCTAATAGTCATTGATCAATGTGTCAAAAGACACATAAAAGACAAATGAGATTTATCAGGAAAAAGAATAAACAAAGGAGGGCAAAATGAGGATATAAATGCCCTGGCGAGCAACCAAATGAAGAAAATGAAAATGGTGAAAATGCAAGCAGGAGCAATTAGGGGAGGGAACATATGATGGGAATCTCCTCGAAGGTAGATTAATGGGGATAGAACAATAAAGAATTTTCATAGTATGGATGAAGCAAAGGGCTTATTATATGTAATGATTTACAGGTTTATTGTGCCAACCAGGTAAAAGCAGGATCCTGTAAAGGAAGGATGTAAAAATGGTGAGTGAGGGCAAGTAAGAAGGGTAGGTCAAATACCTCGGTTGAGCAATTTCATTCCTTGCCTTCATTTTCTAGATAATTGAGAAAGTAAACTAACTTTATCTCTCGCTCACGGTGGCATCATATGAAGATGATTTATAAGTGCAGGAGCCTATTGGTCAATATGGTAAATTCAGTAAAGAAAGGTGGCATTCCAATAAGAAGCATAATTCCTAGCAGCAGTAGCAGTAGTTCTAGCAGTCAGGGCAACCAGCAGAATCATCAATTTATAGTTCTACTTTGCACCTACCTATCCTGCACATTGGAACTATGCCTAATGGAGAAGGTTTTCAAATAAAAAATGGATTCAAGGTCTTTTTCTTATTCTTGCATCTCACTAATGGACCATACTTATATATGTGTGCATTCATAGATATAGAGTTACTTCTTTGTTGTTATATTAGTTTCTAGTTAAGGCATGGGTTTGCTGACAAAACTTCCTATTTTCGAGTTCTACAGGGTTTGTTTCCAACCGGCGCTGGGTTTTACTTTATTAAGGAGGATGCTCTGAATGGATCTATGCTGTCGTTTACGCTTCCGTTCGGTGGAGGTAGGATCCGCTTATATATAATCTCTGCTTGGTCGAGCCTCAATGACAACAACATCCTGCAACCCTTCCCCTCCCAGATATAGTTCTTAACTTCCGGAAATGACCTAGTTAAGTTCAGTAATATGAAATCCAGTTATTATCCAATATGAGTTTTGTGGTGGGATTTATAAAAACCAATAAAATTAAGGTTGGATAAACAAAATAACAATAAAAAGAATATGGTTTTTAATCTGTTTGTACCCAAACCAACCATGGATTTAATTCAACGGCTCACCCACTACTACAGAAAGCCATGACATTTACTTATACAATTATTATCCATTAAAATTCTTTATTCCAGCCAGCTCAAGAACAACGCTCAACCAAAAAATAGGGAGAATAAAATGTTGTCTTTAGCTGTATTGTCAGAACTAGTTTTTGTAAGCTCTACGTATTGTGTTGCTTTAGTCCGAACCCCTTGAGTTCAATGGTGACTTCTTGGGCATAGTTATGCCTTCTGATGAAGCTATCCTTAAGCAATGGTTGGTTCCTGCTGACCTTGGGAATAAATGCACCATCGATCGTAATTCCTTCCTAACTACTTAGTCTAGCCTACCCGGAGTACTCATCAGTTGCATAGCGTTCCCCGAATATGTTATCTGTTGTCCGACCGGTGGACCACCCATCGCCAACGGCCGTCAATCAATCGCTTTCCGGGCAAGGCCCCCCAACTCATGTTGGGCGTCAATCAATGAAACGCAAGCAGAATTGGGATGGCGTTACTTTCACGCTGGGAAATATGTCTCCCCTCCGTCCGCTGTTTTCCATATTTTTTTAGTAAAAACACATATCGAAGTGTTGTAAATCAAAGTTAAAGCATATACGTAACGGGTAGTCCCGTTCTCTGTCTATTTATTATTCCCGGCTATGTATTGGCAATAACACCTGGCAATGAATGACTACTTGGCACAGAGTAAAGCTTGTAGCTGCACTGAGTATAGCGTGTATAACTGAAAAGAACTTATAGCTGCACCAGCCGGAGCTTAATCATGCTGCTGCACTGACAGGAGCTTCATTCATGCACCGATGGACCACCATAGCTTCATTCCTTCGACAAGCAAGAGCTTAATGCACTGCCTGCACCTTCTAGCTATGCCAACAGTGTCTACTACGAGGTACTATTACTCGGGCCTATTGGCGACTACTGGGCGACAACTGTATGATCAGCTATTAGCTATCAGTGGGCTTGGCTGTTGGAGAGACCCAGACCTTCATCATCTTATTTTAATTGTTACCAGTGTATTAACCTTGATGCAAAACTCATTTTTTTACCGTTACGAGGGAGGGCTCCTTGGAAAGAGGGCTCCACTCTGACCTATTTGTTGAGTAATGAGGACCCGGAGGGGGCTCGACCGTTAGGGAGAGGGTTCCTTCACGATAAGGCTCCGACACAATATCTAACTTGAAGTGTGAAGCTCCAACTTGTAAGTGAAAATGGCATCTGCTATACACCAAACAAGAGCAATTAACTTCAGGCAAGATTGATTCACGATGGTGCAAGGGGTGCTTGAGATGACGGGTGAACAGAAATAATATACCATCAATAAGACCAAGTTATCACTTTTCAAATTGACCAGTCACTCACTAAGCCATCCCAGCCACAGCAATAAAAATACCGGAATCCATCCGATCTAGCTGTACCAGCCAGCCTCGTGTCGCTGGTCTCGCCACACATCCTATCAAAACGTCCTATCAACACCGACCAGCTTCGTTGGATTCTTTCATAAAGCCCTACCAGCGACTATGCCTCTTGGTTCAACTGGAGTATCCACATCATCAATATACATATGCCATCGAGAGAGTACAAGGCAGCATTGAGTAAAAACATCGATTCGAGTAGCCGAGCTTAGTCTCCAAGCGGATTCGAGTAGAGTGTCCTAGTGGACTGGATGATGATCTGGATTATTACCACCGTTAGAATCCTGCCAGGAGTAGTAAACCGGGAGTACAAAGTCCACCAAGACATGAGGAAGGAAGAGGAGAGGAGCTGGATTTGTTTCTGCCCACCGGAAGTCTTATGTCGCCAACCTGGAGTTCCCACCCATTTACCAGTGATCCACGAACTAAAGATTATTTTAATCGCTCTCGAATAGATTTAGACAAGCTGTTGACCTAAAAGTATATAGATTTAGCTATGTAAACAACATATGAGATTGATTTAGTTCCACTGCCAGAGGGGACTGAATCTTCTGATGATGCTGGCCGGGAGGTGCAGACGACAGAGGGAACGGATGATCCACCAGCCCATACTGATAACCTGACCAGCGTGAATGGCTCAACCTAGCCTCTTTAGCTGAAGGCTCTATGAAAGCTCTATCTACCTGCCCTCCTCTCTTGCAGAATGTCTTTATGTGTATGGGGCGAACCTAAACAGGTGAATTTTATATAATGTGCACTAGTAACTTGCTCTTGGTATGAAGGTATTTCCAATATAGCCATCATAAAAAGCATGCACATAGGCGGCGTCGTTCACAGCACATAGTCCCCCCCCGCACGAGCTAGGCGTCAACTCACTCTAGTACAGTCTATCCATTCTCTCGTATAGCACAGATGAAAAACCTTAGGTACGAAGCAAAGGGGAGGTATGGAAGAGAAAACCCTAGGTAGGAGGGTTAGGGTGTTGACTGGGGCTTCTTAGGTGCAGTTTCATACCCCAATTTCTCTTTCGATCACGAACTTAATAATAAATATATAGGGCATTCTTCGCTCTATATATTCTTATTCCCTGTGTAATACTATTTTACCTTCTCCGGTTGGCTCTATACCCTTACCCGGCGATGGCTCTTCCTTCTCCTTCTTTATATTTCTATTGTGTACAGTGATTTATCTCTGGGGGGGGGTGGAAACTTGTACCTTGGCTTTGACCATTTGACAAGTAGGAAAAAGAAATGACTGACTGAGTTAATTACCTTGGGTGTGTCGTCTGCCTTTACCCTCGTTTGTATTGGGTCTATTAGCCACATCGCGGCTCTATCTCCCTTGCATTCGAGGGGGGGGGAGCTGCAG
>Ga0233342_1000165_pt1 | contig 20249 bp, 10 predicted proteins | sample GEONDECOMP273_FD_180706 | JGI IMG/M metagenome (GOLD analysis project Ga0233342, IMG submission 180706) | Leaf litter microbial communities from Shasta-Trinity National Forest, California, United States - GEON-DECOMP-273 | ecosystem: Environmental > Terrestrial > Plant litter > Unclassified...
TGTTGCTGTTCTAACTGGCTTTGATGTTGTTGTAACCCTCCACCGGAGCTCTCCATGCATGGTCGTGTTACTATATATGATCTCACCATATCTCTATGTTCTTATGGCAAGTAGTGCAGCAGGTCTAAGTGGTAGATAAAATGAAAGGCAGGTATATGCAGTTGGTTCAAATTCCTTAAGTATGGGCTCCTCGGAACAATAGTTCATAGCGGTACCCGTAAGAATTCATAAGGGAAGGGAAGGCACAGAGTGGGTGCCTAGCTCCTGTGTCTACCGGCTTCATCAATGGGCAGCACTCCATCTCTTTCCTAAGGTTAAGACTAGGTTGAAGGCAGTAGCAAGTGAAAGTCTGGTAGAACAGGTTACAGGCACTAACGTGAGCAAGTGGGAATAATACCTATCCTGTCAATGCTTGTGTTCATGAATGAAAGGTCTCTGGCTGGGTTAATTCATAAGGTAATGAGAAGAGTTATTCCGCCGGGCGCTAGCCCGGGCTGTAAGTCAATAACTTTCATAACTTATACTAAAAAATAATTATAAGGCTAATAACAAAACTACTGTGTGTCTAAGAAGGGAGTATGAAGTGATGGTGATACGTGTTGAATATTACTATAGGAAGGGTAAGGTTTGCTGGTAATCCCGTCTATCCCGAGAATATAAGTATAGTGCAGTAGCCATGAAGCAATTAATGATAGGGGTCTAGGTATAAGGCAGGTGCTAGGTCTTAAGGGTTAGTTGGTAAAGCAAGAGAAGGTATGCGGTAAATATTCTATCCTAGTGCTGCACGCTGTTGTTCCTGGCTGTTTCTGGCTAAAGCAATAGGTTCTAAGTAAGGTTGTGTCATGCCATGCCGGGTTATAGTTTTACCTACCTAAGATTCATGAATCGAGTGATATAGGATGGCTAACAGGTCTAGGTCTTCAGGTGGATACGTAGTTATGGTGTGCTCGCTTGCTGTATGTGATGAAGACACCCCTACTTACCTTTCATTTTACTGCCTGCTACCAACTACACTTGCTTCAGAGCCTGGAATCTAGGATAGGCATGCTATTCACTACCAAATAACCTTGCTTTCCAAACTACCTACCTGAATAAATAGACATGTTCGAACTATACCACTTGCTTCATGAATCACTTACTTACTTAGGACTGCCTATTATCTTATATTATAAGAACCACCTGATAAACAAAACTTACCCTTATTTCAATTACTGCTCACCATACACCACATAACACCTTAACTCCCCATACCCCCGCCCGATACGCCTTAGATTAGCTTACAGAACACGTAAGTAGGAAGGCGACCCAAGGTCCGCGAGCTGCTATTCAACTCACTCTAGCAAAACGTCTATCCATTCTCTCTTATGGTGGGTACATATCCTTTCTCTCTTATGGTGGGTACATATCCTTTCTCTCGGCCATGGATGGGGGGTCCCCTATTTTGGGTATTATATGATGCTGCACTCTATCTTTCTCGGATATTGTTTGATTGATGGTGACCTTTCCTATATCCGGTCTGGCAGTAAGTACTTCCCTATGGTCTGGCGAAAAGGCCTTCTTTCCTATATGGCGGACTTCTCTCTCATCTGGTGACACCCTGGCATAATATATATGCTGTTATGAAAAAAACCTTGCGATCTTACTCAACTTGATATGCTCAAGATGAGGCAGTATCTCCTAAAAAGAATAGTTCACCCGTCATCAAAAGCCCCCCCGCGTAGTTTAGGTTAGTAGCTAAAGGGCCAACGGGAAAAACATAGTCCACGTAGTTTTAGGTTAGGCATAGACGTCTTTGTTCAATAATGAGTTCTTTCTGGCAATGAATTGGTGCTTTTGGGGTTATGACTAGCAATTAAAACTGGCACCGACTAGGGACAATGACGAAGGACTATTACTTGAGCCTCCCGGCAATTAAAACTTACAAGCACTTCCTTCTCTCGGCTAGAACTACCAGCAAGGACAACTGGCTATCAACTTCATTCAACGACTAGGGAACTATCAGCACCTTCGGGCATATCTGATTGGCTATGATTTAATGTCACTGAACAGAGTAGAGCTTGTATCACAGAAAATAGCTTCTAGGCAACGACTGCTTCCATTCACATTTGCCATAACAGCACAAATGCATCTGTTCACATAATCCATTAAAAGAAAGCCGTTAACACAAAGAGGCCCTTTGAAGGCAGGAAGGTTGAAAGAAGACATCAGGAGGTCAAGTTCCTGAAACGGCATTCTTACTAAAATGGATTTCACATAACATCTGTATTTCATTTCAAATTGTACCAGTATAAAAGCTTGTCACTGGTTAAGCAAGAGAGAATATGGTATAAGCTAATTACAGGTAGGTATGAGCAGCATCCATGTTTCTCTGTTCTTTCATTACCCTGACAAGATATATTAATCATCTACTATGGTTCATATAAGCTTTCTACTTTTGTTTGGTTCCATGATGAGCTTTATGTTGTCTGTATAGATTTCTAGATATAGATTTTGTTTGATTGCCGATGTATTGATAGAGATGCGAGTCTCACGTAGAGATGGCGAGTGATTTTGTTCCAACTAAACTCTGGATCTTCCGCTCAGCTTCTCTCACATACTTATTCAGCTCATTTGTTGTGGTTCAATCGCTTCCGCTTCATACGCTTTCGCTTAAGGAATCAACAATATCTATTGAAAGGCTTCTGTTGAAAGGCAAAAGGCAGAAGGTTCCGGAATATGTGACAACTGAAAACGACTTGCTTTGAGTTAGTGTAGGCAGAGTTGCCCATCGTTACTTGCTTCGTTCGTTACAGGCTGGGATAAGAAAAAACAGCGAGTCGAACCCGTTATGCTAGACCGTGTGGTGGCTAGACGAGACAGCCCTGTAGGGGGGCCCCACCACCTCCTAGTTGTACCAGGGATGCTAAGCATGACACAGACATCTTGAAGTATTACCAAAGGTGTGGTGGCCAATGTAAACGAGTGTGAATGAGGTGGGTCACCAATTAAACTGAAATCCGAGAATGACATGGTGTGTTGCCAATGAGTGAACCAGAGCTTAAGTGGAAGTGGTGATGTTGCCGAAGTGAACGAGTAGTGTGAGTAACGTGGGTGGGGCACCAATTACCCTTACAAAGCTTACTACCTGGCATGATGTGTTTACAATGAATAGTATTGGCTTACTAAACGAAACTGCACTTATACATTTACCTAGAGAACTCACCTCAAGACTCATATGCCTTGGGACTCCTTGCAAACAGCAGCCTTGCGAACTTCCTTAAACTCTTCCTTGGGTCCCTATAAATGAACCTAGCTATACTCATACCTAACCTCGGTCCTACACTTGTGTTACTTTGTCACCTTTGTCCTACCGCTGTATGTTCGCCTTAGTCAGTTCGCAGCCATACGAAACAGCACTGTATGGGGGCTTTTAACCCCCCCAAGGGTAGGGCCTTATTAGCCGGAAGTGTTTGTTTTAAGTGAGAAGAAAGTAAATGTGTTTTATACAAGAGCGGATCGGAAGCGGAAGTGTGTGGTTGACAAGAGCAGATTGGAAGTCTGTTAGCAGATCGAAAGTGGGTAGCAAGCACAGGAAAGAGGAAGGAACAACCTGTCGTTGGATCGTGGCGTGGGAACTACCCTATGGATTCATTACAACCAGAACTTCAGAGATGAGCTGGGGGTAGGCACTTAGACCGGTATTAACTTTATATCCCTACAAAATTTCTCTCTGTAAGGAAGGATAGGTCACAGGTAGGCAACGGATACTTAGGCAGATCCTGAGCCAGTCGGCCAATTAGGGAGCCCGCATTACCCAGTCTTCCACAGACCCGCATACCCACCATTATCATGCATCCCCGCATCCCGGTCAATACAATTTACACATTCAATTCGCATTCTCCAATCCGCACTTGCCAACATCTTATCCAATAAAGGTGTTCACACCAAGCAATGCCCCTTATGGGGGAAACAGTAATTGATTGGGTTATATCAACTGATAAGTATTCTGATTAGGCTGGACGGGAAGGTGCTTACAAAGGCGACTGATTAGTCTTCTGTAGAGGAGGCGAGTTAATTCAATTTGATTTTAGCAACTGAAAGAAACCAGGAGCCATAAGCCTAAGTCAACGAGTATAATCAAGTACAAAAGAAGGAGTCAGCCTTGGGAGCCTTCAACCGGGAGATGAAGAGGTTGAGGAGGATTTGGATTCCCCTAAGAGACAATCGATCGATCAATAAATCAATCAATGCCAATCCCGCCCGGAATACCTTTCCTCCACGCACGCACGCGGAAGACCTATCGAGTAAATGCATGCACACCACCCATATGACTGTCCATTTTGGCTTAATACATTCAGTCTCGATCAATCAATGCCTCTCCCGGAATACCTCTCCTCCGCGCACGCAACCTCTGCAGTAAATGCCCCCACGCCACCTGTCTGTCCAATGGGGCCCTCCTTCCTTTCAGAAGCCATTCAGTATTGATCAATGAATGAGGTCAATCAAATCTAGCAATGCCAAAATCACCAATAGGGAAGACTTAATAAGAACGTATATAAGCACGCACCACCAAGCTAGCATTAAGATCGGTATTGTGTCTAATTTGGTGGGCAGGTTGTATCGCCCTCTCCCATCTAAGGTGAAAGCTTGAGTAGGGGAGTTGGGAGTTTGGAGTATTAGAGTTGGAGTTTCCATTAGTCGTTGTTGGAGTTGGATAGGAGTTGTAGGTGGGATAGGTTTGGCTGCTATGGCAAGTTCTGCTGGTAAGGTTTCCTTTCGAGTCTTTATTTGTGGGTCCAGTGGACCACCTCTCTCAGTATATGTTGCTTCATATTGGGACGTGAGATTGGGTCAGTTGGCTACGCTTTTCTCGGAATATTTTAGAAAGTGAATCAATCGAGTCAAATCAATCCATAGCAGTGAGCTCCTTTCATAGCGTATAAACGTAAGTAATGCTTGCGCATCCTCAATGGAGTTAGGGGAAGAAATAATAGGCTACACATATCGGAAGCTCTATAGGCTAACATAGGTATATTTAAAGCCCGATATTTGTAAGAGCCTATTTCAACTTTACTCTCTAAATAAGGGCCCCCACCCTTTCCTTTGCCTTTTACCCCAAGTCCATCCCACCCGAGATGGATTAAGAGGTGAGAGAAAGGCCCAGACGGTAAGGCAGGAAGTGAAGGAGGGGAAGGGTGAGATAGATTGCCAGCCAAGTAAAAAAAAGAAATAAGAAAGATCAGGCATAGCATTGAGGGCACCTTAAAATAGGATGACATATGGCATGGCAAAGTGTCAGCCGCATGCGATTCGTTGCTGGGAGGGACAGCTCCAAGGTCAGAGCTTGCTTCGTTATACTTACCTGGGATTGAATAAGAATACCTTTATTATTTCAAATTACCACCTGGATAGGTCCGATAGATCTTGCCCCCCCCTAATACAATACCCTTGCACTCTGAAATTGACCCATATATTTACATGTTCACTATCAAGATGACTAGGTACCAGGGCATATTATTACTCTTCCTATAGGCATAGGCTACCTTTCCTTCCTGAATTTTCCCGCTTCTCTGGGGCGTAAAACTTAGAAATAGGTGGCATGTCAAGATGGTATAGAGTGTTGGGAAGGAAGCTGCCATTCACTAGGGGAACCAGTAGCCATAACCCTTTCACCGGGAAGGAGCCTTTTACCTATCACTAGATGCCTTTAACCAGGAGGAACTAGAAGCCTTTACCCTTTCTTCTCGATGATGCCACAGTTTCTTTAGTTGGCACCAATAGAAGTTGAATATATATACCCAGTTAGAGTATCGGTAGGATATATAGTTCCGGATCCTAGTGAAAACACCAGTTGGAGCACCAGTTTAACCTATTGAAGCAGCACGAGTAGCAGCTTCTTTACTATCCTAGCATCCCTATTGCCTGTTCCGAGATCTTGCACTTATCAACCTGTTCCTACTTTTTGTACATCAGTAGTGTGTAGAGTTGACTGAGCACCAGCATCACCTGCACCACCGGGCTTTGACCGGCACCTGGGTTTGGTATTTCATTTATTCTGCTTGGGTTTGCAAAACTTGGAGAATTCCTTGGGATAACCTACCCAGGGAAGGACCTACTCTGGTCCTCCTAGAAGCAAGCTCCAGAGCCGGTAAAAGACGGAAGGACTCACAGAAATAACCAAGCAAGAGCTTTCACCTCAAGCCATGAAGCCGGGAAGAGGTCCTCACAGAACCAAGCATTGTTATAAGAGAAGAGGCGCCGTTAGAGAAGCGGAAAGATCATCCCATAAGCCCTGGAGCATTGGATTGGTTCAAATAGGTGGGGACTCACAGAAAGAAGCAAGTTAATTAGTTGTTACGACGGGGAGGGGATATTATGAATGAATGAGTGACGACCTTTGAAGATAAAAGGATATTTTCACTTTAGGCCTACCACCTACCTACTCTTTACCCACCTCCGGACTTCTACCTTGCCAACTTACCACTTACACCTGCCTGCTGAGAGAGATCTTGCTGCTAGAACTAAACCTCCTCGAATCACCTCACGAAACTGCCCATCCATAAACCCATCGTGGAACAGTTCCTCCGAAAGCCCACCAGTAGAACCCACCCGCTATTTATCAATGCTTGTCCGTTGAGATATTACTTACGCTAATAAGACCTAGGGATGTGAAAGAAAAAAACATCAAGTCCAAGGTTGCACCTAAGTAGCACCTACCCGTTTATACCCGCTTGAGCCTAGAGCTTACTTTCAACCCTTTCCGCGTAATACAAGCATCCGCCCAGTCCAACAAGGACAACAGATGCCATTTTAGATGTAAACCAGTAAATATAAAGCATGCTTTGTTACTTACGTTGATTCACCATGAGAGCAGCAGAGCAGAGTCCAATCAATGTTGAGGAGCTAGCTAGATGATTAGGATTCAGCCCACCGAGAGATGAGGAAGGAAGGATTTTTATGAACTGGATGAGTATTTACCAAGGAGCCGCAAACCCACAGGCAGGGAGCGGTTAAACGAACCATTAAACTTTCACCTTTCTCAGCAAGATAGAGCCTTTTGATCACCTTTTGATCTTAAGCCATGAACCATGCAGAAGCCACGAGTCATGAAACAGAAGCCTTTAATTGGTAAGAATGGAAGGAGGAGGTAACCTGTAACCTATCACCTTTTGCCTGGCACCTATAGCCTACAACTTTAGTATGTAACCAAGGGACTTCACCTTCTCTCATGTATAGTGGTAACTCGGAATGTTGTAGTTTGGTAAATGGCTCTATATGGCACCTCGTCCCCTTACTCCACTTACTCAATCTTATCTTTCCTGTAGCGATCTTCATCTCGAACTGAGCCATAGCCAGTTCCAAGCTTCAAAATTAAGTAGATCCAGGCGGTCTGTAAGTTCATTTACTCTAGCTATAAAGGGTTAATAAGGTTTTGCCAATGCTCCTGCAAAAAAAAGAAAGAAAGCCCTTACAGGAAGGATTCATAGCACAAGTTCTTGGCCTTAGATGCGAGGTCTACCGAAGGTGCTTGTATAATACGATGCGCCACTTTATGCCATTTTCCACCTAACTGGTTATACTGATTTCCGCTCATCAAACGAATACACCGAATCTAAATCTTACCGGATTTATATCGGTTTACTAAGTTACTTATTGGGTGGGGGCTTTCAAATTGTTAGCTCATTTATTCCTTTATTTCTATGCGCGTAAGTAAGCCAGTAAGTAATAGTCCTCGCATTATTACGTATATATACACAACTACCAGACTTACATAATTTCTTTAGTAACATCTCGAGTCATAGGGCATTCATTCTCATAAAAAGAAAGAAAGAAAGGTGCGTCAACGCCATCCCTAAAGGGCCCTCCCTCCTTCTTCTATTTCGCTTACCTCTTCTTCAGCTTAGTTAGGGATAAAGAGCTTAGTTAGGGATAAAGTTGATACGCTCCAGAGTCATCTATTTATGCTAGTTCAACTGGTGCTACCTTTGCTGAGTATGCTGGAAATAATCCTGGAACTGTTGCTAATAATTATGCCTCAACTGGAGCTCTGGGAACTGGTTATGCCGATGCTGCCAGGAATACTGGTTAGACTGGTGCTTCTGGAAATGCTGTAATTTAGGATGGTTCAATTGGTGCTGCTGGTCGTGAGGCTGCTTGTACTGCTGGGGATGCAGCTCATAAGGATACCGGGAATGCTCTCGCGACTGCTCTTGGAACTTATATGTTAACTGTTTCTTCAAATGCTGGGGGAATAAAGCTCCTTCAACTGGTTATTATTTTAATGATCCTGGAATTGATCCTGCTGTCCAACTGGCGCTGCTGGGGCTGGAAAAGATCCGGGAATGCTACAGCAAATGAGGCCGGGAATGAGGAAGCCAGTTCAACTGCTATTCTTGGAATTGCTCTCGGAACTGAAGCTGGTAATGCTATTCTCGGAACTACTGGGGATGTTCTTTTAACTGCTTCTTCAACTTATTCAAATAATTCCATTTCCACTTATGGTAATTATGCTCCTTCAAATGATCCAAATCTTCTGCTTTGAATGTTGGTTCAACTGGGGATGCTGGTCGTCATAGTGTCTTTGGTTCAACTGATTCTGGTAATTTTTATTGAACTGCTATAATAACTGATGCTGGAAATAATCATTATGCTGGGACTTCGTGGGCTGCCCGGGATGAGGCCGGTTCTTCCACTGGTGATGCCCGGAATGCTAGAAATGCTAGTGTACTCTTTCTTATCTCGGATCTGTTTATTGAACGGGTATCCATTGATGGAGGCCTTCTCTTTCCTTCCTATCGGCCATTGATGATGTGGGCGCCTTCCTTATTATAACTTCCTTCTCTCGGTTCTTTAGTGAAGGTTACTCAGCAGGTATGCATGAACTTGGGGCCATATCTGTTGGGTATGTTTGAATGGGTTCTTCTATCTCATCAGCTGAGAGGGGTCCATCTTATTCTTTTTTACTCTCGACCATTGATGGGGACATCATCTCTTCTCGGCCATTGATGGGGGCCTTCTACTCTCGGGTATGGGAACATGGGAGCAATGAGAAAGCAAGCAACGGTTGGCAAGTTCATAATATCCAGGTGGATAAAGAGATATACGGCAAGATCGAGACGGGGAGGTAGGAACGGCTTATGGTTGTTAACTGCTTAACTTTGGGCGCTTGCCTTATGGCTTAAGTCTCAAAGCTTCTATCTTCTGGCTTGTTAACTTGGTGTTGAAGGCCTGGGCGTGGGCTTGGCTTAGGAACCTTTACCACTACTAAAAAATTGAGAGACTATTATATTATGGTAGCTAGTCTATTTAGGCGACTTATTTACATGGGGACTTACTAAAGCACTACTTATTTACTTAGAACTAGTGCACTAGATAATACTTTACTTATTTTTATGACTCCTTTTTTCTTTACTTTATAACGCTATACCCCGGCCCCCTATGGAGGGATAATGTCAGAGCAAGAACATAGCCTATAATATGTGAGGCTAATTTTTCAGGAAAATAGACTTACAATCGAGATGCAATATTACCTGCCTCACTAGAACTAAAGTAGCCAGGTATGGCATGCTATGGAACCTCTTGGTTTACTCTTTACCTGCTAGAACTATACCAGGAGCCCTAGACCAGGAATCACTTAGAAAGGAAAGTTGGAACTGCTATGAATGGAATGATCCCTTTCTTTCTTAGAAGCAGCACCGGATTAGACTGGAAAGGATAGGAAGGATGGCTTGGTTTAGCCCTGAACTTATATAGACGCGGCACTCACTGCTTGCCATATTTATTCAATTATTGGGGTACCTTACCCTGAAACTTATGCCCTTCACTCTAAAACGATGGAATGGAGGAGTGTTCCCTGCCCTTATAGAAGAGATTTATGGCTACTCACTATAGGTCGGGTACGTGTGCCAGCCTGACCTTTTTATTTCTAACGTCACTCAGGAACACTTTTGGTAGGAAGGCTAAGAACCACCTTTGTTTCACACATTACCCAAGAACTAGCACTTGTTATACCTATAACAATCGCTTAGCCATAGCCCTTCAATTAGAAGCACCCACCGGATGGGATGAGTCGATCCAAGTGTTGATGCCAGGTTTGGATGCACTCAATCCCGGTACTACTCCATGCCAGTACTCCATGCCAGGAGTCCGTGTCTTTTTGTAAGTTATGGAACCGAGTGGAGCATGTATTCTTGGATGTATTCTTGTCTGTTTGGGAACCGATCGAGGAGGTTTCGATAGACGAGTTGATAGCCGATCATTGTAAGTAGCTCAGCCAATAGTCGATTAGGGCGATGAGGTAAGAGCCAATGGTCGACGATAGACAGTATCATTTACAGTAGGTGGTCCTTGTCGATAGCCCCAGTCAATGCCCATCATTGACAGAAGGAGGTGGTATTTTACTAGAGCTGCCAATCATAGACCTCTACCCTATAACTCTACGGAACCATATATCTTGAACTCTACCCTCTAACCCGAACTCTACCTCGACCTCTTTTTACACCGATATGGAACAATGGAATGTTACTACCTAGACTAGATCCAAAGGAATGATACCTAAACTATGCCGGGGCGGGGAAGATAAAGCGGGGAAGATAAAAAAGAAGGAGGGGATGGGGGAGCTCCACTGATGCAGGAAGGTTCTCTCTAACAACCCACCCTTGCTACAGCAGTTGTTTTAAGTTAGAAATAGAGCTAGGAGGGGTAAGTCAGGTGGGGTGGTCATTACCTATAACCTATGTGGACAAGTAGACAGCCACGATGGTGGTAGGGCTCGATGCTCTATACAAACAATAATCATAATAAGACAGTGATAGGACTGGCTGGCTTGCGGAAAAGGATAAAGCGTTTATAGGAGGGCTCGCTCGAGACATGGGCAATAATATAATGACGGTGATAGGGTTGGCTCGTTTTGGACATGGACAATACAAGAAGGATACGGTTAGAAACGACGGGCGGACCCTGAACAAGAATGAATTAATTGACTCTTGACATGAATGGAACGTAGGAAGGAAGGACGCGTAAGCTTACCTCAGGATAGTTAGAGGCATATAACATAAGAAATAATACTACCTATCCGTAATAAAAAGGATCTTAAACAACAAGGATTTGGAACAACAAGGAAGGATATGGAACAACAACACATCCGGAGAAACGCCTATACTAAACAACAACGCTTATCAACAACCGGAGAGATTCTTAGACAGCAGCCTTAATGGCCGCCTACAAATTGGGTTATCCCACCCAGCACCCTATACTCCTGCCTGGATCAGATATTCCTTCTTCTTTCTTCCTTGCAGGATTGGCAGAGCTTACCTTCATGAACAAGAAATACTACTGCTGCTTGCCTACCACCTTACCATGAGCAGAGATATTGTGCAGTGAGGCCAGGATTATTGGCAGAGAAAAAAAAAGGGATAAGCATACCTGCTCCCACAAAAATCCACTCGTCTGTCTCGTCTATGCGGGAGTTTCATTCAATCTTCCGGTTCTATCTTATGGCTCTGGGGTGTCTATCTTCTCTCAAGCGGTATCGCTCCAACCTCATGGGGGAAGGTCAATGAGTAACTGTGTTCCGTCAGTAGCAGCTTTGAGGAACAGTGATCCATAAGGTGCAGCTTGCTCTAGAAGCTCTTCCTTCTGTAGCGGGATCAAGAGGCAAGGCTGTAGTATCTATCCAAGCAACCTAAAGGTTCGATCAAGAAGCTGTCTGATCCAACCAAGCTAAAGGAGGAAAGCGGAGAATCCATCACCAATCCATAGCTTTCTCCTCGCGCTATGGTAACTGCTCAGCTCTTGGTTTCGCCCCCGTAGGGCACTCATGGGATGTGAACGCCACTAACTAACCCCACGACTAACAAGTGTATCACAACGATTTATTCCCATGGCCTCATTAATCCATCGAATCCATAATTCCAAGTACTTATGCAGTAAGTGAATTCATAACTCAACTAATTCATGCAGTAAGGTTACCAAAGCATATCCAAGGACTGAAGTTGTAAGTGAATCCCTGATCAAAGCTACTTCTATCCAGTTTAGCATTCTGCAACTAGTTCCAGGATAGAGGGGGTTACGGGGGCCCCTAGCCGTTGCAACAGTCTTTTGTTTGTGGAGCCATTGTTTCCTTACTCCCTTCCCTCCCGGGCAAGTAGCATCCATCAATACCGTTCATTGTGATAAGTTGATGTAGTAACTGTGTTCCGTATCGTTCATGGAAAGGGTAATGGGTAAATCAGTAATGTAAAAGCATGAATAGCATGATTCTCCCCTGGTCTCAGCTAGCGGCAGGTTAGCTTCCGGGTCTCTCTCAAGTAAGTGGTAGCGCTCCATCTTGATAATGCGCTTAACCTCACTAACCTCATTGTTTATTGTGTAAAGGCCTATATTGTTTCCTGAAAGCGTTATGTTTTTATGAGCTAAAAGCATCCCGAGTGGGTGAACATAAAGTGTGTCCATGCGTATCTGCTGTTGTCCACGCTCGCTATTTCCGTCGTTATTAATTGCTCATCGCCATTGCTAATTATTTCCATCGCTATACCCAACAACACCTATCAGCATCGACATATAAGTAAACATGCATGGTGAACCTCATCTCACTGACTAACTCCAAGGACTCATGCTGTATGTGTTTCGCCCACATACGTTTTTACATGCTCGTGGTACAAGGCATCCCGCCCGGAATAACTGATATGCGCTTCCTTACTGTGTGCTCCCGGGTATCGAGCGGTATCGCTCCATCCTCATCATGCACCCCGCGTAGCGTTGACTCAAGGGACTCACTCATATGTGGGCTTATAGTATAAAGGGTAGATGCATATATATATGGAGATGCATATAGGTGCGTGTGCTTCTCCTGTCACTCAGCAATGATACCGGGAATGAGTATCTATCCCCTACGGGAATCGAACCCGTGTCTTCGACATGAAAAGATGTCCTAAACACTAGACGAAAGGGACCGAGAACCCATCCCTTCTATTTAATATATCCTCTGTCAATTTACTTTAATAAATAGCAAAGAGAGGGCAAAATGATAGATCTATTACACCAATCCACAAGTTGATGAGATCAGTCGAGTTAGCCAGTAATTAATTCGTAGTGCCAGCCTATCCGGTAAACCGGTACGCCGTTCAGCCGGGTAAGTAAACCGGGGCAGGGTGTGGTCGCCAGTTACATCTATCGCCCTGGTAAACAGGGTGTGGAAGCAGTGCCGGTCGTCCATTAGTGCCGGGTATGAGCTGCTTTCTGAGCTAAGCATGGCTTCCCCAAGTCTTGGCTCACGTCGATAGGCACGAGAAGTAATGTCACATTTGCGGGTCATAGGCCTGGCTTACCCCCTATCTATTTATCTGGGGAAGGTCAGTTCTTACATAATAGATCGATGCATAATAAAGATACTTGCTTGCACAATATGTTATAACCTTGCAATTCTTTCTGCAAACGAAGGAACACTTTGAACCCCCTCTCTTGGAAGGAATACTTGGGACCTTCATTCACCCGCCTATAACTACATTGATCGGTGGAGGTTATTGAAGGAAGGCTAAGCCGTACCTCCATCATCCTATCTATTTCTTTTTTTTATACCGAAGGACGGATAGTCCTCTCAAGGGCAAGGCCCAAGCCGAACCCATTGCTTATTCTCTTTAATGACACTAATTGCTCACCCTCCTTTATACGCCTACGGCAAGGAAGGTCCGGTCTTCTCCCGGACACTCTCTCTATCTCTCCAATCAATAATCGATGCACAGGAATAAATCTGATCCTATTGATCCTCCCCCAGCGGACAAAAGAAGCGGGGTGAAGAGTTCAGGGTGCAAGGTGCAGAGCTAAAGGTGCCCCCCGGTCAGCTTAGATCCCCAGTCAATTGTTTATGCCACTTTATGTTTGCACCTCATGTTTCTACCACTGGATGTTTGCATCTCCCCGCACCTCCACTTTCTATTCTCCCCCTTTCTTTCAATGGTTTGTATGCCCATTAGATTCCTCAAACTCTGAAATCGTTCTTTGGACAATGCCTTAGTGAATATATCTGCAAGTTGATATTCAGACTGACAAAAGTTGAAGTAAATAAATCCATCTTTCACTGAAACTGGGTCTGGGGATACTAGCAGGGTTATACATCCTTATCACGAATGAAATGATGGCAAATGTCTATGTGCTTGCTCCTGCTGTGAAGCTCTACAAAGGTGTGGTGGCCCATCCATAGCACAAAGGAGGTTCAATTCTTGAGCTACGGAACTTCCCTCGAAGAACGCTTTTCACCCTGTCTTACATTCATGACGTCTATTGATGATTTGTTCCATCTGCGCTCTATAGCGAGCTCCTATATGCTGGACCGATAAGGTGCTTTCCTAGTTCGGCTTAAGCTCTTCAGTGCTATCATTTCTGGTTAGTTGTTTTATCGTTTGGGATATCTCTATCTTTGATGGTAGAGCCTTACTTACCGGACTGGAGCGAAGTGCAACCTAGGATTTGCCTAGCTTGTTTAGCTCTCACCCTGGAAGTGTGGATCGAAGGCCGCTTACCTTTAACTAGCTTCCGGTCCTAACTACCTAGCTTGTATGGACAGCTGCCTTATGAGTTGCATGTTTTATTTTTCCTTTTGGCAATATTTAATACGGACCTGCACGGTGCACCGGAGCGACATGAGAACTTCTCGGGCCGGTATCCATGCCTGACTATGTGGACACCTTCCTATCGCCTCCCACCTTGATCCTATATAGCCACCTCACTACACTAGGGCTGTACCCAGGCCGCCTTTTGGCAGTGTTCTTCGGACAATGACTGGAAGAACCAATAAAGAAAGTGAATTAAATCAATCTGCTTTTCGTTCTTCTCAATCGAAGTGCCAACGGAAAAAGAATAGGTGTCCTGAAGTAAGTGACCCGATCCATCTCACTCATAAAGAAATCAATCCCTTATCCGTTCTGACGCGATTGAACAGCACTGAATCATCTTTTCCCTCTTCCCTCAACCCGATTCCATGGGGTTGGCGACAAATGGCTATATCAATAAACAAGCATAATCTCTATTGGCATGGGCCGGGGAAGCAGCGGTACTTCATCCCAGCCAGCAGCTCTCGAATAACTCCTTATTTATGGTAATAAATCTCCCGCCTGTGGCTCTTCGAGCGAGGATAAAAAAGACCCTCAAACGAGAGCTACCCTCAAGCTCGCTACCCACAAGCTCGCACCCTTCACTTCCATATTTCTATTCCTTAAAATATATTGAACTGCCCCACTTTCACTTCCCTTTCTCACTCTGATTCCGGAAAAGGCCTTCCGCTATTGCGTATATAGAGAGGGGGCCATGTTGAACGTTCAGGCTGATGCTCTGTTGTTGGCGAAGCAAAGGGGATACTACACAACTATACTATATTTCTTACTTAAGCCGAGCCAGTGTCTTTATACCTTCGGAAACGGAATCAAGCTCAGCTCAAGTTGTAGGTAGATTAGATATCTGCCTGATGTCAAATTAGTAGCTATAGCCATCCTTCTATACCAATTACTACGCTTTCTGACCCAAGGTGGGAGTAGTATTCACAGTGTGGTGGTCAGTTCAGTCCGAAGACTAAGCTAAATAGAAGATGTACCAGGACTCTGCCTGATGAGTTTGAATGTATGTAGTATCAAAGGGTTGTGAGAAGTTCTCTTCCAGGTGGGCTTGGAAGCAGCCATCCTTCGAAGAAAGCGTAATAGCTCACTGGTCTAGCTCCATGGCTCAATGTATCGTTCAGTGATTCACCGAAGCGATGAGACCTTGGAAGCGTTAAGCGGGTTCTAAAGACCCAAGGTTCATTATTTTGGCTCACCCATAAAGGAAGGTGAGTTCCGTCTTCCTGGAAGAATCTGCAGGAAAATGAAATTATTTATAGGCCCACTCACTCTTCGATCTTTGCGAGTGAGAGCTAAAGGCGCAGAAAGTAAGGGAAGGTTCAATTTTGAAGATCCTTTCTTGGGGACTATGCTAGTGATCACCGGGAGTATATCCGAAAGACCCACCCTATCATGAAAATAAATAGAGTGAAAAGGGAGTCTTTGTAGGATGAGTGGAACTGGAGATTGGAATCATTTTAGCCCATAGCGAGGGTAATTCTTGTCCTGGGAGAGTAAGTCCAGTGGGGAGGGATCTTTTTCGATGGTTGAATATGTTTTGGGGGGTCTTCTGACGTATCTGTATCCCTTTCTTATGACTTGCCACCGAAGATAAGGAAGCAATGGTAATGGAAGGAAGGCGAAGCCACACCTCCATTCAGATAATTACTCACCTAATAAGGGCAGACTCGCTCGTACTGGGGCACCTAAGGGCACCCCAGAACTACGCAAAGATAGAGACTGGCGCGCCTTTGGACTTGTCCTAGGTGCCATGAAAAGACTTAAAGCCTACCTATGCTTATAATTAGAATATTATAGACCATGAATCTTGGGGGATATCTCCCCAACCCCTCCCCCCAATAGAAGGAAGGAGAAAGTCTGTGCAGCGAGCGACAGCAGCGGAAAAGTCCTGAATGGGATATTATCTGAAAAGGTAAGGACTCTAGAACTTCAGTCTCGAGATCCCCTCCGGGCCATGAGGTCCCCCCCCCTCTTTGGACCGGGTTCCCAATCTAACTATCTAACTATCTAGAATCCAGATACGCCCACTAAGCTCACTCAATTTACCACCCACCACCTTCTCCTAGGCTAATCCCCGTCTAATTTGGCTATTCGCCGCCAGGAGAAATCACCTGTTTCTAGAGGGGAGGCAAAAGCTATTCGCCGAGAACTTTTTCTTCCCTATTTATTGTCTGCTCATTACACCTTTCTTTCCTGTTCAAAATCCCCATCTAATTTGCCTTGATTTGAAGTCCCCCCAACAGCTTTAGATATTCTTCCATCTTTCGTACTTGGAAGACCCTCACATCCGTTTCCGTACAGCCCTTGCAAGAACAAGGTTGAAATAGTAGACTCATAACCTTTTCCTTCCCTTCATTTTCATCGGATTATCCACAGAAGCGAGGTTCGGGAACAGGTTCGGGAACAACTAGGTTCTTCGGAAACATAGTTTAATAAACCCAGTGCAATTGCTTTATACTGATTGCAGATTGCATAGGGATCATTTCCTAGTCGGAAAAGTAAGCTTTTATTTGGGAAAATAGAACCTTTTTGGGCAAGGTTGTATTTGATCCGATCCATAGGCACTTCGATCTTAACAAAGTCCCCTTTTATTTCCCCTATAGGTAACACAAAAGTTGCTCCTAAGATGGTTCCCCTTTTATATATAAATTTGGATCGGAAAGATAGTTCCAGTTCCTTTCGAAGAAATTGGCTCAATTTATCTAAAATAGATCGTGCTAGGGTATCTGAATTGCCTCTTATACCTATTGTACAGTCGTCAGCAAATCGGCCAGACTCTATCCTCTGTTGACAAAGGCTCATAGCGAACATATCCAACTCAGTCAGAACCACGTTCATAAGAATAGGGGAGAATACCGCGCCCTGCGGGATACCCATATCTGTAAAGGTATATATCTTTCCTTTACGATCCAAAATAGGAGTGGATAGAAATTGTTGAATTAGATCCAAGAATTGATTATCTGCTATGTGCTTTTTAAGCAGACGTATTAACAGTGAATGCTTTATTTGATCAAAACACTTCCTAACATCAGCATGTATTACGCACTTGATCCCTTTCCATCTTTGGACCTTCGAAAAGAATGAATGTGTGCTCACACATGGACGGAATCCATAGGAAACGGATAGAAAAATTGGCTCAAATACTTGTTCCAACACATCCGTTATCGTTCTGTGAACTATACGGTCAACTGGCGAGGAAATTGTGAATGGCCTGGTATCCGTGGATTTATTTAGGCTTCGGCACAAATTTCTTCCGCATCGGGGAAAACCTAAATGTTCCATTTTGTAAAGCCACAGAGATGTCGGTTATACGCTGCTTCGAAATACCACAGAGAGTTTCAGGTAAAATTGCACAAGTCATTAGCCCAGGTTTGGACTGTATTTTTTCGTAAGCAACTACAAGGTTATCCAAGTGACATACCGTCTCGTAAAGACCCATCCATTTCCCGTGCTTGTCTCGCCGCAACAAACTTGTCTTGGAACAGATTAAATAAGTTTCCGCGGATGATGGGTCAAATAGACTACATTTTGGAACGAAATGATCTTGTTTATTTGTGGCGGTAACAGAAAAATGAGAGAAAAATCCTACTTTGAACAAGTAGGTTCTTTGCGTTGAAGCGGTCAAACGATCCACCATTTTGTTATTGATAAAATCAAACTGTGGCCAACTCCCTATCATGAATTCTGTTTATGGATTATGATTCACCTTCCCCGGGGCCGGCTGCTTGCTGTGCCCCACGAGCAGATTCTATATGATGCTATGGAAATCCAATACTTGTTGGTTGGTTAAACTTGAAGATTGGAAAGACTCGGTCGGTGAGTAGTACCTCGAACAGCATGTCATAGCCCCAACTATCAGCCTTTACCTAGACCCTATACCCAGATCCTCAACCCCTTAACTATACCCAACCACGGCCCGCATCGATCTCTATCTTATATACCTCGACCCTTCATCTAGTAACACAATTTAATCAATTTTATTAAAAATGTGTTATTTACAATGCACCTTAGAATCTTCGCCATAACAATGGTTTAATTCACGCTAGGATGGTTTTGCCAGTAAGCGAGGTGGGCAGCGGGGGGGTTCCCAGATATAAATTAATTAATATATTACTTATTTTATTCTGATAAGGGCGCATAGCATTCTTTTAGATGGGTTCCCACGGACCGGACGAATGAATGAATGAATGAATGAATGAAACGACCCACATCAGCATTGGCCAAAATAAAGAAGGGAGATACCCTTTTGGTACACCATACACAACAAATTACAATATTTACTAAATATTTATGGGGTGGGGCCAGAGTATAGATTGACTGCCAAATTCGGACTGGTGAATCTGCTATGGGTTAACAACAATTAAAAGGATATGTTTCATTAAAGGAGAATCTATTAAATTGTTCTTCTGATGAGTATGCTTAGGCGAAAGATCGTCATTAAGCGAAAATGGGTAATACAGAGTGTTTTAAAAGATATGGTCTGCCCAAAGTGCCTGCCCCCGTGGTGCTTAAGATGCTCTAAGTGTATTAACTTGAATAAGGCCCCTTCCTTTTTTAATAGCATTTGCTTACTAAAGGAATCCAACAAACCATGTGTCTGTCGAAGATACTGAGGTGCTGCGTTGAAAGTAAGGCATTATAAAGAAAATAAAATAACAGGCAACTCCTGTTCGGTAGCGATAAGTTATTTATAGTTATAGTTCAAGGGCTCAAGGTTATAGGATGGGTTGTAATATGTGTCCTGTGTATCGCCTTGCTTGGTAGACGCTTGGGCGTTGTCCTGTGCCTTGGGTGCTGTGTCCTGGTAACGCGCCCGCCCGGGTGCCTGTACTTAGAGACCAAATGAATGATAAATAACTGCTTAAATTAAGCAATGCAATTAAATAAAATGCTCTGTTTCGGGAATCACATATATATCTTGTGTGTGTAGTGTATGCTATAGCTCTATGTTGTGTGGTTGTGGGGTAGATTAAAGTGTATCCCTCTAAGTAAGCCGGGCTTTCTTTTTCTTACTTCCGCGCACTTGGGATAAATATCCAGCTCTTTACTATAGCGGGTAGGTAGGTGTACAAGCAAGTTATATAGTATATTCTCGTTCCCAGGTTATCATAATAAAAGCAAGTAGTTCTAATTATTCCCTATCTAATCATGTTTGTAATGCAAGTTCCAATTATCCAATATTTTTTAACCATTACAAGATACGCGATATATTTAGCCCCATCGAGCGAGACACAAAACGATATTAGTTTACCATGTTGCCACCGAACAAGACACTACGTCCAAGTGAAACCTACCTTGCATACCCAAAATGCTTAGTTAGATCGACCCTGCTTTCTTACCTTCCACCAACTATATACCTAGGGGGGAGGGGGTAGCAGTGTTATATATGTTGATTCGCCTTCGTGTTCACTTTCAATTTGATCAATTTAGAACTGCCTGATTGCTTCTCTTTAGACCCAATTGATTATCCCTCCTTGAACTTGTCACCACCTCACGAGCCCACCCATAGCCCCATCGCTCACGCACTCCCCATATCCCACACCAGGCAGGCCCGAAAGACAGAAAAGAAATAAGGAGATAGCTAAAGAGCAACGCAGGCGGGAGACGAAGCGAAAGGAAGCCGAAGCCAAGGATGGAGGATGATGAAGAGATGAAGCCAAG
>Ga0233342_1000166_pt1 | contig 20213 bp, 13 predicted proteins | sample GEONDECOMP273_FD_180706 | JGI IMG/M metagenome (GOLD analysis project Ga0233342, IMG submission 180706) | Leaf litter microbial communities from Shasta-Trinity National Forest, California, United States - GEON-DECOMP-273 | ecosystem: Environmental > Terrestrial > Plant litter > Unclassified...
GCCAATCAGCCATAGTACTCGCTGGACTACCCATAGCCCACGTTGAGGTGAGGCGGGTCACCCATTTGGTAGGAGGCTTTTTTAGCTCTAGTTTTTACCTACCAAAGTGGGCATTCTAGCGGACGAAAAAAGCCTACTTAGTCGGAGGTGCACCAATTGCGAGAAAAGGGATCTTATCCACTTGCCGGGTTGTTCTTACGCTGCTGGCCGGGATCAGTCGCCATAGGTCTTGGCTGCGAAGGTGGGATGCTTGCTGCCGGGTTACCCGCTTGACTCCTTGTTGCTTCTGGTTGCTTCTGGTTGTTGATCGCTATAGCTCCCCCTATTAGGTTGCTTGGTTGGAGCAATACCACTCGATGGATTATATGCAACGCACCTGGCATACCCGAATATCAAGAACAGGTAACAAGTTCTCTTCCAACAGATTTACAACAGCTCCTCATTCAGGACCCGGAGGGACTCGACCGTATGGGAGAGGGGTTTTTGTCAATTCAAATGCTATTTTCGGGAGTCCCAGTTTCATCCATTTCAACTAGAATTTAGTCGCTATAAACCCATACCCTTCTAGAGCGTTGCTATAAACCCATACCCTTCTAGAGCGTTTATCTCTGATTACCGGGATATCGCCAAGCATTGATGCCAATCAGCAGCGTCCTTAGTACTTGACTTCAGGAACCAACCCATCCCGCTCCTAAAATCCACCCCATATATCTTTCAGGATACAATAATACCCACCAATACAAAGTCCGCCTTCAGTACACAATATCATTAAGCTTTCAGGAAACAAAAATATACTCAGTCACTTAAGGTGCTACGCTCTTTCCCGACAGGGGAAGGACAAAATACCCAGAGCTCGCATTGTTGGGAGTGAGGTGGTATTAAAAACAATCCATGTATTACCTGGTGCAATCAACTACTGGAAATTTTCAGAAAACAATGGGCCGGCCGGAAAGGAGTTTGTTCAAGCAGACACGCGATGAGGAGAATATACGCGGTAACAACCTATGCCTGGGACCTGAAACAACTCCATACTGATGACTAGCCTTTTCACCTACGAATAATCTTACCTCATTGGCAACCTCCCTACACTCTTCCTTTTCACCTTCTTACTTTGGTTCTTCCTTTGGACCCTTTTCAACCTACATGGGGGACTATCCCTGGGAAATCCTACCTCATACCTCATCCTTCGCACCTGAAAATAGACCTTACTTGGAACGCCTTCTTTGGGCCTGAAACTCTCTTTTGGACCTGGTAATCTATGCCTACTCCCCCCCCCCTTTGGTGGGAATAGCCTTCGAAAAAACTATGCCTCATAACTACGCCTTGGGAAATAATCCTGAAACTCTTACTTGGAAACATCAAAATATAGACCTATCCCTTCAACCCTTGCATTATGATTGAACCTTGCCTTCACGCAGAAAAAGTGGGTGGGCCTATTTTCACGAGTGAGTGGTGGAGGGATCGGGGCGTAATTAGCCTTTTTGGTTTTTTGTTTTCATATATATAATGGAAATATAGAATGTTGTTGTTAGGTAAACAATTTAACGAATCGATAATACTACCTGGCCCTTTACATTTGTTACCCATGAACGCGTCACAGCTTAACACTTAGTTACGGTAACAACCTTTTACTAATTATATTACCCATCTACTTACATACTAATAACTCAGCCTTTTTTGAAACCTCATACATTGACCCTCAGCCTTGGGAACTTGAACTCAGCCATGCATATGAACTCAACTATACTTAAATCCCTATGAACGAAACTTGACGAATACCACCTTACCTATGGACACCTTGCCGACCTACAGCCCTCTGACAGCCACTGTTCGCCATACGCCTTTTGAGGCTTTAGATAGTTGATAGATCCCATATAGACCACCAGAGGACCCAGTAATGTAAGCTTTCTTTGAGCATATATGATGGCCGCTTTAAGAAGTACGTTTCATCCTTACTTTCCGTGTCCGCTTTAAGGAAAGTCCTATCATACCGATTCCTTTATGCTGCTTTCTGGCCGCATTATGCCCGCCGAGGAGACCTGCACGCGGGTCTACCCCCTCTTTCCTGGACTTCAGGATGCTAAGTAAGCATGACACATCCAGGCTTTAAGTGTTACCGAACGAGTAGTTTTTTGGAGGACAAAGAAAAGATTTATGCTTACCGAACCTGAGCTTAAGCGGATGTGAAGTTGACGAAGTTAAGATGCCGAAGTAACTAGTGTGAGGTGGCTTGTGCTTTGCTTTTTGTGTTTTTGGATATGCACGTATATAATGCAATCATTGGGAATATACTTTGAAAACCTATACGTCAGACCTACGCCTTGGGTGGGACTCTTGGAAACCTATGCTGCCTTGGAAACTCCTCTTTGGTTGGACCTTAAACTCATCCATACCCACTTGGTACGCCTCCTCGGGAACTCGCACCCTGCTCCCGGCCTTTGGAAATCAGACTTTGGTTGGAATATTCCTGGGAACCTCTCATCTGACCTCACCCTTGGGACCTGAAACCCAGCACCCGTAGCCTCCCTCAGCCTTTGGTTGGACCTTTACCTACTATACTAAGCCCTATGCCTTGGAACTCAGAATTTTCAATATGCCTTGGTGGAAGGGACTGCCTCATACAACCCATTTGGAGGAACTCCTTACACTCAGTCATGCAGCCTATGAACAAACTACCTTCCCTTGAACTACTCCCCTTGACCCCTTGACCATGACCCCAGTTAGCTTTCAGTAAGCATACTATGTATACGTATTAAGTCCGTGTTCACTTTCTGTTGTATGCTTTCTGTCTATTATGCCCGCTGTTGTCCCCTTTCTGGTTCGCTTTATGGTCTATAATTCCGTATTCAGTTTGCTTTCTGTTCGCCATCCGCAATCTGTTCACCGTAGGTAGGTAGGTAGTTCGCCATAGGAAGAAGGTTACAGCCAGACACACCAGCCCTGTACGGGGGTGGACTAGTAAGGAGGCTTAACTTGTCGATAAACACAGACATACATATTAAGTGTTACCGAAGGAGTTGTGTCATTTGGTGGCCAATGTAAACAAGTGAGTGGTGTTCGTGAGGTGGCTTGTGCTTTGCTTAGTGCGTTTGTGTTTTCACATATCTAATGCCATAAGGGAGTTGTTTGAGTTAGGTGCAACAATTAACCTCGCTATTTCAGACTCATCCATCACCTCTCCATACTACCTCATCTTTGGGAACCTCCCGAATCTCAGCCCTATTAGACCTATGACCAACCTTGCCTTACCTTACCCTCCGAACAATCTTGAAAGCTTACTCCTTGCCGACCCCCTTCCCTATGACAGCCGCAGTTCACCATACGCACGCATTCTGTTCGTTCACCATAGGAAGTTCAACATTGGAAGTTACCTTTATGCCGCACCAGACCCGAAATAGGACCCACCCTTCTCCCCCTATATACTGGACTAGGAGGTAGGACCAGAATAAGAAACATCAGATAAACATACCAATCTATACACTCTTCCTCAATCTATAATTACAACTCAACCGGAAGGACACTTGGGTTGGGATAGCCCGAGCCGGGATCACTTCTGATTCAGTTAGTCCCTTTTCTTTAGTAGATTAGCATCACAATTTATGTACGTAATTATGCAAAGGCTTATCACCGGCACAATCATCATGTACAACTGGGTATCACTCTGTAACTGAGAGTCATTCTTTGATATATGTAATTACGCTTTCTTTCTTCTCTGTTTAATTACGCGTTTCTGTCCCTGCCGACCAAGTCAAATATTAAGTGGCTGCCTCTTTGTGGAGTTCAGGTAAGGAAGTAAAGGCAAGCACAGCCCTAATGCCTAGCCTCTTTCCGGGGTTTGGTGTCAACCCGATCCATTCCATCGAAGGAGTGAAATAATATTATCCTATAGATTTGAAAGATTGGGCGATTGAAAAATATAGATTCAAAATATTCAATTTACTAAGTTACAATTTGTTTAGAACTCACTAAGCAAACAAAATTGTTGTTATAAACTTTCAAACTTTTCTTTTTGCTAATAAGATTGTGTAAGCTAATATAATACTAGTGGTTACTCTAGAGTAAATATTGTAAGTTGGTCAATGTGGTTTTTACTAATATTAATAGCTCCTCAAGCGGAAGAGATTTTGTTAGTTTCAGTAAGATGATGAATGCTGGCTGAGGTGAACGGGAATTCAGTAGGATGATGGATGCTGGCTGAGGTGAATGGGGATTGAACCCATATTCCTGATCAGATCAGTAGACTGTCCGGTTGTCGTATCACCTCTTGGTGACCCAGTTCGGGAAGCTGGCCGAAGCCTTATACCTTACGTCTGGGGCAGTTCATCTGCTTAGGAAACGAAACTCAAATATGGAACAGAAAGGAACGGATAAAGGCACCGCAGAAAACAACGGATTCATTAAGAGGGACAGACAGAGGAACAGGACAGAGTAACATGCATAAAAAGCACAGGAAGGACAGATAAATGCTTTGGTTGCCTTTTTTACCTGCCTTGTCTTAGACTAGACACCTCTAGACGAAAAGATCGATCCATGCACATATAGCAGAGGCCACATATTATAAAGAGGCATGGGCATAATCATAGGCATCATAGTTAGAGGCAAAGGTAAAGCCCACAGGAGTTTCAGTTGATCAAGTAGCATATTTTCCAGTTACATATATAGCATAACAGCCAGCAGCAGCTATCTTTGGCCAGCAAAAGCACTTGCATTTTCACAATTTAACAAGTAGTTGATTGAAGCACACGTTGAAGGACCAGCAAGAGCTTCAGTAGCTCCGGAAGCAGATCCAATTGCAAGATAAAAGATAGCAGATGTGGATCTATACGCTTATTTTACAGTAGCAGGAGATACAATTCCGGAAGCAAATGCAGATCAAGCAGCTGGCCCCTCTGAACTTACTGCCTTAAGGTCTTAGCTTAGTCTGTACAAGCCCCCTATTATGGAAACTTATTTAGTCTTAGCCGCCTTGATCCAACAGTTAGGTCTTAGCGCCTATTTGACTGGACCTAGTCCCCCCCTATGGATAGATGGAATGCCTTAAGCCCTAGAGATTTAGGCCTATATATGAGTAGTCTATTGAAGCTTCGGAGAGTAAGATCTCATTGGAAACTAGCTTGAAGAGAAGACTATCTTATTAGTCCATCTAGGTCCGTGGAGTAAGGTCTTATGTCTTAAGCCGTAGTCAGCTGTAGCTGTAGTAAGCCGTAGTCAGACCAGTTCAAGCATGCATTACCGCGGAAACTAGCTGGCAATAGACACACTTGCTTTAGTTCTCCTTGCTGTAGTATTAAGCCGTAGGTGACTAGCCCCATACATAAAAGTTACCATTCTTTCTTTGAACCCCCGTAAAGCCTTAGAGTTAAAGCCCTCGTAGTCAGTACAGTAAGAGCCCTATTGGACTGGACTAGCTGAAGTCTTAGCGCCTATTGGACTACTGTCCAGTCAATCTTAGACATGCTCTTACTTACGTCAATTAAGCATTTGAGGAGCAGAAACATCTTATTATGTTGAGGAGCTTATTTTAATATAATTACATATATAACGCAAGCTTAGAGTTATTCTCAGATATTTATTTTCATTTTTCATATTATCATTGAGCTCCAGACAAGTCCAGGGAGGTAAATCAAAAACCTTCTCTCTTTTTTCGCTCACTTTCTCAATACCTTTCCTTCCCCTCCTTTGTCGGGAAAGAGCTACGCACCTTGTTCGCACAGCGAATGAAGGCTGGGTAGAAGGGTGATATCATATTGGTCGAGCACTTCGTTCCTGATATTTATTTCGTTACATAAGTAATGGCAAGGCCCTGTCACATCATAGGCGAACCTACTTGAAAAGCTGGGCCCCCGATTTATATGTCTTGTGAAAACATCCCCTCCTTGTTACCCTTGTTACCATGTTCGAATGAGATCACCGAAACGATCGATCCTTAGTATTTGTCTTGACGGAATGCTCCGATTTGTCTGCGTCTGATGGTGCAATATCACTCGTGACTTTGGGAATTATGGCTGCTGTTTCACTTGAATGGATTTCTTATCCGACGAGCAATAAAAAGCAGTATTATCTAACGTTCAAACGACTACCCCAATACAGGATTGCCCTTCGGGACCACTTCAATACTTGAAAGGGGATTGTCAGTCTTATACATTCCATAGCTATCTGAATATAACGAGCATGACGTACGATTTTATTTATATAAAACGGCTATCGCGAAATATATGGCAGCTGGTCTGGTCAGAAGCCACCCGACAGTCGCGGTGATTTCTGGAACATCTCATGGTTCGGTTTAGCCAGAGACAAGCCCTGAATGAGCAGCAATATAAGAACCAACTATTGCTCTACCCAACCTCTTCTCCTTGACTCCCATCAACGAGACACAAGAATATCCGGGTTCAATTCGCCCCGCCTTCCTTCGATGACGAAGATCACATCCTAGATTTACTTGGAGTGTCCAAACCTAAGAGGAGGAATTGAATAGCAAACATAGAGTCTGATCCTACGTGTGACTCACCTCCCGCTCCCGAACATTTTGAAGATGGAAATCCCATGTTAGCTGGAGATGTTCGAGATTGAAGTATAGGCAATCCCCCAGGAGGAAAGGAATAGTAAAAAGCGACTCAATTTTGATTGAGGGAAACCCAAACCTATACTCCTGTACACCTGGTGGAATATTCTTCATTTATCCCCCTCGTTTATGTCTTATTAGGTTACACTTTGAATCAATAGCGGAATTAAGAACACTCGCTCTTATACATATATATATATAATAAAAACAGGTCCTCTATGTATTCGACCTATTGAACGGTTGCCCTATAATTGCCCTGCCCCCTAAACCTATAAATGCCCGCCGTAGGGCGAGTTGTATTAAACACGGCCAGTCATCCCAGCCCGTTATCTCAGAACGTAGCCCACCCAGTTCAAAAAGGCCCTTCATCTCAGAACGTAGCCCGCCCATAGCCAGGGAGTGGGATTTCCGCGCTATTACTATTAGATACAGAATCTAATTCTACAACCCCGGTTCGGGGTCTAGTGACACGTCACGAGAAGGGAAGGCTTTGAAACGAGCACCCCAGTTGCATTTCCTCAAGCCCCGCGTATTAATTGAAACATTCTAAGTAGTAGGATAATAACAATAGCTGGAGCACCGCAATGACTAGAACGCCATAATGATATGATGTATCACCCTTTTCCCATACCTCTCCCAAATAGCAGACATAGCACGCCCGTTAGCTGGTAAATGAATTATTGTAAGGAAGAATTTCCCCGCCTGATAGGCAGGAGCGAGTTTTGAAGGCGGGCAGAGCATAATGACAGAATGGCTATAAGCACACCACATAGATTGATTGGATGGATCTCGGGAAACAGCTTAAATCATAGTAGGATAAATTTACCTTTTTTCATTCTTTAGTTTTGGGAAAGAAACTAGCTTTATTATTTGGGGGCACCTCTTCAACTCATAGCCGGACTGCCCTAGAAGAAAAGGAATCTTCCGGAAGTATTTTTATTAGCTTTTATTAGCAATATCGGTTTGCCAATAACTTGAACCGTGCAAGAAGACGATTTACCAGTAATAGCAGACGATATCCCATAAGATAATATACCAGGGAAGACAATTTGCCAACCTGCTTGCCCTTTACTGATAATACGATACTGGCTAGTATAGAGGAGGATAAGAAGCCTGTTACTTGGGGCTTATCCATCCCAGAGGTGAGCGAGTGAAAAATTAGACTATACTTAGTGCCCTGAGGTCGACCCCCTCTATATCTCGCCGGAGCCCTATGTAATGTAACGTAGGGCCTGTTACGTGTGTCTTGCGCAGTGTGTGCGTAGTAACCGCCACATTTCTTTTCCTGGGTACTATTCCTGTTCTATTGATGGATAAATGAAGTAAATTGGCAAGATTGGGTCAGCTGAATCTAAGGTCTTTCTTAAGCTCGTTGGAGTCAGGCCAGAAGCATGCATTGCGTAAACTAGCTGGCAAGAGACACTTGCTTTCGTTCGACTTCTTGCTGTAGTCTGAAGCCGTAGGTGACTAGCCATAATACATAGTCTCCATTCTTTGAACAAGAAAGAGAGTGGAAAGCCTAAAGAGACAAGCCCGTCTGTATAAATATTCCATCTTACTAGCCTTGGTCCAAAAACTAGCTTTAATAAAGTATCCATTGGAGTGAAGATTGTCTTAAGCCGTATAGCTCCCTATGAACTGGACTAGCTAAAGTCCTTGCCCGATGCGGACAAGCACCGTAGGACCTTTACTTCCGGAAATTCCCATCAATGAGAACTAGGCTCTCATGCTAGTGATCCCAAATATACATGCCACCTTTTGTTACTAAATTTACCAGTTCTCAGAAGGCCAGGTTCAGCAGATTCTCTATCATCTGGGCTATTACTACCCATCATATGCCATCTTTCTTTAAGCAAATTTCCAATCTCCCTACTATTGAGTGAATGCTATCTCCCTAAACTCTCTTATGTCGGCCAGAATGGCGGGAGAGGGGATATGAAGGAATAGCTTGCTTCCTTAGTCGCCCTGCCTTATTTATATAGTATAGTATAGTAGGGGCAGGCAGGGAACCTTAGTCATCAGAGTCACGGGAGAGGGGAGATGGATGTATGTCGTTCGGTCCCTCTCCCTATATTATATAGTAGATAGGGGACTTTCCCTTACCTATCCCGTCTAGCTGTAGTTTGTTGAGCATGCATAAATAACATCCCTCCGGTCGAGAAGGTCGCATGCATAGCTTGAATGTGGAGATTGATTGAGGGACGCTCGACCTCACAGCCCGCGCCCATAGTCATAGTATAGTAGTGGTTATTGGGGGAGGGCTCGACCTATAACTATCAATAGGGAGAGGAGGGGGATAGAGCATCGATGCACCGGTGAACCTCTCGACCGATAGGAACCAACAGAACGGGGATGCATATTAGATTTATCGTGTAACATGGAGGGAGGCATGATGTTCCATATTTCATTGATCACGTAACGTGCAGAATAGGATTACTCGCTCGATATCACCTATATGTATGTAAGGATCTTTATTTAACGAAGTGAAAGGAAGGAGGACGCGAAGCGCATATATAAATTAGTGTAGTGAGGGCTTCAGGGCTGATAACCAACCCTACTATTACGGACTTAGTGTCCAACCGGAAAGTCTTTGGGGGTCAACCCAGCCAGCCCCCAGCCCCCAAAAAACTACACTTATTTCTTATTATTGACATAAAAACTAATCCAATATATTGTTGAGGGAAAGACTGCAAACAGGTAAATGCCAGTCAAGTAGCATCAAGTCCCCTCCTGTCTTAATAAAATTCACTTATTTTATCGCTCTGCAATAAATTAAGATCAAATACCGCAAGGGATCAACAGGGAGATAGAGAGCACTCTTGAAACGTTAGGTCGAGGGAGAGAGCATTTGGCACCCCTTTTAGTAATATAAAGGAGGAATTGAACCTGTAGACTGAACACTGAATGAACCCCACATGAATCGGATTAGAGACGTGACTGACCGATACCACGAAGCGGAGAAATTTCTTGCACGGCGAAACCCGACATCATATATAATGATGAATCATCACGTAACACAAGCGACGAAACATTGATCACACAAACACCTCGTGAAGTGGGGGGGTTATCCCATATATAAAATAGATTCTTTATTCCTCAGGCATGTGATATTGATCTCCTCACTAGTGGGGGTGTGGCCAAGCTCCCTAGCATACTGATACTTATATAGTCTGTGAATCCGCTTTTATACTTACTCTTGAAGGTGTTTAGTCTGTCCGAACTGGAAATACGAAACACCGACAGCTCTCTTCCAACTCCTACCATTCATTAGGCCCTAACCTAAGTGCTCCCACCCAGGGGAGGGACGGACCCCCGTGTGTTCTGTTTAGCAACAGCAAGTATCCACGATCATAAATCCATCATGGCAACGGCATTGGCGGCAACTGCAGCTGGAACCTTAACTTACAAGCTGGGAAAGCCTGTAGAGATGGTTACTTCCTAAAATGATGCTCGACTACCTACGATAGAGGGAGGAAAAATCATAAGCAGAATAGGGCAAAAATGAAGGTACGAAGTCGCTTGTCCGCATCGGGCAAGGTCGGTTGTTGAGAAACAAGGCAATAAGAACATAAAATATAGATTCTATTCCATTTACCTACAGCTTTTCATCTTACTCTTTATCTAAGAATCATGCTTTTTCCTCCATAAATTATTTGAAAGCTTTCAATTACTTACTATTCAAATAATTTATTTCCTTAAGATGTTAATCCGTATATAAATAAGATACTAATTAGAGGAGATAAATCAAAATGTTATATAAAATATCTGGGAGTATGATCAGTTGTGTTTTTTTGGATCTAATGAGCCATTTAAGTTACACCATCCAGTAGGTATAGCGAAAGGAATGGTTTATTGATGGGCCATTATAGATACCGTTATCGTTGTTGCAACAACAATTGTTGATGTAGTTATAAGCATTAAAGTTTGCAATGTGGTTGGAGTCCATCAGTGGATTGGTTGATCATCTATTCCAAGATTGGCTCCACCAAGATTGGTGTAGTTCTAGTAGAAGCTAACAGTTCTGTCTGTGTGGATTCAAGAGCCGATGAAGGGAGGAAAGTAGGCAAAAATGTGGTACACACTATGTAAGGTAGAAGTACATTTGTGGAATGATTGTTCCATGTTCTAGAGATATACTATTGCTATTGTGAATCCATTTGTGGGTAAGGAGGATGGTTTCATTTGTGATATATGCCAAAATCTAGGTGTAATTATCCCCAACATTTCCCGCTACTGTATAATATAGTAGCACTGCAATGGTTTACATTTTGACTTTTGCAGGGTAAACACCCACTATACAGAGTCTTTTTACACATTATATGTGTTGATTGAGCGCTTTGATAAGAACCTATTCATGGTAGAGTTAGTAGGGGTTGGGAATAGAGGCCAGACTCAAAACTGGGATAACCACGCATCATAAAATGATTTAAACCATCCTCCACCGTGGTGCTACAACTATAATAAAGTTAGGTGCAATACATAGAACTATCCACAGCTGTGTCAGCCTTGCCCTCCTGTTGCTGCTATGGCCACTACTAGAAGATTGGGCATAACACAAAGGACTGATTAATAAATGGGAGGCATGAAACAGAAGGTGGTGCAGGCAGTGTGACCTTGGGCTGGAGATGCAGGAATATATTCGTAATTCCCTTTACTTTTCACTCTCCACACTATTCTATTGACTGTGCGGTTCCTGGGATGAAGCCTCCAACACTTGACTTCCCAATGTCCGCTCAACTTGCAATGATAGCAAAAATTTGAAAAGGAAGGGATGTCTTGCCTGATGCGTACCTCTTGTTCTTCTTGTTTCGGCTGATCTGCCTGCTACTTATTCTGAGTGCTGGTGCAGACCGAGTCTTTTCACTTTCCTCATCGCTTCCTTTCTGCAATCCGCCACAAGAAAGATGAATAAGTAATGTGCTGCCATCTTCATTCGTTGCTAGCACTCTTTATTCTGATGAGCAGACCAATTCCGCAACATCTCTTGCCTTCACAAATGTGATCTTGGTGGACATGCATGGCCTTTCTAACTGTGCCACAAAAAACTAGGCCTTCATTTTTGACCCTCGGTTCAGCAGAGCAGAGTTTGGGGGGCTTGCAATTCCTTTCATTCTATTACCTATTCCTTGGCCATCTAACCCATCTGTCTTAATATCTTGGAACCTATGCTTAAAGTATGTTTTAAAAAAGAACCTAGGCGATCTTTACAAAGGTCTATAGAGGGTGAGCTTACCATGCTTGTATAAGCTATGGTGTTGGCTTCTGCAGTAGCAATGGAAGGTGCTTGAGCTTCCTTGGTCTCTTGGACAGCTACCTGTAGTTTGGACAATGCCTCCTCCTTCACTACAAATTCTTGGAACAACTGAGACATCATCTGAGTGAACCTCTCCTCTTTTCAATTATCCAGCTTAGCTTAATTACTTTCTTTCCCAATTGCACGAGCTAAACTCTACTCTTGCCCCAATCTGCCATAATAGCGGTGAGGGAGTCTTGGCGTTCAACAAAGTAAACCAAACACAAAGGAAACAATTTTTCAGAGGTCCCAAGGTCCTTTTCTAGCTCTGCTATCCTACGGTAAAACATATGTACCTTCTCCTTCAAGTGTCAGTTCTCCTATTGGATCTGCACATTAATGGCCCTTAGGTATTCCAATCTCTCTCTGTTCAGTGCTTTACCCATGCTGGGTCCTCTTTATCCTAAAAGTGCTGGCAGCTGCTTCAAGGTCAAAGATTCAATTGCTTTTATACAATATGATCCATAAACGAGGGACTTATAGCCCACTCGCTTCACCAACATGGATCTCCATTTTTTTCTATGTCAGGCTGCATAAAAGCGTCTCTGCTTGCTCTTCTCCAATAGGCATGAATGAGCTCTGTTACCGGACTGGGTTCAATGCTGTGATTACTTGCTTGTGGTGGTCAGACCATCACCAAACATACTCTGCTCTTCAGAATTGAAAACTCTGAATCAGTTATAATTTTGCACATTTGTACTCTAGTATCTATTCTGTCAAGCTGAGATCATGACTTTGCCATCTGTGGTTTAGAACCAACCTGTTAGTATTCTAGTTTAAACTATATGGTCTATGGATTGAAACTCTCGACCAATGTCCAACAAAGCTACACTTATTTATTATCTCCCAATAAAGAACTGCCATATGTGCTTCACCTAGCCTTCTTATTTTCATTCAGGTAATAGATGGATATCGAGTTCAAGCTCGAAGGGCAGATCCTAGCGGCGAATCCAGATGCATATATATAGGCGCAAAGCCAGAAGCAAAGGCAGAAGAACTACTAGTAGCTAGAGGTAGTAGCTCCTCCCACCCCGTACACCATGTTGAAATAGTGAGATTTCCCATGGAACACACCAGCTTCATGCAGAAAGTACCATATTCTACGCCGTGTTCACTGAGCGGCTTTACCATCTATACGCTAGGCTCACTATGTACAATTTGCCCGGTTCACTGAGTAGCTTTTCTATCTATATGCCATGTTCACTCAGTAGCCTTTACCATCAATATGCTAGGCTCAAAGATTAGCTTCTCCCAATACCTCGCTAGGTTCACCGAGTAGCTTCTACCAATACCTATTCTAAAAATAAGGCAACCTTCACCGAAGAAGAATTCCCATCCCATACGGTTTCTTATATATATACAAAATTGCCAACTATAATACGCCAGCTTTGACTCGTATAATATACCACGGTGCTCTATCATTGCTTTCTCTGCCCCCTCCCGCTTTACTAATCATTTTCGCTATAGTTTGGGGGTTATTTACAACATGCATTTGATCTACAGTCTTGCCTATTTCTGCTGCTTTCACTCAGGTGGTATTGGATTTATGGCTTAGGTGATGGGAGCTTCTACCGCTATCGGTATGGCTGCTGATGTGGGATATAGTTTGAGGAATGCTGTAGCCCGCATTTCTTTCAAAATGGAACTGCCTCGTTTGGATCTGGGACTAGGGGATCCGGAATTGGACGAAGGGAAGCTGTAACAGAATCGACTGCCTTTACCCCGTTCTTTCCTTGATGCATCTTTTAACGATCCATGTTTTCACGATGCTGCACCTAAATGTTTAGGGTATAGTTTTCCCTGCTAAAATGGGTAAAATAGTGATATGAATCTTAGTACTCAATCTTGAAGTAAGGGGCAGGGTAGGTAAGCATCAAATACCCATAAGCACTAACCGCTTACCCACCAGCAGGATCCAAAGCTACTAGGATGGTTATTGGGTTAAACTGAGACTGAAAGTAAGTATGCATCAATTATTTATTATTAGGCCGACTTAATGCTACGGTGGTTATTGAGGCTTGGGCTAGCGATGAGATATTATGCCAAATAGTCTTTCTGAAGAGCTTTCGTATTAAGGCTTAGGATAGGTTAGATGAGACTGATAGTACGAGTACAGACAGAGAAAGGAACCACTACACCCTATGTACGTCACTCAGACGGGGGAACCATATTACTTCTCTTTTTAATGCATATATTCTTGAAGCTATGACCTAACGGTCGGAGGAAAACCCAGGGGACGTCGGTTTGTCTCGAATCAGTAGAACTGGGAATGAATGAAAATGAGAAGTGGAGTTCGATGATTGAGGAAAGCAGCGGAGCACCAGATAGACTCTGTTTTCATTCGCTTTAATGCTTGCTCTGGATTACAATAACTAGGGATATTCTTCCACCAGATCTCCTTAGATTTCAGGAATTGGATTGGTCAATGAGAAAAACTGAGTGATCAATTCCACTATTTTACTACATCTCGTACGGCTTAACACACACACCCTGATGAGCAAGCACTCTGCATCAACTGGTCTGAAGAGAGAAATGATTTATCAGTTCCCTTATCGCTCAAGTGTGTTCACCAAAACAACTTAATGATGATCTTAGGAGTACAACTCATCATTTATTTATAATATGTAATTATTGAAACACATTGATTTACCTTTTTCTGAGCTGATACAAATCTGAAAGGGAGGAGACTAGTTGTAGTGCTTGCTTTCACAATAAAAGAAGAGAGTGGTGGTGAACAGAGTATGGTGGATAGAAATAAGGATAAAATCACTTTCTAGTTGTTCCAATCAATTATATATATATATATCACAAGCTGATAGAGGAAGGAATGCTCCAGGAATGAAAATAGAAAAGAAAGGATACCCTCTCCTTCTAGTCGAGCGACTCCGTCCCTGCTGTTTAACTAGAGTTAGTCTTCGTAGCCTTACTTAGTTCCCAAGGTAGGGGGTAGATAAATTAATATTAGCAGCTTTCAACTTGCCTTTATATCTAGTAGTAGTCTATAACAGTGGCAACATGTGAAATGAGTATGTTTTGGTATCAACCAATCCCGGGGAATTCTGATGGGTGCTACCTACAACCTCACATTGGACAATACTAGCTCTCCTCATTAAGTAACCAACATGGTCCAATATTATGTATTCAGGGTGATACAATGGAGAACTTGTCTGCATATATATAGAGTGTAAGTCCCTACCTAGTTGTCTTAGTCCAAGTTGAACCGCATCTAGACGTCCTTGCCTTGGAATCTATGTCCCCACATCCCTTCAGACTCTATATTATCAAGATGTGTTTGAGGAGCCTCAAGGTTTGCCCTTGCAGTGCAAGATTTCACATACTATTTCTTTTATTCCCGGGGGGTTGCTATAGTAGGCACCGGGTATCCTTTCTCTTCCCCATAAAAGCCCTTTAACCCTCTTCCTTTAGTATAAATCCTGGTAAGCTGCTTTATGAGTTTCTTATCTTCTCACCTGGAGTATGCCTATGAAGTTGTCGAATAAACTTCGGAGCTTTCTTCTTACGAGTGACCATGGAGTGCTATTGGATGCTCTAGGGCCACTTCTGTTTCTTGAAGGCATAGTCTTAGTCTCACCCAATAGGCATATTTTGTTTTATTTGCTGCTATAAAATCACGGAGATGTACTAAGAAAACACTATACAATTCCGTTCAAATATATGTACAAAGTTATGCTTTAAATTGTCCTTGCCCTCGGAAGGACAAGCAGCTCCGCTCCTTTTAAGAGGTAAATTACCACTTTTATGCCTTCCCCTCCTTTGTCGGGAAAGAGCTACGCACCTTAAACTTTATGCCTTAAAGTGTCCTTTTAGGAAGTTGTGTAAGCATGCTCGACCATAAGGGAGAGGGAAAAGGAACATTTATGCTTTGCTGAGATCATCCGGGTTGTCTCTAATGTTAGGCCTTCAATTTTCCTTGCCCTCGGAAGGACAAGCAGCTCCGCTCCTTGAAACTGGTAAACGACCACTTCTATGTCTTACCCAGCTGAGACTCCTACAGTAATCTATCATATCCTCGGGCTGCCTAAATAAACAAGGAGGTAACTTCCCAGGGAAATAAAAGGGTCCGCCGAGATAAACCAGGTATTTACTTATAGAAAACTAGGTCCCGGTCCGCACCTACCCAGCACGGATATCTGATTAGATACTTAACCCCTTGGCTCGTGTTTACCTGTAACGTAATATCATACTTTATTTTAGCTGATTTGCCCTAATAACCACCGTAGTATTCAGCCTAAATATCAATTGTATTTATTGCCTTTCTTAGATTGCATATCCCTACTGCGCTCTATACTACCCTTTTGTTTATGGATTGTTTGTTTCCTGACAATGTCTAAGCTGATCTGTTCTAAGAAAAAACATATTACCTAATTATGGACATCAGATAAAATGAAGAGTAATGATAGGATAAAGAGCCTACTGATGTGGAAATGAAATAGATTTCAATCTCTTTTTGGTTATGCTTAACGGTTGGAGGGCCGATCTCTAATTTAGTTTTTACACCTTGGTAGGAGGTGGGGGTGCAACGAGCGGCATAGTATAAACCTGATGACCCATAGCAAGGGCAGCACGAAACTGAAGTAATTGGGGGCAATGATGCGAATAATGGCCAAAGTTATCACACAGGGCACAAGGATGGTTAGTCCATAGTGATTTGTTCCGTTTAGACGATAACTCAGGGAGTGAAACATATACTACTAGGGTAGAAGCATCTAGTTCTAAGTCATCCACATTCATTAGCTCTAGCAATTCAGGGAGCGATGGACAATTGTTGGTCGCATGGCCAGAGAGGTCGCACAAAGCAAATGGAGGTATGGTTCTGGTTGGTATGGGGGTCGGAATCATCATAACTGGTCGAGAGGTGTTACTATTTCCAGGTTTCTTGTTGGTGCCCCCAGCCCTTAATGTTTTCCTTGCATTGGTTTGGGTAGTCGGTGTCTGTTGTAGCTGCAATGTTGTGGGACCATTCATGGGTTGGGAAGAATTTATGACTGACTGGGTGTTAGTTGTTGTAGGTATTGAAAGGCGGGGGTTGGATGCAAAAGGTGTGGATGGTTGATAATAAAGAAAAGGCATACATGGTTTATTTTGGTTAAGGTACCAAACGGAGATACAAATAGTAAGGTTGGGGAGGCTTAGAGTTGTTATCACGGGGTCCCATTATGTCGGAAGGTGAGTAAAGGAATGGGACTGGTTCAAAAGGGGATCCTTAAATTGGGTTTCCTCCCCATGCAGGCATGGAAGAGGCCGGAGCGGTGGGTATTCCGGGTGGCTAGGATGACGATGCGCCTGCTGAGGTAATTGCTGGATCCAACGGTTTCTGGGATGATGTTCTCATACACATGTTGGATGTGCTAGGTGTCGTCACTACAGGTGGAGGACCATAATAAGTGCCAAGTAAGGTAGAATCTTGAAAGATTCCAGGACTTATGTATGTGAAAGCTGAAATGATTTGAAAACCATCTAGAGAAGGAAACACATTGCTGGGATTGAGTTGGGATTTTGGGTCATAGTAAGTGAGTTGATCGACAGTCGTGATCTTTCCGTTATGGGGAAACATCATTATACAGAAGACTAAGGAAGAAACCGCCTGCATAGCATACATGTAGCTACATCCGATAAGAATTTTTTAGTCCAATGGGGCATCTATGACTTCAACATCTATGAAAAGAGTTTTGCCAGCAAGTTGAATAGGAACATTTTTGTACAACTCTTCTAGTTTAGAAGGATGTCCATCATATGCTCGAAGGTTTATTGTAGATGGGATTAACTCTGGAGATCAAGTTTTTTCCAAGCAGTGGCAGACATTACACACGTAGAAGCTCCCTCATTGATAATGCATTGGTGAACAATGATGTTATTAATGGTGACTGGGATTTAGAATGCAACTGAAGGTGGAAGGCGAGGTGTCACGTTATCTATGTCGAAGGTAATAATTCTATTGTCTTAGGAGTCCACGGCACCTAAAGCTGACAGTAAGGCATTACTTTGTGATGGACAAGTTTGAAGGACTTATAAGGATGACATAGCGGTAGGGGACTGAGCTAAGTCATTTACTATGCTGTATTGATGAGCGACCCTTACATGTCAACTTTGAGCATTGTGACGTAAAGGGATATTTGGCACCTTAGAGGGAAGATCGACATTAGGGCGCGGTATTTGCAATGGGATATTACTTGTGGGTAAATGGTAACTAGCCTCGGTGGGCATGGGATCCGGGGGCATTCGTAGAGGGAAACTCCGACAACTCCGACAACTTCATAGGGGTACTCGCTTATTGAGGATAATACACTTGCAAAGCAGCTTACCAAGATCTATGAGGGCTAAAAAGCTCTTTGACAGGGAGGAGGAAGATGAGGTTAACTAACGAGAAAGGAAAAAGCATATTAAGTAGGAGTCTTTGTGCCTAAATGTTAGTTCATAAAAACATTGCAGTTCACTGTAATAACAAGGGCGTTTTCCCTAGTAATGAACTATCGCAGTTCGCGGTAATACACACGCATTCATACCTATATGAAATGGTCATTTAGATACTTAGGAAGATAGAATAACCGTTAAATAGACGGGTTCATTAACTATAACTCAGGTCACTATAACTTATATTATAAACGTCCCATTTATCGGGAATGCGACACTGCTATGCCCAGAAATGGCCCAAATTGAACAAATTGAAATTGTAAAATAGTTGTCGGAGCTCCCCCGCCAGTTCCCTCTACGGAGATACTTCGAAATCACACCTCATTCTGTCACATTCCCCAAAACGTCGGCGAATGATACACTCGCCTTTCTCCAGTGCATAATTGCTTAATTAATGTTGCTTCTATCTCTGTCAGTATGTCTAGAAAGGGAGGCACCTTTTTCCCATAGGGTCTCAATGAAGGTGCACTAGTTCAGAAGGTGTTCCATATTTTCCTCCTCTCTACAAAGGTAGCATATGGAAGGGCCTTCAAATCCTCAGCGAAAGGGCTGATCCCAGGTTAGGATTTTCCTACGAGCGACTAGCCATAAGAAGGCGTAACCCTTTGGCCAGATATTATACTTCTAGATTTTTTCCGAACTTTGTCTTGTGCCTCCTCAGACTGCCCTGCTATTAAGAAAGGAAGCTTATTTTAAGTAAAAGCAACCTCCTGCCTTGTATCCCTATCGAAGCTTGTCTGAGCTGGTTTTTTTTAGTGCCTTGCCCGATGCGGACAAGCACCTACGGACCTTTGAACCATAAAAAGAAAACTTATGTTTGGGATATTGAATCTCAACTTTTATAGTCTTGAAAAATATTGCACCAATGGGGCCCAAATAGCAGGAGGGATTAGCTGAGCTATAGACAGATACGATGCTACAAAGATGTATTTTCAAATTTGGAAATGTGCTAAATAAAACTTTGGCACTAAAAGATCCAGATACGGGTCTGATTCGTCTGAATGAAAATCAGAACATCATAAAGGACATCTTTTATGCACATTTTGAAAGCCCTTTTCTCTCGTGGGTGTTATAATGATAATCTTGCTGCTAAGCAGTTTATCAGCCGCATTATCCATGTTAAAATCCCAATGAATGATAAGTTCTTTTTGTCTTGACCTTTCGACAAAGATCAGTTGTTCCAAGCTTTGCGCGAAACGGCAAAGGGTAAATCTCCAGGCTTGGATGGACTGTCTAAGTAATTTTATGTGTCTTTGCTCAGTGACTGGTCACAACCTTTTCTGGACGTCTACAGGGGTTAAAGTAAATGTGCATCTAATTAAGTTGATTCCCAACGGAACATGTAAGGACACCATAAGTGGATGGCAGCCTGTTAATCTCCTTAATGTGTCTTACAAGGTGTTATCTAAAGCTCTTGCTTTCCGGACTTACAAATAAGGTCATTCAATTTGTTCACCCTAAACTGGGGAGAATCGATGATAAGATAAGATATTCTCATTTTATTAATGTCCACAAATGACCAAGGAATAGGTCAATGGGACTAGATAGTACAATCAGTGGCCAATAGACTAAGAGAGTGTCTAGAACACCCCTTATGCTAAAATGCAATCAAAAGAAAAGAGATACAAATGAATATACCAAAAGGAAAGGAGCATGAGCTAGACCAAATAAAAGTGAGAAACCCTATGAAGCTCGAAGCCCTAGCTCAACATCAACCGTCACATAAATGGCAATAAAAGTAGAGACAGAGGAGTGAGAAGTGGCATCCCTGTCTCCCTCTATCACTATGTAAAACCTGGTATCTCTCTATGCCCCCACTAGCCCCTTAGGCCTCCACTAGTCCTTTTGCTCCTACTAGCCCAGCTGATCGTACATTACTATGAGTACATTACTATAGATTACTAATTACAGGAAGGCATTAAGAGT